>JADMIO012784761.1_pt1 | contig 91052 bp, 72 predicted proteins | sample 8958161 | NCBI WGS metagenome assembly JADMIO01 (sample SAMN16585339, study PRJNA669376) | soil metagenome | isolation source: Crop rotation soil | place: USA: Cullars Rotation, Alabama | collected 2011
CGCGACAACTTGTCCACGTGGAATTCTAAGCTTAGGATCCCAATGTGCTGGAAAGAATCAGGTCAAAAAGTAAGTACAAAAACTGATTTGTTTTACAATGAGATTATAAAACCCTTTCTGACTGAGCTTAATAAGGAAATCAATTTAACATACTTTAATATCAAAGACTATGAAAGATTTATTAGAACCAGCAATGAAAGGTCTGATAATAATCTAATCCCGCTGTATAAATTCTTTTCTCCTGCACATCTATTAAAGCTTCCTTTTCTTAATGATTCAAATTCACTAGATAAGGGTTTTTTTTCCGAACTGTTACATATTATTGGGCTAAAAGAATATAAGGAAAGTGGAAGAAAGGTCATTAAAAGACTGCCGCAGGACGAAAGACATCCTGGCTCTCTCTTGGAGAACACAATTAATATTCTGGAGTTGGAAAACACGTTAAGAAAGGTTCCCCTCAATAAGCTAGAAGGTGAAACATCAGAGCAACAATTATTTAATCTTGCTTTAGAGCTTTGCATAACGTGGGTTAACAGGATTTTGTTTCTTAAACTTCTGGAAGGACAGTTATTAAAATATCATAATGGAGACCGACGGTATAAATTCCTAAATATTCATACAATCCGCGACTATGATGAATTATACAAACTCTTTTTTCAGGTTCTGGCAAAGCAGAATTTAGAACGTACAGAATTAATTAAAAAAAAGTATGGACATATACCTTATTTAAATAGTTCACTCTTTGAAATATCTAATCTGGAAGATGTCTCCTTAAAAATTAATGGATTGGATGACAACTTAGACATTGAACTTTATTCAAACTCTATACTTAAGAAAGCACTGCACAGAAAAGAAACAAAGACATTAAACACACTCCATTATCTGTTTGAATTTCTCGATTCATACGACTTCTCATCTGTAGGAAAAGAAGAAGTTCAGGAAGAAAATAAACCTATTATAAACGCTGCAGTATTAGGTCTTGTTTTTGAGAAAATTAATGGTTATAGAGACGGAGCGTTTTTTACCCCCGGGGCTGTTACTATGTTTCTTTGCCGGGAGACAATTCGCAAAGCGGTTATACAGAAGTTTAATGAAACCTATAAGTGGCAATGCGAGTGTTTAGACGACGTAAGAAATTTCATATCGGATAGACGGAACGTAAGAGATATACTGCAATTTAATCGCTTAATCGAAGATATTAAGATCGTCGATCCGGCAGTCGGCTCAGGCCATTTTCTGGTATCCAGCTTGAACGAGATTATCGTTATTAAATCGGAATTGGGAATTCTGGCTGATGCAAAGGGAAAACGTCTAATGGATATTGATGTCAGCATTTCGAATGACGAATTAGTGATCGTTAATACTAAGAGTCAATCATTTTTTGAGTATACTATTAAAGAAACCACTGAAGCAGGAAAGCATATCATTGCTACAGACATTCAGAATATTCAGGAGACTTTTTTCAATGAAAAAAGAAAAATAATTGAAGGATGCCTTTTTGGAGTAGATGTTAATCCAAACTCTGTTAAAATCTGCCAATTGCGTTTATGGATTGAACTCTTAAAACATGCTTACTATAAAGCGGAAACTGATTTTATTGAACTCGAAACGCTTCCTAATATTGATATAAATATTAGAGAAGGCAACTCATTACTTAATAAGTTTTCACTACAAGAAGATTTATCGGATGTATTTCGCAAACAAAAATTCGGGGTCAAAGATTATCAATTAGCTGTACAGGCGTATAAAGAATCTCCAGACAAAGATGCCAAAACAGAATTGCAGGCTTTTTTTAAAAACATAAAGGAACAGTTCACACAAACTGTAGCCCAGCGAGACCCGCGAAGAAAACGCTTATCGGATTTAAGAGGCCAGTTGGCACTGGCGCGAAATAATTTTGATCTTTTCGGCCAAAAAAAGTCTGAAAAAGAAATGCTCACAGAAGTTAAAAAATTGGAAAGCATTATTAAGAAATTAGAAACTGAAATTTCAGAAATAGAGAATAACTCGATTTATAAACATGCTTTTGAATGGAGATTCGAATTCCCTGAAGCATTAGGTGATAAAGGAGAATTTATAGGGTTTGATGTAGTGATTGGAAACCCTCCATATATACAGTTACAAAAAATGGGAGATGATGCAGATGTATTGCAAAAAATGGACTATCAAACTTTTGTAAGAACAGGAGATATTTACTGTCTTTTTTACGAAAGAGCTATACAATTGCTAAAGCCAGGCTATTATTTTGGCTTTATAACGTCAAATAAATGGATGCGGTCGAATTACGGGGAAGGAACAAGAAAATTCTTTATCGAACATACTAATCCGGTCTTTTTACTGGACTTTGGGGGTTATCAAGTATTTGATTCTGCTACAGTTGATACAAATCTTCTTATTTCACAAAAAGCCTCTTATACAGGTGTTACACAAGCTTGTTCGATAGATAAGAACCTAGGTAGTCTAGAAAAAATGAGCGATTATATTAGGCAATTCTCAACAAACAAAACAAACTTTACTCACTGTTCTACGTGGGTAGTGCTTTCAGCAAAAGAACTAGATATAAAAAGAAAGATTGAGGCTACTGGAACACCTCTCAAGTATTGGAATATTTCAATTTATAGAGGAATATTAACCGGTTTTAATGAGGCATTTATTATCGATCGCAAGACTAAAGATCATCTAATTCTCGAATCACCTAAAAGTGTTGAAATTATTCGTCCGATTCTTCGCGGCAGGGATATAAAGAAGTACCAAATACATTTTGCTGATCAATGGATTATTAATGCGCATAATGGTATAAAGGAAAAAAACATCCCTCCTGTAAATGTGAAAGAAGAATATCCCGAAGTATTCGATCATTTAAAAAAGTATGAAACAGAATTATCTCAACGTCTCGATAAGGGAAACCATTGGTCAAACCTCAGAAATTGTGCTTATATCGGCGATCTTAAAAAAGAAAAAATTGTTTGGCTGGAGCTTACTGATAAACCCAATTTCGCCCTTGATACTGAAGGCTACTTTATAAACAACACTATTTTTTTCATGACTGGGGAAAAATTAAAATATATCCTGGCTTTTTTAAATTCCAGAATTTGTGAGTGGTATTTTGATAAAATAGCCGCTACTTCTGGTGCTGGAACAAGGCGTTGGATAAAAATATATATAGATCAGATTTGCATCCCAATTCCTGATGATGCGACTGAAAAAAAAATTTCATCGATGGTTGATGACATTATGGCAAACGGAGTAAATGGTAAAACACTAAAGTCACTTGATCTAGAAATTTATCAACTATTCTCGCTTGAAAAAGAAGAGATAGACTTAGTTGAAAACTCTGAATTATAAAGCTTGTAATTCTTGATGCGATAATCCATATACATCAGAAACCATTTCTTCAATTTTGTTTTCAATCTGCTCTCTCTCGTTTGGACTTGTCAATAGCAATTTTCTTACGATTGTATTAAATTCTGACTGCTTTGTTTCTGAAACTTTTGGAATTGGAAGCTGTTCGATAAACATTGGTTTGTATTCAAAGTACCCCCCATTTCTAGTAACGCCTAAGTGTTTGATATAAAAATCAGCAATACGAGAGTTCAATACTGCTAATAGATACAAATTGTCAGTAGTAATAAAAGCAGATGGAGCATTAATATAAAAGCCTTTATCGATAAGTGAGAATTGTCCTCTTAGAGCAAGATTTCCCCAAGCTATTTTTGCATTATCAAAATCATTGTAATATGCGACGTTATCTTGAATTTCATACCATTTGTAATTTCCAGGCTTTCTACCCTTTAATTCTCCATTATTACGAGGTTTGAGATCTTCATAAAACGCCCACAAATAGTCCTTTATCGAGGGATACTCATCTATATTAATTCCCCGTCTTGTAAAAATTATCCACTTATCTTCCCATTGGTAGTTATACCTTTTGATATTCTTGCCAAGCAAAATTGGACGAATAATTTCATCAGCTTTTGGGCATTTTTTTTGGAGTTCTTTTCTCTTTTCGGCGTCTATAATAAAAGCCTTATTGAAGCCCGTTTTGATACCATAGTTAATTTGCAAATCCCAAGATGCAAGAGGCTTACCAACTGACTCAATTTTCTGTTTTATCCGATTCTCTACTTTATTTAATAATGTCCAACTTCCCATACCTGCTAAAATCTTCGATGGCATTTTGTGCTGCCTAATATAATCGCTCGTTTCTAAATACTAATAGAAGACTGTTTTAATCTCCCATCAGATTATTTTATCTTCTATTTTGATTAATTTATTTATACTAAAAAATACTGCACTTATGAACTATGGTTATATCCGCATTAGCACGGACAAGCAAACAACAGAAAACCAACGTTTTGAAATTATTAAGTTTTCAAAAGGCAAATTGCTGGTAATTGATGAATGGATTGAAGAAACAATTAGCTCAACCAAAAGGCTGGAGATACGAAAATTTGGAAACCTCTTATTACGAATGCAAAAAGGCGATGTTTTAATAGTTTCAGAACTTTCCAGGCTAGGACGGAATCTTATGCAAATCATGAAAATTCTCCATGACTGTATGGAAAAGCATATCATGGTGTATACTGTAAAAGAAAAATATGAACTGGGCAATAATATTAATTCCAAAGTTTTGGCTTTTGCATTTGGACTATCAGCTGAAATTGAAAGAAACCTTATTTCTCAGCGGACAAAGGAAGCTTTGGCAAGACGGAAAGCTGAAGGACAAATATTAGGAAGACCAAAAGGAAGTAAGTCTCAAATAAGGAAGTTAACAGGCAAGGAGGAAGAAATTCAGAAGTTAGTAAATAAAAAAATCTCATATAGTGCAATAGGAAGAATCCTTGGAGTTCATCGCCTTACTGTGTCATCGTTTTATAAAGAGAAAGTAATCTAAAAATTACATCGAAATATTATTTGATTTGACTGTCTAAAAGGGTCTTTAAAAAGACACTTCTATTATCTTATCACTAAAAGACAAAGTAAGAGACTTGCTAATAGTATCTGATTGAAACATGATATCTTAAATAAAACTGCCCTCAATCGTAGACTGGGGGCAGTTTTTGAATTTCATGATCCCGCTGGGACTCGAACCCAGGGCCCCAACATTAAAAGTGTTGTGCTCTACCAGCTGAGCTACGAGATCGCACCCTTCTCAGTCATGATCTGCATCATGTGCCTTAAAAGGGAGTGCAAAAATAAGGTTGTGAACTTCTGCTGCCAAAAATTATTCTTTAAAATTAACAGTTATCATTCCACGCAAACGTCGCTGTTATCAACAGTCATTTAAAATCTAACTGTTAATTTTAAATACATAACCACTACACATGATACAACTGCGCAGGAGAATATCCTTATCTATCTTTTTCTTCCTTGTAATCACTGCTTCATACGCACAATCATTCTCACTCGAGTCCATAAAATCATATCCTTATCCAACAGAGCTTACAGCATCTGCACAGGGATCAAGAATCGCATGGGCATTTGATGAAGAAGGTAAAAGAAACATCTATGTGGCAGAAGGCCCGCAATACATTCCGCGCAGGCTTACAAATTATAGCACCGATGATGGACAGGAGATCACCAGCCTGCAGGTATCGGCAGATGGAAAATGGGTAGTGTACGTACGTGGTGGCGATCACGGTGGCAATTGGGGAGATGATCAGCCGGTGAACGCAACATTCAATCCCATGATGCCGAAAGTGCAGGTGTGGTCTGTTCCATTCGCAGGCGGAGAACCAAAGGCAATTTCAGAAGGAGATGATCCACTCATCTCACCAAAAAGCGATTCAGTTGTTTTTATAAAAGGCGGACAGGCATGGATAGCTTCACTGAACGCGTCAGCACCGGCTAAAAATCTATTTACTTCTCATGGCACAACAGGATCACTTTCTTTTTCTCCCGATGGAAGTTCGCTGGCATTTGTCAGCAACAGGACAGACCATGCTTTGATAGGTGTGTATTCAATGAATACTGCTTCCATTAAATGGATAGCACCTTCATTTAAAAGAGACGTCGCTCCAAAATGGTCTCCTGATGGAAAACAACTTGTTTTCATCCGCACACAAGGCTCAGGCGGTGCACCAGATTCAATGTTGGTACGTCGTCACCAGCCGTGGTCAATTTATACTGCTGATGTCGCGACAGGTAACGCGGTTGAAATATACAAGAGTCCTGAAACACTCGAAGGCTCTCCGCCATCCACGCATGGTGGTTTCAATCTTCATTGGGCTGCGCACAATCGTATTGTATTTCTTTCTTACATGGATGGATGGCCGCATCTCTATTCAATTGCCGCGACCGGTGGCTTGCCATTATTGCTGACGCCGGGAGAATTCATGGCGGAACATATTGAAATGAGCCAGGATGGGCAATGGATTTATTTCGCGGGTAATACAGGTCCTGATAAACTGGACATCGACAGGAGGCATGTGGTTCGTGTTCCTGTTGATAAGCCAGCGATGGAAGTAGTTACACCCGGAATGGGATTGGAATGGTTTCCTGTTCCCATTGCTAACGGTTCTTCTGTTGCTATCATCAGCGCCACTGCGCAACGGCCTCCATTGCCTGCAATTGTTTCATTGGATTCAAAGGAAGTTAAACTGCTTGCCCTCGATCATATTCCTTCATCGTTTCCACAACATGCATTGGTAATACCTAAGCAGGTAATTTTTAAAGCGCCTGATGGGGCGATCGTTCATGCGCAATTGTTTCAGCCTGCAAATGTCAATTCAAAATTGCCCGCCATCGTGTATGTTCATGGCGGACCTCCGCGACAGATGTTATTAGGATGGCATTATTCAGATTACTATGCCAATGCGTATGCGTACAACCAGTATTTAGCGAGCCAGGGATTTGTAGTGTTGTCAGTCAATTACAGGTTAGGCATTGGCTATGGATATAAATTTCATCAACCGAAAAATGGTGGACGGCTTGGTGCAGCAGAATACCAGGATGTGCGTGCAGCGGCGCTTTGGTTGGGAGAACAATCATTCGTTGATAAATCGAAAATCGGGATCTACGGAGGTTCTTACGGCGGCTACTTAACGGCATTGGCATTAGGCAGGGATTCAAAGCTGTTTGCTGCCGGAGTGGATATTCATGGTGTGCACGACTGGACAAACATGAGTCGTACACCGCCACAAGCCGGAGGCTATGAAAAAGTGCCGGACATAGATTCTGCAAATCACCTGGCGTATCTATCATCACCTGTAGCCAGCATAAAGAAATGGACATCGCCTGTGTTGATCATTCATGCAGATGATGACCGCAATGTGCAGTTCAGCCAAAGCACCGACCTTGTAAAAAGACTGGAGAAGCAACGGGTGCCTGTGGAAACACTGGTGATCGTTGATGATACACATCACTGGATGAAGCATTCCAACGCGGTGATTGTTGGTAATGCGATCGCTGATTTTTTCAGGAGAAAATTTTTGAAAAAGATCTAGTTGCTTGTGATCATGAATTCATTCAGGAAAATTCTAAATGGCAAACAGGTAGATATATTCTTGCTAAAAAATAAAAACGACAGTGAGATCGCCGTTACAAATTATGGTGCGCGGGTTGTGTCATGGATGTACAAGGGTATTGATGTTGTAGTTGGATTCGATAGTATTGATGGTTACTTATCTTCTACAGAATTTTATTACGGCGCAACAATTGGAAGATATGCCAACCGGATCCGCAATGCTAAGTTCATGTTGAACGGAAGTGAATATCATCTGCAGGAAAACAATCCTCCGGATCAGTTACATGGTGGAGTGAATGGCTTTCATAACCAGGTGTGGGATGTTGAAGATGTGAGAGCAAACAAAATCGCATTATCATATTTGTCAAAAGATGCAGAGGAAGGATACCCGGGCAACTTGCAGGTTCAACTGCATTATGAATTGACGGATGAAGATGAATTGAGGATTACATACGTTGCACAAACAGATGCAGCTACCTTTATTAATCTTACACATCATTCTTATTTCAATTTAAATGGACAGGGGAGTGGCAGCATTTTAAATCACACTTTGCAGATCAATGCGGATAAGTTTACACCAATGGACGCCGGCATGCTGCCTGCCGGTGGTATTGCCAGTGTTGCGGGCACACCGTTCGATTTCAGGCAGCCGCATACAATTGGAGAACGCGTAAATGATAATGAAGAACAACTAATATTTGGAAAGGGATACGATCACAATTTTGTATTGAATAACAATGGTAAATTTTCTTTTGCTGCAAAAGTTGTTGGAGATAGAACAGGAATTGTTTTAGAAACGTTTACCGATCAGCCGGGCATGCAGTTGTATGCGGGAAATTTTATGAGGGGAGAGAACACGATTAAGGGTGGATATAAAGATGAATATCGAACGGCGTTCTGTTTGGAGACGCAGCATTTTCCTGATTCACCTAATCAACCGCACTTTCCATCGGTGGTGTTGAGGCCGGGCGACCCATTCAACTCTGTTACTGTTTATAAATTGTCTTAGAGGGAATTTTACGCAGAGACGGCAAGTACGCAATACTGCGCTCTTCACAATTTCACGCGGCGACAGCAGCGGAGCAGCGATCGCCGCCTAGTTGCGCTCGTTGAGGGAAACAAAAAATTTTGCACAAATTATTTGCCTGGTTGTATTATATTGCCGCCTGAAAATCAAGCGGGAAGCGACTTACAGCATTTAAGAGCTTGTAATAATCAGCGCCCTCATTAAACATATTTTCTATGAAAAACCGATCTATCTGCGTCGTTATCTCTTTTTTATTATTTCCCTTTTCAGTACTAAAGGCTCAGAAAGCGATAGAAGATTTTAATATCACTTTTCCGTCAAAACCCGCAGCAAGCAGTTTGTATAAAACAATCAAACTTGTTGATGTGCGATACGATCAGGGTAACATGGGTATTGTACAATTAGGAGCGTTCAACAAAAAGGCGCGTGTTGTACCTCAAACACCATTCGACGTGCAGTTAAGCAATCTTTTTAATTACCTGAATGATAATAAGGCTACTTCCGGCGAAACAGTGATGTTACTTCGACAGCTCAGTTTTGCAGAGGTGACCGGTGCAATGAGTGAACGCGGATATTTTCATTTCAGGGCTGTTTTGTTTGCGAAGGCAGGAGATGAATACAAAACGATTACTTCTATTGACACTGTTGTACTGGTCAGGGGAATGGATGTAACGAAAGGTTTATTTCGTGAAGGCAGCAGGACAATTGCTGATTTTCTTGCATCAGGAATGGCAAAGGAAGCGCAGGGCAACAGGACATACACATCGAATGACGTTGTAAATTTTGATAAGATAGAGAAGCAGGGGATTGCGTTGTATTCAAATGCCGGTTTTAAAAATGGCATTTACAGATCATTCCGCTCATTTGCGGATCAAACGCCAGATGTAAATGACCTGACAGTAGAATTTGATAAGAGTGGGAATGTCTCTGCTGTTAAAATAAAAAACGAAAAAGATAAATTGACAAAAGTATCGTCGAAAGATATGTACGCGTTCGTCCATGACGGCCATGCTTTTATTTCAACTACGTATGGATATTACCCATTGACAAAAACAGGCGATGACTTGTTTTTCACAGGTAAGGCATCTGTTGCACCAAATAACACCGATGTTATTGTTGCCAGTGTTTTCTTTGGAGTGATCGGTGGACTCATTGCATCGTCACCCGGCAGCGCTTTATTCGAAATGAAGATCGATCATCTCAGTGGTGGATTCATACGTTTGAAAGAAGTAACCACCGGCAATGCAAACACCGGTTCGGAGTAACAACTACTACTTACTACTTACAACTTACAACTTACAACTTACAACTACAACTTACTACTTGCTACTCACTCATTACAACCGAGGTTCCATCCTCCGTTTGCACCACGTACGCAGTCAACTCCTTACCTGTTTCTTTGTAGTAAGATGCAGATAATTTGTCAACCAGGTCATCGATCACATCTTCTTTCACCAGGTTAATAGTGCAACCCCCGAAGCCTCCGCCCATCATTCTTGCACCAAGGACGTTTGGATTATTCCTTACGGCATCTACTAAATAGTCAAGCTCCATGCAACTCACTTCATATTCTTTACTCAGCCCATCGTGACTTGCAAACATTTTCCTTCCCAGTGCCTGCAGATCTCCGGCCTTGAGATCTTCACATGCACGCAGCAATCTTTCATTTTCTTCAACAACGTATTTACACCGGCGGTAGATCATTTCACTTTTATCTTTTACGAATTGATCCAGCATTTCCATTGTTACCTCCCGCAGGCTTATCACTTTCATAACATGCGCCCGCACCATTTCAACACCTTCAGCGCATTCTTTTCTTCTTGTATTGTATTCAGATGAAGCAAGTGAATGTTTGACATTGGTATTCAGCAAAACAATTTTATAGCCTTCCAGGTTCAAGGGGACGTATTCTGTTTCGAGCGTAAGGCAATCCAGCTTAATAACATGATCTTTCCTTCCATTCATGCTGGCATATTGATCCATGATGCCGCACATTACGCCCGCAAATTCATGTTCCGCCTTTTGTGCAATGAAAACAAGTTCTTTTTTAGGGATACGAAGCTCAAATATTTCGTTCAATGCAAATGCAGTTGCACATTCTACTGCTGCAGATGATGACAGGCCAGCGCCGATCGGAACATCACCATCGATATTAAGATTGAATCCGCCAATATTATATCCACGCTTCTTCAGTTGATCTGCTACACCAAGAATATAATTAGGCCAGTGTTTCTCAGTCGGGCTAAATGCTTTGATATTTACTTCGTGATCTTCATTGAATTCTTCTGAAAACAACGAAATGGTATCATCTTTTCGCTTGTGTATGCCGATGTAAACCGCTTTATCAATAGCAGCAGGAAGTACAAAACCATTGTTGTAATCAGTATGTTCGCCAATAATATTCACTCTCCCCGGCGATCTGGCAACAATGGGTTCTTCGCGAAAACGTTCCTGGAATTTTCTCTTAATGTCTCTAGCTATTTCTTTACCCATGATGATCTGTTATTGACAGTTTTGATGCTATTCCTGCTTTACGCCGGTGGCGAAGTAAAGTTCCAAAAGAAAATGCCTGAGATATTTAATTTTTATAGTCGTCCCCGGCGATAGGTTCAACAATCAGGAAACGGTTCTTAAGCATTTGCATCATGGCAACGTTGAGTTCCCATTGATTTGCCAAAGGTTCATTTGTAAATGGTTGTGTTGGGAGATAAGGAGCAGGTCCGAATTCAGGACAGATTGTGAACTGTGGTTTACCATTTTGCTTTTGATGTGTGATGATCTGTTCCCACCATTGCATGAACGTCTCTACATGATTGTTCCATTCCGGCGCACGGAAATCATTTACCTGCGGCGACTGTTCATGGCCTATTCTTGCATGAATGTGCGCGACGTGAGGAATGATAGCATCAATAACCTGCTGCTGATCCTGCAATAGACTTTCAGAGACAGTGCACCAATGGCTGACGTCTAACACCAGTTCCAGCGCTGGAAACTTTATAAGGTAGGGAAGGAGACTATGTGCATGAAATGAAAACCGGCCCCTGTGTGTTTCATGCAGGATCTTTATCCCGCTTTTTGCTGACAGGTCCATGGCTATGTCAAGCAACATGCAGTTCTCATCAAAAGAAAAAAAATCTTTACCGGTGTGTGAGTTGATAAAATCTGGTTCCAAAGAGATAATCTGCTGAAGTCGCGATGTGTAACGCTGCCTGTATTCATTAAAAGTTTCTGTTTCGGAAGGCAACCATTGCTGCGCGACAAATATGAATTCTTTGGTTGTTCTTACTTCTTCAATTTTTTCGAGTAATGCTTCTTCAAAGGATGCGGATCGAGGAATATCGATCTCGATGCCATCGTAACCGCTTGCATTTACTTTTTCAATAAAGCCCGGTGCTGACATATGTCCCAGTCCCCAGAAAGGGCAGATATATTTTAATTGCATAATTCCTACGTTTTTAAATTTAACGCAAATCAATCATCACAGACACTTTATAAAAATTAATTTTGCAACATTGCAGGTCATGCTATCGATCCTTGTTTTGGCTTTATGCCAGGATAAGGATAGGAAAGTCCGGACAGCATAGAGCAACGCACCGGCTAACGACCGGGTTCCTGGTGATGAACCGGGAAACAGAAAGTGCCACAGAAAATAACTGCCCTACTTCTTCTTAATGAAGAGGTGGGCGAGGATGAAAACGTGAGGTAAGAGCTCACGGTCATTGCAAGTAATTGCAATTACGGGTAAACCTTGCGTGCTGAAATGCCACGTATAGAATCCTTCGAGGGCTGCTCGCTCGAGTCTTGTATTTAGCGGGACAGGGTTCAGGGTAGGCAGATAGAGGCAACCAGTAATGGTTGTTCGAGATAAATGATAGCAGTTGTCCGCCTTCGGTGGATAAGACAGGATCCGGCTTATCGACCTGCAATTTTTATCTATCTAACTGGATAATCCGCAGTTATTTCACGCGGCGAGCGCAATGAGGCAGCGACGCAGCGTTCGTTGCTTCTCCGCGTTCGCTGCGTGAAATAATTCCTTAGGGACTTTGTGCGAAATATATATTCCCCACGAATCCTCCTAATTCCATCAGCCATGCAATTCCTACATGAACCATTAATCCGCCGAAGATCGTCCGGTTGTTTAGAATCACTATTCCGAGTATTGTACCTCCGAAATAAGAGCTGATACATTCACCTAATGGCTTACCAAAATGTATGGTGCAATAGAAAAGCGCCATGGGTATCACTGCATCTTTGCCCACCCACTTTGCAAAGGCAAGAATAAGGAACCCGCGAAAAAATAATTCGATCGTGAAGAAGTCACTTCCATACGAAAGTTCGTATAACAATTTATACCAGCCGCGGTTTGGCTCAAGCAGGTATTCTGCATTTTGCATACGCGGATACATGGCCAAGAAATCCTTTTGCGTTGATGCGACAACTATCAGAGGCACCATGATCATCAGCATGACCAGGTACGGTTTCACATTAAAATCTTTAAATGTTACTCCGTAAAAGGGTCGTCCCCTGTCAAAAAAATAATGAACCACTGCCAGCATAATCACGATACCAATGATCTTGAGTGGCCAGTACACTATGTTGTTCCAGTATTCATTTTCGAAGATGTCTGTGGTGAAGTGGATGCCGGGTGAGTACACCATCTTCCACGAGAATATCGCTGGCGCTATCAGTAACAGTGCAATGAATCGCCTGCTTTTGAAAATGTTCTTTTTAGTAAAGAGTAATTGAAAAAAATACCCGGATGCAAAGGCGGTAAGGAATACAAAGTACCAACTGATGTATTGCCCTGTGTCATTTAGTAGGTTGATGTAATGGTTTAGCCTGAAGTGATAGTTAATATAGATAGCTACAGTGATAAAGATTGTTGCTGAGAGAAGAACTTTTTTGTTGGTAGTGATGAAGTAGTCACGGATGTAAATAAGAATTGGTTTCATTGCACTTAATACATGCAATTTAACTTATCTTATTTCTTGGTTTAGCAGGTGATTGGATAATGTATCCTTCACCATGGTATACTCTATTTACTTTTTTGCCTTGATGCAAAAAAGTAACAAAAAAATCAAGTCGAAATCGATGGGAAGTGTACTCTGTGTAACACGCTAACCGCGATTTCGCCGGGGAGAACCTGAACTCTGTTTATCAATCCATAGGTGTAAGAGCGAGCGTCGTGCTATGCGACGCCACTGAAGGCGCTGCATTGCAGCGCTTAAACCAGTTACCTGGTGAAGGTGTATGCGCTGCAATGAGGTGCTGGACCTTTACTAAACCTATAATCCTTTGCTGTCTATATTTCTATAGTAGATGGATAGCATTGCTTATGAATGATAAGCCTAAAGTCAGAGCGGTTCAGCGCCTTATTCCGTGCTTAACTTCTAAACTATAACTGGTATAGGAAAAGCAAGCGGAATACAGCGCCTGCAACATTTTACAATAAAGGAATCCAAAGTAGAGGAATGATTGCGAAGAAAAGCATGCTCTAACACCTGTTGTGCGTTGGCCCGGCAAAGCGGCGGAGCATCGCGTTTGCCTTGATCTTTTTTGTTACTTTTTTGCATCAAGGCAAAAAAGTAAAACACATACATTAAGGCAAAAAAGTAAATCAGAGTCTATGGGACGAAAAAGAATGATTAACCTAAAAATAGAAGAAAAAGTAATTACAGGTAACTTTGAAAACTCATTATGATAAACCGAAAAAATAAATCACTATGGCTATTTGTAACCATTATAATTCCCATCCTAACCAGCTGCGAAAAAACCATAAACTTCTCTCTTAAAGACGAAGACAACAAACTAGTCGTAGAAGGCATCATCGAAAACGGACAACCACCAATAGTATACCTATCAACTTCCCTGAAATATTTTTCCCAAATCACCCCCGAAATCCTCACCGGCACTTTTGTTCACGGAGCGGATGTGATCATCTCAAACGGTACATCCAGCCATAAGCTGAAAGAATATGCTGTTCCATTCGTGAACGGGTATTTTTTATACTATTATTCTATAGATTCCGCCAATCTTTCCACTGCCTTTGCCGGGCAACTGGACCACCAGTATTCTTTACAAATTAACTGGCAGGGGAAACAATACACTGCTACTACAACAATTCCGAAGATTACCAAGAAGATTGACAGTCTTTGGTGGAAGCCTGCTCCAAAAACAGACACGACTAAGGTTATCATTATGTCCAGGGCAACTGATCCTCCGGGGTACGGTGATTACATCCGTTATTTCACCAAAAGGAACCGTGAGCCATTCTATCCGCCTCTTGCTTCAGCTTATGATGACCTCTTTGTTGATGGTACTACTTACGAGACACAGGTTGATTTTGGAGTTGACAGGAATAATCCTCCTTCGGAAGATGACAGGTATTTCAGGAGGGGAGATACGGTAATGATCAAGCTTAGTAATATAGATAAGGTGACGTACGATTACTGGCGGACAATGGAATATTCCTATCAATCGGTCGGTAGTCCTTTTTCAACACCTATAAAAGTTACCGGTAACATCAGTAATGGGGCATTGGGATATTTTGGCGGCTATGCTTCGCAATATCGTACCATTATTATTCCCCGTTGATTACAGGAGAGTTTACGAGTTCACAAGTTCGCAAGTTCGCGGTGAACTCGTAAACTCTTAAACTCTTAAACTCGTAAACCCGTAAACCCGTAAACCCTCAACATTATATTTAGTAAAAAAAATCAATTCTCTATTTTCGTGCCTCAGGTATGGATAATCAAACAGAAAAAGTTCAGATACTAATTATCGGGTCAGGTCCGGCGGGCTATACGGCCGCAATCTATGCTGCAAGAGCTAATTTGAAACCCGTATTGTACCAGGGTATTCAACCAGGGGGACAATTAACCATAACTACGGATGTGGAGAACTACCCCGGCTTCCCGGATGGCATCCAGGGTCCGGAGATGATGGTTCATTTTGAAAAGCAGGCACAGAGAATGGGTGCCGACCTCCGGTATGGATTAGCAACAAAAGTTGATTTCTCTTCTCAACCTTTTAAAGTATGGATTGATGAGGAAAAATTGATAGAAGCAAATGCCGTAGTCATTGCAACCGGCGCATCGGCAAAATGGTTGGGCATTGAAAGCGAACAGCGATTGAATGGATTTGGCGTGAGCGCATGCGCTGTATGCGATGGTTTTTTCTTCAAGAATAAAGAAGTAGCGATCGTTGGCGCAGGCGACACCGCAGCAGAAGAAGCATTATATTTATCCAAGCTGTGCACGAATGTTCATATGCTTGTGCGCAGGGATGAGATGCGTGCGAGTAAAATTATGCAGGACCGCGTAAAAGACGCGCCTAACATCAAAATATACTGGAATACAGAGACCGATGAAATATTGGGTGGCAATACGGTGGAAGGAGTGAGAATTAAAAATATAAAGACAGGAGAGAAGACTGATATCCCGGTCAGGGGTTTCTTTGTTGCAATAGGGCACACACCTAATTCAGAAATATTCCGCGGTTGGATAGATATGGACGGGGCAGGGTATATCAAAACAATTCCCGGCACATCAAAAACAAATATCACAGGTGTATTTGCAGCCGGCGATGTGCAGGATAAAATATACCGGCAGGCAGTCACCGCTGCCGGAAGCGGCTGTATGGCTGCTTTGGATGCGGAGAGATATTTATCGGAAGTGGGATTGCATTAAGAATGCGGAAATCAGAAAATCAGACATCAGACATCAGAAATTTTACATGGCGGCACATTTCACAATAGAGCTTCGGGGTCTGCGACTGTTTGCAGAACATGGAATGTACCAGGAAGAACGTCTTGTAGGTAATGAGTTTGAAGTGAATATCGCACTTGACGTAAAAGCGCCAAAGAAAACCATCACTTCTATTGAGCAGACGATCAATTATGTTGAGGTGTTCAGAATAGTGCAGGAAATCTTCTCTGAAAGAAAACAATTACTTGAAACCTGTGCGATGGAGATATCAGATGCATTGCAACAACAATTCAATGAAATTGAAAAAATATCTGTCAGTATAAAAAAGATCGCTCCACCGATTATTAATTTCACAGGGTCCGTAGTTGTTACTTTTTCTAAAAGCTATAAGTAATTTATTATTGATTACTAATTATTGATTATTGGATACTTGCGAATATGCTGTTAGAGGTTCACCAATAATTAATAATCAATAATCAGTAATTAAATAACTACAGACTGCCACTTTCTACTCTTTATATAAAGGAACGAACAAACAAGTAAAATACTCCAATAAAGAAATTCAGCCATCCATCCCCATGTAATCGAATATCGCTGCACTTCCAGTATCACATACACATAGATGCTATAGAAAATAATGGCGACAACTTCAATAAGGAATGTCATCCTGCTTTTGCCCGTGCCAGTAACCGCGTTCAACCACACGGCGCCAGCCGACATAAATAACAATGATACCGCTACGACACGCAATGTGGGAATACCTTCTTCAATGAAGCCTATGTCCTGTCCAAACATAGAAAAGTACAATCCCGGAAATATGTTCAGGAATAAACAAAAGAATAATGCAAACAAAAAGCTGGGCCGCGTGATCTTCATAATCATGTTAAATACTTCGCTTTGCCTTCCCTGGCCAATCACATTACTTACCATGCTGTTTGTTGCAGATGCAAAGGCCCAGTTGAACATCCCAAAAAAGCCAAACACATTGCGCATTGTATTCGATATGGCAAGACTCTGAGGTCCGTGGTGTTCAATCAAAATATAAAAGAAGAACCAGCTTGTAACGCTGATGATCATTTGAAAGATGAGTGGTCCTGACAGTTGTAAGATCTTTATGCAATTCTCTTTATCGAATCCTAAATTCCTGAAAAGAGAAAGCTGCTTACCGATTCCTTTGGCATTGATCACTAAATAGATCACGAACATTCCTATGAACTCGGCGATTACTGAAGCCACTGCAGCACCATTGAAACCCATAGCAGGGAACCCCAGTTTCCCGAAGATCAGCACATAGTCAAAAAATACGTTGGCAACTGCTTCTGCTGCCGTTCCGGCAATGAGCAGTTTACTGCGGTTGATCCCAACCAGCAACGCATTGCGCATTTGATAGATGTACAGGAAGGGCAGTCCGAATATCCTGATGTGCAGGAAGTCGATCGCGTCGCGGTAAATGGATTCTGAATGAATAATGGACCTGAAGATCAGTGGTGCTACAAACCAGGTAAGAATGATCCCAACAACAGCAAAACCAATAGCTATGTATATTCCCTGGTGAAAGACCTTGCCGATCTCACCGGGACGATTTTCTCCTGCACGTCGTGATATCAATGCCTGCAGGCCATTGTTCAACCCGAAACCAATGCCTCCAAAAATAAAATAGTAAACACCGGTAATGCTTGCAGTTGCCAGTGCTTCTTCACTAAAATGTCCAAAAAAAATATTATTAATGATCAGGTTAAGCTGTGGTACGAACAGCGCCAGGCCGATGGGCAGTGCAATTTTCAGAATTTGCCTGTATGTAGTATCGACCTGTAGGCTGTGTGACATAAATATAGAGTCTAATTCTTGAAGGAGAAATTTATCCCACAAAGTCCACAAAGATGCACGGAGATAAACAAAGCGCTATAAAATATATTTTTGTGCGCTACTTTGTGCCCTAGCGCCTTTGTAGCATAATATTCAATTTGAAAACTCTCTTCGACATACAATCAGGCAGAAATGCTGATCGCTACACTCTATTACTGGAAGTGGGCAGTGAGCATTGCTGCTATGCATTCTTCGATAAGGCAGCTCAGGCTATTGATCGAATCAATTACTCAGTCTTCGATGAAACAGACATTGACACACATCTAGGTAAACTTATTGATGAACTGAAAGAAAAACAATTTGAATCTGTTGCCGTTGCTTCCGCATTTCCGCAAGCATTGCTTGTACCGCGGAAATTATTTCGCGAAGACTATTCCATGCTGGATGTTGTTTATGATCAACCGACGCAAAAGTTTCTGCATGATACTGTTCCCGAATGGCAACTGGTAGTAATGTATTCATTACCTCAATCATCATATCAATTGATTGAAACTGCATTCAAGCCTGCAAAATATTTTCATGTGTACACACCGTGTATGAAAGTGTACAATGGTTTTGTGGCGGAGAATCAATTGTCCGTTCACTTTTCACCTGAGCGTTTTCGGGTAGTTGTGAAAAAAGAACATCATGTTCAACTGGTGCAGACATACAGTTACAAAACGCCATTAGACGTTGTGTATTATCTTCTGAAAATCTGTTACGAGTTTGGATTGCAGCAATCGGAAATACATCTTATTCTATCAGGATTGCTGGAAAAAGATTCTGCGTTATACACCCAGTTGCAAGGTTACTTTTTCAATATTCATTTCGCACATCCGCCGGTGTTGCGATTACCGAAGGATGAGCATCCGCAATACTTTTTTTCTTCATTGTATAACCTCGCTGCATGCGCATTATAAGTGGATCACTGGGAGGAAGAAAGATCAATCCGCCTGCAAACATGCCCTACACCCGGCCAACAACGGATATTGCAAAGGAGGGCCTGTTCAATATCTTACAAAACAATCTTGATTTCGAAGAACTGAAAACGTTAGACCTCTTTGGAGGAACAGGAAGCATCAGTTATGAATTAGCATCGAGAGGAGTGCCAGACCTTACGATAGTAGAGAAAGATCCTAAAATGTATGAATTCATCAAGAAGACAGTTAATGATCTGAAGATTGAAAATTGTAAGGTAGTGAGATCGGAAGTCTTTAGATTTATTGAACAGTGCCGTGAAAAATTTGATTTCATTTTCGCAGGCCCGCCTTATGCTTTACAGGCGATAGACGAATTACCAAAATTGATCTTTGAGAAACAATTATTAAATGAACAAGGGTGGTTTGTGCTGGAACATACGCCGAGGAATAATTACGACAATTTCCCGTTCTTTAAATCGGCGAGGAATTACGGGACGACGGTATTTTCGACCTTTATAAATAAAAGCAACTAAATGGCTTCATTGTTTCATTGCTTCATGGTTGATATAGCCTCTAAAACTATAGAACTCGTAGCCATGAGGCAATGAAACAATGAAACCATGACGAAAACTTATGCTAAAAAAAGAAGCCCGAAAACGCTACTCTCAAAAACGCTACGAGATATCACCCACTGACAAACAAAAGTGGGACGATCTTTTATTGATCCAGTTTCAAACCCTCGATCTGCCTTTTCTCGATTACGTGCTTAGCTTTTATCCTATGGAAGATCGTAACGAGGTGAACACCTTTCTCATTACAGATTATCTCCACTTTAAAAACCCATCATTGCAGATCTGTTACCCGAAAACAAATTTTTCAGATCACTCCATGTATGCGATCGCCTGCCAGGCAGACAGCATTTTTGAAGCCAACGAATTCAATATCCTGGAACCGCTCGACACCGATATTGTACCGCCTCCAAAATTGGATATTGTCATCGTTCCCATGCTGATATGTGATCTCCAGGGTAACAGGGTTGGATATGGCAAAGGATTTTATGATCGCTACCTCAGTCAGTGCAGCAGTGATTGTTATAAAGTGGGATTGTCATTCTTTCCCCCTGTTGACATCATTGAAGACGCGGATGAATTTGACGTACCTTTAAACTTTTGTATCACTCCCGAAAGAGTCTATGTTTTCTAACTGGTTCCTGAAATCATTTCGCGTTCTGTTGCTTCCTTTCGCGTTGTTATTTGCCCTGGTAGTAATCATCCGCAACTGGCTTTACGACCGGAACATTTTAAAATCCGCTTCATTTGGATTGCCCCTGATCTGTGTCGGGAATCTTTCAGTAGGAGGAACAGGTAAGTCGCCGATGGTTGAATACCTCGTATTAAAATTGAAGAATAAGTTTAGGGTAGCCACATTGAGCCGCGGTTATAAAAGAAAAACAAAGGGCTATGCACTTGCCAACGAGAATACAACAGCTATTGAAATAGGAGATGAGCCTATGCAATTCTACAGGAAGTTTCCTGATGTTCCCATTGCAATAGGCGAAGAACGATTGGATGCTATACCGCAATTGTTGCAGGACCACCCGGAGACCGAGGCGATCATTCTTGATGATGCATTTCAACATCGCGCCATTAAGGCGGGATTAAATATTTTGCTTACGGATTATGGTAATCTTTTCACGAGGGATTTTTTTCTCCCGACGGGAGACCTTAGAGATGCACCGGCCGGTTTTAAAAGAGCTCAAATAATTGTAGTTACCAAATGCAAGCCCGGCCTTTCAATCAAGGAGCGGAATGATGTGATCAAAGAGATACAGCCCTATCCACACCAGAAAATATTTTTTACCTCCATTGCTTATGGTACGCCTTACCAGATCACACAACGCACCATCACTTTTCTTGATGAACACACAGAAGTTTTGCTGGTAACGGGAATTGCCAATCCGCGGCCGTTAAAGAAATACCTCGAGGAGCGCGTGGAGACGTATCACATGATGCAGTTCAACGACCATTACATCTTTCGCATAGATGACTGGCACGATATAAAGCAGCGGTTTGATAATATAAATGCTGGAAAGAAGATCATCCTCACAACAGAAAAAGATGCAATGCGCCTAATGAAATTCACCGCAGAGATCGATGGCATGCCTTTTTATGTTATGCCGATAGAGCACAGGTTTCTTTTTGACGGCGAGAAAGAATTTGATGAAGAAGTGATCAAATTCATTGAAAACTTCAAAAAACCATCTTAGACATTATGGGAAGGAAACATTCAAAGAAGACACACAAGAAAAAACATGATCATGTTGATGAATATAAGGGAGTGATCGAGATCACACGCTCAGGGATGGGTTTTGTTGTTGTTGAAGGATTAGATAGCGACATTCTTGTTCGCCCGGCGGACTTCAACACGGCTATGCATGGTGATCTTGTTCGTGTACGCATCAAACAGGATAAATCAGGTAAACGAAAGCAGGGTGTAATCACAAATGTTATCGAGCGGAAGCAGACTGAGTTTGTAGGCAGGTTGGAAATGAATAAGGGGTTTGCATTTTTTGTTGTTGAAGGAGAGAGGAAGATGCCCGATATCTTCATCCCTGAAAAAAATTTCAATAACGCAAAGGATACGGACAGGGTTGTTGTGCGCATAAAAGAATGGGACACCGAGGGCGGTAAACGTCCTGTAGGAGAAGTAGTCAGCATACTGGATGCTGAGAATGTGAATGACATGGCAATGAAAGAGATCCTGCTGGAGAATGGATTCCCGCTTGAATTCCCTGACGATGCCATTGAAGAAGCAGAAAGAATGTCCGACAAAATTCCTGATGCCGAAATAAAAAAGCGCAGGGATTTCAGGGACATTCTCACTTTCACTATCGACCCGGTTGATGCAAAAGATTTTGATGATGCACTTTCACTCCGCATTTTAAAAAATGGTAATTATGAAATAGGAGTGCACATTGCGGATGTCTCGCATTATGTTGAACCCGGAACAGCGCTGGATGAAACAGCTTACGGAAAAGCAACATCCGTTTATTTGCCGGACCGTGTAAATCCCATGTTGCCGGAGCAGATATCGAATGTGCTTTGTTCTCTTCGACCTAACGAAGAAAAATTGACTTTTTCAGCCGTGTTTGAAATGACGCCGAAAGCCGTAGTAAAAAAATACTGGCTAGGAAAGACAGTCATTCATTCCAATCACCGGTTTACATACGAAGAAGTACAGGAAGTTATTGAGAAGGAAGATGGCTTGTATGTAGACGAGGTATTGTTGCTGAATAATCTTGCACAGCGCATGCGCAAAAAACGTTTCGATAACGGCGCTATCAATTTTTCCAGTACCGAAGTAAGATTCAAACTGGATGAAAAAGGAAAACCGATCGGTATTGTTGTAAAAGAAAGCAAGGAAGCACACCAGTTGATCGAAGAATTTATGCTGCTTGCAAATAAATATGTAGCGATGCACGTATCGAAGCTGGAAGTAAATAAAAAGCCTATTCCATTTCCTTATCGGGTGCACGATCTTCCGTCAGAAGAAAAGTTGATCCCTTTCATGGCATTCGCAAGGAAATTCGGTCACCGTTTTGATACTTCGGCGCCCGAAAAGATTGCAGAATCATTCAACAATATGCTGAAAGATGTGCAGGGCAAGCCTGAGCAGCATGTGCTTGAGCAATTAGGCATTCGTACAATGGCAAAAGCTGTTTACTCAACGGAAAATATTGGTCACTATGGATTAGGATTTGAGAACTACTGTCACTTTACATCACCTATCCGTCGCTACCCGGATGTATTGGTACATCGTGTACTGGAGCAGGTGCTTAATGATAATGTGAAGCCCGATAAAAAAATGGAGCAGAAGTGCAAGCATAGCAGTGAAAGGGAACGTGCTGCAATGGATGCAGAGCGTGCAGCGAACAAGTATAAACAAGTGGAGTATATGCAGGAGTTCCTCGGTGAAGAATTTGAAGGCGTGATCAGTGGCGTGGCTGCATTTGGATTTTGGGTGGAAACGATAGATCATAAGTGTGAAGGAATGGTAAGCATAACGAGCCTTGCTGAATATGATGAATTCAGGCTGGTAGAATCCGATTACAGTCTTGTTGGAATGAGAAGTGGAAGAAAATTCCGCATGGGTGATAGGGTGAGAATAAAAGTGATATCCGCCAATTTAGATAAAAGGCAACTTGATTATGAATGGGTGTTGCTGACAACGATGGAAGATGATGATGCGTTTGAGAAAAAGGTGAAACAAAAAAAGAAAAAACACTGACAACCCTGCCATGCACAAATTCGAAGAGCTATCTAAATTGTTTAATGAGAAATTCGACATCAGTCATTTCCCGGGTAAACCGGCTTCGTTGTATGATCCCAATAATTATTTTCTGAAGATTGGTGGTAAAAGAATTCGCCCGGTGCTATGTTTAATGGGCAATGAGCTGTTCGATGAAATAAAGGAAGACGCATGGAATGTTGCTACTGCCATAGAGCTGTTTCACAACTTTACACTTATTCACGATGATATAATGGACAAAGCGCCCCTAAGGCGTGGTATGCAAACGGTTCATGAAAAGTTTGGTGAAAGCACTGCATTACTTGCAGGCGATGTAATGTTGGTGGCGGCGTATGAATATATTAATAAGGTATCGTCAGGAGATCTGCGAAAGCTGCTCCATCTGTTTAATCAAACAGCCAAACAGGTTTGCGAGGGGCAACAGCTTGATATGGATTTCGCCCAAATGGCTACTATTGGAGAAAAACAGGATAGCGTCGACTTCGAAAGCTATCTCAATATGATCAGCCTGAAGACATCTGTACTTCTTGCAGCAAGCTTGCAAATGGGTGCAATACTCGGAGGTGCGCTGGAAAGAAACCAGCACCTTATTTATGAATTCGGAAGAAAGCTGGGACTCGCATTCCAGGTACAGGATGATTACCTGGATGCTTTCGGAGATCCCGGTAAATTCGGCAAGCAGATAGGTGGCGATATTAAATCAAACAAAAAAACATTTTTGCTGATACACGCACTGGAAACAGCATCGACGCAGCAAAAGCAACAGCTCACTGAATTATTTAATGACGACAGTGAGCACAAGGTGGATGCGGTGCTTGCTATTTTTAAAGCCTGTAAGGTTGACGAATGGGCAAGAGAGTTGAAAGAGAAATATACACAGGAGGCTTTTAAACATCTTGAAGATATTGCTGTACTGTCAAAGAGAAAGGAACCGTTGAGAGAATTAGCAATGTTTCTGACGAAGAGAGAGAATTAGGATTATTTAATTGTTACATTGTTAAATTGTTAAGAATTGCTGCAATGTCAGCCATCAGGCAATATAGCAATTAAACAATTTAATCATGTAACAATTCAGCCGTCGTGTTCATAAGTATAACTTTTGTATTATTTTACCAACCAAATCAACTGCAATGGCAAGTCAACTTTTCCGCAAGAAATCTATTCCTAACATTTTACAGGAAGCCCAGCAAGGATTAAGCGACGGACATGGACATCATGAAGGACTAAAGAAAGTACTTGGTGTTCGCGACCTTACTTTTTTTGGTGTTGCTGCCGTTATCGGGGCAGGTATTTTCAGCGGGATCGGAACAGCCGCATCTAATGGCGGGCCGGGCGTTGTATTTCTTTTCATATTCACTGCAATTGCCTGTGGATTTGCCGCCTTGTGTTACGCGGAATTCGCTTCAACAGTTCCTGTTTCCGGGAGCGCATATACTTATTCATACGTTGCATTCGGTGAACTGATCGCATGGATCATTGGGTGGGACCTGCTGATGGAATATGCTATCGGAAATATTGCCGTTGCTATTTCATGGAGTGATTACTTCACGAACCTGATGGATAAGGCAGGCCTGCATATTCCGGAATGGTTGACCATGGATTATTTAACGGCTAAAAATGGTTTTGCTGCGGGTGTAGCCGACCAGGCGGCCGCATGGACCAATGCTCCGCAAATATTCGGACTGCGCATCATTATGGATCTTCCTGCATTGCTTATTGTAGCATTAATCACTTATGTAATTTTTATTGGTATTAAAGAATCACGTTCGCTTAGCAATATCATGGTGATAGTGAAACTGGCTGTCATCTTCTTTGTCATTGTTCTCGGTGCCTACTATGTAAATCCAACCAATTGGTCACCGTTCACACCAACCGGTTTTTCAGGTATTATGAAAGGTGTATCGGCGGTGTTCTTCGCATACATTGGCTTCGACGCCATATCCACGACTGCAGAAGAGTGTAAGAATCCGCAACGGGACTTGCCGAGGGGAATGATCTATTCACTCATTATTTGTACCGTCATTTATGTTGCGCTTGCGTTAGTACTCACCGGAATGGTACCGTACACCCAACTGAATGTTGGTGATCCAATGGCAATGGTATTCGATGCACATGGAATGAAATTCATTTCTGGCGTTGTCGCTGTCAGCGCCATTATAGCAACAGCAAGCGTGTTACTGGTGTTTCAATTAGGACAGCCACGTATCTGGATGAGCATGAGTCGCGACGGTCTGCTGCCGAAAATATTTTCCCGCATTCATCCGAAATATAAAACGCCTTCTTTCTCTACTGTTCTTACCGGAATTGTTGTTGCGGTTCCCGCATTGTTCCTGAACCTTGGCCAGGTGCTTTCACTGACAAGCATCGGAACCTTGTTTGCATTTGTGCTTGTATGCGGAGGTGTACTTGTTTTGCAAAACAGGCGTGATAAGCCTGAGAGTAAATTCAAGGTGCCGTACATAAATGGACAGTTTATTTTTCCATTGTTGGTGATTGCAGGAATTGTAATTATTGCATGGAAGGTGCCAACGCATTTTACGCAGGATATCTGGACAAAAGAAACATGGCCGATGGTAGTATTCTGGCTTATTACTCTTATTGTCGCGGGGCTTGCATTTGTTAAGAAGTTTTCATTGCTGCCCATCCTTGGAATGATCAGTTGCTTTTACTTAATGGCGCAGGAGACACACACGGTGTGGATGCGGTTTTTAATTTGGCTCGTCATTGGGTTAACTATTTATTTCCTATATAGCTACAGGAATAGCAAACTTGCACGAAGTGCGTAGGCACCTTTATTTCTCGCGAGACGATAAGTTCGGTAAGAACGTAAGATTTCCGTCGCGTCGTTGCGGCTTTGCGAGAGATATTATTTCACGCAAAGACAGCAAGGCAACGCAGAGCCGCAATAAATCCTTGCGTCCCTTGCGGAATCTTTGCCGTCTCTGCGTGAAATAAACTCAAATATCTTTGCGCCATGAAGTTTCAGATCGGTGACAGGGTACTGGTATTACATTCCAACGAAGAGGGCGAAGTAGTAGATATTATCAATGAAAAAATGGTGATGATAGATGTGCGCGGCGTAAAGTTCCCCGCTTATATCGATCAACTCGATTTTCCGTATTTCAAGCAATTCACTTCCAAAAAATTATTCCCGGAAAAAAAGCAGAAGCAGTACATAGATAATGTACGCAAAGAAAAACAAGCACCTAAAAAGGTGGCCGACGGTGTATGGCTTTCCTTCTTGCCGGTGATGGATACAGATGAATTCGGGGATGATGTGGTTGAAGAATTAAAAGTTCATGTACTAAACAGGACTGATAATGGTTTAAAATTTATTTACCGTCTTCAATTCTTCGGCAAATCGGAGTTTGAATTGAAAGGAGAAGTACATTCATTCGGAGATTTTTATTTACACGATGTTCCCTTTGAAGATATGAGTGATAGCCCGGCTTTTTCTTTTGAATTCTCATTGCTCCAACCTGACAAAGCAAAGGCAGAATTTTACGAGGCATCATTAAGACTAAAGCCAAAGCAATTGTTTACGCGGATAGAAGAAATGAAACAAAAAGGGGAAGCTACGTTCTCTTACAGGTTGTTCGAACACTATCCCGGTAAAGTTGCAGATGAAAAAATTCAATTCGACTCGCTTGCAGCAAAAGGAGTTAAGATCTATAATGCCAAAGATGCGAGGAGACATTTACCACCGGCAAGAACAGTCGTTGACCTGCACATAGAGAAGTTGGTAGATGATCGATCCCCGTTGTCCAACTCGGAAATACTCGCTATTCAATTAAAGGAATTTGAAAAGTGGTACGAGATAGCAGTTGCACATCATCAGCCGCAGTTGATCGTAATTCATGGAGTAGGAGTGGGGAGGCTGCGGGATGAGATACATGATATGCTACGTTTGAAGAGAGAAGTGAAGTCCTTCGTGAATCAATACCATCCTTCGTTTGGGTATGGCGCGACGGAGATTTATTTCCAATATTGAGAAGGACACGACGAACACGAAGAACCACAAAGAACATAGCGAATTTCTTAGCTAAATTCAATTTTCTTAGAAAGCATTAGATCGTTAATCCATTTGTGACTTAGATCACTAAGCTCTTCTATCATATTTCTCTTCCCCGCCTTAAAACCATGATCGGCTCCTTCAATTTTTATCAACGTTGCTGTAGGCAAAGAAGAACAAACGTTTTCTATAAGATCAAGCGTTGCCAGTTCATCCTTGGTTCCCTGCAGAAACAACATCGGCAGCTGTATATTTCTTAAATGATCCGCTCTTTCTATTGAAGGTTGTTTTTGCGGATGCAATGGAAAGCCATAAAAAATAATTCCTTTTACAATGCTATCCGGGTGAGCCGCGAGGTACTGCGAACTCATTCGTCCACCAAAAGATTTACCTGATGCTAAAATTGGTTTGCCGGGAAATTTTTTTGTTGCTTCATTAATTGCCGTCTCGATAGTTTTATGTGCAACAGCAGGAACATCAGGTCTTCCTTTTTTGTTTTCCGCAAATGGAAAATTAAACCGTAACGATGCGATGTTTTTTTCAGCAAGCAATCTTGCGAGCGATGTCATAAATGGATGATTCATTCCTGCACCGGCACCATGAGCCAGCGTTATAACCCAATTCGTTTCTTCCGGTATAACATATTCGGAGGAAACAGTTCCTATGGAATCCGATACGTGGAGTAATAACGATTCTATGGTCATGATCTTTTATACTTAATTTGTATTTTCTATGGCATGTGGGTTTTGGAACAGATTTAAATAACGCTCAATATCTGCCTTTTCCAATCCAGATAGCATAGTCGCTACATAAGCCTCCCGTTCCTTCCAAATTAATTCAAGATCCCACACACAAAACGATTCATCATCCTTTCCCCTACGCCATCCATTTTCATAAACAAAAATTCTTGTAGGCAATTCATTTCCCTTATCCCACCACGACAAAACCAGGTAATCAGCTCCATTACCCTGGTGCAGGATCATAAATCCAACACCCGGTCTTCCCTTTTCAATGTTTGGTTCAGGAAGTGTATCTGCCGCTACGTTCAATGCTTCAGTCAATAGTTCAGGATTGAAAGACTTCCCTTTGTACAAGATGCTATACACCTTCAGCTTGTTGCCCGCTACTTCTTCTACACCGAGAAATTTTACCGGCCGCGTTTCAAATTTTTGATATGGCTTCATGCTTCAAGTTGAATAGTCTAAAGTTACTTCTTACTCTCTGCCCACCTGTCCATCTTATTCTCCAATGTAGTCAGTGGCATGCTTCCATCTTTCAATACTTCATCATGAAAATCCTGGATACGGAATTTACTGCCGAGCATTTTTTCATATTTCGTACGCAACTCACGTATCTTGATCGAACCCATTTTGTAACCGAGTGCCTGTCCCGGACCGGACATGTATCGTTCAATTTCTGCAGTCGCGCCCTGTTCACTGATCGGCTCATTCTCCATCATATACTTGATCGCCTCTTCACGTGTCATCCCTTTTTCATGAAGGCCTACATCCACCACCAGCCTTACAGCCCTGTGCATTTCATCGCCTAATGCGCCCATCTTCTGATAGGGATCAGTGAACAAACCGACATCTTTTCCAAGACTTTCACAATACAGCGCCCATCCCTCAACATACGCATTAGAGTAAGGATCATAGCGGCGCATTTTAGGAAGATCATTGTTCTCTCGCTGCAGGCTAATCTGGTAATGGTGCCCGGGAATTGCTTCATGCAGGAACAAGCTTTCCATCCCACTTGTGATGTTGAATTTTGTTGCATCAAGAATAGGCACATAAAATATTCCCGGCTTTACATTGTCCGGCGAAGAAATATATTCCGCACTTGCCGATGCAGCACGAAACGCTTCTGTTTGTCGAATCTCGAACGGAGTCTTCGGTTCAATTCCGAATTGCTCTTTTAAATGCGGCTTTATCCTGTCATATATACTGCGAAATGCATTGAGCACTTCTTCAGGAGTTTTATAAGGCGTGAACTTTGGATCGCTGTTCAGGTATTTAAAAAATGCAGGAAGGTCTCCTGTAAAACCTACACTGTTCTTTATATCCTCCATTTCTTTTCTTATGCGTGCAACTTCAGAGAGGCCGATGTTATAAATCTCGTCCGGAGTTTTGCTGGTAGTTGTATTCAATCTCACTTTCAGCTTGTAATATTCCTGTCCGCCCGGCAAGCTTCCATATCCGCTGGTTGTACGCGCCTTTGGCAGGTATTCTGTTTTTAAGAATTCTGCCATTCTGCGGTTCATTGGAACAACCTTGCTGTTGATAGCATTGACACATGCATCAGCCAGTTGTTTTTTATCGCTATCATTAAAATCGTTCGGTAAATGCTCAATCGGGCCGTAATACAAATTCTTTTTCGGATCTGTAGTTACCATTGCTTCAAACTCAGGGATCATTTTTACAACGAGTGATTTTGGCAATACGATGCCTTCATCAATTCCCTTTTTGAAATAAACAATAGCACTGTCTATCCATACATCCATCGCATCTATACGCTTCAACCAGTTATTGTAATCAGTGACAGTTTTGAAAGGTTGTGAGCTAAGCCCGCTGGCAAATTGTCCAAGTACCAGGTGCAGTCCCCACATTTGATCAGTAGGCATCCTGTTGAATTTATAATTCAGTTCTTCTAACAAAAGACTGTCATATTCCTGCAGGTAGTCATAGCTGATCTTATCATTTTCATCCAGCTTCGTTCTGTCGATTTTGTGAAGCGAAGCAAGCGTGTTGCTATAGAATTCTTTGAGCTTCGCACGATAGGAGTCGGTAAAATCTGCATACAGCTTATCATTGTAACGTGTATCCCCGTTCCATGTGGATTCTATAGGAAACAATTGCATCCGTTGCTGGTAATAGTCTTCCAGCAGTTTGGCAAATTCCGGGTTGGTTTGTGTCGTATTATCTTCTTTCTTTTCATTCAAATTACAGCTTACAATAAAAAACGCCAGGGCAGGTACAATCAAAAATCTGATCATAAGTAGTGGTTTGAACTTAAATATAGGGACAATTGAAATTGCTGTGCTTTAATTATGAAGAATGGCACTTCTTTACTTTTCCTCGCACAGAGCAGCAGTTACTGTGTTTGAATCCATATTATAAGCCTTCAATACCCTGTATTCTTTGGATGAGGTATTAAAGTCGCAGGTTTTACAGGTCGACACCTTTTCATTTTCCATGTACTTTATTGTCTTGTCATTATTTATATAGGTGCGCTCTTCAGTTTTGGTGTCGGGACCATTCGCCGGGCCACCAATAATTATTTCATAAATGAAGATCAGCCGGTCATTTTGATAATAGTATTCGGATGTATAGGCATAGTCGCCGATCACGCCCCAGTCCACAGCAACTTTTACTACATGACCATTGTTGGTAAAATATGTTGCTGTTCCTTCACCCGGATCATTCTTGCATGCAAATTCATAAACTTTCTTTGTCAGCGAGGCAGCATTAATGCGCTTAAATTCTTCACGAATATCAAGGACCACTTCATCGCTGGATTTATTCGTATCCTCCTTTGTCTGCGATCCATCTGTAAGATTGAGGTCAATAGTTGTGTCCTTTGTTCCATTCTCCTGGTTCTTACCATTATTCTGCTTGCAAGCTGCGGCAAATAATAAAAAAGTAATAGGGATAATAATTAGTCTCATAAAATAGTTTTGGCAAAGCTTTCTAAATGTAAGAAGTTTCTTTATTCCTCTGGCTCATTGCCAATTGCTTATTGCCTGTTGCCCATTGACTCCACGTATTATCATTTCTAATCATCATCATTACTAATCAGAGTTCATGAACATTTTTGGTGACGGTACTTTTATCGTGCTAACAAAATCTTCACCAACAGATGTATGATAATGAAAATTTGCAGGCCTGAACCGATGCTGGGTGACATAAGAGAATACCAGGAAAAAGATAAGCCATCCCTGTTACGAATATTCCAGGCAAATACGCCGCTTTATTTTGATCCTGTTGAACAAAAGCACTTTGAGACATACCTGCAGGAACACCCGGAAACATATTTCGTCATTGAAAAGAATGGTAAAATAATAGGCGGGGGCGGATATATTTTGTGCAAGGATAAGCGGGTAGGGAGGATAACATGGAACCTTATTCATCCTGATTACAGTCATAGGGGATTCGGGTATAAGATCGTATCGTATTGCCTGGATATGCTGAGAAATATTAAAAGCGTTCGTTTAATCAGGGTGTGTACATCGCAGTTCGCACATAAGTTTTACAGCAGGTTTGGTTTTAATGTAATAGATGTCAGGGAGGATTTTTGGGCACCGGGATTGGATCTGTACAAAATGGAGATGGAAGCGCACCGGCGGGCGTGAGAACAGGTTCTCGCAAAGACGCATAAAAAAGTATAGACGCAAAACGGCGGTTTTTTTTGACTTACCGTCTTTGCGAGCAATTATTTTCTACTCCACTATTATCAGCCCGGGATATAGTTGGTACGGCTGACTGCTGCACTTTTTATTGGCTGAGATTACCGGGGGCAGTTCTTTGATGTGAGTACCAGATAACAGTACTACGCAATTGGTGAAGAAGAGAAAGGAGCAAATGGTTATGAGCAGCTTCTTTAAAGAGAGAATATTCAATATGAGTGTTAACAGTTTCATGCCAGTTTCTTCATCAAAAGTAGATTACATTATCAATTAGCAATAATCATAGTTGTAATTATCATCATTAAATATTTTAATGAATAACTATGATGAGTGGTATCGATGGCCAGGGAAACAATTATAATTTTGAATTGAATTCACATTATCGTTTAAAATTTCTAATATGGAAATACGGCACCTGAAAATGATAAAAGAAGTTGCACGGCATGGGAGCCTTACAAAAGCTTCGGAACACCTGTACCTGTCGCAATCCGCACTTAGTCACCAGTTAAAAGAGATCGAGGATTTTTTTAAGACCCAGGTGTTTATCCGCCAGAAAAAGCAGATGCTGCTGACCAATACCGGGAAGATCATCCTTGAGGCCAGTGAGAAGATCATCCAGGAATTGGAAAGTACAAAAAACAAGATCCATTACCTCACTGAAAAAAACGCCGGGGAGATCAGGATCAGTACGGAATGTCACACAGCTTACCACTGGCTGTGTACTTTTTTATCTGAGTTTTCAGTGACGTATCCAAAAGTAGAAGTGATCATTAACTCTGAAGCGACATATACCTCTACTTCGGCACTGCTGGAGAACAAAATCGATATAGGGGTTTTGGCGGATAACAGTAATGCAAAATTGAATTATACGCCGCTATTCAGGGATGAGTTCCTGGCCATTGTTCCCAATGGACATAAATGGACCAAATTGAAATGGGTGAACGAGGCCGATTTTGCAGAAGAGAATTATATTATGTACAACATCCCGAACGAAATCAGCTTTATTTATAAAAAGCTTTTCCAGTCAACCAAACCAAAAAAGATATATAAGATAGCGTTGACAGAGGCTATTATTCAAATGGTAAAAGCTGGTTTAGGTATTACTGTGTTGCCTCATTGGGTGGTGGCTAATTACATTTCTTCTGGCGAGGTGTCCGGTGTTCCGGTTACGCGGAAAGGCATCAAAAGAACCTGGTATGCAGCTGTTTTAAAGAATAAGGAAATACCGCCGTATATGAATGTTTTCATTCGCTGCCTGGCCAAGCATCTTAAAAACTCGGAAGAGCTTTCCTTTTTTGAAGTGCAGTGCGCCTAAGTGATTTTCCCACAAAGCCACCAGGTTGCGCAAAGAAAATTTAAGACTTTGTGTGGCTCTTGTGGGAGATAACATAAAACTTTGTCAGGCTCTTGCTCATGCGCCAATTCATGGCATGCTATTAGATGATCTTATAAAAACCTGAGTATGAAAAGAATATTTATTGTGATGCTGGCGGTGTTTGGTTCTGTGTCGGCATTTAAGGCATCGGCGCAAACCACGACTCAATCGACCACAACAACTACCACCCATCGTTATTACTACTATCCTGAAGAGAACGTTTACTTTGATCCCGACGCAAATTATTATTGGATCTATGAAACCCCTTCCACTAAATGGGTAAGGGTGCAAACATTGCCAGGCACTATTGTAGTGGCAAAAAAACCACGTTATATTGTTCGTTACGAGGGCGCTGATCCCTGGAAGGAAAACGCTGAGCATATAAAGAAGTACAAGATCAAAAAGAATGGAGACGTGAAGGTGAAGGATAAGTAATGATAAAAGAATAAAAGAAGTGAAACAGGTTGCCTCGCAGCAGCCTGTTTTATTTTTTTTCCGGGCCGGCTAACCAATAAAAGCAGCCGCCTATGAGGAGAATAGCTGCACATCCGCCGATAACTTTCACTTCAAATACAAAAGCATCAGTTCCGGGCGCAGGGATCATTGCTACTATCATCCCGAAAACAGTGATAAGTAAACCACTTACACCTGCGGCAACATGAATTATTGTTTTAGCTCGTGTTCGTGGGTGAACGTTACGAAAATAATTCAGCACGTAGCAAATAAAAAGGTAACAATAGGGAATGAAGTAAATGATAATACATGCATCCAGTAAAATAAAAAAGGCAGTTTCAATTGTTGTTCCTCTTCCAAGAATCGCAGCCACGAGAAATATGGTGGCTACAACAGTTTGTACGATCAATGCAACGTAAGGTGTATGCCACCTTGAATGAATGCGTGCAAATCCACGAGGTAGGTAATTGTCCACGCCTACCACAAAAGCAACACGTGCGGCACCTGTGATCCATGCGCCCAATCCTCCCATTCTTCCGATAATAGCGCAAGCTGCGGCCAGTATCGCCAGCCATTGGATGCCGCTACCTGAATAAGAAAGTCCTTTTGTTATTGCCTGGAAGGCACCACCAATTACATCGATATCACTTTTAGGAACAACATATAAAATACTCGTTGTACCGAGAATGTAGAATAATGCAATAAGCGGAGCTGCGATAAAAACTGCACGGCGAAGATTTTTATGCGGATCTTTTATTTCATCTCCCATGGAAGCAGATAATTCCAGGCCTGTATAAGCGAAAGGAACGATCGCCCATAAATTCAGGTAAGAGAAATCATTTAAATGCAATTTCCACTCGGTAGCAGAAAAAGAATTAGCCGGCTGTTGCGATGATAATGTGATACCGGCTACCACTACCAGGATGATAAATGGAACATACGTTCCAATGCCGCCCACGTTCTGCAGCCACTTGCCCCGCTTCATTCCAATCATGTTCAGAATGCAGGCAGTCCATAAGATGAGCAATGTCAATGGCAAAATATATTCTGTTCTGCTGAACAATGGCGATCCTGGAAAAACATACACTGCAATCTTTACAATCGTCAATATCAGCAATGGATAATACAACAGGTTATTTACCCAGTAACACCATCCGCATAAAAAACCATGGCCTTTTCCTAACAACGTTTTAGTCCATGCATAAATGCCGCCTTCTTTTGGAAACGACGATGAAAGTTCGTTAACGGCAAGTCCTTCAGGAATAAAAAAGAAAATAGCGGCAATAATAAAAAGCGACAGGCCTGTTGTACCAACAACCGCAGTAGCGGCAAGTGATGTTATACTTGCAACGGCAACAACGTTGAATAATACAAGATCAGTAAGAGAAAGTGTACGTTTTAATTGTACCGGTGGTTTATTATCAGCGTTCATCAAAGATGTATACGGATCAAAATTGTTTCGGCAATCCCTTCAGGTAACTGTTAAACCAGTCGACATTTGTCTGCAACACCTTCAGTATCATTTTAGGTTCAGTTGGTCCGTGTGGCTGACGCGGAAGAACCAAAAACCGCACAGGAACGTTTCTTCTTTTCAATGCATTGTACAACATTACACCTTCACTGAATGGAACACGGATATCTGCTTCGCCATGTTGCAACAACACAGGTGTTTTTACATTCTGAACATACCGTAATGGTGAACGTGTGTTATATACTTCCCAATCTTCCCATGGATTTTTTTTCATGTATGATGGAAGAAAACCACCTATATCATCACTAAGGCTTTGTACAATGAGATCCGTTGCAGGAGCGCCAATGCTTGCTGCTTTAAAACGATCGGTATGACCAACTATCCATGTGCTCATAAAGCCACCATAACTCCAACCCATAACTCCAAGTTTCTCCGTATCTATCGAACCCATTTGAATTACATGATCAACACCCGCCATCAGGTCTTTGTAATCTTCACCGCCCCAATCACGTTGATTAGCGAGACGGAAGTTTACGCCATAACCATCTGAACCCCTCGGGTTAGGACGCAGAACAAAAATGTCATTTTCAGCAAATGCTGCGATAGGATAGGCGCCGCTGTTACCTGCAATGAATGCCTGTGAGAATACGCCGGCAGGACCTCCGTGCACATTCAATATGAGCGGGTATTTTTTCCCGGGTTGAAAATGTAATGGGTAAGTCAGCAATCCTTCAATTTCTTTTCCGTCAGGAGATTTCCATCGAACAACTTCTGTTTTGGGCAAGGGATAATTCTTTATTTCCGGATTTACATTGCTGATCTTAACAGGAGAAAATGAAGCAGCAGGACTTATGTATGCATCTCCCGGTTTTGTTGGATTTTGTAAAACAAATCCAAAGTGAGTACCGGTATTGTTAAGTGAAACTGTTCCCAAAAGATCGTTGCTGTCTTTATTCCATTCAACAACTTCTTTTCCATCCAGTCCCAGCCTATAAATACTATTCAGCGTTTTGTTTTGGCTATTGACATACACATACCTGCCATCGCTGCTCCAGCCAATGAGGTTTGCATCATCATTCGGCACACCGGCAAGTGTAAAAGTATTACCTCCATTAAGCGGGTAGATCTTTATAACTGTTTTGCCGCCCCATATCACGGGTTCTTCACTTGATGAGTAGGCAAGATATTTACCATCGCGACTAAACACAGGATTACCTTCACCTGCGCCTGATACAGCAATGTCCTTTTTTTCACCTGTTTTTACGTTGATCATTGAAACATCACTGTACACCTGGTCATTCACTTTTGGTGATAACGAGTGGGCATAAGCGATCCATTTGCTATCGGGGCTCCAGCTAAATGAAAAAATATTCCTGTTATCCTTAGTAAGTACCTGTTGCTTACGTTTATTGCCGGTATCTTTTTCATTCACCCATAAAACATTCAGGCGTCCCTGCTTATAATCTTCGTCCATGAAATACCAGTCATTCTTTCCTTTTTTATTTTTCTCATCCAGGTCGGAAGGAGCATCGGTAAGTGTAAAAGCGATCATTGTTCCGTCAGGACTCCAGTTGAAATCATTAATCCCGGTTTTTACATCCGTTATCTTCTCCGATTCACCACCTGCAACAGCAATGAGGTATAAATTGCTTTTTCCATCCCTGTTGCTGTTAAAGGCTATCCATTTCCCATCGGGACTCCACTTCGGGCTTGTATTATTCTTGTCATTTCTTGTTAACTGTACTACATTGCTTCCATCTGCATTGGCCACGTATACCTGGTTTACATACTCGCTTCTGTCGTCTGTCATTACCGCCTCGCGAACTGCGTAAGCTACCTTATTTCCATCCGGTGATACACTTACAGAAGAAATGTTCTTCATTTTCATTACTTGCAGCGGTTGCCAGTATGTTTTTTGTGCAGAAAGTTGCGTAACGATATAGATAGCGAGCAATAGGAGAAGCGTCTTTCTCATAAAAGTGGTTTAGGTTTTAGTTTCAGCTACTCCGCGTTAAGGTAAATATTTTTGGGAGAATGACACTAAGGGATTCCCTTTAAGGTAGTGTAAGATTATCAGGTATCGTGAAAGATTTCGTGTTAAGGACTTGCAAATGTGAAAATCAAATGATTTCTTTATGGCTGAATCCGAATCCTAAGAAATTCCTTAAAGACAATTCCTTTTGAAAAACCCACAGGCGTCCGATTGAAAAACTACCAGAAGAAAGAACCAACAGCTTCAACATACGCCTGCAAAACTCCCCGTTAGGGGAGTTTTCTTTTATTGGATATTGAACATTGAGCATTGATTGTTGAAAATTAAATGTTCAATACGCAATGTTCAATTTTCAATGCTCATTGAAGTGCTAAACCGATTGGATATTTCCACAACTCTCTTATGGAAATGTGTCGGGCTAAAGCCCATTTATATCTGCGGTCTTTGTTCCCTGCGCTAAAGCGCAGGGTTATATATTCACCTTATTTCGGTGTACGGTGTAACTCTTGCTTAGAGCAGGCTATAAATCCCGATTGTAAATTTTTACCAACTCTCTTATGGAAATGTGTCGGGCTAAAGCCCATTTATATCTGCGGTCTTTGTTCCCTGCGCTAAAGCGCAGGGTTATATATTCACCTTATTTCGGGGTACGGTGTAACTCTCGCTTAGAGCAGGCTATAAATCCCGATTGTAAATTTCCACCAACTCTCTTATGGAAATGTGTCGGGCTAAAGCCCATTATATCTGCGGTCTTTTGTTCCCTGCGCTAAAGCGCAGGGTTATATATTCATCTTACTTCGGTGTACGGTGTAACTCTCTCTTAGAGCAGGCTATAAATCCCGATTGTAAATTTCCACCAACTCTCTTATGGAAATGTGTCGGGCTAAAGCCCATTATATCTGCGGTCTTTTGTTCCCTGCGCTAAAGCGCAGGGTTATATATTCATCTTACTTCGGTGTACGGTGTAACTCTTGCTTAGAGCAGGTTATAAATCCCGATTGTAAATTTCCACCAACTCTCTTATGGAAATGTGTCAGGCTAAAGCCCATTTATATGTGCGGTCTTTGTTCGCTACGCTAAAGCGCAGGGTTATATATTCATCTTACTTCGGTGTACGGTGTAACTCTCACTTAGAGCAGGCTATAATCCCGACTGAACATTTTCACAACTCCCTTATGAAGATATGTTGGGCTAGAGCCCCATTATAGCGTGCGGTCTTTTGTTCCCTGCGCTAAGTACAGAGCTATACATTCATCTCATTTTGGTGAAAACGCAGGGCTGCATACTCACCTTGTTTTGGGTCTAAGGTATAGCCCTGCCCTTTAGGGCAGGGAAATGGAAATCGAATGTAGAAATGGGGCTTTAGCCCCACAGCGCTTCGAAAATTATTAATCCCGATTATACATTTCCACTAGCCCTCTCAGATAATTGGATACATCATGGTTTACCTGCCCGGGTATTAGCCTCCATCCCCAATTATTTTCAGCAGAAGCAGGCGTATTCATTCTCCCATTTTCATCAAGCGATAAAACATCCTGCATTGGAATAATAGCAATGTCTGCCACAGAAGAATATGCAAGCCTGATCATCACATTTGAAACTTCTTCTTCAGAAACAGATCGTCCAAGGTATTGTTCCAACCTGTGCTTTACTTTCTCATCAGCATCTGTTCTGAACCAACCTCTCGACGTGTTATTATCATGCGTGCCAGTGTACACTAAAAAGTTTTTTGAAAAATTATGCGGAATATGAAGAGAAGCAGGCATGTCGTCACCGAAAGCGAATTGCAACACTTTCATTCCTGGTAAATAAAATTCATCCCGCAGGTTAAACACTTTTTCATCAACATCTCCCAGGTCTTCAGCAACAAAAGGAAGTTCTCCCAATTCTTTTTGAACTGTATTAAAGAAGTCTGCTCCCGGTCCGGCCTTCCATTCTCCATTCCGGGCTGTGATCTCACCGGCAGGCACTTCCCAATAATCTGCAAATGCCCGGAAGTGATCGATGCGGATAATATCAAACAGCTCCCTGCTCTTTTTTATCCTGCCGATCCACCATTGGTAATCCTGTTCCTTTAAAACATTCCACCTGAACACCGGCATGCCCCACAACTGCCCGTCCGCACTGAATGCATCCGGTGGTACTCCGGCCTGGCCAACATTGTTGCCTTGCTCATCAAGAGCAAAAATTTCCTTGTGTGACCAGACATCCGCCGAATCATAACTAATATAAAATGGCATGTCGCCAATCAATTTGATACCATTGTTGTTGCAATGCGCTTTTAATGCGTTCCATTGTTCATAAAAAATGAATTGAAACCACTTTATCTTCTCCAATTCTTTTTCATTTGAAACTGCTAAATTTTCAAGTGATGAGCTGTTCTGCAGCTTGTATTCATCCGGCCATTCGTACCATGGCTTGCCTTCATGAATTTTTTTCAAAAGTGTACAAAAAGCAAAATCATCAAGCCACCACTGTTCCTGTTCGCAAAAGTTTAGGAACGTCTGTTTATCATGATCACTTTTCTTTTCAAAATTTTCAAAAGCTTTGTTCAACAGTTCTGCCTTTCGTTTTTCAGCTTCCGGATAATTTGTGCGCTGCTCCTTTGGTAAATGATAAGATTGTAATTCATGTTGATCAAGCAGTCCAGCTTTCGCCAGCAATTCAGGACTGATCATTAACCAGTAACCTGCTTTACCAGATGTGGCACTGTAAGGAGAATGTCCCTGCCCAGCTTCAGTTGGATTCAACGGCAGCATTTGCCAGTACTTCTGCTTGCTGCGCTTAAGAAAATCTGCAAATGCTTTTGCTTCAGGACCAAGATCGCCGATACCAAAAGCAGATGGGAGAGAAGTAATATGCAGCAAAATACCAGCGCCTCTTTCATTGGTATTCCGGACGCGTGTACTCATCACTGCAAACGGCAGGGGCTTGAAAATATCATTAAGCGCCAGGCTTTTCTGACTTTTTATTTTAATACCCAAAAAGACCTGTTCAATCTCACCATCAACATCTTTGGGTAAAATGATATTAGTATCCTGCCAATCTAATTCCAAAACTGATCTCTGTTGCATCTTACACAGCGTTGCCGTGTGCAATGGCAGTACAACTATAAAAACATTTTCCCTGTTTTTTCTTGCGAATGCAATTGCATGATCTTTATAAATACCATCAACCTGCAGTGGAATGTATTCTGCTTCAGTGAAAAGCTGCTCATCAGTCTTCCTGAGGTTTAATAGTAAATGTGTAAGCCATAGTTTTATACTTCCATCATATCTCTTATCCCAGAGATCAATTAGAGATTGCACATTTCCTTCCGCATTTTTCAATCCACCCTTCGCATTTTCAAAAATCTTTTTCCTCTTCTCATAATCTACATCCCTCCGGTTGTCCGGATCAACGAAACTCAGGTCCCACAACTCACAGCCCTGGTAAACATCAGGTACCCCCGGGCACATGAACTTCAGTATTACTTGCGATAATGAATTCACAATACCATGATCAGCTATTTGTTGATGAAACGATTGAAAGCTATTCCAGAAAGGCTTGCTTTTGTCAAGCAGTGCTGCTGCAAAATTTTTTGTAGCTGCTTCATACTCATTGTTTGGCGTAGTCCAGTTTGAATGTGTTTTTGCCTCCCGTAAAGCTTTTTCCAAATAAGATTGAAATCGTTCGCTAAAATTGTCTTCTTCGTTCCCGGGCATTGGATAGGAACCAATTAATGATTGATAGATCATGTACTCATCGTTCACATCAGGATGCCCGTTTTGCTTCAGGTCTTTATTCAATGCAATCCACTCATTCACCAGTTGAAACCAATTTTCCGGAATATCACTCAGCACATTCAATCTTGCACGAACATCCTCGCCACGTTTTGTGTCATGTGTAGACGTTGCATTTTGCGACAATGGCCATTGTTGCTGCCTTGCTATCATCTTCTGATGAAATTCATCTGCGCTCAATCCAAACGCAGAAGGAGCATCTCCCACTTCATTATGCGCAATGAAAGAATTGCAGGTATACATCAGGGTATCCTCAACGCCCTTGGCCATGAGGGGTCCGCTGAACTGCATGCATCGCTTATAAAAATGTGCAACCCGTGCATTGTATTCTTCATTTCCTTCGACAGGAATTTTCAACAAAACATTTTCAAGTATCTGTACAGCTTCCGCAGGCTCATTTTCTTTCAATTTGTTTAGAATGGCTTGTATAGCTGCAGCTTCATCCGTACTTAAAGGAAAATGGTTTCCGTAATAACGATAAACAGGGCATTGAATAAGGAATTCACCAATCACGTTACGCAGATCATCCGGATGAATAGCTGCGAGGAATTTCTTTTCAACAAGATTCAGCTCAAGAAATAACCGGTAAAGATTTTCCAGTTCACCAGCCATGTTGTTGAAAAGAATGTATGCTTTTTTATTCCGTATGTGCTGGTCAAGAGTAACATGATCTTTTGTTAACTCCCGGTAAAAATGAGTGAACTTCTTTTCGCTGTCTTTCTTCGTAAAAAGATTATTGACTATCGCCAGGAAATCATAACCGGTATTTCCCTGTAATGGCCAATCTCCCGGCAAACCTTCATTTGGTTGTAATATCTTTTCAACAACTATATACCTGTCTTCACCTGCTAACTTTCGAAGATCTTTTAAATATTTAGCAGGATCGTACAAGCCATCAATATGATCTATGCGTAAGCCCTGGAATACATCCTGGTCTACTAACTGTTTAATAAGTTTATGGTGAAGCTCGAACACTTCATCTTGTTGAATGTTCAGGCATATCAATCCATTCACGGTAAAAAAGCGCCGGTAGTTGATCTCTTTATCGGTCAGTTGCCAGTGACACAAACGATACACCTGTTCGTTGATGATCTTCCTGAGTTTCTTTTTATCATTATTTATTGCATCAAGTGCAGAACGGATGTCACTATTCTTTATAGAAGCAAATGAATGATGAAGCGGGTAAATGCTTTCATAGTATTTTAAAACGAATCTCGGTTCGACATACTCCACTTTTAATTCACCGTTATGAATTACATCACTCAGATTGCTGCCAAGAAATGGAACCATTATTTTTCCATCACACACCGGGCTATCCCACGTAATGTCAAACACAGAGGCATATTCCGACTGCTTTCCTTTCTCCAGCACATCCATCAGCCATTCATTCCGGTGATCAAAAGCCATGTGGTTAGGTACAATGTCCTGTAACCATTGTATGCCCATTTCTTTCAGCATCCTGCTGATCTCCATTAGCTCTTCTCCTGTTCCGATCTCAGGATTTATTGCATTCGGATCTATAACATCATATCCATGTGTTGATCCCGGAACAGCTTTAAAAATCGGGGATGCATAAATTGTAGTAATGCCGAGTTGTTGTAAGTAAGGAAGTATCTCTTTAAAATGCCTGAAAGTAAAATTCTTATGAAACTGAATTCTGTATGTTGTCATAGGCTATTGTCAATCTTTAATTTTCAATTGTTAATTCAATCACCACCATCCACTATCTATCATCTCCTGTCATCGGTCATCCGTCATCTGTCATCACTCATTGGTGCTTTCAGCACAACCACAGACCTTCCCTCCACCTTCACGGCATGACCTGCCTGGTATTCTTCACCTGTTTCTTCAAGATAATTGTTGTGTGTATCCAACACTTTCATCCATCTGTTGCCGAACTTTTCAGTCGGAAGTACATACATCAATGACTCATGGAAAGCATTGAAAATCACATAAAAACTTTCATCTGTTATTTTTTCTCCTGTAGGCCCGGTAGAACGAATGCCCTGTCCATTCAGGAACACAGCAAGTGATTTAGCAAAATCCTGCTTCCAGTTTTCTTCGGACATTTCTGTTCCATTCGGTAAAAACCATGCAATATCTTCCAGTCCTGTTCCGCGTATCGGTTGTCCTTTAAACCAACTGCGCCTGCAGAAGACGGGATGTCGCTTGCTGAAGTGAATGATCTTTTTAGTGAAGAGCAACAGGTCTTCATCTGCACCTTGCCAGTCTATCCATGAAATTTCATTATCCTGGCAATATGCATTATTATTTCCCCTCTGGGTTTTTCCCAATTCGTCACCCGCAACGATCATGGGTACACCCTGTGAAAGAAAAAGTGTGGTGAGAAAATTTCTTTGTTGCTTTTTTCTTAATGCGATAATCTCCCCGTCATCCGTTTCGCCTTCAGCGCCACAGTTCCATGAGCGATTATGACTTTCTCCATCATTGTTGTCCTCTCCATTTGCCTCATTATGCTTGTCGTTGTATGATACAAGATCACGTAAAGTAAATCCATCGTGCGCTGTAATGAAGTTGATACTTGCTGTCGGGTGTCGATTGTCGTTTTGATATAAATCAGGACTGCCGGTAAACCGCAATGCAAATTCTCCAAGTACACTATCAGCTCCACGCCAGTAATCCCGCATGCAATCACGGTATTTTCCATTCCATTCTGCCCATCCAGGCGGGAAATTGCCCACCTGGTAACCGCCTTCGCCTACGTCCCAGGGTTCCGCAATTAATTTTACCTGTGAGATCACAGGATCCTGGTGAATGATATCGAAGAATGATCCCAGTCTATCTACCTCGTGCAATTCTCTTGCAAGCGTTGCAGCAAGATCAAAGCGAAAGCCATCGACGTGCATTTCCAGTATCCAGTAACGAAGACTGTCCATGATCAACCGGAGCACATTCGGCATCATTGCATTCAATGTATTGCCGGTGCCGGTATAATCCATGTAATATCTTTTGTCCTGCGCCAGCCGGTAATACGATGCATTATCAATTCCACGGAACGAAAGGGTAGGACCTAACTGGTTGCCTTCACCTGTATGATTGTAAACTACATCAAGTATCACTTCAATGCCGGCCCTATGCAGCTCCTTCACCATGTTTTTAAATTCAAACACCTGCTGGCCTAATGTGCCGCTGCTGGAATACTGCACATCCGGGGCAAAAAAGCCGATCGTATTATAACCCCAGTAATTGGTAAGACCTTTATCCATCAGGAATTTATCTGTAATGAAATGATGAACAGGCATTAACTCGATTGCTGTAACTCCAAGCTCTTTCAGGTATTGAATCGTCACAGGATGTGCCAGAGCAGCATACGTACCGCGAATTTCTTCAGGTATGCCTGGATGCAAACGTGTGAAGCCCTTTACATGAGTTTCATAGATCACTGATTGATGATATGGAATTTTTGGTGGCGTATCATTCTCCCATTTAAATCGCGGATCAATAACAACCGATTTAGGCGCAAAGCGGGCGCTGTCTTCTTCGCTGTAACTCAGGTCTCCATCCGGATGGCCCACCTGGTATCCGAACAGTGAATCGTGCCACGACACATTGCCGGATATCGCCTTTGCATAAGGATCGATCAATAATTTATTTGGATTAAATCGAAGTCCATTCTGGGGTTCATAAGGGCCATATACGCGATATCCATATAACTGCCCGGGTTTGATTTTTGGGAGATATGCATGCCAGACATGATGTGTTCTTTCCTTCAACCTGATCTTTCTTGGATTGGGATCATCAACGGTCTTAAATAAACATAGATCAACGCCTGTTGCATCCTCGGCATAAAGCGCAAAATTTACTCCCTGCCTATCCCAGGTGGCTCCCAGTGGAAACGGGCTGCCCGGGTATACAATTTTATTCATTAATAACTCCTTCGTAATAGTTGATTAGTGTGTAGCTGCTGTTATCTTTCAATATCCTTGCCAGCCCAGGGACGCAAATAAAAACTCACGCAACGACGCGGCGGCGCAATGCTTTCCTTCGCAGCGGCTTTGCGTCATTGCGTGAAATAAAAAAAGCTGTCCCTCGAAAGAGACAGCTTTTGCTACATGTGAGAGACAAAAGTTTTAACTGAACAGTCCACCCTTCTTCAGAGACCTTACACCTTCAGCTATTTTAAAACCATTCTGGTACACCTCGATCTTGTAATCACCGGTTTGAAAATGTTGCTGGCGCAGCGGCACCTGTACGGTTTTGCGGGTACCTTGCTCGTACTCTAGGGTTGTTTTATAGGTATATGCTTTGTCGCCATCAGCTCTTGTTGTCAATGTTCCTGAACCAAGTGATGCATCATTGATCACCTGTCCATCAGGAGCAGTAACCACAACATACAGATCAGCAGGACCTGATTTGGCAATACGGTTCTCCACATCGAAACTTACAACGAGTTTGTCCACTCTTTTTGCTGTTGTTGTTTCTTTTTCCTTGCCGTTGCCTTTTTCATTGATGGCTTTAATATTAATGTTAGATGCAGTGAATGTTGAGCCGACATCTACAGTTTTTGTAAGCTCTTCTTTCTCCTGCGTTGTTTGCTGGAGGTTTGTCTCCAACGTTTGCTTTTCCTGTGTAAGCGTAGTATTTGTAGTGGCTAATTGCTGATTCTCCCCCTGCAACCTTACTACTTCTGCTTCAAGGTTTGATATCTTTCCATTTAATTGATTGATTAATGCTCTTGCTCTTTTCAGATCAGCAGCTGTAGCATTCTTATTGTTGATGATCTTATTGATCTCATTTTTCAACTTTACTATTTCTGCCTGGCGATCTGTAAGTTGGCCTTGCAGGTTATTGTTGCTGCCTGTAAGAGAGTCTAATCTCGTTAATGCTGAATTGTACTCAGATTGAATAGAATCTTTCGCAGAAACAGCAGTGGTAACTTCTGCTGCTTTAACCTGGATCTGCTGGGTGGTTTTATTTTTATCATACAAAAAATAACCCCATGTGCCCAACAGGCCAACTACTAATGCACCAATAACAATATTTTTCGTTGTGCTGGTATTAGACGTTTTTGTTGCAGGAGTCTGACCTGGGTTGTTCGCTGGATAATTTGTGTTTGTCATCTTTAAGGTTTTGAATTTTGGAATTTAATTGTGGTTTCGCAGGAGAATGTATTTTTGGTTTGTCGCACATATCCTAAAACCGTGCCAATAGTTTTTTTATTGTATAGAAAATCATGAATTCTGAAAAAATAATTGCCGATATCCAGAAGGGACATTACCAGCCGGTTTACTGGCTGGAAGGCGAGGAGGAGTATTTTATTGACCAGGTGATCAATTATGCAGAGCATAAGATCCTTTCCGAGAGCGAAACCGGCTTCAATTTGACAATTTTTTATGGGAGGGATACATCGTGGACGGATGTAGTGAATTCCTGCCGGCGATATCCTATGTTCTCCGATAAACAGGTAGTGATACTGAAAGAGGCGCAGACCATGAAGGATATCGATAAGCTGGAGTCGTACGTGGAGAAGCCTTTATATTCCACCCTGTTCTTTGTAGCATATAAAGACAAAAAAGTTGATGGTCGTACAAAGCTGGCGAAGCTGTTAAAAGAGAAAGCTATTCTCTACACCACCAAAAAAATCTATGATAACCAACTTCCCGAATGGACAGGTGAGTTGGTCCATCAAAAAGGGTACACTATCAGCAAAAAGGCGTTGCTGTTATTGATAGATCATATTGGCAATGACCTTAGCCGGTTGAATAATGAAATAGACAAGCTGGCAATGAATCTTGGTGAAAGAAAGAAGATCTCTGAAGATGACATCGAACGGTTCATTGGCGTAAGCAAGGAGTTTAATGTTTTTGAACTGCAGCAGGCTATTGCGCAAAAGGATTTGTATAAGGCGGTTCGTATCATTCAATACTTTGCGGCTAATCCCAAGGCCGCACCGTTGCAATTGATCTTTCCTTCTTTATATAATTTCTTCAGCAAGGTGCAGATGGTATATGCCATTCCCTCCCGCGATGATAAAGCAGTTGCTGCGGCTATAGGTGTGAATGCATGGTTTGTAAAAGATTACGTGCAGACTGCCCAGCGTTTTCACCCGCAGGAGATTGAAAAAATATTATTGCTGCTGCACCGGTATAATCTTAAAAATATCGGTATCGATGATGCGGGAACTGAAGATGCGGAGTTATTAAAAGAAATGGTAGTGAAGATGATCGGCAATTAGGGACGTATGATGCTCCTCAAAATACTTTTGTTACCAATCAATTGTCCTGCGGAACAGAGGTTACAACAAAAATTCTGGTTGCTCCAGGCTGAATATCCGCTTTGCGTCTTCGTGCCTTTGTAGCCTAAAACTACAAACATTCAATACTATCTTCCTTATCCACTGCCAATTGCATTTTCAACTCTTCCAACGAATCATATCTTTCCTGCGCACGGAGAAATTTTTTAACGATAACCCTGATCGTTTCACCATAAATGTTTTCATTAAAATCAAAGATGTTTACTTCAACCCTTTCATCTGAATCAGCAAGTGTGGGACGTGTACCAATGCTGAGCATACCTTTTTTTGTTTCACCATCTACTTGTACATAGACAGCATATACGCCATGTCCCAAATGAATTTTGTCTTTATCCGTGTACGTGAGATTTGCTGTTGGATAGCCTAACATTCTTCCCAATTTATCACCGGCAACAACAACACCTTCAAAGAAAAAGTCATACCCAAGGAGTTTGTTTGCGGTTTCAATATCGCTGTTCAATATTGATTGGCGGATGCGGGTAGAACTAACTCCAATCTCATCCAAAGTATGCCTTGGAATTTCCCGCAACTGATAGCCGAATTGTTTCGCTTTATCTTCCAGCAGAGCAAAATTTCCCTGCCTGTTCTTGCCAAAGTGATGATCGTAACCAATAATGATCGTGTGCGGATGAAATTTTCCGATGAGAAAGTTCTCCATGTATTCTTCGGCACTTTGTTCTGAAAATTGTTTAGTGAACGGAACGATCACTAAATGATCAACTCCAGTTTTTGAAAGCAGCTCAATCTTTTCTTCCAGTGTATTGATCAACTGCAGGTGTTCATTGGGATTAACGACCTTTCTTGGATGCGGGTGGAAAGTGATGATGAGCGATTCTCCTTTTGCCTTTTCCGCTTCGTTGAGTAGTGAACTAATTATTTTTTTATGCCCCTCGTGTACGCCATCAAAGGTCCCAATAGTAACAACAGAATTTGTAAAAGCGGGTAAGTCGTCAATTCCTCTATGCACATGCATGCCGCTAAGATACAACACCGCCTTTGTCTGTATCTGACGTGGTGCCTTCATTATGAATCCGCAATGCAAATATTTAAGAATCAAGAAATGAATTTAACTCTATAAACGAATGAAATGTGTCGGGCTAAAGCCCATTTGTCGAGGGTAATTTTTTCCCCTGCGCTAAAGCGCAGGGTTATACATTCACCCTGTTTTGATGTAATGGTATAGCCCTGCCCTTTAGGGCAGGGAATGAATGGACGTAGAAGATATGGGCTTTAGCCCCACAGGCGCGTCGAATGTTTTGTTGTAACAAAAGTTCCGATAGTAACAACAGAATTTCTAAAAGTGGGTAAGTCGTCAATTCCTCGATGCGTGCGAAGTTAGCCATTGAGAAAGAATGCTCAATTCTCAATTCCAATTTTCAATAGTGATCCGTCATTTGAGCATTGAAAATTGAATATTGAGAATTTCAGAACGTTAATTTTGCCACATGTCATTATACTCGAAACGAGGAGTCTCCGCCCAGAAAGAAGAAGTTCACGCTGCAACAAAAAACATCGATAAAGGAATTTTTCCAAAAGCTTTTTGCAAGGTTACAGAAGACATATTAGGCAACGATAAGAAATGGGTGAATGTAATGCATGCAGATGGTGCAGGAACTAAATCGATCCTGGCTTATTTATACTGGAAAGAAACAGGCGATGTTTCCGTTTGGAAAGGCATTGCGCAGGACGCCATCGTAATGAACCTGGACGACCTGTTGTGTGCAGGCATTTATGACAATCTTTTATTTTCTTCATCTATTGATCGCAACAAAAATGTAATCCCCGGCGAAGTATTGCAAGCCATTATCGAAGGCACACAGGAATTTTTTGATGAGATAAGGAAACATGAAGTAAATATTCATTTCATGGGAGGTGAGACTGCAGACGTAGGAGATGTAGTTCGCTCCATTGCCGTAAATGGAACAATGGCTGCACGATGGCCAAAAGATCGTGTCATTACCAACGAGCAAATTACTCCCGGCGATATAATAGTAGGACTGGCAAGCTTCGGCCAATCTTCTTATGAACAGGGATATAACAGCGGCATTGGCAGCAATGGTTTAACCAGTGCACGACATGATGTATTGAATAAATACTACAAACAAAACTTTCCTGAGACTGCTGATGAACGATTAAGTGATGATGTTGTTTATATCGGCCAGCACCGGCTCACAGATACAATAACACTCAATTTTAAGAAAAGCGAAATCAAAACAGATATAGGTAAGTTGATCCTTTCCCCAACAAGAACATTTGCGCCTGTTGTGAAAAAAATTCTTGAAGAACATTTTGATGCTGTTCACGGATTAATTCATTGCAGTGGCGGCGGCCAAACCAAATGCATGAAATATGTACCTGGTAATGTAAAAGTGGTAAAAGATAATTTATTCGCCGCTCCGGAAATATTCCGCATCATTCAGCAGTCCAGCGGCGCGGAAGACAAAGAAATGTACCAGGTGTTTAACATGGGATGCCGTTTAGAAATCTACACAGATGAAAAAAATGCCGCGCATTTAATTGACATCGCCGATGAATTTGAAATTGATGCGCAAGTGATCGGCAGGGTAGAAGCGTCAGATAAAAAAAATCTCGAGATACACCTGCCGGAACAAACTATTATTTATTGATCGGGTCAGATCACGAAATTCCAGATCATATTCTTTCCCCAATCACCCCAATTCTTTAATACCTTATCAAGTGACTGTATCATTGTTTGCCTGTTCACTTTCTTTCCTTTGGAAGCCGGTGTTACTGAACTCATGTTCACGCCATTCACTTCCACCTTTGTTGCAAACCAGGTAGCATGAATACGTGGCATTCCCAATCCCAGTATCATTCCCGGCAACCCGTTAATACTTTCAGGGCCACCATTGATCAGTATTTCATCTGTATAAAATGCAAATACAGCAATTGAATCATCAATGATGCCTATAGCCTTCCTGCATTCAAAGCCTGCAATTACTCTCGTATCGGCAGTAAGTTTCCATTTAATTTTCAGCAAGCTATCCTGCACCAGGAAAGTTTCTTCAAAGACAGGTTTCTGAGAAGTGTAGGTACCGGTACTGTAATTGTTGTACACAACATTTTTATCAGCAATTCCCTGGAAGAATGCTCTTGGATCGTACTGCACTTCCCTGCCCGGCTTGTAAACAGACCGTGTTGAATCACCTATGAAATCAAAATAAGTAACAGAAGATTCAGGTAAACGGTCTTTCACCATTTCATACCAGTCACCTGCCATTGCTTTATACAACTGCTTCACATAAAGTGTTTTTTCAAACTCGATCTTTACAGAATTATAAAACTGTGTTTGCGCATGCAAGGTATGTGAAGCGAAAAGGATAAATATTATCCATACAAATTTTTTCATACAATTATTTTTGGCCGGGCATTTTATTAAATGTCCATTCGAATTTGATAAGGAAGTACCTGCTCACTTTTGAATAACGTTCTTCAGAAATAAAATTGCTGGAAATATTTCTGTTGAAACCAATGTTCTGATCCAGTATATCATTTACCACCAGGTATATTTTTCCTGAGTTGCCTTTAAATACCTGCTTTGAAAGGGAAGCATTCCAGTTCACCTGGTTAGGGCTTGTTGCAAACGCTTCTAAGTGCTGGCGGAGATTAAGATAGCAGTCCGATCTCAACTCCATTTTTGCGGGAAGTATCAGTGCTCCACCTATCCGGGCACCATAGTTCCAGTAATTGGCATTGTATGTTTGAAACAAGGAGGACTTTGATCCATTATATCCAAATGCTGGGCCCACAGAAAAATTACCTTTCTTTTCATCAGAATACCGCACATACAATTCAAACTGCGTATTAAAGTAGTTTGTGACATTTTTCTGCGCATTTACAAAATTGATATTTCTGCCACCGCTTCCATTAATATATACACCGAAATTAAATTTCTTGTCACCACCCTCCTTAAAAAAGTCTGAAAAGAAATTCCAGCTCCTGTTGCCATTCACATTTACCGGCGTATAAGTTTGCTTTCCGCGGGTAACATCTATCGAGTTCATAAAGGCAATAGCATTTACCGGGATGTTGACCCCGACATTCGCAAATATTCCAAACTGGCTCAGTGTTTTGTATGTATTGAATCCAACGTTGAAGCTGTGGGTAAATCCAACTTTTAAGTCCGGGTTACCAATGAATATATTCAGTCGGTCTGTATTTTCCCGGATAGGTTGCAATTGGTCGATTGTTGGTTGCCGCGTAGTTCCCCTGTAATTGAAATTGATCGATGTCTGTGGTTTGAATGTATAGCCGATGCTTACCTGTGGCGTAAAGTTGAGAAAGTTATATGAGCTGTGCTTGTTACTATCAACGTTAAACAGGTTCAACTTTACATTAGATACACCCGCCGCAAAAGACATACGAAGTTTCTGGGTTACGTAACGCAACGTTGCCACTCCCGTGTTCGAAAGTGCATCCAGTTCAAAATTGTTACTGTAAATGGGGTCCGGATTTTCATACTTGCCGTTAATGTCTTTATTGAATGTATGGCGGTGAGAATATGAATTGTTTTTGTTAAACGAATAATCCAATACAGCATTCCATTTCAATGTCAATGGTTCATTGTAGGTGATCTTGGCTCCGAAAGTTTTTGACATTCCATCTACTTTCTTTTCCTGGTCTGCGATGTCTATGGAATCAACCGCATTGTTTTTGTAGAATTGAGTGTTGGTTTGAATAATCGCATCCTGCTTATCCTCTGTCATTCCAAAACGGACCGTAGCCATAAGCATACGGTTCTTCTTCATAAAAAGTTGTTTATATGTTAGCTGATTATCTGTTTGGAGTCGCTCAGTTTCATTATTAATAATTTGGTTGCTCGTGTTGATGCGTGCTTTTGCATTATCCAGGAACTCGCTATAACCATTGCTGAATAAACTGGTTGTTTTGCGATTGAGCACAGTGGTAAATTTTAATGAGGCGAGGGAATCCAGTTTCCATTCGTATTTCCCATTAAAGCTATGTTGCTGGTTAAGTCCTTTCGTTTCCTGGAATTTGTTGCGGTACGTGATCAGGTTTGACAAAACGTTTTGCGTAAGAGTAGAGGCAGAATTGATTGTACCCAGCCTGTTATACCTGTAAGATGTGTTCAGGTTATTCTTTCCATCGTTCCATTTGTTACTGTACAATGCACCGGCGGTGTAAGAGTTTGGTAGTCCCTTCAGGCTCCAGTCATTAAATTCATCATTCGATCCAAAGCTGTAATAATATCCCCCGATCTCATCGTATTCAAAATCGTTTTCTATTCCAAGCTTCTGCCGGTCTTCCCAGTTAAGACTGCCTGTGGATACATCGCTCTTTGTGCCGTAAACGGATATTTTTTTAGTGCCTTTGAACTTATTGAATAAGGCCTTGGCATCTATAATGTCGGAGAAGTTTGTTCCGAAATGCGCTTTGCCAAACGCTCCCTTTTTTGCATCTTCCTTCAGCTTGATATTAACCGTTTTTCCTTCTGTCCCGGTCGATATTCCTGTTATTTGCTGGCGGTCAGTTTTTGTATCGTATACCTGCACCTTATCTACAGCCTTTGCTGAAATATTCTGCGTGGCCATAGTAGGATCATCACCGAAGAATTCTTCCCCATCAACCAATACCTTCTGTACCTTTTGGCCTTGTGTAGTGATCTCTCCTTTGCTGTTCACCTGGAAACCGGGAAGCCGTTTCAATAATTCTTCTACTGTTGCACCTTCCTTCAGCTTAAAGCTGTCCGCTACAAATTCTGTAGTATCTCCTTTAATACGGATGGCGCCCGCACTTTTGATTACAACAGCATCCAGTAACCTGGCTTTAAGAGTTAAAGGGATTGAACCGAGGTCATTAACTCCCTCCTTCACATTTATTTCATCAACAAAATCGGCGAATTTGGGAAACGTAACCAGCAATACATAATTGCCGGGAGCTACATTATTAAAATGAAAGCCGCCGCCCGCATCTGACCGGCTGAATTGATAAAGAGTGGAATCTTTTTTCTGTAACAGGGAAATGACCGCGTTGCGTAAATTTTTATTTTCCAGCGTGTCCCTGACTATTCCTTTTACTGTAGTTTGTTGTGCGGATACTAATTGACAGAATAGTACAAACAGCAGGCAATTAATTGCTTTTCTCATTCGGGTTGGTTTGGCCGGTGATAACGATGAAACAAGGTAAGACGCAGCGAACGTCTAATTCCACAATCAATACATAAACTTTTTATAAAATTCTTTATTGTGTCGGATTGTGGAATGCGAAAAAATATACGGCGTCTTTGCAGCACGCCGCATATTTTCTTATCTGCAAAATGAATAAAAACGTTTATTGTTCGGAGATGACGAAAGTAACTGTCTTTGTATAGTAAGACCTTACGGGCTTCCCGTTCTGCATTGCAGGCTGCCACTTAGGTGAGTTCAATACGAACTTTTCTAATTTACCGGAAAGGCCATAGCCTATATCATGCAATGCCTGGGCATTCGATACAGTTCCGTCTTTCTCAATGATCATTTTTAATGGGATACTATATTGACCCGGACCTGCTCCCGTGTTTGCCGCCTGTTCAATCAACGGCTGCAGGTTTTTCGTAATGAACTGCCTCCACTCTGTAATATCGATGGAAGCTTCTTTTTCTGATATTTCAAAGACAGGCTGGTTGTTTTGCGTAATAACCTTGCGTGGTACAGTATCAACGGGAACAGCGGGCAATTGTTTCTGAACGATCACGTCATAAGTTACCGTCTCGTTGTTTTTCTTTTTTTGGGAAATAATCTCGTCGACCTTTAGTTTCTTTCCTTTTTCCCGAACTTTCGGAATAGTGTCCTGAACTATTGCAGCTGCATTAGTCACCACAGCACCTGGGCCTTTTAAATCACGAGGAGTAATAACTTTTTCTGTCTTTATTGTGAAGGATAAAACAACCAGTACAATTACCAACAGGGCAATGAGCCTGCTGATGTAATTGAGTTTTTGATTTTGAATTTTTGTAAGCATGGCGAGTCTTCGTTTAATGGAAGTTTGAAAAAATTGATTTGTAAAAGCGAGGAAGTGTTGCGGGTACTGGGCCTGTAGTATCATTGCTGCAAAGGCACCTGTGCCATGTTCTGCGACAGCCTTTTTATCTGCAATAAATTCGTGTATCATTTTCAGCTCTCTGCGGATGATCCAAAAGAATGGGTTACACCAAAAGACGATCAATATTACCTGCAGGAACAATTTGTCTAACGAATGCCTTTCCTTCACATGCACCAGTTCGTGCTGGAATACCTGTTGACCTGCTTCAGACCGGAGATCTATTTGTTCATTCCAAAAAATGTAACTAAAAAAAGAAAATGGAGTTCCCGGCAATCGTGTATTAATGAACCGGATGTTCTTTACAATATTTACTGTGTGCGAACGAATAATTGACAGGATTTTTATAAAGGATAGGAGAAGCCATCCAAAAAGAAATAATGAAATCAAAGCATACAGGAACAATATAAGTTCTCCCGGGGTTGTAGTCTTATTACCGATAATGGTTATTTCATCAAGGTACTGGCCTGCGGATTGAACTGCATGCAACATTTGAATAGGAGCAGATTGTTTTTCATTGCCTTCGAGGATCGTAATTTGGAAAACAGGAACAGTGATTGAAAGAATAACTGCTGCCAGCAAATAAAACCTGTTCCACTGGTGGAATAGTTTATTGCGCAATGCCAGGTAATAATAAAGTAATAGTATGCCGGAGCAGATGATCACTTTCACCAGGTAAGATGCAAGCAATATCATTTCTTTCCTTTTTTAAGTTGTTGCAGCAATATTTCCAGGTCTTCAAGGCTTAAACTATTTTCTTTCACCATAAAGGACACAGCTTCACTGAACGATCCGCCGAAATAACTCCTTACAAGATTTTTAATAGTGGATTTAGAGTACGCATCTTTACTAATGAGTGGATAATATTGATGTTGGCGTCCAAAAACTTTAACGCCTATAAATCCTTTATCCGAAAGGATCTTCAACATGGTTGCGACTGTATTCTGGTGCGGTTTCGGAGAAGGAAGAGCGTCCAGTATATCCCGGATAAACCCTTCTTTAATCTTCCATACTGCCTGCATCACCTGTTCTTCCGCCTTTGTTAATGTCTTTGATTGTTCTTTCATACGTCCAAGCTACAACTAATATTTTAGTTTGACAACTAAGTTTTTAGTTTTAAAAAATAAATACAGATAGCTTGCCGTTACTTGTTTTATTTTTACAGCAAACAAAGCGGAATGGCGGAGACAATTGTAGATATAAGAAATGCCAACATTTACCAGGGTGATAGCCTGATATTGCAGGATGTGAACCTGCAGGTAAGCAAGGGTGAATTTGTTTATCTCGTGGGAAAAACGGGAACAGGGAAGTCGTCGCTCCTGAAGACTATGTATGGAGAATTGCCGCTTCGTGAAGGACATGCCTCTGTTGTAGGATATGACATTCGGCAGCTGACATGGAAAACCGTCCCATACCTGCGAAGGAACCTGGGTGTAGTGTTCCAGGATTTTCAATTACTCACCGATCGCAATGTGAATGAGAACCTGAAGTTTGTTTTGAAGGCAACAGGCTGGAAAGATGAAAAACTAATGGACGAAAAAATTTCTGATGTTCTTGATAAAGTGGGGCTGAAGTCAAAAGGATTTAAGATGCCTTTTGAAATGAGTGGCGGTGAACAACAGAGAGTAGACATTGCACGGGCATTACTGAACTCTCCCAAGTTGATCCTTGCAGATGAACCTACCGGTAACCTTGATCCTGAAACTTCCGACGAGATCATGAATCTTTTAATACATATTGCACGAGATTACGGAACCGCTGTGATCATGGCTACGCATGATTACATTGTTATTAAAAAATTCAATGCAAGAATGGTGAAAACAGAAAAGAGCAGGGTGATTGACAATGCTACAATAATGAGCTGAGTTTTTCCGCGTTGCGTTTATTGCTGTAAGTCGAAAGAAGTTTTTTCCGTTCCTCAATCTCATTACCGGTGAAGTCTTTCTTCATTGTCCGTAAAATTTGTTCCTTCCAAACTTTACTATCTTCCGCTACAAGAACTCCCTGCAGATCTGTTCCTTCTACTGCACTTGCATTAGCAATACAAAATCTTCCCCTGAACAATACATGAAGTATCTTCAATTTTACTCCTGTAGCATTCATGGATGGCAACGTGTTAATGTGTGCATTGGCTATTAATTCAACCAGGCGTTCATCCGGGGGATCGTCAACAAACGAAATATTTTTATAAGATTTTGCTGCAGCTTTTATCTTGCCAGAAATTTTTTTACCGGCAATAATGAAAGGAACCTCTATCCCGGAAAAGACATGATTGATCAGCCAAAGGGCCGCCTGTTCATTTTCTGATACGGACATGTTACCATGATAGAGGCAGTATGTTCCTTTCCCTTCCTTAATGCTTAATTGTTGCCAGGGAATAAAGCACGGAATAAAATGAACACTTTTGAATCCATACTTTTCTGAAAATATGGCCATATCTGTCTTCGACAGGCAAGCCAGCGGGACATTCTTTTGCATACTGCCCTGATATTGTTCAAGCGACTTACTTTCCCGGGTAAAATATTTTCTCTTCAATAATGCCTGTTCCGTCTCTGCAAGTTTTTGATAATAGCTTGTCTCTTCATTCAGCATTCTTATTACAACCCCTCCTGTTTTTTTTAAATGCGGGATGATACCTGCGCAATGAATGCCGGATAAAATGACAGAGTGTTCATCTTTATTCAGTCTATCAATTAATTTTTTACTTGCACGCGAATGAATAATGTACGGTTGTGATGACACTCCTGATAATAAAAACGGTTTTCTTTTGTATGAATGCACTTCAGTGCATAAGTCCTGTAAGCCATCAACGCCTCTGCCTGGTTTATAATCGAAGTAATGCAGAATGATCTTCCCCCCGGTTTCTGCCATTGATCGTACCATATAATACATATCTATTGCTCCACCGTAATCAGGAGGAGAAGGAGCATCAAGGCAAACGATATGTACTGTTTCCGTCAATTGAAAATGGCGTTATAAAAGTTGATTAGTTTTTGTTCCTCGTTCTGCCAGCAATATACCTCTCTTGCCTGCAAAGCATTTTTATGTAATTCTTCCAGCAGCTTTTCATCACACATCATTGCATTGATGGATGTTGCGATCTCATGCGGATCTAATGTATCAATAAGCACCGCGATCCTGAATTCGTCATTGACCTTTTTATACTCGGGAAAATTCATGGCCAGTTGCGGTAGGCCCGCATGCATATACTCCAGAAATTTATTCGGTAACGCGTGCAATTGATTAATGCCTTCCTTTTCAGCAATACAAATTCCGATTGCAGCCTGTTGGGCGATAAAGAACAATTCATCCGGCAGTAACATCCCTGTAAGCTTTACCTTGTCCTCCACTTCAATTTCTTTTATCAATTGCTTTAATTGATCCATGAAGTTGCCGTCACCACACACTATCAGCCGGTATGGAATATTTTTCATCGCCGGTACCAGGTATTCAAATCCGCGGGCTTCGTTCACAGCACCCTGGTAAACCAAAAATTTTTCTCTCTTTCTTTTTACGTCCATCAGTTTTAGCACGGGAACATTCCTGATTACTGCATAATTGCGCTGGTATTTTTTTTGAAACTCAACAGCGAGCCCGTCACTCACGGTATATCCCAGTTTGAATTTCGGCACTGCAAACTTTTCTATTCGTAACCATATCCTTTGCACCCTGGGCCGTGTATGCACTTCTTTCATCTCGGTAAAGTATTCATGGGCATCATATACCCTCGGTATTCCTTTCAACTTTGAAATAAAAAGGGAGGGCAGGATTGTGTCCAGGTCAATTGCACAAATGCCATTCATTTTTTTAAAGAGCAGGTAAAAAAACAGGCGGATATTATATTCAGCATAGAAAGAAAATTTTTTGTTGAAGAAACACCGTATTCTTTTTTGCTGAAATACTTCCTGTTGCAGCGGCAGCGAATGTTTTAATCTTCTGCCAACCAATGTAACCTTGTACCCGGCTTTTGCCAGCGAATTGCATATCCTGTGCATCCGCTGATCGTAGCTGAGGTCATTTGTAACAATAAAGTAAATGCGGGGAAAATGCTTTGCATTCATAACTACACAACCATCAAAAATAAAAGGAAAAAAATAAGTCTATCTAATTGATCTGGTATTAATGATAGTCGCATAAAATTTGTTGCATTACAATTTGATTGTCAGCCTGAAATTGCCGGGAACGTTTTCGGTAACGATTGCGTAAATAAATCCGTGAAATGCCCTTGCAGAGCGCCAATAACTAAGTAGAATTGTTTGGTAAAGACGTCCGGATATTCTAAAAAAAGCTTTCAAAAATTAAAGCAATCGTTACTGGCTGCGCAGTTCCCTGTGCAGCCTTTATTGCTAAATTGAAAATATGAGATACATAATAACATTGCTTGCTATCACCGTCCTTACTGCCGTTCATGCACAAAAAGTCGCGGTGCGGGAGCCAAAATTCAGAAAGGATAGCTTCAATATTCTAAAATTTGGTGCAAAAGCAGATGGCATAACCCTTAATACAAGTGCCATCAACGGTGCAATTGACGCATGTACAAAAAAAGGCGGTGGTGTTGTGGTGGTGCCGGCCGGCTTATGGCTCACAGGTCCCATTGTATTAAAGGACAATGTAAATCTTCATCTCAAAAAAGGAGCACTGCTGCAGTTTACAAAAGATTTTGATCAATATCCTTTGGTTGCCGGCAACTGGGAAGGACTTGCACAGATGCGCAACCAGTCTCCATTATCGGCAACCAATGCTACTAATATCGCAATAACAGGTCACGGCATTGTGGATGGCAATGGAGATGCATGGCGAATGGTTAAGAAAGATAAGCTGAATGAAACACAATGGAAGAAGCTGGTAAGCTCCGGCGGTATTCTTAGCGATGATAAGAAAACATGGTATCCTTCTGAGAAATCATTAAAAGGTTCTGCATTGAAGAATCCGGGTGAGATCAAACCTGACAAGACTCCTGAGTTCTATCAAAGTGTAAAAGATTTTCTTCGTCCTAATTTATTGGTGTTTACCAGTTGTAAGAGAGTTCTGCTTGAAGGTGTAACATTCCAGAATTCTCCTGCATGGTGCCTGCATCCTTTAATGTGCGAAGACCTTACCGTAAGAAATGTATATGCAAAAAATCCCTGGTATGCACAGAATGGTGATGGCATTGATGTTGAGAGCTGTAATAAAGTTTTGATCGAGAACAGCACTTTTGATGTGGGCGACGATGGCATTTGTATAAAATCAGGGCGCGACGAAGCAGGAAGAAAAAGAGGAATGCCTACACAGAATGTAACTGTCCGCAATTGTACCGTATACCATGCACATGGAGGATTTGTAATCGGAAGTGAAATGAGTGGCGGTGCAAAAAACCTGTTCGTAGAAAATTGCACGTTCATTGGTACAGACATCGGCCTTCGTTTTAAAACAACCCGCGGACGCGGTGGTGTTGTTGAGAACATTTACATCAACAACATTAAAATGAAAGATATCGTTGCGGAAGCTATCCTGTTCGATATGTATTATGAAGCGAAAGACCCGGTAGTACTAGTTGGTGAGAAGAGAGAACCACCGAAGGTTGAGACGTTGCCCGTTACGGAAGCTACACCCCAGTTCAGGAGATTTTATATCAGCAATGTGGTTTGTAACGGCGCCGACAAAGCAATATTCGTAAGGGGACTTCCGGAGATGAATGTAAAAGAGATCATCATGCAGGATATGGTGTTGCAGGCGAACAAAGGGCTTGACATGACGGAGGGGACAGGCATCACTTTAAAAAATGTAAAGCTCATCACGAAAGATGTGAATCCTGTTATGAATGTGCACAACAGCCGGGATATTACACTTAACAGCATTAAATATGATAAGGCAGATGTTTTGCTTAATGTAAGCGGAGAAAAAAGTGGGAATGTATCACTGACAAATACTGATGCAGCAAATGCAAAAAAGGCTGTCGAGACAAGTTATGGTGCAAATCAGAATGCTGTGAAAATGAAGTAGAATAACAATGAAAAAACTACTGACGATCTTCTTGCTGACTTCTATCGTTAATGCTGCACAGGCACAAACCAGGTCGTATGCAGCAGACATGGCGAATACGGTCATGACCATTTGGAAAGATTCTCTTTCAATTAATGGTAAACCTGCAAAATGGACTTACGACCAGGGTGTATTCCTGAAAGGCATTGAAGGTTTATGGCGTGCAACAGGAGAAAAAAAATACTTTGATTACATCCAGAAAAGCATGGACTTTTTTGTAGATGATAAAGGCAATATCCGCACGTACCGCTTTGATGAATACCAACTGGATCATATTACACCCGGTCGCAACCTGCTCATGTTATACAATGTTACCGGCAACCAGAAATACCTGAAGGCAGTACAAACCTTGCGCAAACAGTTGCAGGAACAACCGCGGACAAAAGAAGGTGGCTTTTGGCATAAGAAGATATATCCTAACCAGATGTGGCTCGATGGCTTATATATGGCGGAACCATTTTACGGCGAGTATGCAAATACATTTCATGAAGACACCACCTTTAATGACATAGCACACCAGTTCATTCTCATGGAAAAAAATTCTGTTGACAAAAAAACAGGATTGATGTACCACGGCTATGATGAAAGTCGTGAGCAAAAGTGGGCTGATAAAACAACCGGCCGTTCTCCCAACTTCTGGGCCCGGGCAATGGGTTGGTATGGAATGGGTTTGGTTGATGCATTAGAAGCTTTTCCTGCCAATCATTCAAAGAGAAATGGGTTGATCGCGATACTGAACCGCTTTGCAAAAGCAATAACAAAGGTGCAGGATCCAAAGACAGGCTTGTGGTGGGATATTCTCGATAAACCAGGCAAAGAAAAAAACTACACAGAGGCTTCTGCATCTGCCATGATTGTTTATACATTGGCTAAAGGCGTACGCCTGGGATATTTGCCGCAATCATATCTTATTGCTGCTAAAAAAGGATACAGTGGCATTCTCAAAAATTTTATTAAAGACGAAAATGGACTAACGAATTTATACGGAACCGTGAGTGTCTCCGGCCTCGGCGGCAATCCTTATCGCGACGGAAGTTATGATTACTACATGAGTGAAAAGGTTGTGGTAAACGATCCAAAAGGAGTGGGTGCTTTTATTCTCGCTGCTAATGAAATGGAATTATTGCCAACACTCAATTATGGTAAAGGCAAAACTGTATTGCTTGATTACTTTTTTAATAACGAAGGCAAAAAGGACGCAACAGGACAAACCATTCGATACCATTATGCATGGAACGACAGGACCAATAGCGGTTTTGCAACGCTGGGTGATGTATTCCAGTACCACGGCGTTAAATTGAAATCAATTGAAGTTGAGCCTACCGCTGCAAGATTAAAAGGATCCGACATCTACATCATTGTAGATCCCGACACTGAAAAGGAAACAGAGAGTCCCAATTACATGAATGAGGCCTATGCGAAAACGATTGCTGATTGGGTAAAAGATGGTGGTGTTTTGATACTGCTCACAAATGACGCCGGCAATGCTGATCTGCAGCATACAAATATTCTTGCTTCAAAATTTGGTGTAAAGTTTAATGAGGACAATTATAATCTGGTGCAGGGAAATCAATTCGAACAGGGCGCCATCATGATCCCTTCCAATCACCAGGTATTCAAAACGGCCAAAAAAATATACATCAAGGAATTAGCCACACTGCAGGTGAATGCTCCTGCGACAACAGTATTAAGCAAGGAAGATAAAAACATTATGGCCGTTGCGAAATATGGAAAGGGAACTGTTTTTATACTGGGCGATCCCTGGTTGTATGACGAATATACTGACGGAAGAAAGTTGCCTCCCGATTTCGATAACTATAAAGCAGCACAGGACCTGGTAAGATGGGCCATTAATCAAACCAAAAAGAAATAATGCTCAAAGCAGTCAATCATATTATCCTGCTTTTCGTATTTGCATTGAATTGCTTGTGTTCATGCAGTGTTGCGCAAACAACACAATCTTCATCATCTATTATTGTAGATATTAACGGCAAAGGAAACTTTAAATCCATACAGGATGCTATCAATAGTTTGCCAGATTCATCTGCAACTGTTCGTACAATTCATATCCGCCCGGGTACTTATTATGAAAAAATTTTTATTTCCAAGCAAAACATTACCCTGGTAGGTGAGGACAGGGAGAAAACAATTATTACACAGGATATCGCAAGAGACGAATGGCGATGCTCGCATGTTGACGATTGGGGTGTGGCAACAATGAACCTGAATGGTAACGACATCACGTTAGTCAATCTTACTATTGCCAATGATTATGGCTTCAACTTTAAAGAGCCGCGCATTGTTGATTGTCCTGCCGATTCAATCACACACAAAAAAACTATTACTAATGGCGGCCACCAGATGGCATTGCGCAGCATGCGATCAACACGCATTAAAGCCGTCAATTGCAGGTTCCGTGCGTATGCCGGCGATACAGTTAGCCCATGGAATACTTTGGATGGCATGTTCTATTTCAAGGACTGTGTAATGGAAGGAGGGGTTGATTTTTATTGTCCGCGCGGGTGGGCATGGGCGGAGAATTGTTCATTTTATGCCAATATAGGCCCTGCAAGTATTTGGCATGATGGATCAGGTAATAAGGACCACAAAACTGTTTTAAAGAATTGCACGTTCGATGGCTTCGAAGGTTTTAACCTCGGGCGATATCATAAGGATGCGGCATTTTATTTGATCTCATGCCGGTTCTCCAATCACATGGCAGACAAAGACATTTACCTTGTTCCAACTGATAATAAAATTTTGTGGGGAAGAAGAATATATTATTCCGATTGCCATCGCAATGGCGGTGACTATAGTTGGTTCAATGATAATTTACAAACAGCGCAAGGATCGCCAAAGGCGGCAGACATAACTGTGAACTGGTTGTTCAGGGGTCAGTGGCATCCTGATAAAATTTAGAATATGATCCTGTCTCGTTACACATTGAAAAATATTAATAGCAACGCGGTGACCGTGCCCCACGATGCATTATTTGAATTGCCGGAGAAAGTGTTGCAGTTTGGTACCGGTGTTCTGTTGCGCGGTTTGCCTGATTATTTCATTGATAAAGCAAACCGACAGGGCATTTTTAATGGCCGCATTGTGGTTGTGAAATCCACTTCACAGGGAGATTCTTCCGCGTTCGACAAGCAGGATGGATTATATACGTTATGTGTGCGTGGAATAGAGGCAGGAGAAAAAGTAGAAGAGAACATCATCAATTCTTCTATTAGTCGCGTATTAAGTGCCAATGAAGAATGGGAGCAGATACTGGAATGTGCACATAACCAGCACATGCAGATTATCATTTCCAACACTACTGAAGTAGGCATACAACTCGTGAATGATGACATTCGCCATCATCCGCCGAAATCATACCCGGGTAAATTGCTGGCGTTTTTACATGAACGATTCAATGCATTTGGCGGAAGCAAGCATAGCGGAATGGTGATCATACCTACAGAATTAATTCCTGATAATGGAAAGAAGTTGGAATCAATTGTGTTGGAACTGGCTCACCTGAATGGAATGGACGATCACTTTATTGAATGGCTGGAGCGTTGCAATTATTTCTGCAGTTCACTTGTTGATCGCATTGTCCCGGGCAAGCCTGATGCAGCGGTGTTGAAGCAGGTGGAAAGTGAACTGGGTTATTCAGATCAATTGCTTACAATGTCTGAAGTGTACCGGCTGTGGGCTATTGAAGGAAATAACGATATCAAACAAATATTATCATTTGCATCTGCCGACGAAGGCGCCATCATAGAACCAAATATTGATCTCCATCGTGAGTTGAAGTTGCGCCTGTTGAATGGCACTCATACATTAAGTTGCGGCCTGGCATTTCTTGCAAGTTGTGCAACCGTTAAAGATGCGATGGAGAATGAGACAGTTTCTACGTACATCGGTGACCTGATGCAATATGAAATAGCACCGGCCATCCCTTACGATGTTGACCTGGAAGTAGCACGAAAGTTTGGTTGCAAAGTACTCGACCGTTTTCGGAATCCGCACATCAATCATCAATGGCTGAGTATTACGGTGAATTACAGTTCAAAGATGAAGACGCGCTGCATCCCTGTTTTATTACAGCATTATAAAAACTCAGATACCACGCCCGAATTATTTGCGTTGGGGTTTGCTGCATACCTGTATTTCATGAAACCTGTTAAACAGCTAGGAAAGCAGTTCTATGGTGAATTCAATGGAGAAGAATACATTATCCAGGATGAGCAGGCAGAGATTTTTTATAAGCGATGGAACAACCGGTCTCCAGCCGCCCTGGTGCAGGATACTTTAGCCGATGTAGCGTGGTGGGGCAGTGATCTCAACACATTACCCGGGTTCAGGGAAGCTATAACAGATAAATTAATTTTGATCATTCAAAGAGGAATACACGAAGCAATAAGCCAGACACACAGTAAAGTTTTCGCATGAAGCAGAATGTTTTAAAAGTACACCCTGGTGATAACGTGATAGTAGCGCTGCAGGATCTTCGGCGTGGTGAAACTGTTTTGTATAATGGGAGTGAGTATGCATTGGTAGATGACATTCCAGCCAAACATAAATTTTTCACCAGCGATATGAATGAAGGTGATGAAGTCATCATGTATGGTGTACTGGTTGGGAAGACACAATATTTTGTTCCGAAGGGTGGCTTAATGAGTACATCCAATGTAAAACATGCTGCCGATCCATATAATTACAGGGGATCGCATTACGAGTGGAAAGCACCTGGTGTTTCAAAGTTTAAAGGAAGAACATTTAACGGTTACCATCGTAGCGATGGAAGAGTAGGCACAGCAAATTACTGGCTCTTTATTCCAACAGTATTTTGTGAAAATCGTAACCTTGATGTGATACGTGAGGCTCTGCATAATGAATTAGGATATGCGGTCACGCATAAATACAAACAGTACACGCATCAACTTGTAGAGGCACTTAAAAGAGGAGAGCAAATAGAAACTATCGATCTTATTCCATCCGGTGATCACCAGGGAAGAGTGTTTAAGAATGTTGATGGAATAAAATTCCTGAATCACCAGGGCGGTTGCGGAGGTATCCGCCAGGATGCTGCGATATTAAGTAAACTTCTCGCATCTTATGCCGATCATCCCAATGTCGGTGGTGTTACAATACTAAGCTTAGGCTGCCAGAATTTACAGGTGAATGATTTCCTGAAAGACCTGGAGGAACGCAACCCGAATTTCGATAAACCTTTATTGATCTATGAGCAACAACAGGTAGGTAATGAAGAAGCAATGATCGCTGAAGCTATCAGGAAAACAATGGAAGGATTAGTGGAGATTAATAAGTTGGAAAGAAAGCCGGCATCATTAGATAAGATGTGTGTTGGAGTAAAATGTGGTGGCAGTGATGGATTTAGTGGCATCTCGGCAAACCCGGCAGTAGGATATTGTTCCGATCTGTTGGTTGCATTAGGTGCAAAGGTGTTGCTTGCTGAATTTCCTGAATTGTGTGGTGTTGAGCAGCAGTTGGTTGATCGCTCTGTCAGTGAACCGGTAGCCAGGAAATTCATGCATTTAATGAAAAGTTATGAGGAGATCGTAACAAAAGTTGGTTCAGGTTTTCACATGAATCCTTCACCTGGAAATATCAGGGACGGATTGATCACAGATGCTATAAAAAGTGCAGGTGCGGCCAAGAAAGGAGGCACATCACCGGTAGTGGATGTATTGGATTATACAGAACCGGCAACAAAGCCAGGATTGAACCTGGTATGCACACCTGGCAATGATGTCGAAGCAACAACTGGCAAGGCTGCATCCGGAGCAACATTGATATTATTTACAACCGGACTGGGTACACCAACAGGTAATCCTGTTTGTCCAACGATAAAAGTTGCAACCAACTCCAAGCTGGCAAGGCGAATGAAAGATATTATTGACATAGATACAGGCCCAATCATTGAAGGAGAGAAAACAATCGAACAAATGGGAGAAGAGATATTGGAATACTGTATCAAAGCTGCCAGCGGTGAAGTGATCCCGAAGGCAGTTCAATTAAACCAGGACGATTTTATTCCATGGAAGCGTGGGGTGTCGTTATAGAACAGGGTGACCATAGAACACGGATGACACGGATAATCGGATTACCACCGTGTAAATCTTTTTAGATCGTGTCATCCGTGTTCCTAAGTATTAATGTTATGAAGAAATTTCTCGATAAGGATTTTTTATTAAGCACCAAAACATCGCAAACACTCTATCACGATTTTGCGAAGCAGATGCCCATCATCGATTATCATTGCCATTTGCCGCCGGATCAAATTGCCAATGATATAAACTTCGAAAACCTCACGCAAATATGGTTGTATGGCGATCATTACAAATGGAGAGCTATGCGCACTAACGGCGTAGATGAAAGCTATTGTACCGGCAACAAGCCTGATCCGGAAAAATTTAAGAAATGGGCAGAGACAGTTCCTTACACACTTCGCAATCCATTATATCACTGGACGCACATGGAACTGCAGCGATATTTCGATGTTCATGAAATATTAAATGCTGATTCCGCGGAAAGAATTTACGAAGAATGCTCGGCTAAATTGCAAACAGAACAATACTCCGTGCGCAACTTGTTACAGAAGATGAATGTGAAAGTTGTTTGCACAACGGACGACCCTATCGATTCACTGGAACATCATCAGAAAATAAAGAATGATGGATTTGAAATAAAAATATTGCCGGCATATCGTCCCGATAAGGCGATGAATGTTGATGACACTTCTTCCTTTAATGCATACTTATCAAAGCTTGAAGCGGCAGCCAACATCAGCATCGGATCTTTCAATAATTATCTCGATGCATTAAAATCACGTCATGATTTTTTTGCAACAATGGGCTGCTCCGTGTCTGATCACGGGCTTGAACAGATCTATGCAGAAGATTATACTGATGCGGAAATTGAAAATATATTCAACAAAGTACGGTCAGGTAAAGAATTGACAAGAGAAGAAAATCTCAAATTCAAATCTGCAATGCTGTATGTATTTGCTGTGTGGGATTGGGAGAAAGGATGGGTACAGCAATATCATCTGGGCGCATTGCGAAATAACAATTTGCGTGCAATGAGACAATTGGGTCCCGATACCGGTTGGGATTCCATTGGTGATTTCTCCCAGGGAAAAGCATTGGCCAAATTCCTTGGAAGGCTGGATACAAATAACCAGTTAGCAAAAACAATTCTGTATAATCTTAATCCTGCGGATAATGAATTGATGGCAACCATGATCGGCAATTTCAATGATGGTTCTGTTGCAGGTAAAATTCAATTTGGTTCCGCGTGGTGGTTCCTCGATCAGAAAGATGGAATGATTAAACAGATCAATGCACTTTCCAACATGGGATTATTAAGCAGGTTTGTAGGAATGCTAACGGATAGCAGGAGTTTTCTTTCTTATCCAAGACATGAATACTTCCGCAGGATATTATGCAACCTGTTTGGTGAAGAGATTGAAAATGGAGAACTGCCAAACGACATCGAATGGACAGGAAAGATTATTCAGGATATTTGTTATAACAACGCGAGCAATTATTTTAATTGGGGAATGTGAATCGTCACGTCTGACGCCTCACGAATAAATTTAAACACACAAACCACAAGAAGAACTATGTCAAAAAAAGTTGTAACGCTTGGAGAGATCATGTTGAGATTATCAACACCTGATTACAAAAGATTTGTACAAGCCGATACATTCGATGTTACCTACGGAGGCGGAGAAGCAAACGTAGCCGCTGCATTATGTAATTACGGATTAAAAGGAACATTCATTTCTAAAGTTCCTGACAATGCCATCGGCCAGTCTGCCATTAATCATCTTCGTCGCTATGGCGTGGACACACAATTTGTAGCACGAGGCGGCAAAAGACTCGGCATTTATTTTTTGGAGACCGGTGCATCCATGCGTGCGTCACAGGTTATTTACGACAGGTCAGGAGCATCTATCGCTGATGTTGATGTAAGTGAATTTGATTTTGATAAAATTTTTGAGGGTGCTGACTGGTTTCATACTACCGGCATCACGCCCGCATTAAGTGATAAGGCCGCAACTTTAGCGGAAGCTGCGCTCAAAGCTGCAAAGGCAAAAGGCATTACAACAAGTATCGATCTTAATTATCGCAAGAAATTGTGGAGTGTTGATAAAGCAAGAGAAGTAATGACCCGCCTGTGTCAATATGTTGATGTATGTATAGGTAATGAAGAAGATGCGGATACAACTTTAGGTTTCAAAGCAAAGGATACAGATGTAACAAAGGGTGAATTAAATCTGGAAGGATTCAAAGATGTGTTTAAACAAATGAAAGAAAAGTTTGGTTTCAAATATATTGCTTCATCGTTGCGTGAAAGTCACAGTGCAAGCGACAATGGCTGGAGTGCACTTGTGTACGATGGGAATGAATTCTATCATACCCGCAAGTATGAAGTGCGCATCGTTGATCGTGTAGGAAGTGGCGACTCATTCGCAAGTGGTTTGATCTATGGACTGGTCACCGGTATGCCAATGAATGATGCTGCTGAATTTGGTGTTGCTGCATCTGCATTGAAACATACTATTCCGGGTGATCTTAACCACGCGACACTGAGCGATGTAAAAGACCTGATGAAGGGCGACGCGAGCGGCCGTGTGCAGCGGTGATTCCACGCAATGGACGCGGAGAAGCGGCGATCGCTGCGTCGTTGCTCCGTGGCGGTCGTTGCGTGAAACAATGCTGATGGAATTTCCAAACGTACAAGAGTGCGACGCAACTAAAGCATCATAGTAGTAATGCAGCCTGGTTCATAAATAAACTTAACACCAGATGATCATAGATACTTTAGACAACGCAAGCAAATACATTAACCTCCACCCATTATTTGCAAAAGCATTCGATTACATCAATGCACAAAACCTGCAATCAATCGAACCAGGTAAATATGAAATTGATGGAAAAGATCTTCATGCATCTGTTTCATTGAAAGAGGGAGTAAAAGCAGAAGATGCAAAATTCGAAGCACATAATAATTACATCGACATACAGATTTGCCCTTCAGGTGTTGAATTACTGGGATGGAAACCTCGCAACAAATGCATGCATCCCGGCGAATACAATGCTGAAAAGGATGTGACTTTTTTCAAGGATACGCCCGATACTTATTTTGAATTACATGAAGGACAATTTGCAATTTTCTTTCCTGAAGATGTTCATGCACCAATGATCGGGGAAGGGCCAATTAAAAAGTTGGTCGTTAAAGTAAAACTGTAAGCGCACAACATTAAATATAAAGTAATGGACAAAAAGAACGAGATCTTAAAATTAATTCCCGAGCAAGGCGTATTGCCGTTATTTTTTTATAAGGACACGGAAGTCAGTATTGAAGTGCTAAAGGCATTGTATAGTGCCGGTATAAAATCAGTCGAGTATACAAATCGTGGCGAAGCGGCATTGAAGAACTTCGAAGAGATGCGAAAGGTTTGTGATACAGAATTGAAAGGAATGTACCTCGGCGTGGGAACAATTAAAAATGCGGATGCAGCCCGTGCTTTCATAGATGCAGGTGCTGATTATATTATTAGTCCTGGTCTTGTTGAAGATGCGATAAAGGTTGCAGACGAGCACAACATGTTATGGGTACCGGGTTGTATGACGCCATCAGAAATTATCCGTGCAGAGCAATTAGGTGCAAAGCTTGTAAAGCTTTTTCCCGGCAACATTCTCGGTCCATCGTTTTTAAGTGCTATCAAAGAATTATTTCCTAATCTTTTATTCATGCCGACCGGTGGAGTAGAAGCAGAAAAGGAAAATCTATCCGGTTGGTTCAAAGCAGGTGTTTGTGCAGTAGGCATGGGAAGTAAGCTGATAACAAAAGCTTCACTGGAGAACAGGGATTACGAAGGAATAAAAAATAGTACCTTAAAGTCCCTCCAAATGATCAAAGAGGTACGGGGATAATCATTTACGATTGCTTCTATAAATTTTAAAAATGCCTAACCAAACGAACCCGGGTACATTCAATAAGACAAGCGGGACGATCAGCAATTATCGCTGGTACATCTGTGCCTTATTATTCTTTTCTACTACTATCAATTACCTCGACAGGCAGGTGCTCTCACTCACATGGAAAGATCATCTTGTTCCGGAATTTCATTGGACAGACGATCATTATGGAACGATAACAGCGCTGTTCTCTATCTTCTATGCAGTATCTATGTTGTTCGCGGGCAGGTTTATTGATTGGCTCGATACAAAAAAAGGATTCCTGTGGGCAATTGGAATATGGAGTATTGGTGCGTGCATACATGCGTTTTGCGGAATTGCTACATCGGGCATTACCGCAGGTCACTGGCTTGTAGGTTTTGGCGAAGCAAAACAATATATCTCTACAGTTGGAGACACCGCATTGATAACGTCAACCAGTGTATCCTTATTTATCTTTGCCCGTTTTGTATTGGCGCTTGGAGAATCGGGTAACTTTCCTGCAGCAATAAAATCAACGGCAGAATATTTTCCAAAGAAGGACAGGGCGCTCGCGACAAGTGTGTTCAATGCCGGCGCAACGGTGGGTGCATTAGCTGCTCCGTTAACCATTCCATTTATTGCAAAAGCATGGGGATGGGAAATGGCCTTCATCATTATCGGTGCACTCGGATTTATATGGATGTTTTTTTGGGCAGCGATGTATAAAAAGCCAGAAGTACATCCGCGGGTAAATAAGTTAGAACTCGAGTATATACAGCAGGATATCGTTTCACATGACCAGGTTTCAGAGCCTGTTATTGCAGCGCCGAAAAAAATGTCGTTTGCGGATTGTTTCAAATACAAACAAACGCTGGCATTTGCTTTTGGAAAATTTATGACAGATGGTGTGTGGTGGTTTTATCTGTTCTGGACTCCTGCATACTTAAAAGATATTCACGGATTGAATGCAACACAGAGTTCTCTCCCTTTAACCATCCTGTATGCCATTACACTCCTGTCAATTATTGGCGGATGGCTGCCTACATATTTTGTAGAAAAGAAAGGAATGAATCCGTATGAAGGAAGAATGAAAGCGATGCTCATCTTCGCATTTTTTCCATTACTGGCATTGTTGGCGCAGCCGTTGGGTGAATACAGCTACTGGCTCCCGGTATTGATCATTGGTATTGCAGGCGCAGCACACCAGTCGTGGTCCGCAAATATTTTTTCAACCGTTGGTGATATGTTCCCTAAGAATGCAATAGCAACAGTTACAGGTATCGGGGGAATGGCAGGTGGACTTGGATCATTCCTTATAAACAAAGGGTCCGGTTCACTATTTACCTATGCAGAAAAATCGCAAATGTCGTTTCTTGGTTTTCATGGTAAGCCTGCAGGATACTTCATCATATTCTCCATATGTGCAATAGCTTATTTGATCGGGTGGATTGTTATGAAAGGTCTTGTTCCGAAATACAAACCAATTGCTGAATAAAAATGATGTAAAGCAAATAAAGTTGACTATGAAAAATGCCCTTACTTCTTTATTTATTCTCTTCCTTTTTATACATGCGTCAGCGCAGGAAAAGAATGAGCAGTATTATATTTCACAGGCCCCGTTTAAGATGTCAAAGGTTGTTGAGCCGAAATTTCCTGGTAAGACATTCAACATTAAAGATTACGGTGCAGTTGGCGATGGGCAAACAATGAACACTGATGCATTTGCTAAAGCCATTGATGCATGTGCAAAGGCGGGAGGAGGCAGAGTGATCGTGCCTTCGGGTTTGTGGCTAACTGGCCCCATCCAATTACAAAGCAATATTAACCTCGTTGTTGAAAGAGGCGCATTGATCCAGTTCACGCCTGATCGTACACAGTATCCGATTATTAAAATGCCAGGCAGCAGTTCGTTCTCTGTTGCATCTCCTGTATATGGATATAACCTGAAAAATGTAGCAATTACAGGCGAAGGCATCCTGGATGGTGCGGGAGAAAGCTGGCGTCCTGTTAAGAAGACAAAGGTTACTGAAGCACAGTGGAAACAATTTAATAAAACAGGTATAGTAAGTAAAGATGGTACTGTGTGGTGGCCAGGCAAAGAGGCTATGGAAGGAGAGGAGTATTTGAAAAAGTTGAAGGACAAGCAAAATATCACTGCAGAAGATTACCTGCCGGCACGGGATTTTCTCAGGCCAAAGATGGTGGTCATCAACAACAGTGAGAATGTTTTGATCGAAGGAGTGACTATTCGTAACTCACCTAATTTCGTTTTCAATCCGTCTAACTGTACAAATATCATCATGCGCTATGTAAACATTTTTAATGAGTGGTGGGCGCAAAACGGCGATGGTATAGATATCAGCGCAAGTAAGAACGTTTTCATCTACAAATGCAATGTAAGTGCAGGCGACGATGGCATTTGCATGAAGTCGAGCAATGCAAAAGATCCAAATGAAGCAAGGCTGGAGAATGTTGTGATTGCCGGTTGTAACGTATACCATGCGCATGGCGGTTTTGTGATCGGCAGCAATACTGATGGAGGAATGAATAATATTTATGCAGCTGATTGTAATTTCATCGGAACTGATATTGGTATCCGCATTAAAAGCAATGCGGGCAGGGGAGGATTGGTGCACAATATTTTTATCAGGGACATCTTTATGTCTGATATTGTTAACGAGGCAGTGTCGTTTGATACATATTATGAAGATGTAACCGCGGGAAAAGATGCAAAGGATGTAAAGACAACTGTTCGCGACAAAGTACCCGTATTCAAGGATTTTTTCATCAGCAATGTTTTTTGTCGTGGTGCAAAGACGGCTATATCCATAACAGGACTGCCCGAGATGCCTGTACAGCAGATTTATTTTGAAAATGTTGTGATCTCTGCTGACAAGGGATATGTTGCCAAAGATGCTAAGGACATCAGCATGAAGAATGTGAAGCTTATTTTGCCGAAGGAGAAGGTGGAGATATTGAATGAAATGAGAACAACTTCACTCGACAGGTAAGGCTAAATCTTTTTCTTGTTTTCTGATCATACATTATTTTTGCAGCACAAAACCGAGTTATGGATCAACACCAGGAAGAATACCAGCAGGAGCTTGAAAAGATACAGGACAGGGACTTCACCCACAATTGGGTTTCATCTTCCGGTTTTCTTTTTTATTTATCGCTTGCCTGTTTGGTTGCCTTCATGTTCGGAAGCTGTTATAAGTTGTATAACAAGCGTTATGAGAACACTCAGCCTGAGAAGGTTGTGATACAGGAAAGCACCCGTTATACGCCGCAGTATAAATAATCTTAAATAGTCGGAAATTTTTTTGTTGCAACGGGTTGACCCCCTATTTTTGCTGCCCGTTCAGAGTAGCGCGACAATTTAAAAGTTCTTTTTATCAGCCCACCTACGCTAAAGCTACGGTGGATAAAAGCGGAAGTAGCTCATTTGGTAGAGCACGACCTTGCCAAGGTCGGGGTGGCCGGTTCGAGCCCGGTCTTCCGCTCATGAATATTGAACAAGGAACAGGGAATTAAGAATTATGAAGTCATCATTCTTAATTCCTTGTTCCTTGTTCGTTATTCAGCACTCCGTTCCTAATTCAATATTCTTTGTTCTCTGTTCGATATTCTTTTGGCCCCGGTGGTGGAATTGGTAGACACGCAGGACTTAAAATCCTGTGACCCGCAACGGTCGTAACGGTTCAACTCCGTTCCGGGGCACTCATTGTTGATGATTGTTTTCTGGATTAACTGAAACTGCTCATTTTTATTAAGTAAAATTCTCCAGTTTTAATCGCATTTCATTCTCTAGATTCCTTAATTTTTTTGCCGAAGTCTTTTGGTTGGAGATAAAAATTGCGGGTATTACTCAGTAACTATCGGTACTAATACGGTTGTTTAGGATTGACGATGTGTCCACCTTTAGGTGAGCCATTTCACAATAAAACCACCGAATAATGTCAACAAGACGAGCCAAACTGCTGCTATGGGGATTCCTGTGTAGTATCCTTATCTATCTGAGCTGTCGTAAAACGGATTCACCGCCTGAGCAAACTAAAAAAGAGTTAGAGCAAAAATTCTTCAACGCCTCTAACATTTCACCAGAAGTCAAGACGGTAATGGAGGCGATGATGAGGCAAAACCAAAAAAAGAACTTTGTTGCATCTTTCATTTCCAAAGCGGGCTATCCAAGATGGGATAAAGCCATTGTTGCTACGCCTGATGAAATTAAAAGAGGACGTTCTTCTTCCGATGGATATATCGTCTATGTTCCTTTTGTAAAGGACGCCGACAATATGGTCAATTCAAGCCTGATAATTAAAGTAGATGCCGACACGACTTACAAAATGCTCTATGCCAGCGATTATAAAGATTACGGATTTGATTCCACCAAGCAAAATAGCTGGAATGCAAGAAACGTGTTTCAGTTATTTACAACTTTCGAATATTCGATTTTTGGACGCAAACGATTCCTGATTACTGATGGCAGGCTATTGGGAGGTAAAAAGGATTCTTCCTGCATAGCGGCTTTATGCAAAATAAACGGAAATAAATTAGGTTCAAGGAATTCATCATACACAGTGGAGGAATGCACCACGTGGGAAATTTGGATGCCTTGCCTTCAGGCAAGAACGACAGGTGATTGGCCATACTGTCTTTTCTATGCATTCGATATCTGCACGACCTATTATTATTTCGACAGTCATGATCGGGAAGGTGGTGGCGGTGGTGGTCCCGATCCAGGTTCCGGAGGTGGCGGTGGTGGTGGATGGCAGCCAGACCCAGGAACCAATCTAGCTCCAGTCCCAATAGATTCGCTTTTGAAAAAATACTCGATCGCAATTAATCCTAAGGCGGCGGAATTGATGTCAACTTCATTGGCTAATCACGACTGGGAATATACAACCACAATTGTAGTTAAAGATGGAGTCATTTACCCTAAAAATGATCATACGGATAGGGATTCAATGGGTTCTTATCCTGTTCTTACACTTGCAGCAGGAGAAATACTTCTTGGATACTTACACACTCATCCTCGTGCAAATGAACTTGATCGATCTGCACCATCTGATGGCGACATTGATGCTTTACGAAGAAACCTATCGCAAAATTTTGTAAGTTTTATTGAATGTGGTAACGTTCGGTATGCTTTGGTTGTCGAAGATCCCACTAAGGCTGCTGCTTTTTTAAGGAATAATCCATATCGTAAATTAAATAGCGGTATAATGACTAGCGCATTGTCACAACCGGATTATTATTCCAATTGGCAACACGCTACCCAAGTAGCTGTTGCAGGAGTTTTGGGCTCGGCTGCAAGCAATGGTATTGGATTGTACATATCAAACAACGCTGATAAGACAAGTTATACCAAATTAAATCCTTAAATTTAAAATGTTTAATATGAAAAAAATTATTCTGCTTCTGATAATTATACTAAGTGTTTGCAAAAGTAGAGCACAGGATACTCTGTCACCAACAGACCCCAAGATTATACAAATACAAAGCTTGGACCTTTCTCAATTCACAGGAAAGCCGGTTGATAGTCTATTAGCTCAGTTACCCACTGGTTATACAAGCATTACGATTGGACCTTCCATAAGATTAAAAAGAGCTGCTTTTTTGATAGTGGAATATGCTCCCGGCACAGCCGTTTATTTAGCAGTGCGAACTTTTAATTTTATGAACCCTGAATTTTCTCCAACCGGTAATCCTACGCAGAATTGGGACATAAGTTTGTTTAAAAAAGAAACTCTTTCCTTCGCTGTAGCTTTTAACAGAGATTGCATTAATGGCTGTGACAATCAAAGTAAACTCAACTAATCCAGAAAAAAGGCTTCGCACGTGTGAAGCTCTTTTCTATGATTTTTTCTCATGAAAAACTCGCTTTTTATACTCGTAATGATATCAAGTGTTCGCAAGAGTAAAGCTCAGGATGGCATTATCCGCGACTAATCCCAAGATATTGCAAATTGTAAGCCTGGACTTTTCGAAAATTTGTCGGAAAGCCAGTTGATAGCTTATTAACTCAGTTACCCACTGGTTATACAAGCAGCCTTTTTCATTCGCAGTATTCACCCCAAGCCCGTACTCTTCAAAAATTTACTACTAAACACCTCCCTTACCTCCACAGCTAAAAGTCTATTCCGACAATCAATCCACCGGTCAACAACATCACCGTACATCTTACGTACCCTGGTCGGGGTGAAATTGTGCATTTGCCCCCAATGCAGTGTAAATGGAATTTTATTTCTTTCCAGTTCCTGCCACACACGTTTGTAAAATTCCAGGGTACGGTTTGTATGTGCAGCATTGAATTCTATAGTGGCGGTCTCTGTAAATTTTGTAAATCCCAGCATGGCCGTCGATTGCTTTACCCATCGATAGGAGATCACACCTGCATATACATCCAATTCCGGGTGCAATCCCAGTAACAAGTCCAGTACTCTTGATGAATCTTCCATGGCGATACCAATTTCCATACTCATTGCTTTCCCGCGAAGCGTGGTCAGTGTGAATATTTCACCGCATGTGCCCAGTTCAGGAGGACCAGGCTTCAGGTTTCTTTCAATCAACACGCTCATGATCCGGGCAACATTGCCAGGACCTATGGCGCCTGTAATAGTTCCAATGATGCTGAGAAGACTTTCACCGGGACCTAATTGACCTGCGGGCTGTGTTGGGATAGGATGATCTGCATACGGCCGTTTATATAGAGTGCGTGCATATCCCTTCGCTGTATCATGAGGATTGAAAGTCACTTCAAAGTGCCATGGAATTTCAGTTCGATGAGGCAACTGCAGCTGGCTTAAATCCATTGTATCCATTGCATGTCGCAGGTTATTGTCAAGATCCAGTCGAAACCGTTGTGCTTCGAAAAGATATTTCGATTCCGTCTCGATCATTACTCCCACTATGATCCCGAAGCTGCCGAAACTTACAAGAGCAGCATTGAACAGATCATCATCTTTTACAATCGTTACACCGAGTTCAGTTGCAAATGAATCCGAAATAACCGGGTAGCCAGAGCGTTCCAGCCATATCACATCCTGAGGGCCTGTTACTATATGCAGTCCTACAACATATTCAGTCATGGAACCATAACGGAATGCCGAACCATGCGTGCCGGTAGAAATAGCACCAGCGATCGTTTGCCCGTTGCTTGCACCACATGTAATCAATGACTTGCCATCACGTTCTGCAATTATATTCAGTTCCTGTATACTTACTCCACATTGCGCGAGGTATAAGTTGGTTATGTCACCCGGGTATGTGGTATGTATATCTCTTTTTCCTACGGTGGTGTATAAGTTCAATGATTTGGTAGAGAGCAGCCATCCGTCTGTGACAGCAGCATTTGAAAGCGACCATCCGCCGCCAAGACATCGCAAGCGGGTGCCGGCTGCAATGGCATCTCCAAGAACCTGTTGCATGACAGTGGCAGTGGCTTTCATATCCTCTACAATCAGTGCACCATCGCGTGGAGCTGGTGTGCGTATGTAATAAAGCCGGTCGAAAGCCTGGGTGACATTCAAATGTTTGTTTGTCCAGTTGTCTTTTTCTTCAAATGTTATAGTAGCGACTCTGTCCGGCATACGTATATTGATTTATCTATATCAGCATCGTTCTTATCTTCTGGGAACAGGAATGGGTGCTTCTTCTTTTGCACATACCCACGAAACATCCACGGGAGCATAAATTCCAAGTGTGGCGACAGTGACAAGTCCCTCCCAAAATTTTGTCTTTACATGTACTTCCTGCAAAGATTTGGCTGGACAACTGCTTACGAGGTATTCACTGTTTGCGACAAATCCCCAAAACCAACGATGAAGCGTTACAGGTTTGGCTGTCGATTCTTCAGTACTTCCCTGCGCCGCGTTTGTCCGGACGCGAACAGTGGCGCAACCTGTATCCGTAATAACTGCGATTACAAAAAGAATGGGGAAAATTTTTTTCATGTGCTGTTGTTTTACCGGCTGATGGCTCTTTGTAATATACTCACAAAAGAGGAATAATATTAATTTATTTTTTATATAACATTAGGAATGGTATTAACAAACCTTCTGAATACATGCAAGCACTTGCGAAAAAAATCTTTTGTCTGTAAAATGATCTTCATGGCCCATTCCACTCCACACAGTAAAGAACTTTTGCCCACTTGAAATATTGGCAAACATGCGGTTCTTCATCATCACATCATCTGCTAACGTATCTAACTCCATTGCAACAATTGAAACCGGCAGCGTCAATCGTTGATAATTTGCAGAGTAATTAACCCGGGTGTCGAGTGACATCATTTCTTTATGCAGAACAGCGGAAGCAAATTGTTGAAGTATGGAACTATAGGTGCCGTCCATGGTTTTATAAAATAGTTTTATCCGCATGCTCCTGCCAACATTGGGAATATGATACAGGAACTCCCAAAGTTTTCGTAACGCAAGGAAGTTTAACATCAGCGATATAGGGAATAAGCAGAATCGCAATAGCCTGCTCTGTAGAAGTTGTATTCTAAGTTGAAAAGAAAAGGGCGTTCCAACATACCTGGATCTTCTTAAAATTTTAAGCAACGATTGGGTGCTGGCAATTTTTATTTTCAGACCTAAAAAATTTACTCGTATGCCTTTTTTTACAAAAGAGGGTAACCATGATCTTTTATTAAATGAGAAATCAAGAAAACTGCCTATAGTAACAAGCGCTTTTAGGTTGCCCTGCCGCAAGTCTTTTTCTTTATCAGAAAGAATAACAGTGGCATCGGGCTGTTTAACAGGCCCCATCATACTGATAATTGCAGCTATTCCGCCCTGGCTATGCCCGACAAAGACCGGCTTTATGCCCGTTGTATTAAATACATAGTCGATAACTGCAGGTATATCGTCGCAGGCAAAATCATCTATTGAAGTGCCTTTCCATCGTCCTTCTGATTGAGCCGTTCCTCGCGGGTGAATAATAAAAACATCAAAATTATTTTCCCAAAGAAAACGGGCAAGGCTTACCTGTTTGGACAGATCGTACACATAGCCGTTCTGAAAAAAACCAGGAAATAAAATAAGTGATTGTTTGCCGGTATTAGCAAATCGATGGCCTTGTAAATACAGGGTATCATTTTCGAAAGTCCTTACTTTGATCCAGATTTCAACTGGCTCATTGCTCACTTCCTTACTTCCTGGAACTATATATCTTCTTTCGTCAGCATAATGAACTTCACCGGAGTATAAAACTCCATATAATAAAAGATATGTGTAAAAAGCCCATAGAAAAACAGTGAACCATAGGAACCCGGAGCCGGTTACAGGACCAATTGTCAATTGGTCAAGGAATTGTTGCAGTGAATTTGCAGGAGAAGGGTAGAGGTACGCATGTGCAAGCCACGAAACATCAAAAAAAAGTACCAACAAAAAATAAGTATCCTTAACAGCCACTCCTGCCGGTATCTTCCAGGAGAGAGGAACAGCTTTTTGCTGAAAATAGTTTCCTAACAAAAGGAGTTTTGTACGCCTGGAATTTTTTGCAAGCTTAACATACTCTGTAGTAGCAAATATTTGCACAAGCAGCAACGAAAGAAAAGAAATGAAAACGTAAGTGGAAGAAGTGCGTTTGGAGAATGCGATGAAGATCGTCAATATTACAATTGCCACTCCAAGCAGCTTTAGCTGCTGAATGGAAAGAAGGATTGAACGCTTCTTTTGAAACTGGATTTGCAAGACCGTATGTTGCCTGCTAGTATCCATTTAAATATTCTTTTCTCTTTTTCCGTCCTGCAATAAAGATCAAGGCAACCACAAAAAGTACCCAGAAGAGTGACATGAATGCAATAGTTGCCCAGCCGGGAAAGAAACCAAGATCAAGTCGGTGTACAAATTCAGAAAAACCTTTGGCAGGTGCAGGGTACAGGTAAAGCTTCGAAAGCCAACTGGTATCGAGCGCAAGAAATATAATAAAGTAGTTCTTGTATATCCTGTATGCGATTGATTCCAGGAAAGAAGGCTTGTATGGATCCGTGTAACTTTTTGATAACTGCTGTTCCCAATTTTGTTCGTATTTCACCTGCGAATCGAACATCGGGGCAATGAAATTCTTTTCTATTAAACGGACCCGTTGCTCTGTTATTGAAAAGTAACGGAACAACCGCGTTTCAAAGATCACCAATGCAAAAACCGCCAATGAGCCGAAGTAAGGAACACGGTGGGAAGTAGGTTCAGTAAACCCAAAGGAGATGAATATCATTCCAAATAATACTGCAACGGAGATATTCCTGGTTATATCCAAACCGGATTTGCTCCACAACATGCGTTTCATTTCTTCGGAATAAATTTTCAGGATGTCATTTTCCATTTGAAATTAGTTTTGGTGATCAGAAGAATTAGTCGCTGTTGATAATGAACAATCCCTGGTTCAGGAAAACCCACATCTATCGGTAAAGGTGTTATTAAATATACCGGTTTTGTTCATTTCATTATACACCTTGAGCCATTTATCCAGGTCGGGATAAAGCTCTCTTATTGTATCTTTTCCCAGGTTATGATACTGTCCCCAGTGAGGCCTTATCTTTCCCAATTTCATAAGTTCGTGTTCTATCTTATCAAGTATCTGGAACCTGCCTTTGGTACCAACAAGGAGAGGGACTTCTATCATGCACTTATCTTCTCCGTTCATCATGGATAGAAAGGCATTGCACTTCTTAACGAAGCGCATCGATACCGGGGCTGTATGAAATAGTTCACCGATCTGTTTATTTTTTTCTGCCAGCTCCAGTATTTTATCTATAGCCTGTATAAACAGATCACCTTTTAGAGACACCGCATATTCGCCTGAGTACCCCTTTACATGATTGGCATTACCTAAATTCATTACTTCAAAACTCTTATCTATGTACCCATCGTAATCTATCACTGCCTTCATGCTGGTTCTTATCAGTTGTGGTGTTTTTTTGTAGAATAACCTGAAGATCCATTTCGGCAGCCAGGTGAATTTTAAAATAACCTTTTCTACCAACCATCGTCTTATCCTGCTTCCATGAGGTAAACGTGTTACGTTGCCCTTATAAATATTCCGTTTTGTAACCAGGCAATTATGCTTTCCTGAAATTTCGTATGGATTTACCCATATCTCAAAATGGCGGTTTGCATTCAATAACTTTTCTATTTGGTTTCCCTCTTTAAGATCTTCCCAGTAGCATTCATGTACGTCGGCTATTCTTTTCTCCTCCAGATAAAAAGCATCTCTTACTTTCATTATTACAGAATAAATAACGCCCATACACCCCATGCTTACCAGTACGGCATTAAAAAAATCATCATCCTGCAGGAGCTGATTCTCCGGGTAATGGCTTTTATATTTTTCGGGATCAGTAATTCCGTCCGAAGGTTCTATGCGATAGATCGTTCCTTTTTCACCTACCAAAATAATAGAAGCAACAGATGCCGCAATTGGTCCCAGCGTAATACCGGTACCATGGGTTGCAGTGGCGATAACGCCGGCTATTGTCTGGGCATCATATCCGCCCATATTTTCCAGGGCAAGATGATTTTTATCGAGGTAATTATTCAGATCATGTATTGTTATGCCGTTTTCAACATGCACCAGGTGCTTTACACTATAACCTTTTCCATCTAATACGTGCTCTTTATGAAGGAGTTCTTTTTCCAGCTCTATTGGCCGATTCATACCATGGCAGTTCACCAGGATATCAGAGGTTTGCACGATGTCTGAAAACGAATGACCGGAACCGATAGCCTTAACTTTCAAATTATTTTCACCGGCATACTTAATAACGCTGACCAATTCATCCAGCGTTTGGGGCTTCTCGTACAGGAGTGGCTCCACGATTTGCGTTCTTACACAGTTTTGCCACTTCTTCCGCCTCTTATTTTCATTATTGTTTACTGTTATCCCACCAGGGATACTTTCCTTTGCCATTATCTTACATTTGAATGATGCAAATATCAGAGTTACTTATGCGTATATTGCATGCAGTTACTTTCTTATATAAGTTAAAGCTATGTATTCTCCACCAATACCTCTCATCTAATTCATATGAATATTAATAGAGCTCCTAAGCGAAGTACAGAGCAATACCACGAACTAAAACGCTCAGTGGCAGTCAATTACTATAAAGCTGAAGTACATAAGGAACCGACTTCTCCGGATAAGAAAAAACCGCATGAACCAGGTAATGTCCTCTCCAAATTTATGAGTGGCAGCTGGATAGTATGGATCATATCTTATGTGAGAAGCAGGTTCTGGTTCAAACATAGATTCTTATCTTATAAAGGACTGGATGATAATGGTATTTACCCGATCGGTGATGATAAACCTATCAAAATTGCACTTGCATCGGATTGGGCTACAGATACAGTAGAAGCTAAAAATATAGCAGAGCAGATTATCAATCATCAGCCGGACTATACGATCCACCTGGGTGATACATATTTTGTTGGAGATAAAAAAGAAATCAGAAACAACTTTACACCGGGAGACTCTTTCTGGCCGTATGGAAAATCAGGCAGCTTCTCTCTTATTGGCAATCATGAAATGTACAGCAATGGATATGGTTACTTCAACCATCTATTAGGCTGGATGGGACTTTATCAACCGCAAAGAGAGCCTCAAAAGGCCAGTTATTTTTGTCTTGAAACCACTTATTGGCAGATCATTGGCCTGGATACGGGCTATCGTTCAGTAGGTATACCACTGGTAGAACTTTTATTATCAAAAGCAGATTTAAGATCAGAGATCCTGGAGTGGTTAGAAAAGGTGGTAAATATCAAAGTGAGGAAAGACAAAGGCCTCGTATTGCTAACACACCACCAATATGCATCCACTTTCGATAAATCTTATCCTGCCACAGCAAAACAATTGGCTGGACTTCTTGAAAACAGGAAGGCGCTATGGTTCTGGGGACATGAACACCGGTTCGCTATGTATGGTCGTTTACAGGCAGATAATGGATTTACTCTTTACGGCAGATGCATCGGGCATGGAGGCATGCCTGTTGATGTAGTAGATGAAAGCAAAGCAAAAGTTGATAGTAGTGCTAACCTGGTAATCTTTGATAATCGTCCCTGTAAGCCGGTCAATGATAAATATGTCGGCCATAATGGATATGCGGTGTTGAATATAGAAGGCAATTTATTAGAGGTTAATTATTATGATGAAAAGGATCTTCTTGTCACAGAAAAATGGGAGTACAATACTGCAACACGATCAATTGAAGGAAAAACGATCACGAGATACAACAACAATGATCTCACTCTCAAACAGGATCTGGATAAAGCTATAAAGTAGATGCCGCAGCATCAAAATAAAATGTGCAGCTGTTTAAGGATCATTGCATCCAGGAAAATATTCAATACCCAGTGTGCCATTGTTACCGGCCATATTGAACGCAGACGATAGGTAATGATCCCGGTAACCAATCCCCAAACCGGTGTTCCCCATAATTCAGTAAGCGGTTTCCCCAGGTGCCACGCAGTATAGGAAAGCATCTGGATGATGATACCGTATCCTATGAAGTATGTCCCGGTATCATTAGTTTCTTTCACATTACTCAGACCAAACAACAAATAACCTCTGAAAATAAATTCTATGGCAACGAAGAAAGGAAAGTACGAGCATTCATAAATGATAAATTGCTTTATAGAGGTGAAGTTTTTATAAAAGGGATAAACAGTACTCATGTCGTGGTTAGAACTTGCTACATAAAATCCAGGTAACAACACAATGACCAGTAAAAGAAAAATAACCAGGCCTGTTACTCTTTTTCCTTTTGCAGGTAATGCCAACCCGTAATTGCTTAGAGGCTCTTTATAAAAAAAGACAATGAGGATACAGGGAATAACTACCAATAACAATGCACCTCCAATGAATGAAATAAATTCCCGGTCCCACGGTATCCACGATAAAATAGGCGGCCTGCCAGATGTATTTTCTCCCGGTGGTGACCACGCTGGCAGGATTAACTTTAGCAGGTCAAGATTACCATGATAGCCCCATAACATTAAAAGCAAAAAGGCTGAAAACATAATGATGAAGGGCTTCTTCCTGAAGTAAAGCTGAAGTGTTCTGCCTATCAGCTTAATAAGTTCCGGGAGTTTCATTATGCGATTTTTTTGGTTGCGTTATCTAAATAGAGTTTATTCGCCCGTACAACCCCGTGTAATGTAACTATATTTACATTTACAAAATATATTTTCATAGATCGGAAGTGGCTTCAACGAGTCACTATAATAAGCTTGAAACCATGTGTAACTTTTCCATTACTTTCCAGGGTTCGGCCCAGGACCTGGCAAACAAATTAAGAACAGAGATCACAAAACGCGGTGGAACTTTTGATGGCGATGCAACAAGGGGTACATTTAGTATACCCACACCTATTGGAAAAATATCCGGATCTTATACTATTTCAGGACAGGCCCTGGATGTCACTATTTTTAATAAGCCAATGCTGGTTTCTTGCAAGACAATACAGGATTATGTTGAAGAATATATTGGATAATTTGAGGTTAACCCTAAGGAACGATAACTGTTCTCCTGTCTATCGTCTGTGCACTGAAATATCCTAATGCACCACCCTTGATATTAGTTATGGGGTTTGCGGGACTTGCCACATTACCGTTGCCATTACCGCCATTAGATTGAAGACTATACCAGTACCGGTAAACTGCTGCATCAATCCCGAGCATTTCTATAGTAACCATGTCGCCGCTCTTGATACTCCTGGGATCATCTTTTTTATCAACGCCCGTATCCAATTGCGATGAAACTTTTTGACCGTCACTGAATTCATCTGTTGTGGAAAATATCGCAGGATCTTTAACTCCGTTAAGGTATTGTACAAAACGGTAATTGTTTGCCACATTACGCTGGTCTGTAAATGCGATCGTTGCGAATTTAAATTGCCCGAAAGGGCCCGGAGAAATATACAATGTATCTAATCGCACCGGCTGTGGCATAGTACTTATCGCAGTAAATACATTGTTTGCTACGGTCACAGTCAATTCATACGTATAACCCGGAACACCAGTAACTGCAGTATTTTCATAAATACCTGGACTTGTTTCTGTAAGCAGGAAATCTGTACCATTATTTTTTATTCTTACAATTGCTCCACTGACGCCGGCGAAAATATTATTCTCGTAAAACTGTTTTGATGTTGTGATCTTTACGCGGCATCCTCCCGGTTCATTCGTAACAATGCCTTCTATTACGTATTTAGGATCATTGTCTTTTAATTTAAGCTCTATTACTTTTTTGCAGGAAATAAAACTCAAAGCAAGAAATCCGTAGAATAAATTCTTTAAATGCACCTCATTAAAATTTAAAGTTGTAGGAAATCGATGGAACAAATGTGAACAGCGATGTTCTTACTGCTTCTGTTTTATCAGGATCAGTTTCGCTCTTTCTAAAATCGATCTGGTATGCATTAGCTCTCCCGTAAACATTATATATGCTGATGTTCAGTTCCGATGAAAAACGTTTTCCTTTCTTCAATTGCTTTGTTGCGCCAATGTCAAGACGGTGATAATTGGGCATTCGATAACTGTTCCGTTCCGTGTAATAGTAGTACACATTATTGTCGACGGTGTATTTGCCTGCGGGATAGGTGACCGCATCTCCTGTATAGAAAACCCAGTTAGCAGAAACCGTCCATTTTTTATTCAACTGGTACATTGCTACAATAGCTATGTCGTGCGTACGATCCTGTTTGGCATTGTACCAACGACCGTCGTTGATCCCATCTACCTGTCGTTCGGTCTTCGATAACGTATAGCTGATCCACCCGGTCAGCCGTTCTTTTTTCTTTTTCAATAACAATTCTATTCCGTACGCTCTTCCTTTACCAAATAATAACTGGCTTTCAATAGCATCATTGGTAAATACACGGGCACCATTACGATAATCAATTTGCTGGGTCATCCGCTTATAATAAGTTTCTGCACTTAATTCATAAGTTCCGTTATTAAGGCTTTTATAATAACCGATCGCGAACTGGCCGGCAACTTCCGGTTTAATTATGTTGGTGCTGGCAACCCATTTATCAGTAGGAGAAGTAGACGTTGTATTTGGAATAAGATGCAGGTTCTGTGAATTGCGTGTATAAGAAACTTTGACAGACGTAGTGCTGTTAATGGAGTAACTGGCCGAAAGCCTCGGTTCTGCGTTTACATAAGTCTTTACAATTTCACCAGGGCCATAATGCAATGTATCTACTACTTTACCCGATTGATCCAGTGTATAAAAATCGCCTTTACCTAAAATGGTAAATAACGACAACCGAATACCGTAGTCGATACTAAAGTTTGTGTTTACACGCCACTGATCAGTAGCATACAGGGCATTATCGAGTGAATATCTTTCAGACAGACCGGGTGATTGAGAATTACTTCCTGTCGAAGAAATTTCGCCTGGTTTTATAACCCGATAAATCGGATTAATACCAATGATCGCTGTATGACTACTGTTGATGTACCACTGAAGCTCTTCTTTCAGATTGTAATCTCTTATACGCGATAATATTCCATAACTGTTGCCACCGGAGCTTACATTTATTTTGTAATCGTAATTGCTAAAGATGGCTGAAGTGTTTGAGAACAGGTTTTTATTGAAGATGTGGTTCCATCTTAATGTAGCAGTTATATTACCCCAATCAATTCCTGTAGACCTGTCCTGTTTTAGTACATCACGTCCAAAATATCCTGAAAGAAATATGCGGTCCTTTTCGCCTGCAATAAAGTTGGTTTTTACATTCAGGTCATAGAAATATAGCTTAACGTTTTTAAAAGATGAATCGCCCAGTTTTAGAAAAAGATCAGCATACGTTCTCCGGCCAGAGATTAAAAAAGAAGACCTGTTTTTTTGTATAGGTCCCTCGATGTTTATTCTCGATGCTATCAATCCTATTCCGCCACTAACACCGAAGTGCTGGTTGTTCCCCTCATTCATTCGCACATCGATTACAGACGATAATCTACCGCCATATTGCGCAGGCATTGTTCCTTTATACAACGTCACGTTTTTGATAGCATCTGAATTGAAGGTGGAGAAAAACCCAAGCAGGTGAGATGGATTGTATACAGGCGCTTCGTCCAGCAATATCAGGTTCTGATCGGTTGATCCTCCACGCGTATAAAACCCGCTTGCTCCATCTCTCGCAGATTTTATCCCGGGCAGCAACTGCATTGTTTTTAAAATATCACGTTCCCCGAACAACACGGGTATTGTCTTTACTTCATTCAGGTTTATTTTTTCCATACCCATGCGCGGATTCCTCAGGTTTCTTTCTGTAGCAGAAGTTGTTACTGTTATTACCTGGAGATCAGCCGTATCGTCTTCAAGGGCAACATCAAGTTTAAGATTTTGCACTACGTTCAAATTGAATTGCTTCAATTTACTTCCGACGGAAGATATTTCCAGGACAAGTTCACCCCGAGGTACGGCAAGGGAATAAAAGCCATATTCATTGCTTACCGTTCCTGAAGCACTTCCCGAAATGGAAACAGATGCACCAATAACTATTTCGCCGTTACTAGCATGTTTGATGGTGCCATGTACATAGTATTTTTCTTTTACAGTAGCAGATTCAGTAGGAGCGTGCTGTATATTTTGATCTTCTGCTTGTTTTTTTATAAGGATGTTGTTTCCTGTAACACTATACCGGAGCCGCAGTGGAGTGAACACTTTATCAAGTACAACATTGAGCGGTTCATTTGCTGCATCTATACTAACAAGGGATGTGATTTCCAGGTCTTCCGCTTTAGCCAAAAATTTATACGATGTCATTGCTTCAACAGACTGTATAAATTGCTTCAATGTACTATTCTTCAAATGAAGAGTAATGCGTGTTACACTCAATGATTGTGCCTGCGCATGTGATGAACATAAAAGCGAAAAAAGAACGAATGTGGTATAGATTATTTTAAACATTGCTCGAAGGATAGGCGTAAAAATTGATTAATTATTTGCAGGCATCACCGGTAACAGTCACTATGTTCATGTTTTTATCGAGAGTAAATTTTGCTTCCGTGATTTCGTTCACACGGGACAAAAGCATATCCAATGGCAATGTATTGTCAAAGCTCATATAGTAACGACACTCCTTCATAGCAGGATTATTGAACCTGATCTTTATCCCATACCATCGTTCAAGCGTGTTGGCGATCTCGTATAATGGCTGGTCATCAAATAACAATTTCCCTTGTCGCCAGGCCGCTGTTGAAACAGTATCAAAAAACGTTACCTGTGCTGATAAACGCTTCTTATCAAATATGAGTTGCTGTGAAGGTGTTAGCAGTGCAAGATCACTTGAACCTTTCATGACCTTAACTGAACCGGTTATAAGATCAACAGCAGTAGCAGTATCCCGGGCATATGATTTAACCAGGAATGACGTTCCAAGCACAATAGTTTCTATTTCTCCTGCCTGTACATGAAATGGATTGTTTACATCGTGAGTAACTTCAAAATATGCTTCTCCATCCAGTATGATGCGCCGGTGCTTGCTAAAATCTTTTTCATATCGCAATGTTGTTGCTGCATTGAGCCAAACACGGCTGCTATCCGGCAGTGTTACCAATTGTATTTTACCTGGAGGGTTTTGTATGGTTTCATATTCGGCCCCCGGACTTTTTCGTGATAGAAATATAATTATCCCGATACCTGATATGATCACCAGCATGGCTGCAATTCTTACCAATGCCAGGCGATATATTTTTTTCCGGGGAGAAACATGGTTTCGTAATCGAAGTAACATTCGCTCATGCAACTCGTGTTTTTCACCAGGTATTTGTGTCATCCATTGAACGTCCCCGATATCTGAAGAGCGATACCAGTTCATAAGGGTTTCTACTTCCTCCCTGGTAGCCGATCCGTTCGCATATTTTGAGATCAATTCTTCTATGTATTGCTCCGTCATACTTATAAGTACATTCCGGGGCCCAATACCCTAAAGAAAAAAGAAATTTATTTTGGAAAGTGCATTCCTGATCGCTCTTAGTGCCTTCGTTATATGATATTCTACGGCCTTTGGAGATAACTCCAATTTATTTGCGATCTCGATTACGGAGAGTTCTTCTTTACGCCGGAAAGTGAAAACGATACGGGTTTTTTCAGGCAATTTCTCAATTGTGCCACTGAGATATTCTTCCATGAAACGGGCCTCCAGTGCTGCATCGATGCGATAAGAGCCGGTATCTTTTTTATTTGTATCCATGAGCTCCCGGTTTCTTCGTTGCCTGGCAATTGCCTTGAACACCGAAAACTTTACAGCCGTGGCAAGGTAAGCATCGAGTGATTGAATCTGTATTTCATTCTTCCTGTTCCACAAACTTATCATAACATCATGAACAATATCTTCGGCATCTGCTTTATTATGTGTGTAGTAATAACCTATGGCCAATAACTTTTCCCAATAGCGATTATATATTTCTGTGAATGCAGCTTCATCGTTCTTCTTACACCGCTGAAGCAATTCTTCTTCCGATAATTGGGTGTATGCTGGCATTTTTCAATTATTGATGTAGCTCTACCGGGCACGTTTTGTTTTTACGATCTGTGAGAATGACTTCTTCCGGTTAAAAAAATGTTGCCAGACAACGTTTCCTTTAAAGACGCCTGTCAGGTATTTCATTTTTACTCTTCGCTTAGGCTTCCATTTTTTATTTCCAAAAACAATCCAGTATGCAAATGCAAGGTGGGCATTTACAATTGCAATAAAATATCCACCCTGTCCTGACAATAATCCTTTGAATGCAGACACCTGGTCAAAAAACAGTCGAAACGGTATCTTCCACCACTTTTCACTCCAGCTCATATTCTTGGCGATCATGATCTGGTTATTCCGGAAGTTGAGCAGGGTTTTTCGTGAATTACCCCTTGGCAATGTGCCGCCGCCCACATGGTACACTACTGATTCAGCGCAGCAGAAAACTTTATAACCCGCAAGCTTCATTCGCCAGCAGAGATCTATTTCTTCCTGGTGCGCAAAGAAATATTCATCGAAGCCATGCAGGTCATGAAACACGTGACTCCTGATAACCATTGCTGCTCCCGATGCCCAGAATATCTCTTCAGTGGTATCGTATTGTCCGGAATCTTTTTCACTCACGTCAAAGATGCGTCCGCGGGCGAAAGGATAACCAAAAACATCGAGCCAGCCACCACCGGCGCCGGCATACTCGAACATTTCCCTTTGTTTGTAGGAAAGCAGTTTTGGCTGGCAAGCCGCATGTACTGGATCTTCTTCCAGCAATTTGATTATTGGGTCAAGCCATTGCGGTGTTACTTCCACATCTGAATTAAGCAGTACGTAATAATCAGCGTCTACATGCTTGAGCGCTTCATTGTACCCCCCGGCGAAGCCGAGATTTTTTTGTAGCGAGATCAATTCAATGTTTGGAAAATTATCCCTGATAAAATCCAGCGATCCATCCGTGGATGCATTATCTGCCACTACCAGCCTGCAGTTTGCATAGGATGTAGCAAAAACGGAAGGAAGAAATTGCTCTAAATAATGTTTGCCATTCCAATTCAAGATAACTATGGCAACAGACGGTGATCCCAACGAAATGTTTTTTCAAAAATAAGGACTACGGGCAATTGAAGCTAAACAGCTTCGAGAAGGACACCGCGAACACGAAGAACCACGAAGTACAAGACGATATAATAAGACAGTATAATAATAGGTACAATCATTCGTTGTGTACTTTGTGTTCTTTAGTGTCCGTCGTGTCCTTCCACAACAAAATTGGAAGTTGCGGACACGCTAATTATTTTCGCCCATGCTCCGACAATTCTTTACCTGGCGCATTCTGCTTGCATTGATCGCGATATTGATCGTGAGCGGTACCATCTGGTATTCATCCTATCTCGCAGATAAGATTGAAAAAGACGAGCGCAAGAAAGTAAATATGTTCGCCGAAGCATTACGCACTTTCCAGCACAGTGGGATCCGAAGCTTGGAATTCACGTGACTTGAAGTCGCGGC
>JADMIO010835316.1_pt1 | contig 91046 bp, 78 predicted proteins | sample 8958161 | NCBI WGS metagenome assembly JADMIO01 (sample SAMN16585339, study PRJNA669376) | soil metagenome | isolation source: Crop rotation soil | place: USA: Cullars Rotation, Alabama | collected 2011
GCCGCGACTTCAAGTCACGTGAATTCCAAGCTTCGGATCCCACTGTGCTGGAAAGAAGTGGGAAGATTATAAAGGGCATGTAAAATTGGTGAACCCAGCCAACAAGCGCAAACTTGAAGTGATCGTAATCGGAACAGGTCTTGCCGGTGCTTCCGCAGCCGCATCACTTGGTGAAATGGGCTATAAAGTAAAAGCATTTTGTTTCCAGGATAGCCCACGCAGGGCACATAGCATCGCTGCACAAGGCGGTATCAATGCTGCAAAGAATTACCAGAATGACGGTGATTCTGTTTTTCGTTTGTTTTATGATACTGTGAAAGGCGGAGATTACCGTGCAAGAGAAGGGAATGTACATCGCCTTGCTGAAGTAAGTGCTGCCATCATTGATCAATGCGTGGCACAGGGTGTTCCTTTCGCAAGAGAATATGGAGGTTTGCTGAGCAACCGTTCATTTGGTGGTACGCAGGTGCAACGTACTTTTTATGCAGCAGGACAAACAGGACAGCAGTTATTATTAGGCGCATACAGTGCTTTGGAAAGGCAGGTTGCATTAGGCAATGTAAAAATGTATTCCCGTCATGAAATGCTGGACGTAGTGATGATAGATGGAAAAGCCAGGGGCGTTATCGCAAGAGATCTTGTAAGCGGGAAACTGGAACGGCACTTCGGCCACGCCGTGTTGTTATGTAGTGGTGGTTACGGAAATGTTTTTTACCTGAGTACAAATGCCATGGGCAGTAATGTTACTGCTGCATGGAAAGCACATAAAAGAGGAGCTTATTTTGGCAATCCATGTTTTACGCAGATACATCCAACATGTATTCCTGTTAGCGGCGATCATCAAAGCAAACTAACGCTGATGAGTGAAAGCCTTAGGAACGATGGAAGGATATGGGTGCCCAAACAAAAAGGAGATTCAAGAAAAGCAAGCGATATACCGGAAGATGAAAGAGATTATTATTTGGAAAGAAGATATCCTGCATTTGGAAACCTGGTACCAAGAGATGTTGCTTCACGTGCTGCAAAAGAAAGATGCGATGAAGGTTACGGAGTTGGTACAACAAAGATGGCTGTATATCTTGATTTCAAAGATGCGATCATGCGCTACGGAAAAATTGAGGCGGGTAAAACCGGCAATGAAGCTGCAGATGATAAAAGTATCTGGGACCTTGGCCAGAAAGTAGTAGAAGAAAAATACGGTAACCTGTTTGAAATGTATGATAAGATAACAGGTGAGAATCCTTATAAAATGCCAATGCGCATTTATCCTGCTGTACATTATACCATGGGCGGGCTTTGGGTTGATTACGAATTGCAAACAACAGTTCCTGGTTTGTATGCATTGGGTGAAGCAAACTTCAGTGATCATGGAGCAAACAGGCTTGGTGCATCTGCATTGATGCAAGGACTGGCAGATGGTTATTTTGTTATTCCTTATACTTTGGGAAATTACCTCGCCGATGAAATACGTACAGCAGCTATATCAACTGATCATGCTGCCTTTGTTGAAACTGAAAAAGCAGTTAGCGAGAGGATAAACAGGCTGATGAACATTAAAGGAAAACAAACAGTTGAAAGTTTTCACAAACGCCTTGGCAAGATCATGTGGGACAAATGCGGCATGGCACGTAATGCACAGGGATTAAGAACTGCTATTGAAGAAATAAAAGCATTGAGAGCTGAATTCTGGAACGATGTAAGAATACCCGGGGAGATAAATGAATTCAACCCTGAGTTGGATAAGGCTGGCAGGGTAGCAGACTTTATAGAACTCGGCGAATTGATGTGTATGGATGCATTGAACAGGAATGAAAGCTGTGGCGGCCATTTCCGTGAAGAAAGCCAGACAGAAGATGGAGAAGCAAAACGTGATGATGCTAACTACAGTTATGTTGCAGCATGGGAATCAAAAGGCGAAGGCAATTGGGAAATGCATAAGGAAACATTGAATTTTGAAATTGTAAAACCAACACAACGTAGTTATAAATGATTTGAAGATTTGAAGATTTTAAAATTTGAAAATGTGAGAAGCACAATTTTTAAAGAGCCGAATCTTCAAATCTCCAAATCTTCAAATCGAAAAATCGGATTATGGAACATTACCACATGAACCTGACCCTGAAAGTATGGCGTCAAAAGAACAGCAAATCAAAAGGAAATTTTGACACTTATAAAGTGAAGGATATTTCCTCAGAAATGAGTTTCCTTGAATTGTTCGATGTGTTGAATGAACAATTGATAGCTGAAGGGAAAGACCCCATCGCTTTTGATCATGATTGCAGGGAAGGAATTTGTGGCGCCTGCAGCATGTATATAAATGGACAGGCGCATGGCCCATGGGCACAGAATACAACCTGCCAGTTACACATGCGTGCATTCAAAGATGGCGATACCATTGTTGTTGAGCCATGGCGCAGCAAAGCTTTTCCGGTTATTAAAGACCTGGTTGTAGACAGAACTGCTTTTGACCGTGTTATACAGGCAGGTGGATATATCAGCGTTAATACCGGTAACGCTGTTGATGCAAATGCAATTCCTATTGATAAGAAAAAAGCTGACGAGGCTTTTATGGCTGCAGCATGTATTGGTTGCGGAGCCTGCGTGGCAACATGTCCTAACGGAAGTGCCATGCTATTTGTTGGAGCAAAGGTATCCCAGCTTGCGCTTTTGCCACAGGGCGATCCGGAAAGAGAATCAAGAGCATTGAATATGGTTGCGCAAATGGATAAAGAAGGATTTGGTAATTGCACAAATGTTTATGCCTGCGAAGCGGAATGTCCTAAAGGAATTTCTGTTGCAAATATAGCAAGGATGAACAGCGAATTTTTGCGGGCTGGCCTGGGAACAGAAGAAAAATAATTGATCTTAAAAAACTTTATATGATACCTTCTCGTTTAAGAGAAGGTATTTTTAATTGCAGCATTCATGCTAATTGTAGCGTCTTCCATAATAAACAGTAATTTTAATATGCCTCACGCAAAGAAGCTAAGATCAAATAGAAAAGCAGCAAAACGCGTTTGCAGCTTTGCGAATCTTTTTTCCTTTGCGTGAAACCAAAATAACTTCTCAAATCACCGATTGACAAAAAAAAGGATATACCTGTTTTTTATCGCCTCATTGCTTATGCAAATGGTTTTTGCTCAACAAAAACCGGCACCCTTATCCAATCTCAGGAAGAAATACATTTCTACAAAAAATGATATTCAGAAAATTGATTCAGTTAGTATCGCCCCTGGTACTTTTTCGATCTTAAATGTGCCTGCTTCTGCTTATAAACTGGATGAAGTGAACGCAACACTTCAATGGATAACAAAGCCAGCATTCGACACTGTGATGATCAATTACAGGGTGTTTCCGCTAAAGCTTAATGCAGTACAGCAACGATATAATTATGACAGCATCCGAAATAATTTCCTTGCGGAAGCTCCATTAAAGATCAAAACAAATGATAAACAAACAAATCCTTTAATGGATCTAGGCGGCGTTCAATCAGAAGGAAGTATTGGCCGTGCCATTTCATTTGGTAACAGCCAGGATGCCGTTGTGAACTCAAGTATGAATTTACAATTAAGTGGATTCATAGGTGACAGCCTTGAACTGGTTGCCGCAATAACAGATAATACCATTCCAATTCAACCTGATGGTAATACGCAGGACCTTCGTGATTTCGATCGCATATTTTTACAGGTAAGAAAAAAGAACTGGCAGGTAAGCTTCGGCGATATTGACCTGAAACAACGGAAAAATTATTTTGTAAATTTTTATAAAAGATTACAAGGTGTTTCTTTCAGCACAGATAATAAGATCGGTAAGAATATCTCGAATTCATTGTTGTTAAGTGGTGCGATCGCCAAGGGGAAATTTACAAGGAACGTACTTACTTCACTTGAAGGCAACCAGGGCCCTTACCGCCTGCAGGGGGCAAATAATGAATTGTATTTTGTAATTCTTGCAGGAACAGAAAAAGTATTTATTGATGGTGAATTACTGCAAAGAGGAGAGGACCAGGATTATGTTATCAATTATAATACAGCTGAACTTACTTTTACACCCAAACGTTTGATAACAAAAGATAGCAGGATACAGGTTGAGTTTGAATATGCCGACAGGAATTACCTGAATTCACAGATATACATAAGTGATGAGGTAAGTTACAAGAATAAACTTTTTGTGAACCTTGCTGCTTATTCAAATGTTGATGCAAAGAACACAACCATCGATCAACCTCTGGATGTAACACAAAAACAATTTCTTGCAGGGATCGGAGATAGTATAAACAATGCTTATTTGCCGAATGCATTCATTGATACATTTAGTGTTGGAAAAATATTGTATAAAAAAATTGATTCACTTTATAACGGGATATTGTACCCGGGTGTCTATGTTCAGTCATCTGATCGTTCTAATGTTTTATACAGCCTTTCTTTTACTTATCTCGGGCCGGGCAAAGGAAGTTACACACAGCTATTGGATGCAACCAATGGAAAAGTGTTCGTTTGGGTTCCGCCTGGCACGGGAGATTGGGAACCTGTTACACTTTATGTAACACCCAAAAAACTGCAGGTGTACTCTCTCGGGGTAGATTATGTTTTTACCCCCGGTACAAAACTTACAACTGAAATGGCTTTAAGCAATCATGATATAAACCTGTTCTCCGATAAAGACAAAAATGATGATAAAGGCTTTGCAGGAAAATTTACTTTGCAGAACGATGATAAAAAAATATACCTCTTCTCAAGGAAATATCTTTTGCAATCGATCGCAGGATTTGAATTTGTACAAAAAAAATATACACCCATAGAAAGGCTCAGGAATGTTGAATTCCTTCGTGACTGGAGTTTGCCTTATGACGCTCCCAATGCCACTGAGAAAATTTCAAACCTGTCATTTAAAATTGCCGATAGCAAAGGCAATAATATAAAGTATGATATCGCCAATTATAACCGCGATGATGGATATAATGGATTTCGGAATAGTATTTATCAATACACTGCTATCAAAGATTGGAAACTGACAACCAATATCAGTCTTGTTAATTTCAAAAATAAATTTCAGAGAGGATCCTTCTTCCGCCCTGCGATAGAAGTTAAAAAAGAAATAAAGCAATTGAACTTATTACTAGCCGGCGTAAAATACACAGGAGAGCACAATAAGCTTTTCGATAAAGCAGGGGATTCACTTACACCTTCAAGTTTTGCTTTTGATACTTATGAAGCTTATATAAAGTCAAATGAATCGAAACTGAACAAATGGGGGATTAGTTATTTTACAAGAACTGATCTGCTTCCTGTGAAGTCCTCTCTGAAACGTTCTGATAAAAGTAATAACATCAGTTTATTCACCGAATTGCTTGCAAATGAAAAACACCAGGTTAAATTCAATATCACTTACCGCAAACTGCACATTATTGATTCTGCCATCAGCAGACAGAAAGAAGACAAAAGCCTGGTTGGCCGTGTTGAATATGCTATCAATGAGTTCAAAGGTTTTGTAAATGGTAATTTCTTATACGAGATAGGTTCAGGTCAGGAACAAAAAAGAGAATACTCATATGTTGAGGTTCCTGCAGGAGAAGGAGAGTACACATGGATCGATTATAATGGTAACGGTATACAGGAATTGAATGAATTTGAAGTAGCCGTATTCCAGGATCAGAAGAAATTCATCAGGGTATATACACCGGGCAATGAATATGTGAAAGCAAATTATCTGCAGTTCAATTATAACATCGACCTGAATCCAAAATTCATCATAAAAGACCAGTCACCTAAGGGGATCAAAAAAATAATATCGAGGGTCTCAACATCATCGGCATTGCAAATAAGTAAAAAGAAGATTGCTGCGAATAAAGAATTTCTTTTCAATCCTTTTACAAAGCTGTTGCTGGATACAACACTTGTAACCCTTAATTCTTTTTTCTCAAATACTTTTTATTATAACCGTACAAGTTCCAGGTGGGGATTCGAAATAACACATAGTAAATCTTCGGGCAAATCTTTACTGGCCTACGGTTTTGAAAGCAGGAACCTGCGCAACCTCACCAACCGGCTACGTATAAATCTGAACAGGAATTTTGTATCCAATTTTGTATACAGGAATGTAAAAAATGTTTTGTCCACTTCAGGAGCAAAATTCGACAACAGGAATTACAGGGTCATTCAGAATTCTTATGAGCCTAATATCACTTATGTTTATAAATCTAACCTGCGTGCAACGATCGGTTATTCTTATACACTTAAAAAGAATACAATTGATTCAATGGAGCGTGCAACAAGCAATTCTTTTACTGCTGATATTAAATACAATATTCTTTCCAATAGCAGTATCAATGCAAGATTTACATTGAGTGATATCAAATTCAAAGCATATCCCGGCGCAGCCAATTCTACAACCGGTTTTATTTTATTGGATGGCCTTGTTCCCGGTAAAAATTATTTATGGAATCTTGATTTTACAAAAAGGCTTGCAGGAAATATAGAAGTGAATATTCAATATGAAGGAAGAAAGCCAGGTACAGGAAGGATCATACATATTGGGAGAGCATCGGTGAGGGCGGTATTCTGATTTTTAGCCACGAATTTTTTAGCACGAATTACACGAATTAGCGTCTCGGAATATTTTATTGCGGTATATGATAGATACGCGGATGACACGGGTTGAGCGGATCATCGCGGATTTATGATGCTATGCATCATGTATTTTAATGTAATTATAGTATACCTATAATGATGGTACTTGGTATCCGTAATTTTTAGGAACAAAAAATAAAATCCGTATTAATCCGTTCAATCTGCGTCATCCGCGTATCCATCCTTCGCTTCAATAAACATTCACAAAACAAAAAAGCGACAAATCAATTTGCCGCTTTTTCTATTCTTAGTTTAAATGATATTAGATATTAACTGAACAATCCACCTTTCTTCAAAGGTTTCACACCTTCTCCAACTTTAAATCCATTATTATAAACTTCGATCTTGTAATTACCTGTTTCAAAACTTGAATTCTGCTTCCAGTCAAAACTAACTGTTTGCCTTTTGTTCTGTGTATAATTCACATCAAGTTTCTGTGTATATATTTTTTCTTCACCCTCTCTTGTACTGAACTTTCCAGAGCCCTGGTCATCAAGCGCAATTGCTTTGCCATCCGGGCCGGTGATAACTATATACAATTCTTTTTGTCCTGATTGTGTGATCATATTCTCATCAAGATCGAATGATATCCTTAACTTATCAACCCTCTTTGCAGTAGTAGTAACTTTTTCTTTTCCGTTGCTTTTTTCATTCACACCAATGATGTTGAAATTAGAGGCATGCAAAGTAGAACCAATATCAATTACATTTTCCTTTTCTTTTACAACGATCGTCTGTGAGTCAAGGTCCTTTTGTATCTTATCACGTTGCTGGGTTACAACAGCTTTTTCCTGTACCAGCTGTATCTTTTGTCCCTGCAAAATTTCAATTTGTGTTTTGTAACCTTCAATGTCACCATTCAAAGAAGCGATCAGGCCTTTGGCTTCCGCAAGTTCTGCGGCTGATGCATTCACTTTTGATAATAAGGTTTGAATGCGTGCTTTTTTATCTTCTATATCCCTGTCCCTGGCAGAAATGGTGCTGTCTTTTTTCGAATTAGATGTTTTCAACATATCATAACGCATGGTAGCGTCTTCAAGATCTTTCTGTAATTCGTCACGCTGATTTGAAGTAGAGGCGATAACAGTATCCTTTTGCTGAATTGTTTCTTTCACATTATTCTTATCCCAAATGATATAGCCCCACGTGCCTAGAAGCGCAACGATCAATGTTACGGTCAGAATACCACGCATATTGCTTTTTGTATTGTTTGGGGGCATCGCCATTTCCTGGTAAGGGTTCTCTGCTTCGGGAAAATTTTCGAAAGCCATGATTATTGGTTTTTCTGATTTAAAAAATAGTTTTGCCTGATATTCAAAGGGTATAGGTCATTATATAAAAGCCATCTCAGGTTGTCCAAAATTGTGCCAAAGGCCCGTGTAAACTTCGGTTCTTGTCAACAATAATGTGAAATTAAACTACATTGCAAAATTAAACTGTTTTTTTATAAAATGAGTGCGGAAAAAATACTGGCGAGCTGGAAAAAAAAGGATTTTAAACCTGTTTACTGGTTTGATGGCGAAGAGGATTATTATATTGATATGCTCATGAATTATGCGGAGCACCATATTCTTCCTGAATCCGAAGCGGCTTTCAATCTTACCATATTTTACGGCAGGGATGCAGACTGGGCGGCAGTAATGAATGCCTGTAAACGTTACCCCATGTTTGCGGAAAAGCAGGTTGTACTTCTCAAAGAGGCGCAACATATGAAGGATATCGATAAACTGGAGTCATATGTAGAGGCTCCGCTGGCATCCACCATTTTTGTTGTTGGGTATAAATCAAAGGCGCTGGACAAAAGAACAAAGCTTTCGAAATTGCTTGCAAAGCATGCTGAGATGTTCAATTCTGCAAAGATCAAAGAAGATAAAGTGCATGACTGGATCGCCGAACTGGTAAAATCAAAAGGCTATAGTATTCATCCAAAATCTGTAAGCTTGCTGGAAGAACATATTGGTAACGATCTCAGCCGCATTGCAAATGAAGTGGACAAATTATCTGTAAACCTGAAGGATAAAAAAAATATCGATGAGGATGATATTGAAAAATACATCGGCATCAGTAAAGAATACAATGTTTTTGAATTGCTGGCAGCCATTGCAAAAAAAGACCTTTCAAAAGCCATCCAGATCATTAATTATTTTGAAAGCAATCCCAAGGCCGTACCCATTCAAATGGCTTTGCCGGCATTATATTCCCATTTCAGTAAAGTATATGCCGTTTATGGAATGAATGATAAAAGTGATGCGGCTTTAAAACCATTCTTTTATTACAATCCAAACTCTTTGAAGCAGGCACATGATATGATGAAAAATTATGGCTACAGTGGGATGGAAAAATTGATATTGTTATTGCACCAGTATAATCTCAAAGGCGTGGGAGTGGGAGATAGTGGAACTAGTGGGGCGTCGTTGATGAAGGAAATGGTGGTGAAGATGATGACTGAGTAATTAACGTTTCTTGTTTCTGGTTTCTCGTTATTCGTTCTTGTTTAGAGGTTAGTAAACGAGAAACAAGAGACGAGAAACGATTCAAACAAACTGCATAGCTTATAAACTTACAGCTTGTTCCTTATCCTTCGCCAATTGATTCTTCAACTCCTCCAACCCATTAAATTTAATTTCACCTCTCAATCTTTTTTTCAGGTAAACTTTTACTTTGCTTCCGTAAATTTCTTTATCAAAATCAAAAATATTTACTTCGATCACTCTTTTAGTACCATCAACAGTTGGACGTACACCAATATTCATCATTCCTCTGAACATGCCCGGGATATTTTCAATTTCAACATTCACAGCATAAACCCCATTTCCCGGAATTAATTTTTCTTCATCATCAATATGGAGGTTAGCGGTAGGATAGCCGATCGTTCTGCCAAGCTTGTTGCCTTCGATCACTTTACCGCTGAAAAAATAATGATAACCCAGGAATTCATTGGCTGTATCAATTTCTCCTGCCAACAGGGCTTCACGTATTCTCGTACTGCTAATGGTAACATCCTGTAATATTCTTTCAGGGATCTCTTTCACCATATAGCCAAATTTATCAGCCTGCTCCTCCAGCAATTTATAATCGCCTTCCCGGTTTTTCCCAAAACGGTGATCATAACCAATAATAACCGTATGTGGATGAAATTTTGCTACCAGGAAATCACTGATATAACTTAAAGCCGGCTGGTTGGCAAAATCAGTATTGAATGGAACAACAACGATATTATCGATCCCGGCCCTGTGTAGCAATTCGTATTTTTCATCGGGGCTATTAAGGATAAAAATGGGCTTTTTCAAAGACGCAACTACCTGCTTGGGATGCGGGTAAAAAGTAATAAGCACAGGCGTTCCACCCACTTTTGCGGCTTCCTCTTTTAATTGTTTAATGATCTGCATATGACCCAAATGCACACCATCAAAAGTGCCGATCGTGATCACCGCATTTTTAAATGCGGGCAGGCCATCTGTATTTTTGTATACATTCATAAAATCGGTGCAAAACTAATTGATAATTTATTAATTGATAATTGATAATTGAAATATAGTTTTGCAACTCAAGTTTTATTATGAGTTTATACAATAAAAGAGGCGTTTCAGCCCAGAAAGAGGAAGTACACCAAGCAACCAAACAACTCAACCAGGGGTTGTTTCCTTATTCATTCTGTAAAATATATCCCGATTATCTTGGTGGTGATGATAAGCTTGTGAATGTAATGCACGCTGATGGTGCAGGTACGAAAAGCATTCTTGCTTATTTATACTGGAAAGAGACCGGCGATGTTTCTGTATGGAAAGGGATTGCACAGGATGCGATCGTGATGAATCTTGATGACCTTCTCTGCGTGGGTATTTATGATAATATCGTTTTTAATTCCACCATCGACAGGAATAAAACACTTATAACAGGTGAAGTATTGGAATATGTGATCAATGGCTCACAGGAATTATTCGACCAGCTAAAAAGCTTTGGTGTAACCATACATTATCTTGGTGGTGAAACAGCAGATGTTGGTGATGTGGTTCGTACCATTGCAGTAAACGGGACCATGACATGCCGCTGGCCCAAAAATAAGATCATCAGCAATGAAAAAATAAAAGCAGGCGATGTGATCGTTGGGCTTGCCAGCTATGGCAAAGCAAGCTATGAAACAAAATACAATAGCGGCATTGGCAGCAATGGGCTCACTTCTGCAAGACATGATGTGTTGAATAAATTCTATGCAGAAAAATTCAAAGAAAGCTATAATACCGATCTTGATGATGATGTGGTTTATATAGGTAGTCATCAATTGTTAGATACCTTAGTAACACCTGAAGGACAGGAGCCTCTAACCGTTGGTGAAATGCTGCTTAGTCCTACAAGAACTTATGCGCCTGTGTTGAAGGAATTATTACAGGATCATTTTGATAAGATACATGGGCTTATACATTGCAGTGGCGGCGGGCAAACAAAGTGCATGAAATACCTGCCGGGAAATTTTAAAGTAACAAAGGATAATTTATTTCCGGCGCCGGAAATATTCAATATCATTCAAAAGAACAGTGGCAGCAATAATAGGGAAATGTATGAAGTGTTCAATATGGGTTGCAGGCTTGAAATATATTGCGATCCTGCTGATGCACAGATCATGATCGATGCAGTAAAGAAATTTAATATCGATGCGCAGGTCATCGGAAGGGTAGAGGCTTCTGATAAAAAACAATTACTCATCAAATTAAAAGACGAAGAGATCGTGTATTAATAATTGCCAGCTTAGGTTTATCAAATTTTGTTCTGAATAAATTACGCTACATAATAAATCAGTGAATCAGTGGCATTAATTTTTCTTACCACTGATTCACTGATTTTATTTTATGATCATAGGGTAATTAACTTTCAGAAACCACAAATGTTATTGGCTGTTTCCTGTATGAATTCACTGTCTTTCCATTTTGCTTTGCAGGGATCCACTTTGGTCCATTCTTTATAAGATTGATACATTGCTGTGCTGTTTTACTATTTATAAAATCATCTGATGAAACAGCGCTCACATTTCCTTGCCTGTCAACAACAAAATTTACTACAACTTTATAGGTTCCCGGTTTCCATCCTTCATCAACCGGAGTTCCGGCATTTAGATTTTTCCTGAGATAATCCTGCCACGCATCCTTACCACCGGGGAATTCAGCTTCCTGGTCTACTTTCATAAAAACTTTATTAGGCAATGTATCGGGATCAACTTCATTTATATCCTTATCATAAAACCTGAATGATCTTCCCCTGATCTCTGTTTTACCAGATCCATCTTTTTTCGAAATATATACATTGTCGAATGTAAGTACGCTGCCGGAAATTATTTTGCTCATAAAACTCTCCAGGGATTTCAAAGAACCATCATTTAAGTTCGACATGATAACATCCCTGAAACCATTGCCGCTGAAATATACAGTAGCGCTTTTGATCTTGTAATTATCATCACTGCATTTTAATTCTTTAAGCTCAGGAAGTTTGTTGACATTGATAAATGGTGCAGAGATACCGGACAAATTAATCACAGGTAGCTTTTGATTTGTCGCTATATATTCGTTCTTGTCAAAAAGCTGGTAAGATCTATCATCTATATATACAGCATTTCCTTTTTCAGTTTCCTGTAATTTAACATGACTTGCCGGGATCGTTTTTGTATTTACGATCAGGGCACCTTGTTCTGCTTTCTCACCATAAACAGGAATAGCTGTTTCCGGTTTTAAGATGCGGATATACTGAAAGTCGTCTTTAGCGATCTCGTTTAATTGCTTTACGGTTGATTCAGTTCCGTCGATGATGATCAATGGTTGAGGATTGGCAGTATTGCTGCTTAATTTTGTGAGAACATAAAAATTCTCATATTTTATACTTGTGAGTGCTAAAGATTGACTTGCATCAATAAACCGGTCACTTGCAATTTTATTTAGTAAGGGTTTAAAGTCGGGGACTGTATCCTGTGATGCAGCAGTATTTTTATTTTTTGATGAAACCTGTAATTGTGATGGTTTATCTGATTCAATAACAGCTGTAGTATTTATATAAGAGAAAATTGCATTTAAAACATTCCTGGCAAACTGTTCCTTGCCATCGGTTGATTGTAAATAAGCAAGGTCTTTTTTGTTAGATACAAAACCAGCTTCAATTAAAACGGAAGGGCAGGATGTTTGTTCTAAAACAGTAATTCCTCTTTTACTCTGGCTTGGGTTTTCCGGAACACTCAATAAATAGTTATTATGGAATGCAGCAGTAATTGATGCTGCAAATAATTTACTTTTACCTGTATTTTTAAATTCATCCCTGGCAACAAACACTTCCATTCCTGTTTGTTTTTCATCACCTGCAGCCGGGGCATTGTTGACATGTATGCTGATAAAAAGATCAGCTCCAAATTTGTTTGCCAACCCAGCTTTTGTTTTTGGATCCTGGTAAATATCTGCGTCTCTTGTCAGCAGGATCTTTAAGTTTGTTGACTTATTGAGTTCCTGGATTTTTTTTGCAATCGATAAGGTAAGTTCTTTCTCCGTAGTTCCATCAGGTGCTACGGCACCATTGTCATTACCGCCATGCCCGGCATCAATAACAACAGTGATCGTTTTGTCATTATTTGGTAATGAAGTGATGTAGGTTTTTGCTTTTAATGTGAATGCTGCAAATACGATCACGAGCAGCGGCAATACCAGCAAGCGGCTGATATAACTCACTTTTGTTTTGTTTTTAGTTAACATAGACAGGCGGCGTTTTATGGGTGAATAGAAAAAATTGTTTGTAAGTTCAAACCTGTGACTCGGGTAAGTTGATTGTAATATCATGGCTGCAAAAGCGGCGGTATCACCACCTTCAACAGCTTTTTTATCAGCGATAAATTCATGGATCATATTTAATTCTTTACGGATAAGCCAGAATATGGGATTACTCCAGAAAAAGATCAATACGATATTGATGAAAAGTTTGTCGTGAGTATGTTTTTCCTGTACATGTGCTACTTCGTGTTTTAATATTCTTTTTCCATTGGTACTGTTTATATCAATTTCATTGTTCCAGAAAATATTCTTTAAAAATGAGAAAGGTGTTTTTTTATCTTCAGTACGAATCAGGCTTATGCCTGCCAACTCTTCTGTTGGATTATTTTTCTTTAAAGAAAATATTTTAAAGATCGTATTGATAAAAAGTACAGTAAGCGTTATGCTTATAGCTATAAAGATCCACATGATTATTTCTTCTTTGCTGATATGATTGTAATGGCTTTGAATGATGATCTCATCCATGAATTCATCGCTGCTGTTTACAACCTGTAACATTTGTACCACGGCGATCTTAGGCGCATCTGCTTTCTGCCACACATTGAATTTTAATAATGGAAGTATTAATGATAATAAGGTAATAGTTAACAGGTAAAAACGGTTATAGCTATGAAATACTTTATTGCGCAGGAAGAACCAATAGTACCCATACAATACGGCACTGCAGATGATCACTTTTAATATGTAATAGGCGAATGTGAGCATGATGGTTATTTTTAAATTATTGATGATTGATACTGGATGCTGGATCCTGGATCGTACTCAGAACATTACTGTTAACTTATCTTCCATTATCCTCTATCTAGTATCCAGTATCTAGTATTCAGCTATCAGTCTCATTTCTTCTTCAACTGTTTCAAAAGTGTCTCTAATTCATCCACACTTAAATTATTTTCCTTTACCATAAAAGAAACTGCATTGCTAAAGCTTCCTTCAAAATATCCCTTCACCAAACTTTTCATGGTTGTTTTGCTGTAAGCATCTTTGGTAATTAAAGGATAATACTGGTGTGTTCTTCCAAATACCTGTATGCCGATAAATTCTTTTTCTACCAGGATCTTGATGATCGTTGCTACAGTATTATTATGCGGTTTAGGATTGGGAAGCGCATCAATGATCTCTCTTAAAAATGCTTTATCCAGTTTCCAGATCACCTGCATGATCTGCTCTTCTGCTTTGGTTAATGTCTTTACCATAATGTCTTAATTATAACGCTAAACTATAAATTTAGTTTTATAACTAAAAAATTAGTTATCCACATTTTAGCAGTCATTTGGGAAAAAACTTTTCAATGCTCTGGCTCAAACAATTAAATTTGCCGGAAGGTTTCACGCAGAACCGCAAAGAGAGCGCAAAGACGCAATTCCTTTTTTGCGTCTTTTGTATTTAATCTTAACGCCTTTGCGTGAAATAATAAAAAATAAAACATGTCTCAATCGATCATAGAATTAACTAACGTAAATATCTACCAAAGCGAAAGCCTGATACTTAGTAATGTAAATATCTCGGTAGATAAGGGTGAATTTGTTTACCTGGTTGGTAAAACCGGCACAGGGAAAAGCAGTTTACTTAAAACAATGTATGGCGATCTGGAATTGCGTGAAGGAGAGGGTTGGGTTGCCGGACATAACCTGAAAGAGCTTACATGGAAGTCTGTTCCTTTCCTGCGCCGCAACCTTGGTGTTGTATTCCAGGATTTTCAATTGCTTACTGATAGAAACGTAAATGAGAACCTTAAATTCGTTTTGAAAGCAACAGGCTGGAAAGATGAAAAATTAATGGATGAGAAGATCGCTGATGTGCTGGATAAAGTAGGTTTGAAAACGAAAGGATTTAAAATGCCTTTTGAATTAAGTGGAGGTGAGCAACAGCGTATTGATATTGCAAGGGCGCTTTTAAATTCTCCTAAACTGATCTTAGCAGATGAGCCCACTGGTAACCTTGATCCTGAAACAAGTGATGAGATCATGCAATTGCTGTTTCATATCTGCAGGGATTATAACACAACCATTGTAATGGCTACGCATGATTATATGGTGATCAATAAATTTCCTGCAAGGACAATCAAAACAGAAAGCGGGAAAGTGTGGGACAACGTTAGTATATCCATGCAATAAGCTTGCGGGCATTTTGCTCTGTATTGTAAATATTTTTCAATGCTGCATTTCTTTGCAGCATTTTTTCATTTGTGAATGTTTCTTCAAAGAGTTGTGTAAGAGAAGAAGCAAATTCAGCTGCGGATTCAGCAATGTGGCAACAGCTTTCCAGGCCTGATCCTTCTATTGCAGCTTTATTTACCAGGCAATGCCTTCCATTATACAATGCGTTCAGCAATTTTAATTTTATTCCTGTTTTATTGAATGATGGCAGGATATTTACCTGTGCTTTACTAATAAGGTCCTGCATTTCTGTTTCAGATGGATTAGCGATCAGTTTGGTTTGCGGAAACTTATTAATCAATGTCTTTAACCTATCGGAAGGATCTTTACCTGCTAACACAAAAGAAATGTTCGTTTTATTAAAGACCTCTTTCAACAACCATTCAGCTGCTTTTTCATTTTCAATGACAGACAGGTTGCCATGGTATAAACAAAATGATCCTTTGCCTGGTAAACTGTTTACTTCATCCCATGGTAAAAAAACAGGCATGAAATGAATATGTTCAGCATGGAATTCATCTTTATATACCTGCATATCTTCAAGGCTTACTGCCCAGAATGTTGCTTTATTTGCCAGTTGCTTTTCATATTTTTTCAATAAGCGGCTTTCCATTTTAAAATGAGCTTTCCTTATGATATTGTTTTCATACTTTGCCAGTTGTTCATAATATTTATATTCAACATTGTGAAGCCGCACAAAAACTTTCCTGTGCTTTAATTTATCTTTCTTTAAAAAATAAGTGCAATGGATACCTTCCAATAAAACAGGATGATGATCCTGTTCAAGATTTTTTAATAAGGCATCATCGCTTCTTGAGCGTACGATGTAAGGAACACGCATTGATAAGCCTGCAAATCCTTTTTTGCGTTGGTAATAATGAACAGACACACAATATTTGTCAAGAATCTTTTGTTCAGGTTTACCAGCAGTAAAACAATGAAGATGGATCTTTATTCCAAGGCTGTGCAATGCTTTTATTTTATAAAACAGGTCAACCACACCGCCATAATCTGCCGGCCATGGAACATCATGTGTTACGATATGTAAATGCTTATCCAAAAATATTTTTATAGAATGATAATAATTTTATTTCTTCATTTTGCCAGTTAAGGGTCTTTGCTGCTTCAATGCAATTTGCTCTTAATTGTTTCCATACATGTTCGTTCTCCAGCAATGAATTCAGGTTTGCAGCAATGTTCTCGGGGCTAAGATCATTGATCAAAGCGGCCACATAATATTTATTATTGATATCCCTGTATACAGGATAATCTACACATAACTGTGGTGTGGAAGCATGTATGTAATCAAAAAAACGATTTGCCAAAGAAAAATAATTACTCCTGCTTTCTTTTTCAAACAAAGTAATACCAATATAAGCTCTGGCTGTGTAATTTTTCAAAGTTGTTGGGTCAACCATCCCCCTGAAAATTACTTTTGTGTCCAGGTCATTTTCTCCAACCAATCGTTTAGCCTGTTCCATAAAATTACCATCACCACAAATGATGAGTTGTGCATTCACCCATTTCATAGCAGGTATCAAAGTTTCAAAACTGCGGCCTTCGTTTACAGCGCCCTGGTAGAGTATGAATTTTTCTTTTTCCTGTTGTTGTAATGCAGGATTAAATAAAGCGATGCTTCTTATGACCTCATATTTACGTCCATACATTCTTTCAAATTCATCAGCGATCGGTTTATTTACTGTGTAACCATTAGCAAAATGCGGAACTGTTTTTCTTTCAACCCATTTCCATACTTTGTAAATTTTGGGCCGGCTAACGATCTCTTTCATTTCACAAAAAAGTTCGTGTGCATCATAAATGCGTTTGGTTTTTTTAATAGAAGAAACATAATAGCAGGGAAGTATCGTATCCAGATCAATAGCACAAAGCGCATCCATTTTTTTAAAGAGAAGAAAAAAGAAAAGCCGCAGGTTATATTCCAGGTAGAACAGTTTTCCTTTTTCAAAAAAACAATAAATTCTTTTTTGCTTGTAAGGTTGCACCGTTAATGGTGCTGATCTTTTTTTCTTCCTGCCTACCAATACTATCTTATAACCTGCATTGGCCAGCGATGTGCAGATGCGGATCATGCGCTGGTCATACGTGAGGTCTGTTGTTACTGTAAAGTAAATTATGGGCAATCTCTTTTTTTTAAAGCATTAAATAATTCTGAATTCTGAGTTCTGAATTCAGAATGAGTTTCCAATGATTTGTTGACAATTTATTTTTTTGCTGTCTTTTTTTAATACAACGTCAATAACATTCATCTAATTCCCAATTCATAATTTAATTCAGAATTCAGAACTCAGAATTCAAATAAATCTTCTCGATGATCTCAACCGTTTTTAGTCCATCAAGAGCGCTTGCAAACTCGTACCCCGGTTCCTCAAGGGCTTTTATTAAATGTTCATAAACTTTATCATGATTGCTCATACTGCCCTGGTAAAAACCATAAAGATTGGGAGAATTGCCGGCAGGAATATTTTTTATTTCTTCACCATCTATGCATTGGTATTCGATGGTATTAAGGTATTGTCCGCCGATCTTTACGGTTCCTTTCTTTCCGAATATGGTGAATGAACCCTCCATGTTTTGTTGGTAGCAGTTAACAGTATAATTCAATGTGCCGATCGCCCCGCTTAACATTTCAATCAATACGATTCCACTGTCTTCGATCTCATTCAAGGGGTGCTCATAGTTTTTTGTAATTGCTTTTACTTCTTTAACATCGCCCAGCAACCAGTAAAGCAGGTCTATAAAATGGCTGAACTGCGTAAACAACGTTCCGCCGTCCATGTCACGGGTCCCTTTCCAGCTACCTGTATAATATTGCGGCGGACGGTTCCAGAAACAATTAACCTGGAATGAAAAAATATTTCCAAGTTTATCTTCTTCCAACAATTGTTTTACGATCTGTACAGGTGGATTGTAGCGGTTCTGTTTTACTACAAAAAGTTTTTTCCCTGTCAGATCGGCTGTTTCAACCATGGCTTTTGCATCAGCAACGGATATGCATAAAGGTTTTTCGCACAATACATGTTTGCCTGCTTTAAGAGCCAGAATGGAATGTTCCGCATGCAAACCATTTGGAGTGCAGATCACAACAATATCTGCACCCGTTTCTTTGGCCAGTAATTCTTCGATCGATAAATACATACGGGTATCATAATCCCTTGCAAATTCAGCGGCATTTTCGGGAACAATATCACATACTGCCACAAGGCTTCCCACTTTATTTATCTGTTCAGCATGTCTTTTGGCAATCCTTCCACATCCGATTATGGCGAAATTTGGTCTCATGCTGCAAAGTTGAGGGTTTAAAAAGACTTGAAATACAATTGTATATAAAAAATATTGCAGCGAAGATGGGAACGCAGATGACGCGGATTGAACGAATTAGCACGGATCTTTTGTTTTTCAAAATATAGAGATGATGCGAAAGCATCATAAAATCCGCGGGCATCCGCCTAATCCGTGTCATCTGCGTTCCCATCTTCGCTAAGATCATAATCGTAATAAAAGGCATTATTTCAATATAAAACTTCCAAAATCACCGCTGAATTCCATTTATTTCCATTACTTTTGCACCCAATTATAACAAGAAGTAAAACATACCGTTTTAAAAAACAAAGAAATGCCTTATTTAACAATCGAAAAAAAGTCAAGTATTTTCACAACGTATGGTGGAAAAGCCACTAATACAGGCTCAATTGAGGGCCAGATAGCGCTGTTGACCGAGCGTATCAATCATATTTCTAACCACCTGAAGGGGAATAAGAAAGACTTCTCTTCTCAAAGGGGATTAATGATGATGGTAGGCCAGCGTAAGCGTTTACTCACATACCTAAGCAAACACGATCTTACCGGTTACAGGGCTTTGATCGAAAAACTAGGCCTCCGCAAATAAAATTCTAATGTATGTAATATGATTTATTCCCAACTGTTATGTGCCGTTGGGAATATTTCTTTATACATGCTTTTATTCATTTGAAAACAGCATTCCTGTTTTTTCAAAAACACAATACATGTCACTATTAAATCCTAAATCAGTAACCTTCGACATAGGTGGTGGCCGTATGGTTACCATCGAAACCGGTAAATTGGCCCGCCAGGCCGATGGTGCCGTTACCATTCGCCAGGGCGATTGTATCATATTAGCAACGGTTGTAGCTAATAAAGAGCCTAAAGCAGGCCAGAACTTTTTCCCATTATCAGTAGATTACCAGGAAAAATTTTCGTCGGCTGGCCGAATTCCCGGCTCATTCTTCAAAAGAGAAGCAAGATTAAATGACTACGAAATATTAACCTCACGCTTAATTGACAGGGCACTGCGTCCGCTTTTTCCTGAAGATTATTTATGCGATGTACAGGTATTGGTAACACTGGTATCTTCTGATGCCGAGGTTTTACCTGATTCACTGGCTTGCCTGGCTGCATCTGCAGCCCTGGCAGTTTCTGATATTCCCATCCAGGAGATCATTTCAGAAGTACGTATCGGAAGGATCAATGGCGAGTACATTGTAAATCCAACCCGTACACAGCTGGAAGCATCTGACCTTGAATTCATCGTTGCAGCTACCAACAAGAATATTATGATGGTAGAAGGCGAGAGTAATGAGTGCCAGGAAGAAGATCTTATCAAAGTGATCGAAATTGCTCACGATGCAATAAGAATACAGGTAAAAGCACAGGAAGATCTAAGGGCTCTTTTAGGGAATCTTCCAAAAAGAGAATATGCAAAGCCTTATCGCAATGAGGAACTGAACGAAAAAATAACTGCCTTTGCAAAGGATAAAATGTATGCGATTTCTTCTGCAGCATCTGCAAAACACGAAAGGAGTGATGCTTATTCTGCATTAAAAGAAGAAGTAAAAACATTCTTAGGCGAAGAACTTTCTGATGAGGATAAAGGATTGATCGGCCATTACTTTGGTGAACTGCAATATAATGTTGTAAGGGACATGATCCTGACCGACAGGAAGCGTTTGGATGGCAGGGGTACAGAAGATGTACGCCAGCTTGAAATGGAGATCAGTCCACTACCAACACCTCACGGATCAGCATTATTTACAAGAGGTGAAACTCAGTCACTTACGACAGTTACTTTAGGAACGCCTTTAGATGAATTACTGATTGAAAGTGCCCACAAATCAGATTATTCAAAATTCATTTTACATTATAATTTCCCTCCATTCTCAACTGGCGAAGTAAAGATGATGCGTGGTGTTGGGCGTCGTGAAGTGGGGCATGGTAACCTTGCCATGCGTTCTTTAAAGAAGATGATGCCGGGTTCAGAATATCCTTACACTGTTAGGGTGGTGAGTGATATTTTGGAAAGTAATGGATCATCATCAATGGCTACTGTTTGTGCTGGTTCTCTTGCGTTGATGGATGCTGGTGTGCCGGTTCCAAAACACGTAAGTGGTGTTGCCATGGGATTGATCAGCAAGGGGGATAAGTTTGCTGTATTGACAGATATTCTTGGTGATGAAGATCATCTTGGGGATATGGATTTTAAAGTTACCGGAACACGTGATGGTATTTGTGGTGTTCAGATGGATATTAAAGTTGACGGCTTAAGTATGGATGTTATGCGCCAGGCATTGGCACAGGCTAAAAAAGGCCGCATGCATATCCTTGATGCAATGTACGCTTGTACGCCGGCAGCAAGAGCAGATGTTAAGCCACATGCACCAAGAATGGTGAAACTGATCATTGATAAAGAATTCATCGGTGCTGTTATCGGGCCTGGTGGAAAAGTAATACAGGAAATACAAAGAGAAACTGGTTCTACAATTAATATTGAAGAGGTAGATAATCATGGTGAAGTAAGCATTTTTGCCAAAGAAAAAACGGCTTTGGATAAGGCTGTTGCCTGGGTAATGGGCTTGGTGGCTACTCCAGTTGTAGGTGAAACTTATGAAGGTACCGTTAAGAGTATCAAAGAGTTTGGAGCATTTGTTGAATTTTTGCCTAAAAAAGAAGGGTTGCTTCATATCAGTGAAATAAGTTGGAAGCGCCTGGAAACAATGGACGGTGTATTTAAAGAAGGTGATAAGGTAAAAGTGAAATTGCTCGAGATAGATCAACGCACCGGCAAATTCAAACTAAGCCGCAAGGTATTGATGCCAAAACCTGAAGCGCCTCAAAAGCAACAGCAGGAAACTAAGCAATAATCTTTATAATTTTTATATAAGCTGCAGGTAAATACTGCAGCTTTTTAATTTCACCGCAGAGAACAGGAGAAGCAGAGTTAACACCAAGCTTTCTCCGCGAGATCTCCATCAACTCATGATCTCTGCGGTTACTTTTAAAACTATTATTTATTCTCCATGGATCACTATCAATTTGTATTTGAAAAGATATCTCCTGATAAAAGTGAACAGCTCATTGCACTTCTAAGTAATATAGAATTTGAGGGTTTTGAGGAAGTGGATGAAGGTCTAAAAGCGTTCGTAAAGATTGATGAATTCGATGAAAATTCATTTGATAATATTATTGAAAATATCACTGTAAAATATTCAAAATCAATAATTGAAGAAAAAAATTGGAATGAACAATGGGAGAGTGGTTTTGAGCCAGTAGTGGTATACGATCCTGTTTCATTGCTTGCATTTGCAAGCATAAGGGCAAACTTTCATTCTCCAGTGGATGGGGTTAAATACGACCTGGTCATCACTCCAAAAATGAGTTTCGGGACAGGCCATCATGCAACTACTTATTTAATGATCCAGCAAATGGGGGGGCTTGATTTTAAAAACAAAGAGGTCATAGATTTTGGTACAGGTACGGCCGTCCTGGCAATTTTTGCAGAAAAACTTGGAGCTTCAAAGATCAAAGCCATTGATAATGATGAATGGAGTATCAATAATGCAAAAGAAAATATTGCTGCGAATGGTTGCGCAAACATAGACTTAGTAAAAGCAGAAACCATTGAGGTGGGAATGAAGGCTGATATCATTTTAGCCAATATCAACCTGAATATTATTATTGCAAACCTGGATGCAATAAAAACAGCGTGCAAACCAGGGGCGGTTATATTGTTTAGCGGTATTATGCAACAGGATAAGGACCACATAACAACAGCATTAATTGAAAATGGCTTTATCATAGATATATGTTTGATAAAGGATAACTGGCTGATAATAGGTACAAAACGACAATAAACTAGTTCTCCACATATTAAATAATGGTTAATCCCTCGGTTTTTTTTCGTATTTTTGCCCCACTTCAACAACTAAAGAAACATAAATGAAGGAGTTAATTCTTATCATTATTGCTTATTTATTGGGTTCAATTCCTACAGCGCTAATCATCAGCAAGAAATTTTTTGGTATCGATATCAGGGATTATGGTAGTGGTAATATGGGTGCTACCAATACTTTCCGTGTGCTTGGTTCAAAATATGGCACCATCGTAATGGTATGTGATATTTTAAAAGGCATGGCAGCAGTCGGGCTTTTTTACTTTCTTCCTTATTATTTGCACAATGAAGTAGATCGGACCAATTTCATGATCGGGCTGGGGCTTGCCGCAGTGTTGGGGCATGTATTCCCAATCTTTGCAAATTTCAAAGGCGGTAAAGGTGTTGCTACTTTGTTTGGAATGATACTCGCAGTTCAACCGGTTGTCGCTATTAGTTGTGTGGGAGTTTTTATCCTCGTATTATATCTTACCCGGTATGTTTCTTTAAGTTCAATTTTAGGAGCTATCATGTTACCTGTATCTGTTTTATGGATATGGAATGAACATGAGATCATGTATAGGGTATTTGCTTTGTTAGTAGCAGGTATGGTTGTATTAACTCATCAGAAAAATATTGGTAGAATATTAAGAGGTGTTGAAAGCCGCATACCAATTCTTAAACACCGCGACAGGCGCAAGTCTCGCAGGCGCATGGATTAATTTCCTTTCTTTTATTTTTGCTCAATCTCTCTTTTTTAAAACTGGTACAGCAATTGTCACAATGTTGCTGGTCAAAAATTTTATTTATGAAAAAGATCTTATCAATATTCATAGCCGTTCCGTTATTTATCGGGTGTACTACCAATGCAGTTACAGGAAGAAAGCAACTTGTTCTTTTTCCTGAATCAACTTTACAATCAGAAGCATTAACGCAATACCAGTCTTTTCTCAGCCAGAATAAAGTTGTTTCTGCAGGCGCAAGTAAGGATGCTGAAATGGTAAAGAGAGTAGGTACAAGGATCGCCAATGCCATCAATACCTATTATGCAAATAATCCCGAGATCACAGCAGAGCTGAAAACATACAAGTGGGAATTCAATCTTGTTGACAGTAAAGAAGTAAATGCATGGTGCATGCCCGGAGGTAAAGTAGTAGTGTATACAGGTTTGTTGCCAATCACACAAAACGAGGCGGCACTGGCTGTAGTGCTTGGCCATGAGATCACCCATGCAATAGCACATCATGGTAACGAGCGTATGAGCCAGGTTACCGTAGCACAGGGATTACAGGTTGCAGGCGATTTCTTTACAAAAAACAAGCAGCAGGCAAACAGTATCTTCAATGGAATTTTTGCGCCGGCTGCACAGGTAGCTGTTCTATTACCTAATTCAAGAAACCAGGAGTATGAAGCAGATCATTATGGATTATTATTTTGTGCGATGGCAGGTTATAATCCTAAGGAGGCTGTTTCATTCTGGCAAAGAATGTCGGCTGCTGCCGGTAGTAATAAGCCACCGGAATTCCTGGCAACCCACCCGTCTGATGCAAACAGGATCTCAAGATTGGAAGGATATATGGATGAAGCTTTAAGTTATTATAAACCTGTAAAATAATAATAACCAGTTTTTTATATTATAAGCTCAGTCGATTGGCTGAGCTTTTTCTTTTGCAAATGATGCAAGTAAAGGATAAAAGTGGTAAATTTGTACCCCCAAGGCGATTGCTTAATAGATCTACAGCCTTTTAGGAGTAGGATTTATATTAATCAATTAATGAATCTATCATTAACCTTTATCTACCATCATGTCTGATCAAACATTATTCGAGAAACTTCAGCTTAAAGACGAAAAAAATTTACTAATACAGGGGATTCCTTCAACGATCGAAAAACAGTTTATAAAACTTTCATTTGCCAAATGTGTAACGCCATTGCTAAAGATCAAAAAGATCGAGTTTGCATTGGTATTTGCAGTTAGCAAAAAACAACTGTGCGAAATATTGAACGATGTGTTTCCCGTGTTACAGCCAAATGCCAAGGTTTGGATCGCTTATCCAAAGCTTACGTCGAAAATAGCCAGCGACCTCAACCGCGACTGCCATTGGGAAGTAATAGATAATTATGGTTTTGAAGCCGATTGCCAGATCGCAATCGATAATACCTGGACAGCCGTTCTTTTCAAAAAGACAAAACGTGTTGCTGCCCCGGTTAAAAAGACCAATTTTAATTCAGACACAGTACTTGCAAATACCGATTCAAACGGCCGCAACCTGGATATACCGGAAGAATTGAAAGTGTTATTCAAGAAAAACAAGCCGGCCGAAGTTTTCTTCGATAGCCTGCCCATCATCAACAGGAGAGAATATGTGGATTGGGTGATCGGCGCAAAAAAATCGGAAACCAAGATAAAGAGGCTTGATGCAGTTGTAGAGAAATTATCTACTGGTAAGAGAAATCCAACTGCCAGGTGATTTGAAGATTTGGAGATTTGAAAATTTGTAGATGACGAGATACCTTCTATTCCAGGGCTTCAGTTTTTTTGAAAAATATTGAACGAGATATTGAGAATAATACAGGCCTGCCTTCGGCAGGCTTTTTTTATGCGTATGATTGGAACGCGGATGATGTGGATGGAACAGATTTTCACTGATTTTTTTTCATTCAGGTCGCAACACTATTGCAACGCTTTCAACCAATCAGTAAAAAAGCTACAAATATAAAAGCTTCACCCATCTCCAAATCTTCAAATTTCCAAATTTCCAAATCGTTCATGGATTTTCCCCATCATCTCAAATATTTCCATTTTCGCCTGCATTTTCATTTGTGCAACCTCATCACATTTCTTTAATTTATTAGCTACAAAGTATTGTTGCATCTGCAACCAGAGTACCTGTTTATTGTTCTTTTTTTCATTAGGCGTTTCTGCCGTGAGCTTGTTTATAATTGATGCCAGTTGTTGTGCTTGTTCATGCCGCTGCTTGATCGCTTTTAATTTGTGCCCCATTTCCCTGACCTGTAATAAATACTTCTTAGCATAGAGTTGAAATTTTTGTTTTGCCGCTTTGTGCCGTTGGGCTTTACCAGCATCAACAGGCTGTTTGGTTTTTGGAGGGTTGCGTTTTTGTAAATCTTTCATCATGATCTCCAACTTACCTAATTGCAATAATGCATGAGCAGGAAGGCTGCGTTGCCCCCTTTCATAATTTGCCAGGTGGCTGCGGGATATACCCAGCCATTGAGCCATTTGCTCCTGGTTGAGGCCTAATTTTTCACGGATGGTTTTGGTTGCTTTCATGATCATGCTGATTTACAATGATGAATGGCGAAACATTTTTTTAAGATTGGGAAAATTTGTTTCGTAGAGGAAACAAATTTAAGGAGTACAAATTTTTTGTTTCAAGATTATAGCTTAATGTTTAGGTATTTTGGATGGCAGGGTGTTTTCACCCTTTTTTTGAGTAGGGTTGGGTTTATGGAGGAGGAGTATTATAATTGTGAGGGAAGTTTCAATAACAAATATGTAAGTCGCATAACCCACTTTATATTTTGGATTATGTAAATTATTTATTTACCGGTAAGGATTAACGACATTTTTAACATGAAGGACTATGAATATTTGGGTTTTCTGAAAGTGTATGGAAAGGGTAATAAACTATACTTGTGAGTCATATTTCAATCAAGGAAATGAAATGGAGTTGAAAAACCTTCTTTCCGTAAACAACGGATGGAAATCTAATCTTATTATTTAATAAAGTAAAGACGAGGAATTCTACTACTAAAAATTCTTACTAACAAAAGTATGGATAAAAACTATCAAGAAGTCTTAAAACGCATTCAACAAGTCAAACTACAGAATTTGACAGAACTGGATTTGTCTAGATTACAACTTTCCCAATTTCCTGAAGAGATACTCGAGCTGACTAATTTAAAGATGCTCAATTTAAGTGATAATCAACTGACAACAATTCCACAAGGTATTGGAAACCTTATTAAATTAAATAGAATTGATTTAAGTATAAATAAGCTGACCACACTTCCAGAGGGATTTGGAAACCTGACCAATTTAACTTCACTTCCTTTATATAGAAATCAATTAATAGCATTACCAGAAACTTTCGGAAAACTCAGTAATTTAATTCTGCTTCATTTAGCTAACAATCAATTTGTCACCTTTCCTGAGGTAATTGTAAAACTTGCTAAATTAAAAGAGCTTTATATCTATAATTGCCCATTCGACACACTCCCGGGAACTATCGGCGAGTTGAAATATTTAACTACGCTATATTTAGAGAACAATAAATTAACCTCATTACCAGAAACTATTGAAAAGCTGACCAATTTAAGGGATGTGAATTTAACTGGTAATAAATTTGAGGTAGGTGCTGAAGTATACAACCTTTCCGCGAAAGAACAAATTCAGGAGATACTTAAATGGCAAAGAGCACAGCAAGCCGGAACCTTACAACCCGTACATGAAGCCAAGGTAATTTTTATTGGAGAAAGCAATTTTGGCAAAACCCATTTGATCGAATTACTTAGGGATGGAGAAATAAAAAGAAAGATAACAACTACGCACGGAATTGAAAGGAGCCATATTCCAATTTCGTATAAAAACGATGATGTTCGATTGAATATTTGGGATCTTGGCGGGCAGGAATTTATGCGAAGTACACACCAGTTCTTTTTCTCGGAACGTACACTATATGTACTGGTTACCCTCGCACGAAGAGAACGTAATGAACTCAATCACTGGCTTAAACTGGCCGATCAGTTGGGAAACAAAGCACCTGTTCTTGTGGTTATTAATAAAATAGATCTGGACCCTCACGATCTGGATAGAAAAAGTCTCGAGCGAGATTATCCGAATATTGTTGGATTTGTCAGAACTAGTATCAAGGATTGCAAAGAAGGTTCAGCGTTTGAGCTACTTCAGCTTTTGAAAGAAAAAATAATAGAAATTGTATGTGATAAAGATTTGATGCCAGCGGTTTTTGAACTGCGTCCACCAGAGTGGTTTACAGTTAAAGAAGAATTGGAAAAACTTGAAGCAAAAGGAGCTGATTTTATCACTTACGAAGAATATGAAAATTTGAAATTTATCAAAGATCTTCCAGAAGAAGACCGTAAAAGTAACCTGAAACTCCTTAGTATGATTGGTGCTGTTGTTAGCTTTGTGGATGACCCACGTCTGATAGATACTAATGTTATCAATCCGCAATGGATCATGGATGGTGTATACGCCATTATTAACGATCCAATAGTAAAAGATAAAACCAAAGGTCGATTGAATATTAGCGATCTAGAACGCATCCTTCCAAAAGAGAAATTCCCGAAGGCCAGGCACGCCTACTTGTTAGAACTGATGAAAAAATTTAACCTGTGTTATGCTGCAAAAGATCAACCGGATATTTATTTCATTCCCGATCTTTTTGAGGATATTGAACCTGATTTTGAGTGGGAAGATGAAGCATCCATGCATTTCCGTTATAATTATGACGATTTTTCACCAGATGCATTTATGACACGATTTATTGTAGAAATGCACGAAGATATGATGGAAGATAAACGCTGGCGGAGCGGTGTATTTATTTCAAATGGCTCTTGCCGGGCAAAAGTTTATCAGACTTATCGCAAAAACTATATCCATGTCGAAGTAATTGGCAATAAGGGGGAGGGACGCAGTTATCTTTATGCAATACGTGAAACGTTTCGCAAATTGCATAGGCCCTTTCCACAGATGCAGATCAGGCAGGAAGTGTTATATAAGGATCATTGGATTGATTATTTACAATTAGTGAAGCTGGAAGCAAAAGGCAAACCTTATTACCACATTGAACTTGATGAGGACCTTCCTGTTACTGATATCCTTAATGGCTATTCTACCTCCATTGACCGGGGAGGAGCTCAGAAACATATTAAAATATTTTTAGCATCTTCCGCAGAACTTAAAGAAGAAAGAGAGCAATTCGAAATTTTTATTCACCGTGAGAATCAGCAACTTTACAAAAAAGGAATTTTTATTGAGTTGATACTTTGGGAGAATTTTATAGATGCGATTTCAAAAACCAGATTACAAGATGAATACAACAATGTTATTAAGAACTCTGATATTTTTGTTAGCTTGTTTTTTACTAAAGTAGGCAAGTATACTCAAGAAGAATTTGAAACTGCTTTTGGCCATTTTAAAAAAACAGGTAAGCCATTAGTATATACTTATTTCAAAGATGCCCCGATAAATACAGAAAAAATTACAAAGGACATTAAAACAATGTTGGCCTTTCGAAAAAGGCTGGAAGATTTGGGCCATTTTAGAAGTGTCTATAAAAACATTGATGATTTAAAGTTTCAATTTAAAAACCAACTTGAGAAGGTATTGGGAGATTTATAAGTAGCAAATAGAAAAAATCTTTCCGCAATTTGGATAACAGCTGTTTCTCAATATAATAACTCTTTTAATCTTAATCATCTTTATATTCGTAGGATAATTTATTCCTTTAATTAACAGTAGGCTGACACGATTGTGGCATTACTTTAGTGCTTCCCGATTTTTAGATTTATCAACAATTAGAAACTTCATAATCCCAATCAAAATGGAACCCGATAAAAAAATCGAACTAATAATTAAAATAGTCGCACCATTACTCACACTGGTAACAGTTGTTGTTGGTGTATGGCAATTCAACGAAGGACAAAAAAGATTAAAGGAAAGAGAAATAGAGCAGAGAAATTTTGAGTTGACAAAGATGAATAACCAGGCAACTATTGAAAGTCTGTCGAAATTTAAAGAAATGCAGAACAAACTTTATATTGAAGCGACTTCAGTGGTTAGCTTTTTAACGGTCAGTGAAGACTTTGCTTCTCCCGCATATAAAGCTAAAGTTGACAGGTTCTGGCAACTTTATTGGGTAGAACTTTCTGCTGTTGAAACAAAAGGAGTTGAAACAGCAATGGTGATTTTTGGAAACGCTTTAGATTCAATACAAAAAGATAATTCTAAAGTTAAACGTGACGAATTAAAATCTGCAAGCTTAGGATTAGCTAAAGCAGTAAAACAATCTGCAAGTACATGGGAGTTACCAAATACTTTGCAGAAATAAAAAATGTCAAAACTACAAGCAATAATATATTCAATCATTTACCTGGTAGTAATAGCTATAGGATTATTTATTTTTTTTAAAGCGTGGTGGGCTCCCGGATATAGTATTGCAAGCTTTGGCGGTTTAGTTGCTTTCTTCCTGGTTTCTTTTGGTTGCATGTTCCTAAGTATATCTCTTACAAGAATAATAATAAATTCGAAAATCGATTTTGGTTATTACGAACTGAATACTGTTGGGCATTTTAAAATATTCCAAAGCAAGGTCGGAAAGAAAAAAGCCGCATGGATAAGCGGAATGGTCATCGCCTTGTTTATCCTGTTAGCAACATTATTGTTTGTTTATTTTGGCAGGTTTTTAAAACAATACGAGGTAAATCAACTCAGGAACTTTGGACAATACCAGCTGGTAAGGATAACAGATATAAAACGGAAAGGAAAAGGAGGGCCTTATGCTTTTTTTGATTATTACTTTAATGGAAAAAAATATTCGAATGATTTGCTTCAAAAAGACTTTAATATCGGCGATAGTGTTGAGATCATATTCTCCACGAAAAATATAGATATTATAGAATGGGCAGATGAGTTTCGTGAAAAAACAAGCGAGTAAAACACCTAACTATTACAAGTGTTGTCCTTCAACTAAATTGTTCCATGCAGAAAGTTATATCCGTTTGCCGAAAGAATATTGATCTCAGTTTTTACTATCCTTTGTAATTCTTTAAACAGGGTTTCTTCTGAGTGGGGCTTTAGCCAATACATTGCGACGCCCAAGGTTTTGCAGCGTTCTATATCTCTTTCACTTTTGGAAGTAGTAAATATGACAACAGGAATTTTTTTGTATTGGCTTGCTTTTAATTTTGCCAGGCATGTACTTCCATCCATCACCGGCATATTCAGGTCCATAAATATGAATTCATAAAAAGGATATAAGGAAACCATTTTTAATGCCTCTTCACCGTTTGCAGCTATATCACATTCCAGGATCGGAGATACTCTGTTCGCAGCGTTAACGAAAAAGGCCTGGTCGTCACTATCATCTTCAACTAACAATATCCGCTTATGCATGGTAAAGAAAATATTATTTACCCCAGCAATACCTATTACCGTGCCATTTCAAAAAAATACCATTATAACATTAAAATCAGTTTTCCTGGTATAACACTTTCCTCACAAAAGCAAACCATAAATTAGTTTGGCCATCCTCCTTTTAATTGTAATTATGTAAGCAGGGCATGATACAACTCCCCGGAAAAACTAACCAATCAATTATCTTCCTTCACATCCAACTCATCTATCTGGTCCTTATAATCCGAAGGCAACAGTATATTCCTAAGCAACCAATCCATCTTCATTATCCTGCTGACCTTGTACACAGGAACTACGGGTGTAAGCATAGAAAAATCACTAAAGTCAAGTAACATTTTTACTCGGTCAGGCACTACTAATTTCTGTCCTTCTATCAGTACCTTAAACCGCATCGAACCAAGATGTTTTTTATATTGTTTAAAAAGATCGATAGTGTAATCACTCTTTTTCAGATCCTCCATCAAATGTGATCTTCTTACCGGGATCCAATCATTATAGTTAAGCGGTAATTCTTTCAGGCCCATTCTTACTCCAACACGATAGAATACATTGTACACTTCTTCCTTTTCTTCATCGCTTAATTTTTTTTCGAGTAACTCGTAAGATGCAATTGAATAATGTATGAGCATGAACAATACATCACGGTATGCCCAATCCGGTATTGAAAAACCACGGCTTTGTTCCACTGCGGCATGTATTTTACTCACCGTGTCAATTGCCTGCTCTGCTTCTACCTTTGATGAGAACACGATCTTCCTCGCATACCTCACTGTAGAGAACAACCGCCCAATAGGATCGGAGGGAAGTTTGCCGGTAAAATAAAGCCAGTCTACAGCTTTATTAAGCGCAAATTCTGCGGAAGCGCCGGCAAAAATAAAAAGCACGGTATCGCTTTTACCCCATATCTTTCTGACAACAGAACCCTTTTCAACAAAAAATTGCATAAGGTCAAAATTATTCAACACTAAATTAACCTGAATTGTTCATATTTTTTTGCTTACCGCCGAGGCGCAAAGACGCTGAGATAAACCCTGCGGCTCAGCGCCTCTGCGGTTAATTTCGCTGTTATAATTTATGATGTTGTTGTGTCTCCTATAATATTAAAAATTATCTGTGCCGATCATTAGATATGAGCGGAGGATAGGAACACAGATGAAACGGATGAACGGATAACCACGGATCTATGATGCTGGCGCATCATGTTGTATTGCCCCGGGTTGGGCAACAATAAAAACTTCATACAGTAGTCATTAACGGTTCATTCAAAGGCGAATTCGAAGATTGACACGAAATATTTGAATATATTAATCCTTATCTTTAAAATTGTTCCTGCTATCACGTACTTAAAATTTTTTACTAACTGCTAATTTGACCTTATGTTTAAAAAAGCTTTCTCATTCGAAGGAAGGATACGGAGGACCGAATTCGGGATATCCTACCTCATATACTTTGTCATCGCATTCATCATTGAAATGGCACTGGAATTCTATGCACCTAATGACGAGAATAACAGCATCTATCTTTTGTTCTTTTTCATACCCCTGTACTGGTTTGTAATTGCACAGGGAGCAAAAAGATGTCATGACCGTGGCAATAGCGGCTGGTACCAGCTTATTCCATTTTATGTTCTTTGGATGCTATTTGCCGATAGCGAGATCGGGATGAACCAATATGGCCCTAATCCAAAAGGCATCGGAAACATTGATGAGATCGACGAGATAGGTAAACACCTGGTATAATTGAATCCTTAAGAAATAATACAACGGGAAATGTTTTTTGTCATTGGAATCAGCATAGCTTTTTTTCTTTGCATCATCCTGATCAGCAAAAAAAGAAAAACACTTGCTGATAAGATCCTTGTCGCCTGGTTGTTTGTTACAGGCATTCATTTACTTTTTTATTATCTCAACTTTACAGGCAGATCTTTTGAGTTGCCTTTCCTGCTTGGTATTGATATACCAATGCCGCTTTTACAAGGGCCTTTTCTTTTTTTATATACAGGTGCACTTACAAACCAGCTTCTGCTAAAAAGAAAAACATGGTTATTACATTTTGTTCCCGCCATGTTTTCATGGCTGTACTTGCTGATATTTTTTTTCACTTTATCATCCGAACAAAAAATTTTCATTTACCGGCATGAAGGAATCGGCCATGAAACATTCATGCTGATCAATCTTATTGCGATCATCGCATCGGGAATACTTTATATTCTTGGATCAACACTTTTATTGAGAAGACATAGGTTTGCTATTCTTTATGAATTTTCATACACAGAAAACATCAACCTGAAATGGCTTCAATACCTGATATATGGTTTGGCTGCCATCTGGATCGCAGTTTTTTTTGGCAGCGAAGAAATTACTTTTTCAGTAGTTGTGTTCTTTGTCATTTTCATAGGATATTTTGGGATCAAACAGGTTGGTATATTTTCTTATACTGGCCAGCTTCAGCAAACAAAAAAAGAGGAGATAAGAAACAGGCGTTTTGATGTAAATATTGATTCTTATAAAGAAATAATAGTTCAACCAATAACTACAGGGCAAACTGAGGAAGTAACTCCCATGCTAAACCAGGAGCCATCTCAAATTCCTTTTGTAGAAAACATGGATGAGACCGATGTTGACAAAAGAAAATATTCCAAGTCTGGCCTTAGCCAGGAAGCCGCAGAAAACCTGCACAAGGAACTTATAAAACTGATGGAAACCGACAAGCTATATTTAGAAAGCGAGTTAACCCTTTCCGAATTAGCCAAACGGTTGAACACACATCCCAACTACCTGTCGCAAGTGATCAATGAAAAAGAGGGAAAGAATCTATATGATTATATAAATACACTTCGTATCGAAGAATTTAAAAAACTGATCTCAGATCCCGCGAACCAGAAATACACCATCCTTTCTTTAGCCTACGATTGTGGCTTCAATTCAAAATCTTCATTCAATCGATATTTCAAAAAAGCCACTGGCGAATCTCCTTCGGAGTATATGAGTAAGCTCAATATCGAAATTGTTTGAGGTTCTAAAAATGAAATTTAACCGCAGAGGCGCAGAGACGCTAAGGTATTAAATCCCTGCGGCCCCTGCGTCTCAGCGGTAAATCCAAAAAATTCTCCTTTAACAGGTCCCAACTTACAAGGAAGGGCGACTACTGCCTGGTAATGAAGCAGATTTGCATCTCATTTAAAAAAGTATAAACATGAAATCAAAATTAATTTTAATGGCAATGGCCATTTTTGCTGGTATCGCATTTACCAGCTGCGGAAAGGAATTAGATCCAAATGACCCGGGAAACCTTGTTCCGAAAACCGTTGACCAGGATCCCGCTTTACCCTCCATCGTAGTCAATGGAACCATGCTGCACGCCGAAACTTTCGGAAACCCAGATAGTGCCATGGTTGTTTTTTTACATGGAGGCCCGGGTGCGGATTATAGGAATGGCCTCAACGTGAAGCAACTGGCCGACGCAGGTTATTATGTTGTTTTTTATGACCAGCGTGGTTCCGGCCTATCCAAAAGAGAAAACAAGAACAGCTATTCAATTCAAATTATGCTGGATGATCTTGCGGCTGTTATTGAACATTATCGTACTGCTCATAGCCAGAAAGTTTTCTTAGTTGGCCATTCATGGGGAGCTATGTTAGCTGCTGCGTACATCAACAAATATCCGAACAGGATCAACGGCGTTGTTCTTGCAGAGGCAGGTGGCTTTAACTGGGATGGACTTAAAAAATATGGAGAAAAAACAAGGAAGCTCGAATTATTGAGTGAGGCAACCAGTGATGCCATTTACCAGGACCAAATGATAACAGGAAAAGAAAATGAACATGCGATACTCGATTACAAATTAGCGCTCAATTCGTCTTTTGTTTATGCAAAAGGAAATATAGAAGGCATTGAAGGCCCGTCTCCATTCTGGAGATATGGATCAGAAGTGCTTACTGCTTTATATGAAATTGCTGAAAAAGATGGGTTCGACTTTACAACAAACCTGCATCAATACCCAACGAATGTTTTGTTCCTGTATAGCGAGAACAATAAAGCCTATGGTTTGTCCGGCGCACAGGATGAAGCAAGATATTTTGCCCATCACCAGCTATTCGAGGTAAAGGGCACAGGCCACGAAATGTTCTGGTTCAAATGGGATGAGATCTATCCTGTAGTATTAAATTATCTAAACACTTTAAAATAATCAAACGATGAAAAATATAAAATGGGCGATCTGCATCGCCATTACAATTTGTATCGCAAATAAAACAAATGCTCAAACTATAAACTGGGCTTCTTTAAATCCTAAACAAAAACACATAGTGAATATGAATGTAGGTTGGGATTATGGAATGGTATTAGGGGTCGGTTACGGCTACCAGCTTAAAACAAAAATGCCCGTTATACTTCATGCAAACTATTCTTTTCCCTCAGGAAAAAACCTTGTTGATGATTTTAAAACAAAGATCGGAGGCACCGTACAGCTTTATAAGATCAAAAATTTTCGTGCAGGTGCCAAAATAGAAGCCGTGTTTCGGCGATATGAAAATGATGAAGTACGCCTGCTGAATTTTGGCAGCGAAATGACGGCAATCGTTGGTTATTATAAAAGCAAATGGTTTATAGCGGGTGAATTTGGTTTTGATAAAGCAATATCAACCCATATCAAACATTCAAACATTTACAAAGAATATTATCCGGGAGCAAAAGATGGATGGTATGTTCCGACAGGTGGAAATTTTCTGTATGGATTACAGGGTGGCTATTCTTTTAAGAGGTATGATGTAAATCTCAAGATCGGGAAAACAGTATCACAGGATTTTAAAACAGATCCAATGGTCCCATATTATTTTCAATTGGGAGTTAATTATAGGTTTTAAGAAATATTTACTGCAGAGACGCGGAGGCGCTAAGGTTTATTCTCTTAGCGCCTTTGCGCCTTCGCGGTAAAAAAAGAAAGGGTGAACAGCGGCAAGAAAATGAAAGTAGTCCTTCGTGATTCAAAATTCCTTGTTCAATATTCATCAATCATCATCCTTTCCATCCTTGAATTTTTTCACAAGCACGCTAAAGATCTTTTTATAAGCAGTTTGCCCCCGGTTAAGCCCATAACCTGATTCCGGGTATTCTTTATCAATACTGCGATCAACAAAATGGCCATCAAGATCGTGATAGGTCAAGCCAGAACCCATTGGCGAAGATCCATGATCATTCCACATCATTACGAACGGGTATGTTTTTTTATCGTTGTATTTTGGTTCATCCTGTAGTTCGCTTCTCGTTGCAATTTCAAATTTCCAGGGATATTCTTTTTCAAGCCATTTTTTCATCCCTTCATTGTACTTATTATTCCAGGGATGTCTTTGTATCAATAAAGTAATATTCTTCGGATCAAAGTTCTCTGGTATCCATTGCTTCCTGTTTATTTCGCTTTCATATGCATGTGACATCTTAAATGATGAAAAAAAGATAAATAATAGTGTACTGAAAAAAATGATCGCAGATCTTTTGGAATTATTCATAAAGTATATTTTATTTTTCCATTGAGTAGATGGCTATTACCAGAAATAATTCTTTGCATATCCTTAAGGTGAATATTTGCATAAGTTGGAAACCAAACATTTACAAAACCATAAGATATTCTGTCGCAGAGACACTGAGTCGCTAAGGTTTATTTTCTTAGTGCCTTTGCGTCTCTGCGGTTAAAAATCAAATGCACCAACACAAATTCTGAAACATTAAGTGAAGGAGTCCTGAAAATATTTCCATAAATTGAAAACCAAACCATTACCAAAACAATGTTCAACAATACAAAGATGACTACGATCATAGTTGTGATACTCATCCTGGCACTGATCAGCTATAATATTTTCAGGACAACAAAAAGCAGATCGCAACAACCTGCATCTACTTCAGTTAAACAAGCCTTTTCAGATAGTTTCCAGGAAGAAAATAAGAACATGGACAGAGAAACACTATTTAAAGAACGATTTCAAAAAGCAGGGCTATCCAAACACTGGGATTTTTTCAGATCACAATTGAAACCGGAAATCCAGATACATCATGATCCGGTTACTGAAAAAGAACTTATAGCGGGGCAAAGTAAAATTGGCGGGCAACCCGACCTGCCAAAAAATATAGAATGGTTCAAAGAAGATAATGGCAAACGATTGTCATTTGTAGCGCAGATCAATTTTGCAGAAATTACCTCATTCGATAAATCAAAGCAACTGCCATCACATGGGATCGTATACTTTTTTTATTCAGCCGAACAGCAGGCCTGGGGCTTTGATTTTAAAGACAAGGATAAATTCAAGGTTTATTTTTATGATGGCGATGTTTCAGATCTGAAACGACAGGACTTTCCAAAAGACCTTGATGAACATGCAAGATACAAACCATGTAAACTTAGTTTCCGGTCTTCCGTTAGTTTGCCAGGCTGGGAACAGGATTGTGTTTCAGCAAGGCTTGATAAAAAAGAAGAGGATAAATATTTTGATATAACAAATGATCTTGATGATGAAGGGAACAAGCTACTCGGCCATTCAGATAATATCCAGGCCCCGATGGAATTGGAATGCGAACTTGTAACAAATGGTTTGTATTGTGGAGATGGAACAGGATACAATGATCCAAAAGCAAAACTGCTTGAAAAGAATGCCGGTAACTGGACACTTTTATTCCAGCTGGAAAGTAATTATGATCATGCTGGAATGATGTGGGGAGATATGGGGAGACTTTATTTCTGGATCAAAAAAGATGATCTTCAGCATAAAAGATTTGACAAGTGTTGGTTAATATTACAATGCACTTAAGAACGCAAGCCCTGTGAAAAAATTATTCACTATCATATTCCTGTTTTATTGTTCTGTGATCTCGGGACAAAATTTTTCATATCCGGTAATTGATAAACAGGCATCCTCAATTGATGGCATTATTCCAACTGGCTGGAAAATACTGGATTCAGTCAGGGGAGACCTGAACCATGATCAGAAAGACGACATGGTGATCATACTTCAACATATCGACAGTGTTACAATTCCGCAACAGGACGATGATACTGTTGTAACACAACCAAGGATACTGCTCATCCTGTTCCAAAATAAATTATCAAATGGCTATAGGGTGGCAGAACAAAGCAATTCATTTATTTTAAATCATGACAATGCAGCGATGGAGGATCCTTATCAGTCAATGATAATAGTAAAAGGGATACTGGTAATACATTTTCAATTGTTCTATAATATGGGCAGCTGGTATGTTACTAACACTGAATATAAATTTCAATACAGGGAGAAACAGATTGTTTTGATCGGAGCAGAAAATAATACGATCCACCGGGCAACACATGATACTGAAAATTATAGTTTTAATTTTCTAACAAAGAAACTGATCGTATCCAAAGCAAATGCTGATAACTCCGTGAAGGGCCAAAAAAACCGGTATAAAATTGATTTGAAAGAATTAAAGACATTCCGTAGTTTTTTAAAACCTTATAGCTTTGAAGTTGTGAAAGATATTTACCTGTAAAAATAATTTGAGATGAGGGTGATCACCTGGAACTGCAATATGGCTTTCAGAAAAAAAGCAAATTTTATCCTGGAATATTGGTTGTTCCTGAATGTGAACATCCTGATAAATTAAAATTTGCTGATGATATCCTTACACCAACAAACATACTTTGGTTTGGTTCGAATACAAATAAAGGCCTCGGTATTTTTTCATATGGAAATTTCAAATTGAGGTTACGCAGGAACCACAATCCCGAATTTAAAATGATCATTCCCATTGCAGTAACGAATGGTGAAGATGAATTCAATCTTTATGCGATCTGGGCCAACAATCCGGATGATCCCGACGGGCAATATGTTGAACAGGTATGGAAGGCAATTCATCACTATGACAGGGGCCTGAAGCATAAACGGACATTACTGATCGGCGATTTTAACAGTAATACCATTTGGGATCGTAAGTACCGTGCAGGCAATCATTCAAATGTTGTAAAGCGTTTGGGAAAAAAAGGCATCTCCAGTTGTTATCATTTGCATTATAAACAAATACAGGGCGAAGAACAACATCCTACATTTTATCTATACAAACACAATGACAAACCATATCATCTTGATTATTGTTTTGCTTCAGCGGATATGACAGAAAAAATTCAATCAGTAGAAATAGGGGAGTATGATGTTTGGAAAAAGCACAGTGATCATGTGCCGGTGATAGTTACGTTTAATAATTAAATAAAGAGTATAATGGAATACAATATTGTTGTACCTTAACAGTAGCTATAAAACTGATTATGAAAACTATCTTCACCGTACTGTTTTCTATTTTCTTCCTGAACGCTTATACACAGGTAGGAATAGGAACTACTACACCAAATGCAAAAGCTGCACTCGATATTACAGACAGTACAAAAGGATTACTGATTCCCCGCATGACAATGGTAAAAAGAAATGCAATTGCAGCACCACCTACGGGGTTAATGGTTTACCAGACTGACAGCACCAAAGGCTTTTGGTATTTTGATGGAGTAAGCTGGCAGAATATTCACGGTGCATCCAATCCTAGCTATTATGGAGGCAAGCATACCATCGTACTTTCCGATACAATTACCAACTCACAGGCACAGGCAAAAATTGCTGCAGAGTTTGGCCCCAATACACAGGAGATAAGGATCTCGGGATGCCTTTCACTCAGCAGTATTGACTTGTCGATGTTTACTACCGCAACTGATATACATATTATGGACAACCCGGGATTAGGCAATATTAATCTCAGTAATCTTAAAACCGTTGATGGATTTTTTCTCATTAACAACTGCCCGCTGCTTTCAAACCTAAATGTGAGTTCGCTTGAGAAAATAACTTACCGGGGAGACAACGGGTTTGTTGCACTACTGGTTGATAATACTGGTTTTACCAGTATCAATTTTCCAAAACTTAAAAGAGTGCTGGGCCCCATTTTATTTGTATATAACCCGCATTTGCAATCGATAGCCTTTCCTGCGCTTTCCCAGGAATTATCAATGTTACAGATCATAAGCAATCCTGCGTTAACAACAGTCTCTTTCCCTGTATTAACTTCGGTGGGCTTTTTTGATATAGAAAGTAATAATGCATTAACAACATTACAATTTCCATCACTAACTTCCTTTACTGCAAATGGCGTAAATGTTTCTTATCTTACAGGAACCGTATTAAAAAATTGTCCCAACCTGACATCATTTACCCTGGGCACGCTCATTTCATTTAGAAATCCGGGATTCGAGAATACAAATACCAAACTATCATCGGCGGCAGTAAACGACCTCCTGCACAACTTTGCAAGCATTGTTCCACACATTACAGGCAGGTATCTGTCTTTTAAACAAATCCCTGCTGCACCTCCAACAGGGCAGGGGATCATTGATAAAAATGCACTTATCTCTTATACGAATACTGTTTTGACAGATTGATGAACAGGCTGTGTTGGGAGATTTACCGCAAAGACGCTAAGACGCAAAGATTCTATACTCTCAGCGTCTCTGCGGTAAAAAAATATCGAACAAAGAACAGGGAATATATAATAACGAAGGAGAATTTAATTTACTAAATCCTATTTATAAATAACAGTCCCAGCCTGCCTTGTTATCTCTATCTCCATCTCTTTCAAATGCACATGCGTTTGCATATAGATCAATTGATTTTCGGGATCGGTTGCTTTTTCAAGATCCAGCTGGTTCTCTACGATCAGCCTTTTTATTTTTCTTAGCTTAAGATAGTTAAGGGTGGAGATTACTTCTTCCCTAAAGAGTTCTTCTCTTGTCGGAATATGTCCTTCAAAATGTTCTTTCCAATTCGGACTGATATCAGTGTTCACATCCATGATGTGTATGATAACCCTGTTCATCTGCTGGTCTTCTCCATATAAAAAACTTTTGGCAGTTGGTTCCATACCTTCATCATACCATTTCTTATAAACCTGGATAATGTCTACCAGCATTTTATTATCGATCATTTTATCAAGATCATTCTCTTCAATCTGTGCAAAAAGATATTCAGCTACTTTCTGTTCACTGTCCCATTCTTTCAAACCAAATTCAATGAGGCTTCTTACCAATGCCTGTTCATGGATCTCATCCTGGTTAAAAAGATTGAATGCTTCATCAGGTTCTGACGGTGGGGCCTGGCCGCTTTCAATATTGATAGGTTCATGAACAGGAGTTGAGCCATCCTTAGCTATCTTATCCCTGATGAATTTATTCACCAGTGCATTCAAACCTGTTTCTTCTATTCGCAGAATTTCGGAAACCTGTTTTATATAATCCTGCCTGCGAGTGAATTCTGCTGTCTTGTTTATTTTAGAGATCGTTTCAGCAACCTGGTTCACGATCAGGGCTTTTTTATTACTGTCGTTACCGGCATCTTTCAATGCGATCTCCAATTGAAATAAGATGAAATCTTTTTTCTCTGCTTTAATGAACTCAATGAAAGCACCGGCGCCGATCTTATTTACATAACTATCGGGGTCTTCTTTATCGGGTATCAATACGAGTTTTACATTCAGGCTTTCTTCCAATGCAAGGTCAAGTCCACGCAATGCCGCTTTGATACCAGCGCTGTCGCCATCATAAATGATCGTAAGATTATTCGTGTATTTTTTTATCAGCCTTAGCTGATCAATGGTTAAAGAAGTACCACCACTTGCAACCACATTTTCAATGCCGGCCTGGTGCAGGCTTACCACATCCGTATATCCTTCTACAAGCAAACATTCATCAGCACGGTCAATGGCCATCCTTGCGAAATAGGAGCCATATAAGATCTTGCTCTTTACGTAGATCTCATTCTCGGGGGTGTTGATGTATTTTGGAGCCTTGTCATTTGACTTAATGATCCTTGCACCAAAGCCCAGGATCTTACCGCTTTGGTTATGTATGGGGAAAATGATCCTGCCACGGTAATTATCAGATAATCTTTCATCTCTTTCTACAACCAAACCTGTTTTTAAAAGATACTCTTTGCTGTATTGCGCAGCGAGAGCAGCTTTTGCAAATTCATCTCTTGAAGAAGGGTTAAAACCAAGCTGGAATTTTTTGATGATCTCTTCCCTGAAACCTCTTTGTTTGAGGTACGCAAGCGCTACATCTGTACCTTCATCCGAATGAAAAAGTGCATCTGAAAAAAAATCCTTCGCAAAATTGTTGATGATGTATAAACTATCGGCCGCCTGCTGCTTTATCTTGAATTCCGGGCTTGTTTGTGTTTCCTCAAGTTCGATATTGTATTTATTGGCCAGCCAGCGAAGGGCTTCAGTATAGCTAAGCTTTTCATGTTCCATTAAAAAACCAATGGAATTACCACTTTTGCCGCAACCAAAACACTTGTATATCTCCTTTACAGGTGATACAGTGAAAGAAGGGCTTTTTTCATTGTGAAAAGGGCAGAGGCCCAGGTAGTTGGTTCCCCTTTTTTTAAGCTTTACATAGGAGCCGATGATCTCGATAATATCAATGCGGCTTTGTATCTGTTGTATGGAATGCTGGCTGATCAAACTTTAAATATTGTTGAATGTATTAACTTTCAAAATTAATCTAATCAGGGCTTTAAATGGCTAATTTTTTAGAGAAGGGCTGAAAGAAAGAGGGGATCGAATGTTTGGAAAAAGCAGGTTAAAATGCAATTTTAGTCTTAGGAAACTAATATCTTTGCCCCCTTAAAAAATAATATAATATGAAAAAAATCTGTTTAGTGATTTTGATGGGATTTAGTGGGCTGATCCTGCGTTCACAAGACCTGGAAGACATTCACGACCTGATAAATAAATCGCAGTTCAAGGAAGGTAAGGTTGCCATTGATAAATATCTTGGTGTGGCTAAAAATGCCGGCTCAGCAGAAGCCTGGTATTATAAAGGAAGAATTTATAATTCCCTTTCTTCTGAAAAAACCACTCCGGATGCAGACGTATATAACCTGAAGAATGATGCTTTTGAAGCATTCAAAAAGAACCAGACCCTTGATGCAAAGGACCTGTGGCTAACACTGGAAGCCTGGGCCTCTTACCTTGACCTTTATATAGGTTTCTATGATTTTGGAGCCAAACAGTTCAACGCAAAAAACTTTGAAGGCGCTTTCCAGTCTTTTAAAAAAGCGAACGAGGTAAAAGATTATACAATGGCGAAAAAATACACCTATTCGCAGATAACTTTTTCAGCTCTTGATACATCCCTGGTACTGAATATCGCTGTATCTGCTACACAGGCCAATAAAATTGATGAGGGCATTGTTTATTATAAAAAGATCGCGGATGCCAATGTTGGTGGAAAAGACTATGAGAATGTTTATGAATACCTGGTTGATTATTACAGTAAGAAGGATGATAAAGCTTCCATGCAACCCATACTGGAGAAAGCAAAAAAATTGTATCCTACAAATGCATTCTGGACGAATGTTGAATTAAAAATGCTTTCTGATAAGAAAGATACAGTAGGATTGTATGCAAAATATGATGAGATGCTTGCAAAGGATCCGAAGAATTTTGACCTGGCATATGGCTATGCAGCAGAATTGTACAACAGCATCCTGAAAAAAGATGTGAGGGACCCGGCAACGATTGCAGTGAGTGAAAAAATACAATCACTTTTAAAAATGGCTATCCCTGAAGATAAAGGAATTGATGCGACTTTATTAATGGTAAATCACCTCTTCAATACCGCTGCAGACCTGTTGAATTCAGCTAATTTAATGAAGGGTACAAAACCAGATGATGTAAAAAAGAAGAACGACCTGAAAGCACAGGCATTTGCAAAAATGGATCAAACGATCGTTTATGCTGATGCAGCTGTAAAATACTTTGAAGGATTACCATCTTTAAAGCCGGTTCAAAAAGCCAACTACAAGATCATGCTTGACCATTTAAGCGAAATGTACAATGCAAAGAATAATCCCAAGAAGGTAGCTGAATACGAAGCGAAGAATAAAGCTGCTGACAAGTTGTAATTTGAAGATTTGAAAATTTGAAGATGTGTAGCGCTTGTAGAATTGTTAGCTACTATAATTATAAAAAATAAAAAAAGCTGCAACTAAAATTGCAGCTTTTTTTGTTAGAAAAACATCAGAGACTAACAATTATAACATCTTTGCTCATCTTCAAATTTTCAAATCTCCAAATCACCAAATCAATTCCCCCTCGGCATTCCGCCAAATCCACCTCTTCCTCCAAACATCCCCCTCATTTCTTTCATCGGCTTTATCTCAAAATCCTTTGGAATATCAAATTCTTTATCTGCAATTTCTTTTTCTGTATCAACCTTGGTTACTTCTACTTCCATTTTCCTGTTGTTACGCATACTCATTTCGTAACGCATTACAAAGCCCTCAATTTTTTCAAATCCGGTAACACTCCCCATGTTTCCAAAACCACTTAGTCCGCCAGTAGAGGAAACATTCTGCAGTTTTATTTCAGGTGTGTACCATACGGTAACCGTATCTTTTAAACCCAATATCCTGGTTGTGATGAGCCATGCTTTTTTGCAATTATAGCCTGCGATCTTTTTTGTATCACCCGCATCAACGATCTCAACCACGGGTTCTGAATGTTGCTGTGGGGCAGTTGCTGTGGAGTCAGTCTTCCTCCTGCTTTGCATCATGCTGTCAGCTTTTCTCCTCATTTCTGTTTGTTCAGAATCTGAAATATAAAAACCTTGTTTTGTACCCATTATTTCTAACAGGGTTGTGGTCATTTTGGTTGTATTGTTTCGAATAATGGTCGAGCGTCCAAGATCAGATTTCAAAAGCGTTTTCACCATATCATTCTTCAGCCAGGTTGTTGATTTGGTCTCACCATCCATCCAATTCCTGAAATTTACACCGCCTCCTGGTCCGCCACCCTGGTTGCTTTCTTCTTCTTCGGGGGCAATTACTGTTGTTGTGGTGCTTACGATCGCTTGAGTAATTATTTTTTGTTGGGCGAAGAGGGTGGTACTGGTTAGCAGTATTGTAAATCCTAGTATGTATCGTTTCATTTTAAATTTTTAGCTGCAAGCTACAAGCTACAAGCTATTAGCCATTAGCTAAAGCTTATAGTTTATAATTCATAATTCAGAATTCATAACTCAGAATCTATCTCACGCACTACGCATCAACTGTATCTCACAACTGATCCTTACTTCTTCTCCAACAAGGATACCGCCAGTGTCCAAAGCCGCATTCCAGTTCAGGCCCCAATCTTTCCTGTTTACTTTTCCATTTACAGTGAATACAGCTTTTTCATTTCCCCATGGATCTTTTACAATTCCACCAAATTCAACATCCAGTTTTATTCTTTTGGCAATTCCCTTTATTGTAAGATCGCCCCATAATTCATAGCTGCCATCAGCATCAACATTTTCCACTGTATTTTTTATAAATGATATCTGTGGGAATTTTTCAACATCAAAGAAGTCGGCACTTTTTAAATGCTTATCCCTTTCAGCATCATTCGTATCTACTGAAGCCACATCGATCCAGCAATCTACTTCGGCTGTCATGAAATCATCTCCGGTTGTATAAATGCTGGCATCATAGTCATTAAACTTTCCTTTAATATTACTGATCATCAGGTGCTTTATTTTGAATCCGATATCGGTATGGGAAGGATCAATTACCCATTTTTCTTTGACTAGAGTTTCCATACTTAAAATTTTATGATGATTAAGATTGAGTTACTTATCCTAAAGTTATCAAATGTAATGGAAGAAAAAACCAAAACGATGAAAAAGAAGAACGCAAAAACTGTGAAAAAACTGTGTATAATTTAACCTTTATTCACTCTGTTACAGGCCATTGTTCAGGAGTATTCAGTTATATTTACTTCCATAGAAAACACTGGATTATTTGTTACCCTAGACATTTCATTTTATTTGAATATGGGAATATCCACTCATTTTCAACAGCCCGTATAAAATCAATCATTTTCACGTAGGTTTGCCGCCTTATTAAATTTAGAAACAAGTGCGTTTAAAGAGTTTAGAAATCAAAGGATTCAAAAGTTTTGCAGATAAGACCGTTTTAAATTTCGACGAAGGAATTACCGGTGTTATTGGCCCCAACGGTTGTGGTAAAAGTAATATCATCGATAGTATCCGCTGGGTGATCGGTGAACACAAGATCAGCAACCTCCGTAGTGAGAACCTGGAAAGCCTCGTGTTCAACGGTAGTAAAAGCAGAAGTGCAAGTGGCCTTGCTGAAGTGAGCCTTACTTTTGAAAATACAAAAAATCTTCTCCCGACAGAATTTAATACAGTTACGGTTACACGTAAATATTATAAAAGCGGCGAAAGTGAATATCGCCTCAATGATGTTGCCTGCCGCCTCAAAGACATCCATAATCTTTTCATGGATACGGGTGTAAGTACAGACAGCTATGCCATCATTGAACTTGGAATGGTGGATGATATTATTAAAGACAAAGAGAACAGCCGCCGTAAAATGCTTGAGCAGGCAGCAGGTATCACCATTTACAAGACAAGAAAAAAAGAAGCGAAATTAAAACTGGATGCAACCGAGCAGGATCTTGCCCGTATCGAAGATCTTTTGTTTGAAATAAACAACCAGTTAAAAAGCCTCGAAAGCCAGGCAAAAAAAGCAGAGAAATATTTTGAGATCAAGAGAGATTATAAAGAAGTAAGTATTGAATTAGCGAAAGCTGCTCTTGAAGGGTTCAATATCACTTACCGTGATCTTAACCATCAGCAGCAGGAAGAAGTTGATAAACGGATCGAACTTGAAACCGAGATCGCCAAAGAAGACGCATTGCTTGAACAGGAAAAATTAGCTTTTGTTGAAAAGGAAAAAGCATTGCAGCAGATGCAGCATGCTTACAATGATATGCTGGATCGTGTCCGCAACAAGGAAAATGAAAAAAGCCTTAGCGCACAACGCCTTCAACATTTGAAAGAACGCCAGGGAACCCTGCAGGATTTTCTTCAGAAAGCAGCAGGGCAATTGAAAGGGCTCGAAGAAAGTATCGGCTTTACAGGTTCACAGATCAATGATGAACAACAGAAACTAACACAGCTCGAAAATAAACTGCAGGAACTACAACATGCAGTTGAAGAAAAACGCAAAGTGTTTGATGATAAGCGAAGCAGTATTGATATGCTTCGTAAAGAGAACCAGGCAATACAGCGCAACCAGTTTGATGCAGAAAAGAAAGTAGCTGTTGCAGATACTTCTATACAGAATTTGCAAAGAACTATTTTCCAGATACAGGAAGAAAAATCACAACGCCAGGCACAGCTTGCTCAACTGGAAGAAGACAAAAAGATCAAAGAAGCAGAGCTTGCTCAAAAACATACAGATCTTGAACAGTTGCAACAGCAGCATGAGTTTACAAAAGAACAGATCCTTCAAACGCAGAACATGATGGAAGGCCTTCGCAATAACCTTGCAGAAGAGAACCGCAAGTTTGACGCAAAGAAGAACGAGCATGATCTGTTGAAGAGCCTTGTTGATTCGATGGAAGGTTATCCTGAGAGTGTAAAATTCCTTCATAAGAATACAGGTTGGAATCATGCAGCTCCATTATTATCAGATATCATTTATGTGAAAGAACAATACAGGGCTGCAGTTGAAAATGTATTGGAACCATACCTGAACTATTATGTTGTGAATGACCTGCAGGAAGGTTTGCAGGCTGTTCATTTATTGGATGATAATAAAAAAGGGAAAGCAAATTTCTTCCTGCTAGATAAATTCAACGGGATGGAACCAACGCATCAACCTGAAGGAACAATGCCAGCGCTTGATGTGATTGAGATAGATGGACAATATTCAAAACTTGCGCAACATTTATTGGGCAATGTGTTCATTGCAGAAAATGAAGAAGCATTAAAAGACAGTAATGGTTCTGTTATACTTGAAAAAACAGGTAAGTATGTAAAAGGAAAATATTCACTCACCGGTGGTAGCGTTGGTTTGTTTGAAGGAAAGAAGATCGGTCGTGCTAAGAACCTGGAAAAATTAAGTAAAGAAATTGCAGCACAGGAAAAAATTGTAATTGCATTGAAAGCTGAGATACAGCAACGTCACAATGAAGTGATCACTTACAACAACCAGTTGAAAGAAAATGCTATCAAACAAACGCAGCAGGATATCAACCAGCTAACCAACCTTGTTTTCTCTTTACAGAATAAGATCGAGAACCTTCATCACCTGGAAACAACAAGTGGTAACAGGGTAGAAGAATTGCAACAGCAATTGCAAAATACACACGATGCTATTGCTTCTACCAGGGTCGATTTTGAAAGATTTAACCTTGAGATGGAAGAACTGGCGAACAGGTTACAGGCCATTGAAGTTGATTATACAGCTGCAGAAGGAGAATACAATACTGCAACGAAAAATTTTAACGACGGGAATCTCCAGTTTACAAGGCAACAAAGCAAGATCGCTTCCATTACACAGGAACTTGAATTTAAAACAAACCAGCTGAATGATCTGAAAGTACAGGTAGAGAACAGCAGTGTTCAGCAAAAAGATATATTGGGCAATATTGAAGAAACAAGCGCTTTATTGCAGGAAGTTGAAACATTGCTGATAAGCATGCTTCATGGTAAAGAAGCTGAAGAGAAAAAATTGAATGAAGCTGACCAGGAATATTATAATATCCGCAACCTGCTTACTGAAAAGGAAAGTGCATTGCGTCACAAACAAAAATCAAAAGAAGGTATAGATCATTTGCTGAATGAAATAAAGGACAAACTTACCGATCTGAAACTGCAGCTTGCAGGAATGAAAGAAAGGTTGAGTGTTGAATTTAAAGTAGATCTTGATGCTATCATAGATGAACCAAGAACAGGTGATACTCCACTTGAAGAATTGCAGGAAAAGAACGAGCGTATGAAGAAACGCCTGGAGAACATGGGTGAAGTGAATCCAACAGCGATTGAAGCATATACTGAAATGAAGAAACGTTATGAATTCATACTTGAGCAAAAGAATGATCTTGTAACGGCCAAGGATAGCCTCATGCAAACGATACAGGAAGTGGAAGCAACAGCCAACCAGCAATTCCTTGATACATTCAACAAAACAAGAGAGAATTTCCAGAAAGTGTTTAAAGCACTATTCACAGAAGAAGATACTGCCGACATGGTATTGGTAGATCCTGAGAACCTTGCAGAAACAGGTATCGATATCATTGCGAAACCAAAAGGGAAACGCCCAAGTAGTATCGGCCAGTTGAGTGGGGGAGAGAAAACCCTTACAGCAACAGCATTGTTGTTTGCGATCTATCTTATCAAACCAGCGCCATTCTGTATTTTGGATGAGGTTGATGCACCGCTTGATGATGCAAACGTTGGTAAGTTCACCAATATGATCAAACAATTCAGCGAGAATTCACAGTTCATCATTGTTACGCATAATAAGATGACGATGAGTGCTGTTGATGTGATCTATGGTGTAACCATGCAGGAAGCCGGGGTGAGTAAACTTGTGCCGGTGGATTTCAGGAGTTTGAGTAATTAGTTTTTGGGACACGAATTTTCAAACACGAATTTCACGAATTACACTAATAAGTTTGAAGAGCCTGGCAATTTTGCCGGGCTTTTGTTTTTAAAGATTAAGAGGCTAATTTTAACTCATAACTCATAACTCATAACTCATAACTCATAACTCTCAACTCATAACTCTTACCATGTTCAGAACAATCCTCTTACTAACATTATCAAACACCTTCATGACCTTTGCATGGTACGGTAATCTAAAGAATACTACCATGCCTATCTGGAAAGCGATCATTATAAGCTGGGGGATCGCTTTTCTTGAATATTGTTTTATGATACCTGCAAACCGTATTGGATATAATAATGGAATGACCGGTTTTCAATTAAAGATCACGCAGGAGGTTATTACGCTAATAGTATTTGCAGTATTTGCAGGTTTATACCTGAAGGAACCTTTTCATTGGAAATACCTGGTGAGTTTTGTGTTGTTGCTGGGGGCGGTGTATTTTATGTTTAAGAAGTAAGATCAATTTGGAGATTTGAAAATTTGAAGATTTGAAAATGAGCGCATTCATGTTGAGGATGATCACTTTCTTACTTATTTCTTATTTCTTATTATTTAAAGCGCTTAAATTTAAGATTAGCTTGCCGATCCTTCCACCACCACCCGCAAAATAAACCGCAGTCCCATTCTTCGCTTTTCTGCATACATGATATCCATCCTTACTGATCCATGTAAATGTTTTACCATCATCGGTAGTATAATCAACACCATTAAGCCCGCAGGTTATCCAGTTTTGCTTTTCCAGCCATTCTACACAACTACGATAACCATGAGGTGGAATTGTTGGGAAATGCCATGTCTTACAACCGTCATTTGTAAACACACAGTTTTTAGTTGTTGAATCAGTGGTCATAAAATCACCACCCACCATCATCATGATCTTACTGTTCCTGACGGCAATTGAATTCGTACCCGTTGTTTCTTTTCCCTGTATGATCGGGATGTTTATTTTTTTATCTCTAATGAAAACATTTGAACTCATTCCGCCACTTATAAATACAGGTTCCGATTTATCTAACTGACGAATATTCGTACCACTGCTTGCAAAGCAGGCTTCACCACTATCTGCAACAGGCCTGAACATATCAGGAACAGCACGCCATGTATTTCCGGCATCAAAAGTTTTTGCAATAAAAAACTTCCCCCCGATAGGATCTCCTATAACAATACCATTTTGCTCATTCCAGAATTCCATAGCATCAAGGAACATTCCATTTGTATGATCTTCAAAAACAACTTTCCAGTTTTCTCCTGCATCAGTAGTTTTTAAAATGTATGCCGGGGTATCAATTGACATGATAATTGCCGTCTTATCATTAAAAGCCTCAACATCCCTGAATTCTTTTTTTTCAAAGCCCTTCACCGTGGTCCATTTCCAGGTATTGCCACTGTCGGTAGAAATACCAACCATACCATTACTGCCACTAACCCATATCGTTTTATCGTCCACAACACTCAGTCCTCGCATGGAAGTTTTTGTGCCGCTTGTGAGGAGTTGGACGGTTTGAGCATGCAACAAATTAGTTAACAGAGATACAATCAGCAGAACAAGTATTCTTTTCATTTTTATATTATTTAACGCATCACAATGTTAGGTATTTTATTTCAAGCTGTTTATGAACTTAATTATATTAAAAAAGATCCCGTTACTCTTTTGTAACGGGATCTTTTAAATTTTAGCTGGACTTATTACTTACTTATGATAAGTTTTTTTACAAGCTTTTGTCCATTAACAAAACAGGTTACCATGTACATACCTGAAGCCAGGCTGTTCTTTGTGTTTAATTTTATTATTCCTGCATTGCAGCTTTCTTTTTTCTTATACACGATCTCTCCGAATTGATTTGTAATTTCTACTACTGCAGTAGAAATACTCTTATCATTGTTCAGGAAGATTGTAAAATTTCCTGTTGTAGGATTTGGATAGATAGTGCTTTCGGCAAGATTGGTGTTCATGGTTGCAATGTTAGCCATTCGTGGTGCGCTACAAGTAGTTGGGCTTTTGGAAAATACTATAGTTCTATTGGTGCTTGAACCACATGTATTCCCGGATTTTACAGAGATTGTTGTATTTTGACCTACTACCGATAGATCAAACCATATACGAATAGTTCTGACTCCTTCAATAACTGATGCTGTTGTATTAGGGCTTATACAATGAACACCGGCAGGAAGTGTCCAGATGTAATTTGATGCGTACAAAACCTCTGCAATAGAAAGTTCTACATAATGATCTGCGTCATAGTACTGGCATGTGTTTTTTGAATTCGGCGAATAACTTATTGCTCCAGGCGATCCGGGGATAGTTGAAATCACGAACATCTTTATTGGCAGCGTTACCGTACCATCACAAGCACTTGTAATTTTTACAGCTATATTCGATCCCACCGGAAGTGGAAGGCTAAAGGAAGCCTGCAAAGAATTTACTGATGAACCAGATGTAGGAGCAATCATTGTTCCTCCAACTGTACTCCACTCATAAAAACTGGCGCTTGTTGCAGTAATACTATATGTAGCGGGAGATGAAGCGTTCTGGTAATCACATATATTCTTAGGCCCATCAAGTGTGCCATAACTGAATGCCGGGTTAACTGTTACATGTATAGCAGTTGAGGTAGCAAAGCAATTTGAGCTGTTAGTTACTCGTACTGTATAATCGCCGGTTGTACTTGCTGTATATGTCGGATTAGTTTGACCTGAAATAAGATTTCCATCTAAATACCATTGATTGTTTGTTGTAGAAGATGAAGTCAACACAACAGTTCCGGGGCTGCAGAAAGTTGTTGGGCCGCCTGCAGAGATCGTTGGGGTTGCCGGATTTGAATTCACGGTAACGGTTACAGGCTGAGACTGTGCGGTACAGCCATAACTATTAGTCACCCATACAGCAAAAATTCCCGGAGTTGTAACATTATAGGATGGAAGTGTTGCCCCATCAATGTAAAAATAATTTTGCAACCATTGATTGCCGGTTGCGGATGAAGAAGTTAATGTTACAGAGCTGCCTTCACAGAATGTTATAGGCCCTGGGGGTGTTATAGTTGGTGTAGAGGGTGTCGGGTTAACTGTTACTGTTATTGGGGCAGATGTGGCAGAACAACCTGCGGCATTGGTAACTGTTACGGTATAATCTCCGGAAACTGATGCAGTCATAGATTGATTTGTGCCACCATTTAAATTCCACAGGTAAGAGTTAGCGGATGATGACGTCAGCACCAAAGACACACCACTACAGAAGGTAGTAGGGCCATTAGTAGAAATAGTTGGAGTGGTAGGATTAGCATTAACTGTCACACTGGTTGGTAATGAAGTAGCGCTGCATCCTGACGAATTTGTTACCATTACTGAATAATTTCCTGCATCATTACTATTAACATGTGCAATACTATATGTTTGATTATTTCCACCTGATACGGGATTTCCGTTATGCAGCCATGTGTATGTATTATTGGGACTGGAAGACGAGGTTAATGACAAAGCAGCTCCTTCGCAAATTTGTAATGGCCCTGCTGGAGATATTGTTGGGGTAGCCGGGTTCAGTACATTTATTACAACGACTTCCTCTGATGGGTCCGTAGTTCCACAGGCATTGGTTGCCGTTACCCGGTAAGTACCGGTATGCAATACGAGTAATGTTTGATGAGTTTCGCCGTTCATAGCAACAAAGGGAGCGGAACTATTGTTATCGTGTCGGTACCATTGATACGTCGTTGCTGCTACTGATGCGGTTAAAGTGATAGGCGTAGTCTGGCAAATAACCAATGATGTATAATTTATAGTTGGTGTTTGTAATGGGAAATCTTCTGTTACCGAAAATACCGGGGAAGGCGTTGTCCCACATGCATTAGTAATATTAACTGAATACTCGCCAGGTTCAGTAACAAGTAAGGTAAGTCCATGTGCACCTGGAATGTCTATACCACTTTCCAGCCATTGAATACCAGCGGAAGCAGGTGCATGTAATGTATCAATTTCGCCACTACAAAATGAAGAATATCCTGTAATAGGGCCGACCTGTGGTACGTTATCATTAACTATTACAGTAATAAAGTTTGAACCTATTGTACCGCCGGTGCCGCATTCATCAGGAACGGTAACATAATAGACTCCTGATTGTGTTACTTCAATGGTTTCAGTGCTGGTTCCAGGCGGATCGTATCCCTGCCAAACACCACCTCCCGGCGAAGCAGTTAATATAACACTATTAGGATTTCCTGATGAACAAAGATATGTACTACCACTGGCAGTTACAACCGGTATATCCCGCCTTGCACATTCCATTTCGCAATAATCTGGTGTATAATTATCATAGTAAGACACATTGTTTGATGACCCGATAACAGGAGATGGGTCTGTATAGTTAAAGCCGTAGTAAGCATTGATCGTATTTAATTTATGAATAAAGAATTCACAATTTTCTATATCGGCTCTAAATATCGTGCCTGCATAAACACCCAGCGGGGTTCCATGATTGAATTTATAAAACTTGCAGTCTGATACTTGTAAGTGATCTTCAACCTGGCCTACATCCACCTGTTCACCAAAAACGATGTTGTTTTGTGTGAGTGGATTATATGTTTTAAAAATGCAAGACCTGATCTCTGCTTTTTTCGAAGATATAGCAGTGGTACGATTAACAATATTTGGTACAAGATTGCCTTTATAACAATCCGTAAAAGTATCACGTTCAAATATAAGTTGATCACCTGCTTCCGGGCTTAAACCGTAAGGGCGGGTATATTTGGCACTTGTGTATCCATAAAAATTACAGTCATAAAATTTGCATGCCCGATGCACGATCAAAGCTGCATAACTAGCACCTGTAGTGGTTACAGCACTTGTATTACCCATATTGCAAAAGTTAAATTCATGTCCACCATTATAGCTATCTGTTATATATGCAGGATTTCCCATTCCAACTCCGGAGCCCCAATTACCCAAAAAATTGCAATTTTCAAACTTGCCGTTTATAGTTGCACCGGGAGTACCAGCATTACCATAACCTTCGGGTTCAATATCAATACCCGCTGCGGGTGAACTACTCATTTTATTCCTTGGATTTCCATTATCATTACAATTCGAATTGGTCATAATAAGTCCCTTGCCGCCTGTCCACGAAATACCATTTCTGCCATTATCGTTAAAAGAGCAATTATCTATATTTATTGCATCGTCAATAACATCATTTCCTCCCAGGGGAACATAATTCACAACTCCGAGCCCATCTAAACACATGTGATGTATATTCAAATTCTTAAGCCTTATATCATTTCCTGCAACCAATCGTATTCCATAGTTTTTTCCAAATTCAAATGGGTTCCTGCCCCTGCCGAAATTACCTCCCGTCCACATATGATTACTGTTTCCATCAATTTCAATATTTTCTATTGTGATATCACTACAGTATACAAGATCAAATACAGTATTAGGTGCAGAAGCCATCCTGGTCACAGCAAAACCTCTTAGACCATTCATACTATTACAACTATAAGAACTTGTACCAAGCTGGCTATTTATATAATCAGCCAGGTGAATACAGCCGTTCTGGAGTATGTTCCACCATAATGGTGTAGGAGGGATACTACCATCCAGTCCAAATAATCCTACATGCATTTTTCCCATCATTTGTATGATCGTGCTTTTCTCGGGATCACTATGAATGACAACGTTGCTGCAATTTTCTAAGTGAAATATTTGAGGAAAAGCATTTCGATAAAAAGGCCCATCGTCTGTTAGCCCCGATACTTCACCACCCACTATCCAGTGATTTAGTGGCGTAGCCGGTGCATCAATGATCAATTCAGCATCGCCACCATTTTCATTTATCTGGCGGGCAGCTTCTATAAATGATGGATTATCGTTTATATTATCATTCGGGCTTGCGATGAGAGGTGTTCCGTCAGCAAGTGTGAGGTTAGATAGCGTTAAAACCAAATGAGTAGTTGGTTTCTTTTTCTTTTTATTCTCAGGACCGCCACAAATGGCAATTGAATAAAAATGCATCAGGCAAATTAGAAGCAAGCATCTCTGAAAGATCCGCAGTAAGTTTTTTGAGGTGGACATAATTTTTTGTTTTAATTGGTGATTGATTTATTTTATCGGGACTTAATTTCAAAATCAAATATTATAAGGCAGTATTGTTAGCATGGCATACATCAACGGGAAGCGTAATTAATTAAACGCAATGTTGTTTTATTAATAAGTAAAACAGGTCTGCCCCTTGCAGAAAATATTCTATAGATTAAATTTATAAGCATAAGAATGCCCTATTTATTTTTGACAATAAAATTCAGTCCATTACAGTAAGGAAAGTATTATACTAAGGTTTGTTAAGCAATTCGAATACTTATTGCGTCAAAAGAAAATGACGCATTGTTCTATTGCATAGATCTTTTTACCGGGGTAATAAAAATATTAATTTCAGTAACAGGCATTTCTTAAGTTTGGATACAATGTATAAGGTAGTTCATAATAAATCCTGAAACAACCACAAATTAATATCTGTGTTGTTTTTGACAATGGGCGTGTAAACTCCAGTCAGTTTTTTTTAAAGAGATTAATACAACAAAGAGAAAAATAAAAAAAGAACAAGGAAGCTAATAGAAGCGCATAAGAAAAAACATAGCCAATCTTAAAACATTGGTAGCTATCGAAGATTATTTAGTCAGTTCTAAGGATTAAAATATTTTTAAGATAAAATCTATGTATCGTATCTTATCTCATGCTTTTAGTGCTGGATGACAACTTATATATTATTATCCCAAGTTTACAAGAGCCTGCTACTTATTACAAATATGAAATGCTGCTTTACTTAAACATATTCATTCCAGCCGCTATAATTTAAGGCAGACAAGCGTTTTTGTATTACTTTTGGCCCCTAACTATTATTTAAATCAAGACTAAATTTCCATAAGGATTGCCTGCATGAGTTACAATTATTTACCCCTCGATAAAAGTCATACCGATTTTCAACAAATAAAGAACCTGCTTGCATTCGGGCAAATGGTTTCCATAAGTTTTGATGCACATGAACGCATTGTAAAATGCCGGGAATACCTGGATAAGAAAATGCAGGACTCAGATGCATTGATCTATGGTATCAACACCGGGTTTGGATTTTTACAAAATGTAAGGGTGGATAAAGAACAGCTTACCGAATTACAGGTGAATCTTTTAAAATCACATGCCTGTGGTTTGGGTGAAGAAGTTCCACATGAGATCGTTAAGCTGATGCTGGCTCTGAAAATAAAATCATTAAGTTATGGCCATTCAGGTGTACAGGCAGATACAGTGAACAGGCTGATGGATATGCACAATAATGATATGCTTCCGGTAGTATATACACAGGGTTCATTAGGAGCTTCCGGTGATCTTGCACCATTAAGCCATTTGTGCCTGCCATTGATAGGATTTGGGGAAGTTTATTTTGAAGGAAAGAAAATGCCGGCAGCAAAAGCACTAAAGAAATTGAACTGGGAGCCAATATCCTTGCAAAGCAAGGAAGGCCTTGCATTGATCAACGGAACTCAGTTCATGAGTTCTTATGGTTTGTATTGCCTGGTAAAAGCTGACCGGTTGATGAGATGGGCGAATATCATTGCAGCAATGAGCTTTGATGGATTTGATTGTGTATTGGATCCATTCAATGAGAATATACATAGGGTACGTTCACATGCAGGACAAGTGAGTGTTGCAGCAACAATGAGAAAATTATTGGGAGGAAGTGAAATAGCCACTCAAAAGAAAGCACAGGTACAGGATGCTTATTCTTTCCGTTGCATACCGCAGGTGCATGGTGCTACACAGGACACGATCGATTATGTACAAAGTGTTTTTATTAAAGAGATAAACTCCGTTACAGATAACCCGAATGTTTTTCCTGATGAAGATATCATTGTGAGTGGCGGTAATTTCCACGGCCAGCCATTGGCGTTAGCACTAGATTTTTTATCCATTGCAATGAGTGAGCTGGGAAATATTTCTGAAAGAAGGACTTACCAGCTCATCAGCGGACAGCGGGGATTGCCTTTGTTCCTGGTGAAAAATCCCGGGCTTCACTCGGGCTTAATGATACCGCAGTATACATCAGCGGGAATTGCGAGTGAGAATAAACAATTATGTACACCCTCTTCTGTAGATTCCATTCCTTCCAGCAATAACCAGGAAGATCATGTGAGTATGGGTGCAAATGGGGCCGTTAAATGCAAACGCGTTATTGACAATGTAGAAAAGATCCTTGCAATAGAATTGATCAATGCTGCCCAGGCGATCGATTTCCGCAGGCCTTTAAAAACTTCAGCTGGATTGGAAAAGATCCTCAAGGCTTTTAGAAAAGAAGTGAGTTTTAATGAGGTGGATAGGGTGCTTCATGATGATATGATCAGCGCAATTAAATTCATACAGAATTATAATATTGATACGGGGGAATAAGGAATAAGAAATAAAGAATAAGGAATAAGAAAGTTGAGGTTTAAACGAATGGCTACTTTCTTATTTCTTAATCAATATTTCTTATTTCTTATTTACTTTTGTGTCATAGAAAATTAACGATATGTCTACTACAACAACCTACGATTTCGCAAAATACAAAACGCCGACAGGTAACAAATTAAGTTGCAAAGGCTGGGTACAGGAAGCAGCTTTAAGAATGCTGCTCAATAATCTTGATCCCAATGTGGCAGAACGTCCCGAAGAGCTGATCGTTTACGGCGGCCGCGGTAAAGCCGCACGTAATATCGAATCACTGGATCTTATCATAAAAGCATTGAAAGAACTTGAAGAAGATGAAACGCTTTTGATACAAAGTGGCAAACCGGTAGCAATGCTTAAAACTCATAAGGATGCTCCCCGTGTTTTATTGTCAAATTCACAGCTGGTTCCAAAATGGGCTACCTGGGAACATTTTGATGAACTTGAAAAAAAGGGATTGATGATGTATGGCCAGATGACAGCGGGTTCATGGATATATATCGGATCACAGGGTATCGTGCAGGGAACTTATGAAACCTATTCGGCCATTGCAAACAAACATTTTGGAGGAACATTGAAAGGAACACTGAATGTAACGGCGGGCCTTGGGGGCATGGGTGGCGCACAACCTTTGGCGATCACCATGAATGAAGGTGTTGCTCTTATTGCAGAAGTGGAGGAATGGCGCATTGATAAAAGAATTGAAACAAGATACCTGGATGAAAAGTATACAAGCATTGACATTGCAATAGAGAAAGCGCTTGAATACAAAAAACAAGGTATTGCAAAGAGTATAGGTATAGAATGTAATGCAGTGGCTCTGCTGGAAAGGCTGATTGCGTTAAAGATCGTTCCTGATACATTGACAGACCAGACCTCTGCACATGATCCACTGGTTGGTTATATGCCTTATAATATGAGCGTGCCGGAGGCAAATGTATTGCGTGAGACCAATCCAAAGGAATACATCGACAGGAGTTATGATACCATGAAGTTGCATGTAGAAAGAATGCTCCAGTTGCAAAGCATGGGCGCTATTACTTTTGATTATGGCAATAACATACGTGCACGTGCTTTTGAGTGGGGATTGAAAAATGCATTTGATTTCCCCGGATTTGTTCCTGCATATATACGTCCCTTATTCTGCGAAGGAAAGGGGCCGTTCCGTTGGGCTGCATTAAGCGGCGACCCTGAAGATATTCGTGTTACCGATAAAGTTATGATGGAACTATTTCCTGAGAACACCGGCATGTTACGCTGGATGAAAATGGCACAGGAAAAAATTGCATTCCAGGGATTGCCGGCACGTATTTGCTGGATAGGACAGGGGGATCGTGAAAAAGCCGGGCTTGCATTTAATGAATTGGTACGAACAGGTAAAGTAAAAGCGCCGATCGTTATCGGACGGGATCATCTTGATACAGGTTCAGTTGCTTCTCCCAACAGGGAAACAGAATCAATGCTCGATGGTAGCGATGCGGTAGCCGACTGGCCGATACTGAACGCATTGGTAAACACAGCAGGGGGAGCCAGCTGGGTTTCATTGCATCATGGAGGAGGAGTAGGCATGGGTTACAGTATACATGCAGGTATGGTGATCGTTGCAGATGGTACCGCTGATGCAGCGGCCAGGCTTAGCCGTGTGTTACGCAATGACCCGGGTATGGGAGTGATTCGACATGCGGATGCAGGTTATGATGTGGCACAGGATTTTGCAAGGAAATACAAGCTTGATATTAAAGAGAGACTGAAATAAGGAATAAGAAATAAGGAATAAGAAATAAGGAATAAGAAATAAGGAATAAGAAAGTTGGGATCCCGGTCAAACTTTTTTATTCCTTTTTTATTTGCCCTTTTCTTTTACTTTTTAAAAAAAAGTCAAGAAAAATTTGTGTAGTTAAATAGCTACACATATATTTGTAGTCAAATAGCTACATAATGAATTTAAGAAGAGACGTATTTCAAGCCATAGCTGATCCCACCAGGAGGGCTATACTTCTATTGGTTGCCACGCAATCGATGACAGCAGGGGCAATTGCTTCTAATTTTGATACAGCAAGGCCCACAGTTTCAAAGCACCTGCAAATACTCACAGAGTGTGCATTGCTTGAACAGGAGCAAAACGGCAGGGAAATTTCCTATCACATCAATGCAAAAAATATGAAAGAAGTAGCCGACTTTATTGAGCCATTCCGCCAGATGTGGGATGACAGGTTTAATAAATTAGAAACCATCATGAAAAAATATAAAACAAAAAAATAAGATCATGGAACAAAAAACAAAGATCAATGCAGAAGATGGTAAGCAGGAGTTAATGATCACAAGGGAATTTGATCTCCCATTGGAATTACTTTTTAGAGCTTATGAAGAGGCAGATATTGTTGAGCAATGGATGGGAACGAAAGTGTTGAAACTTGAAAATAAAAAACATGGCAGTTATCAATTTGAAACTACCGATCCAAAAGGAAATAAACATAGGTTCAATGGTGTGATCCATGAATTTGTACCTGAGCAAAAGATCACAAGAACATTTGAAATGGAGAATACGCCTTTTGCTGTGCAACTTGAGTTCCTTGAATTTGAAAAACTTACTGAAGACACAAGCAAGCTCACTATGCATATAGTATATAAATCTGTAGCACTTAGAGACCAGGTACTAAAATTGCCTTTTGCACAGGGCATCAATATGGCTCATAACAGGATACAGGACATCGTAAGCAAACTAAAATAATATATCATGTCAAAAAGAAATAAAATTATCTATTGGATAGCCACAGTATGGCTGGCATTAGGAATGGCATCAACAGGAATCGTGCAGCTATTAAAAGTAAAAGAGGAGGTAGAACTTTTTACACGACTGGGTTATCCAGTTTACCTGCTAACTATACTGGCAGTTTGGAAATTCCTGGGCGTTATTGTAGTGCTGATTCCAAAATTTCCTTTGCTAAAGGAATGGGCCTATGCAGGTTTTTTCTTTGCCATGTCAGGGGCCGTGTTTTCTCATTTGGCTGTTGGCGATGAAGCCAAAGAACTTTTTGGCCCTATGTTGCTGATAGTTCTTACAGTGGTATCATGGTATTTCAGACCTGTAAATAGAAAAATGATCTCAGTTGGTCAATAAGATGAATGCGTTTTTGAAATAAATTTAGGTGATCGTGTTTGACACAACAATTCAACAATGATAATATAAAAGCACATATACGATGAGTAACAATAAAAAAAAGTTGTCATCAGAACAACGTTCAGAATTACTTAAAGCATTAAAGACCCGTTTTGAAAAAAACATGAATCGCCACAAAGGCATTGAATGGAATAAAGTTCAGGCAAGACTGGAAGCTAATAATGAAAAGCTTTCATCGCTCAATGAAATGGAAATTACTGGGGGAGAACCTGATGTTGTTGGCCTTGATAAAAAAACCGGGGAATACATTTTCTTTGATTGCTCAGCTGAAAGTCCGAAAGGCCGCAGAAGCCTTTGTTATGACCATGAAGCATTGGAAGCAAGAAAGGAACATAAGCCGGAAGATAGTGCTGTTCAGATGGCAGCAGATATGGGCATTGAACTTTTAACAGAAGAACAATACAGGGAACTACAACAGCTTGGAAATTTTGATACAAAAACTTCAAGCTGGATAAAAACACCTGCTGATATCAGGAAACTTGGTGGCGCTGTTTTTTGTGATCGTCGTTACAATACTGTCTTCCTGTATCATAACGGTGCAGAATCTTATTATGCTGCGAGGGCATTCCGTGGTTTGCTAAAAGTCTGAATTTTTACATCACTTGGTATAACAATAATACAATGAATCCTAATGTTGATTTTTATTTTACTAAAGGCAACTGGCAGAAAGAGCTGGAACCATTAAGAAAGATCGTTCTCGATTGTGGATTGAATGAAGAATTGAAATGGGGCTGTCCCTGTTACACGTTTGAGCGTGCCAATATCGTTTTGATACATGTATTCAAAGAATACTGTGCATTATTATTTTTTAAAGGAGCCTTATTAAACGATACGAATGGTATCCTTGTTCAGCAAACGAAAAATGTACAATCGGCACGACAGATCAGGTTTACAAACCTGAAGGAAATAGTTAAGATGAAAGCGATCCTGAAAACTTATATTTATGAAGCAATTGAGATTGAGAGAGCCGGATTGAAAGTAACTTATAAAAAAACTTCTGAATTTAATATCCCGGATGAATTTCAAATTAAACTGGATAAAAGCAAGGGATTAAAAAAGGCTTTCGATGCATTGACACCAGGAAGGCAAAGAGCATATATTTTTTATTTTTCACAGGCAAAGCAATCTAAAACCCGTGAATCGAGAGTTGAAAAATATATACCACAAATACTTAAAGGAAAGGGATTGGATGATTAGTATGAATCAAATGAACTTAAGTGAATGAAGATTACAGACAAAATATAGAAATAACGAAGAATTACCTCAAAACAAAAAATTCAATACTTTACAAAATCAAACAGCTATTCAAATTCTTACAGATCAATTCAGAATTCAGAACTCAGAATTCAGAATTCATGTGGTTATTGATTATCATTTTACTCTTGCCTATTTTTAGTATTGCACAAACAACTTACAAGGGTCGTATTACAAACGCTAATACAAAACAACCGGTTCCTTTCGCAACGATCGGGTTGATGCAGGAAAACACAGGTATCAATGCAGATGAAAATGGAGCTTTTAGTTTAGTATCACAATCTTCCGTAAGACCAGATTCATTCCAGGTATCCTGTGTGGGTTATCAAACAAAAAAGATCCCGGTTAGCAAAACTGATTTTTATGCGATTGAACTTGAAGAACTGGTTACGCAACTTAAAGAAATAAAACTCAGTTCAAAAGATAAGTGGACAATAGAAACGATTAATAAATTCTCAGGAAATGGTAACATAGGTTTTACAACAAACGGTTCACATACCCAGGTAGCAAGGTTATTTACATCTCCTGTTGAGAATGCGATATTGACCGGGGTCCGCATTCGTAAAAGGCATTATTCTTATCAGAGCGACAAGGCAATTTTCAGAGTGCGGATCTATGATATTGACACAACCACTAATGGCCCTTCCACCGATCTATGCGATGAAGTGATAGAAATAAATACCAGTGAAAAAAATATTACGATAGACCTGGAAAAGTATAAGATACATATTCCCGGTAAGCAATTTTTTGTTGCTGTAGAATGGCTGAAAATACAATACAATGAAGATAGGAATATGGTTGAGGGAAAAGACGGGAAGGTGGAATCTATCACATACAGGCCATCATTGGCAGCTTATAGTAAGCATCCTGCTTCAGCATATATCGCAACAGATCCCAATCAGATCTGGATAATGAGTTATCAAAACCAATGGATACCATTACGCTGGTGCGATAATGTTTATATTTCCGCAACGATCAAATACTAAAAAATATTTCGTACACAAAGCTGTAGCTTTAGTTATGAAAATGAAAAACCCGTTAACGTTATTTCTTTTATGTTTTTTAGGTTGCAAGAGCGGAAGCAATGAGAAGCTTGAAAAACTAGAGAAGTTTGACAAAGTGAAATGGGCTAATGGGGATGGCCAGCATTATCCATATAGAGATGCAATGCTTAAAGACCTGATGACAAACTATGTATTGCCAGGAGTTAAACGGGATTCCGTTTTAAATATGCTTGGCACTGCTACCCGTGTTGATAATAATTATCTTTTCTACAGGATAGCCCAGGAACGTTTAGGTTTTTTCCCTATTCATACTAAATCATTAGTAATTAAATTTGCAGGAGATAGCACAATTGAATGGGTTAGGATACATGAATAGCTACTTCATAACAGCAATGATCTCAAACAGCATAAATTACAAAAAATGCAAAAACGTAAATTAGGAAACAGCGGCTTAGAAGTTTCAGCGCTTGGTCTTGGTTGTATGGGTATGAGTATGGCTTATGGAAAACCTGGAGATAAAAAAGAAATGATAACGCTTTTACATAACGCTGTAGAACAGGGGATCAATTTTTTTGATACAGCAGAAGTATACGGGCCATTTGTAAATGAAGAACTGGTAGGTGAGGCATTGGCCCCTTTTAAAGGAAAGATAATCATAGCAACAAAATTTGGCTTTGCGCCATCCAAAGATGATCCTTCAAAATGGATGGGATTGAACAGCCATCCTAAACATATAAGAGAAGTTGCTGAAGCTTCATTAAGAAGACTTAGAATTGATACGATTGACCTCTTCTATCAACACCGTGTTGACCTTGAAGTGCCCATCGAAGATGTTGCCGGAACAGTAAAAGATCTTATCAGCGAAGGCAAGGTAAAATATTTTGGTATGTCAGAAGCAGGTGCAAATACCATTCGCAGGGCACATGCTGTTCAACCGCTGACAGCGCTTCAAAGTGAATATTCTCTCTGGACAAGACAACCGGAAAAAGATATTCTTCCAACCCTGGAAGAACTTGGAATTGGCTTTGTTCCATTCAGCCCTTTGGGTAGAGGGTTTCTTACAGGGAACATGAATGAAAATACAAAGTTTGAAGCAGGTGATTATCGCAATACCTTACCACGTTTTACGCAGGATGCTTTGAAAGCAAATCAATCTTTGATCGATCTGCTTAAAAATATTGCTGAAAGAAAAAATGCCACACCTGCTCAAATAGCATTGGCATGGCTTCTGGCCCAAAAGCCATGGATCGTACCAATTCCCGGTACCACCAAACTAAACCGGTTAACCGAAAATATCGGCGCCACAGCAATTACACTTACACCCAATGAATTACAGGAGATTGAGTCTTCCGCATCAAAGATCAAAGTTTTTGGGGAACGTTATCCGGAAGCTACCGAGAAAATGACGGGACGATAAAAATCGCTTTTCGAACCAGGAAATAAAAAGCACTCCAGCCAACATAACAAGTTATTTTTGTATCTTTTTGAAGGAACAAAACTGCATATTAATCACAAAACCTACATATGAAACGCTTTTTACTCCTGCTGACCGTTATTTGTGCACTTATAGTACCGGCAAAGGCACAATGGGTATCCATCACAACCAGCAGCTTCAAAACCTTTCTTCAACAACAATACCCCGGAAGTTTTAATGGCCTGGGGCAATTAGATACGACCAGCGCTGCCATTGTGAATGAAACATCGCTGACACCACCTGCCGGCGAATCTACATGGGATGGGTTCCAGTATTTCAAGAACCTGCAATCAGTATACTTTAAGAGACCTATATCTTTACCTGCTTTGCGCAATGGGCTTACGCATCTTACGGTTGATTCATCAGCATTAACAGCTTTGCCTGCGCTGCCGGCATCGCTTACTTATTTGTTCTCAATGAGCAATTACATGCTTCAATCCCTGCCAGCATTACCAGGTTCATTGGATACACTGATCATTTCAAAAGCATTTCCGCTTGCCCCGGTAAATCCATTAACATCATTGCCTGCACTTCCGGCGAGCCTGCGATACCTTCGGATATATAAAACACAAATTACAGCCCTGCCTGTATTGCCAACTGGTTTAAGGACCCTTCGTGTAGAAGATAACCCGATCACAGCCTTACCTACATTACCAGATTCATTAAGGGCATTATTGTATAATTCAGGTGTTCAGGTAGGCATCCAGATCAGTAGCGTGCCAACATTACCTTCAAAACTTGAACAATTGGATATAGCTTTCTGTGCAATAACAAGTTTACCTGCACTGCCCTCAACATTGAAAACATTAGCTATTAGCTACACTCATATTACTTCAGTGCCGACATTACCTATGGGGTTAGAAACACTAAGGATTTATGAAAATGATGTTACAGAACTTCCTGCATTACCTGCTTCAATTATAGATATGTATGTTGACTATAACGAACTCACAACATTACCAGATCCATTGCCGCCACATCTTCATTTTCTCACATGCTCATACAACCACATTACAAGCCTTCCGGCTTTCCCATCTACAATAAAACAGATGGATATTGATCATAATGAACTGACCAGCTTGCCTCCTTTACCAGATAGTTTGACCATGCTGAACTGCAGTGCCAACCATCTTACAAGTTTACCTGCATTCCCATTAGTAGGCGGCTATGGTGTTTATGGCACAATGATCCAGGCGATGTGGAATGATTTTACATGCGTTCCCCGTTTACCCAACTATAATTATTTTTATTTGGCTATTGATGATAAAGTTGTTTGTCTGCCCAATAAACCAGCTACATCAACTGTGGATGTTTACCCGGTCTATAATGATATTGTTCAATCAATACATTATGGATTTGGGGAACCTTTCCCGCTTTGCAATACGTTGAATAATCCCGGTCATTGCCAGTGTTATCCTATAACAGATGGACATGTGTATAATGATCTTAACAACAACCTGGTTCGTGATACATTTGAACCTTACAGGCAAAATATAAAAATTCAACTTTCCAACTCAGATTATACATACAGCAATACCAATGGCTACTACCAGATCGCTATGAGCGATACAGGTAATTTTACAACGACCATTATTCCGCCGGTTTTTTATACTTCTGTTCCGATGCAATACAATAATCATTTCGGTGATTATGATACATTGGTTACAAATGATTTTGCGTTGCACCCAACTGTTATTTTCGACAGCGTAAATGTTTTTATAAATGAAGTAAACTCTCCGGTGCCCGGTTTTCCTTTTGCTTATGATGTATGTTATGATAACCCGGGAACAACATCATTCCCTGCAGATATTATTTTCAATTTCGATACAACAAGGCTAACATTGGATTCAATTTCAAATCCTGCCTTGATCAACAACGGTAACAGCGTTACCTTGCATGATCCATTCTTAGCAGCGGGAGAACATGGCTGTTTTACACTTTATTTTACAGTACATACATCAGCTTTAGTACATGATTCACTGATGGCATATGCACAGGTCTCCACAGATGCTATTGCTGCATTTGATACTTCTTATCTTGATATAACGAACTCTGCTGATCCGAATGATAAAACAGCAACACCTACATTGTCTCCGTCACAACTTGTCCGCGGTGATTATATCTATTACAAGATCCGTTTCCAGAATACAGGATCAAACGTGGCTCACAATGTTGTTATAACGGATGCAATGGATAGCAAGCTGCAATATTCAACATTGCAAATACTAAACTCATCTCACCTGTGTAAAGCAAGTGTGAAATCAAACAAGATATATTTTGAGTTCCTTGATATCATGTTGCCCGATAGTAATGCAAATGAAATAAAGAGCCATGGTTATGTTACATTCAGGATAAAACCAAAGACGAACCTGGCACTTAACACTACCATTCCAAACAAGGCAAATATTTATTTTGATTACAATAGCCCGATTGTTACAAATACGGCTGTAACAACCATTACAGAGCCGGTTGTGGTTCCGTTATCATTACTTTCATTTGCTGTTAGTAAAGGGGTTGGATTAAATGCAAACCTCTACTGGCAAACAGCTTACGAGATGAATGTTAAGAATTATGATATTGAGATGAGTACCAACGGAAGGACCTATAACAAAATCGGTTCTGAGAACGCCAAAGGAAACCAATCCAATAGTTATACAAGGTCAGTTGCTATTACTGCTGACGCTGTTTTATATTTCCGTTTGAAGATGATAGACTTTGATGGACGTTATGCTTATAGCAATATTGCCATCCTGAAGAATGATAAAGCAAACAATGGCTTTAGCCTTTTAGGTAATCCTGTTAAAAATGAGCTGATCATTTCATTACAGGATGAAAGTTTAAGGAACACATCAGCCAGCATCATTAATTTACAGGGAGCCACCGTAAAGAGTTTCTTATTCAAGAACGATATCGAAAATATCAATGTAGCTTCCCTTCCTGCCGGTACATATTACCTTGTTACACAAAAAGGAGGCAGACAATTTATTATTGTGAGATGATCTTCGGGTAATAAATAGTATTTATAAAAAAATGCGGCACAGGTGCCGCATTTTTTATGCAATGAATATTAACTAACTCCGGTATGGAGAAGTTTGAGATATAACCGCTGAGATAAGGAGTAAAAAGAGATTACGCAGAGTGTCTCTGCGTAATCTCAGCTTCTCTCATTCTCCGCGGTTAAAAAATTTTATTATATTTCAAACTTATACATCACTGAATTTTAAACCCAATGGATGAAAAAATAAATGCTTTAACTTTAGAATATCATGAATCAGTCGAGTTTATCCATCAGGCCATTCATTGGCGCCAAAGATTTTGAACTGTCGCGACGTTTTTATAAGGACCTTGGTTTCCAGGAAACGATCCTGTTCCCAAATATGTCTTTGTTCAAAACAGGTGAGTTAGGATTTTATTTGCAGGATGCATATGTAAAGGATTGGATAGATAATACAATGGTATTTTTAGAAGTAAAAAATGTTGAACAATATTGGAATGAACTGTTGGCCCTGGATCTCCCGGCTAAATACAAAGATGTAAGGTTAATTCCTGTTAAGAATTATGAATGGGGGAGTGAGTGTTTTGTACAAGATCCTTCCGGTGTTTTATGGCATTTTGGAGAATTCGCTAAGTAATAAAAATAGACTGGAACTTTATTAATTACAGATACGATAATGACTAATCAAAACTTCTGGTACAGCTTAATTGAATTGTCAAGGAACAAAGACATGATCATAGACGGCCTGACAATTCCTTTTATCATTGGTGCAAAAAAATACCTGGACCCGGGTTTGGAGGTCAATGATGATAGTATTTTTAGCCTGTTAACAGAGATAGCTGAATCAGAGACAGACGAAAAAGCAGTACTAAAAGATTGTGCCGGCAACCAATACATCATTACGTTGCGAAGCAAACAGTTTTGTAAAGAGAATCTTTCTGGTGCACAGCAGTTTAAAAACAAGAAAGGAAAACATTCATTGTATGTAGCAGACAATGTATCCTTCCTGGGCGATTCTATCAGGGAGATCAGCAAGTCGCTCAATGAAAAATATAAAGGGCTGTTTCAGAAAGGAACTTTTTCATGGAATGATAAAAAAATGAGCTGGAATAAACTCAGTGATATAGAAATGGAGGTCATCGACGAAGCCGCCGGAAAAGCAGGAATGAAATTATAGGGCTCATAAAATGTATTACTGCAGAGGCGCAAAGACGCAGATATTAGCTAAGATACTACAACCTCGCACTTCCCTTAGCGCCTCCGCGGTTAAAAAAAATAATAGCGTAAGTACACAAAGATTAATTTATTACTTTAGTATCCCCATTAAGTTCCCTCCCAACAAATTATTCAACGCTAAAAATTACCGTTATGATCATTGTACACGACAATTTTATTTGTAAACCCGGTAATGCATCAAAGCTTGCCAAATTATTTAAGGAAGCCATGGCTGGTAATGCCGACCTGGTCAATATCATGACCGATCTCACGGGTGATTATAATAAAGTAGTGATGGTTTCAAAGTTTGAGAACCTTGCAGCTTTTGAAGCAAGTTTCCAGAAATACATGCATGATACTGATGAGATGAAAAAGATACGGGAAATGATGAAAGGATACCATGAGCTTTATCAATCAGGTTCAAGAGAGATATACCAGGTTTGGTAAGATTGGTCCTGTCATCCCTGATATATTCAATTCATACACTGATATCAATGATTCATCCGGCTTTGGCCCAGGGTGCTTATAGAATGCTGTAGTTTTACCGATAGTGAACAGCGATATTTACATACCACAAACGGCTTATTTAAAAAATGCTGTCCGGTCTATCTGGCAGATCGAAGGAGCGCCGGGCTTTCAAACAGAAACGATATTGCCAAAAGGAAATGTGGAGCTTATTTTTAATTTTACTGACGATCCTCCTATACAGGCAAGTGTTAATGATAATAAATTCCAGCTGGCAAAATGTTTTATAAATGGGTTCAATACAAATCCAATCCAGCTTCAGTTACCCGAGCAACATAGTTTTCTTGGCATACAGTTTCATGCTGTGGCCATTAAAAAACTTTTTGGAATACCTGCGAGTGAATTTGCAAATAAGGTGGTAGATATGATATTGATCGATCCCTCGTTAAATGCATTGTGGCACCAGCTTGCATCAATAAGAACATTTGATGAAAGGATCAGGATCATTAAGGGATGGCTTCAAAACAAACTCATCGAGTTTCAACCAAGAGAAGTGTTTCTGAATAACTTTTTCAAAGCTGAGCTTGAACAAAATTTATCTGTTACTGAATTGGCAAAAACGTTATGTTATTCAACACGACAACTTTCCCGGAAGATGTATGAGTTTACCAACCTTAATACTGAAGATGTATTGCTCTATAAAAAATACCTGCGTTCGGTTGATCTGTTGCAACATAGTAACCTGTCATTAACAGAGATCGCTTATGAAAGCCACTTCGCAGATCAATCACATTTTATCAAATCCTTCAGATCATTTACAGATCTTACACCAACAATATACCGGCAAAATAAAAGTCCGTTGCAAGGGCATTTATTTGAACATGTCCGATAAATACAATTTTTAATTATTGGCCAGCTATAGTTTTGCTGTCAAATAATTAAAAAATGAAAAAAATATTTTTATTCGCTTCCATTAGTGCAGCTGCCGGTATTTTCCTGATGAGTATTTACAACTCGATCATTGACGCAAAAATATGGGGCAGCGATATTCCTCATTCAATTGCAACAGCAAGGGAATATTTTAAAACAACAAATCCCGGTGATTTTTTCCGGATATTTTCTCCACTCAACCAGGTATTGGGTTTAGTTGCGCTCGTATTGTTTTGGAGGTCTTCTAAAACTACGAGGATTTACCTGGGGATCGCACTCGTAATGTATGTGCTGGGTGATGTAATGACATTTGCCTATTTCTACCCAAGAAATGATATTATGTTCAAAACAGCCTCGTTAACTGATATCGATACACTCAAAAGGGTTTGGGCAGAATGGGACAGGATGAATTGGGTTCGCTCTTTTGTAGTGTTTGTTGGTTTATGTTTTTCTTTTGTTTCACTGCATAGAATATATACATTGAAAAAAGGAGACCGTTAAATTAAAGGTTCACCGCAGAGAAGGGAGAAGCTGAGTTTACGCAGAGAATCTCAGCGTAAACTTTATTTGCTCAAATTCTCTGCGGTAAAATAAAAATCATCAATCACATAAAATAATTGAGAAATGAAAATAACATTCCCGCATACAATAGAAAATTGCATTGGCGAAAAACTAATATTCCATGGCATAGAAAAAGAAGATGGTATTGATAAACTGCTGGTAGAAAATTATGTTATACCGGGAATAGGCCCGGTAATGCATACACATTGGCTACAGGATGAATCACTAACGGTAGTATCAGGCCGCATTGGCTACCAGGTTTACGGCCAGGCTAAACAATACGCTACAGCAGGTGAAACCGTATTATTCAAACGCGGTATTGCACACCGGTTTTGGAACGATGGAAAGGATATACTGCATTGCAAAGGTTATATTAAGCCCGCCAATACAGCTGCCTTTTTTCTTACCGCATTATTTGCTGCACAGAACAAATCAGGTAAAGAACAACCAGAAAGATTTGACGGAGCATTCCTGCTTAAGTGTTATGCGGGTGAATATGATATACCAGGTATTCCAACATTTGTAAAGCGAATCATTATACCCATCACCTATTATATTGGATTGCTTTTAGGGAAGTATGAACATTTTAAAGATGCTCCGGCGCCATTGAAGAATTAAAAAAGGGTTTAAAGTTCCGGATACTTTGGCCGGCGCTTTAAACCCTTAAACAATTTACTTTAGAATCATTGCTGGTTGCCAAAGTCATCAACAGGAAGCAGGTATTTCCTTGAAGGCATGTCATCTACTTCTACAAGCAGGCTAACGATACCATCTTTTCCTTCCATAGTAAGTGTTGCATTTTTTGAATCACCATTCTTACCATTGATGTTTGCTTTCAAAATTGTTTTGCCTTCAACAAATTTTTTCTTCCAATCACAAGATGAAGTAACAACTGAACCAGTGATTTGCTCTCCATTGCAAAGAATGGTTACATCCTGGTTGTCGAAATTCACCAATGTGTTTTCCGTTTTGGATTGTTGAACCGTACCTTTTGCATCCAGGTAATCGGTTTTGCTTGCATTGAAAGTTACTTTTCCGTTACACTGCGCATAACTCGCAATGCCGGTTGCGCTGCAAAGCAGCAGTGAGAAGATCATTTTTTTCATGGCTAAAAATTTAAGTTTAGAGCGCAACCTAGTTATTAAGATGTTATTATTGTATTATAGTACTATGAGTGGGAAAATATCTATTCGAGTGGTTTTCAATATGTAAGAACGGAAAATAAGAGCCAAAAATAGACGAATTAATTCGTAGATAAGGGATTGGTTATCAGCAAGGCGAAGAAAATTCGGTGCATTTTTCTATCCAATTCAATTTCATTCAGTTTGTACCAGGAAATGATTATTTCTTAAATTATGCTTTAAACATTTTCTACTTGCCAAGGGAAATTATTGTCAAATCGATCTTAAACAAAAAAAAGAAACGGGATTCCTGGTTCCTGGATGAGTATACCATGAACCTGTACAGCAGTTGTTCATTTAATTGTTTGTATTGCTATATCCGTGGTAGTAAGTACGGAACAAATCTTGAATCAAGCCTTTCAGTAAAAACAAATGCAATAGAGATACTCGACAGGCAATTGTTCGCAAGGGCAAAAAAAGGCCAATACGGTTTTATCGTTGTTTCTTCTGCAACAGATCCTTATTTGCAGATCGAAAAAAAATATGAACTCACCAGGGAAGCGCTCAAAATAATTTTGAAACATAAATTCCCGGTACATATCATTACCAAATCAGATCTTATTGAAAGGGATTTTGATATTTTACATGAGATCAACAGATCTGCTATTTTACCAAATGATATGAATGTCATGAAGAATGGCGTGATCATTTCTTTTTCATTCTCTACACTTGATGATGCTGTTGGTAAAATTTTTGAACCTGGAGCAACGCCTCCTTCTGCCAGGTTGATGGCAATGGAAAAATGTTTGAAAGAAAAATTTCTTACCGGAGTAAGTATGATGCCCCTGATACCATTTGTATCAGATACTACTGAACATCTGAACTTACTGTTTTCAACATTTAAAGCAATCAATGTAAATTATGTCCTGCCTGCTACCATCTCATTATTTGGTAATGGAAAGGCTGACAGCAAAACATTAATGCTGAATGCCATCAAACAACATTATCCTCATTTGGAAATGAAGTACCAGCAATTTTTTAAAGACAGTTATGAAATGCCTTCTTATTACCAGAAAGCATTTTCTAAAAAGATGAAAGAGCTGTGTGCTGAATACGGCATACATAATAGCATCATAACTGCTGCCACTGCAATGAATGAAGTATAAATAACAAACCCCGCAAAGACTTGCAGGGTTTGTTTATTTTGTTGAAGATAATAACTTGTTAATCGACGACATTCACATCAAACGTGCAACCAACTATGCTGCCATCTGTAGGTGTATAGCTATATACTCCTGTGTTAACTGGCTGGCCAGTTCCGTATAATATTACCCAATTTGTACCGCCACTTGTAAATGTACCCGATCCTGAGAAAGAAATACCATTGTTTGTATTGGTAACGATATTATAAGGTCCTGGTACAGCAACGTCTACCATTAAGTATACATAATGCTGGGAGGTAAGTGTTGAATCATTATCATAATTACCAATTACAGATGCTTGTTGGCAGGCGCCTGGCGCACCTACAAAAACATAATTGGCATTGGGCATTACGTAGGTGGTTACTGTGAAAGAGCAACCCGAAACGCCGTTATATTGGATGGTATAATTTGTATTGCCTGGTGCAAGTGCAGCACCATAACAATATAAAACAAAGGTTTGCATACCCGTTGTTGTTACAGTGCCTGAATCAGAAAAATATAATCCATTCACCGTATTGGTGGTAATATTATAAGATCCGGGACTGGTAACATTTAATGTTAATATAACTGTATGGTTAGAAGGGTCAAGTTGAAAACCAACAGGGTAATCTCCTGTTACGGTTGCACCTGTGCAACTACCTGAACCAAGATCAATTCCTGCAGGCGGGGCCTGTACACCAATGCCAAACGTACAGCCGGTAATTCCACTGCTGGCTTGCGGGAAGAAGGTAGAGTAACCAACATTAACAGGCGTACCTGTTCCGAGAAGTACTACTTGCTGCACACCCACAGTGGTGAAAACGCCGGAAGCAGAAAAACTAATACCATTGTCCGGTGCAGTAGTGATAGCATATGAACCGGGTGTTGAAACATTTACGGTGATCACTACAGCATTACTTGTATTTAATGGCGTGCCTGCAATATAACTTCCGGTATAATTGATCGGGCACCATCCCTGCAAATCTCCAAAAGTAAATACAGCTGACTGTGTACCACATACAGTGATATTAGGTACGGTAACATTGTTGCCACCTGCAGTAACAGTACCTGAATTGCCTGAGTTATTAGCAGCATCAAAAACAGATACATTAAGAGATGAGACTGTTACACATTGAGGTAAAGTATCGCTATAGCTTCCATTTATTACCGGCACATAATAATAATTGTACTGGTTAAGATAAATGATTGCAGTACCATTTTGCAATGGCTGGTTATTACAATCAGTAGCCGTACCGCTAACAACCACTTCCTGCGTGTTCGGGAATGTTGCAGTTACTGTTATACTCGAAGTTGAAGCAAATGGACCGACGTTCTGGGTATAAACAGCTCCACAATTATATATATCAGGATAAACCTGCATCACCATAACCACATCGGCAGGAATAACACCGGAAACATTACCATTTCCGTCTGTAGTGCCATAAGTAGTTCCCCACCAGCTGGTATTATTTGGTATGGATAATGAAACCAATACATTTTGCAGTGCATTGCCATTCTGGTCCTGTACATGAATGGTAAGGTAAGTTGAATTAGCAGGGACATCACAGTTCCAGAAAGAGAAGTGTGTAACCTGCATATCATAAAAATCACCGGATTTAGATGCCGATCCTTCTTTTTGCCAGATACCCTGGTTGTTCAGGCTCCATGTATTGATCACAGAAGGAGCTTTGCTTCCAATACTTGCAGGGATAGGCATTCTTACAGTTGCAGGTAAACCAGAAGCAAGCTGTAGCGCTTCTCCTGTAGTTGATTCCAGTTCAACAGCGATCATACCTGTAGATTGAAGTGCATATAGATTATTATCATCCCTTCCCATAAAACTTCCCGGAACGGTTGAGCTGATATCACTCGCTGTTGGATCAATATAGGTCGCATATACATTTACAGTTCCGGTATAAGCTGCACCAGAACTTTTTACAACCATACTGTTTGCCTGGAAAGTAAGGTTGGTACCATTGCTGAGGCCTACATTACCTGCAGATGAGCTATTTACAGTACCAGACAAAGTCTTTTTCGTAAGTTTTATACTAAGATAATTCCTTGATGCACTTGCAGAAAAGGAGCGGTAACCCTTAAAATAACCAGGCCTGTTCACTATTACGGTGGTAACATATTTATCCATGGTTACATTCTCAAAGCTGAATATACCTCTTGCGTTTGTTGCGGTAACGATGGAGCCAAGGCTTACTTCAGCGCCATCAACCGGGATATTGTTTTCATCCAAAACCAAACCGCTGATAGAACCTGTAACAGGTGCAGCAGCAGGGTAAGGAAGCCCGTTTGTCGGGTTTGGATTAATGATATCCTCGTTTTTCAGGTCTTTCTTGCAGGAAACGATGGCAAGGCAACTGAAAATTAAGATCAGCAGGGCTGAATAGAGTGATCTTGATCTCATTTTATTTGTTTTAGTAATGGGAAGTAAATGTTTCAAAATGGGAGTTATTTTATTGGTTATTCTAAAAATAGGCTTTTCTTTTTAAAAGCGCTACCACAGAGATTCCTGAACTTGTGGATTTGTTGCCTGAATGTTAATAGAATCATCAGATATCTTGTTTTGTGTCTGGGTGCCCGAATGAGGGTGAGGCTTGCTGGATTAGCCTGGTATTTATCGAATGCTACAATGCTCCAAATGGCTTACTTTTCCTAATAACGTTTATATTGATAAAAAAGATATTGCCGGGATTTAAATTCTTAGCGCCTTTGGGCCTCAGTGGTTAAAAAAATACCGCTAAGATGTAGTGATTCAATTTGATCCCGGTCTCGACTTGTAAAAAAAATCCTGAGAGTGTTACCCGTTTTTTATTTATGTTGTCAAATACCTGTAAATCAAAATTTTTAATATAAACCTGATAAAATGCATGATCATATCATTGGTATTATTGTAATTGTGGCCATCGTGGCCATTACCATATTTGCTATCTATAATACCATCAGTTCGGATAAAGAAGAAAAACTTTCCCTGATAGATGCCCGTAACAGGGAAAGAATGGCCCTGATAGATAAAGGCATGGACCCATCCCTGGCAGATAATAAAAAATTCACGAAGCCTCCTTACAATGCATTGATGTGGGGGTTGTTGTTAAGCGGATTTTCACTCGGGCTTTTTATTGGGTACCTGCTTGTTCAACAATTTGGTGGAAATATGAACCTGGTAGTTCATGCAATGGGAATGTTTTGTGGAGGTATCGGGCTGCTTATTTATTATGCTATCCGCAGAAAAAACGATGCTAAATAACCATACTTCATGGAGGAGGCGTATATAAAAAGGATCATAAGAGGAGATATTACACTGTATACTTATTTTGTTGATAAGTATAAGGACATGGCATATACCATTGCTTTCAGGATCACAGCAAATACCGAAGATGCCGAAGAAGTGGTACAGGATTCTTTTTTAAAAGCATACAATGCATTGAATAAATTCAAGGCTGAATCAACATTTTCAACCTGGTTTTATAGAATAGTGGTTAATACAGCTTTGACAAGATCAAAAAGAAAATTATCTACTGTTGTTCATATTGGATTGAATGAAGTGGAAGATGATGCTGCTAACAGCATTGAAGGATCATTCACCAACCTGGTCAGGTCCGAACAAAAAAGGATCATACAGGAAGTCTTGAATGAATTGGAAATGGAGGACAATCTTTTATTGACATTGTATTATTTGAATGGGAATTCTATTGAAGAAATATTTGAGATAACATCGATACCAACAGATAATATAAAAATGAAACTGCATCGTGCAAGAAAAAAGATGTACAGGTTGTTGGATAAAAAACTGAGATCAGAATTACAATATTTATTATAATGGAAAATCATAACAACGATAATATTACAAGGAATATCATTGCAAACAGCGTGATGCAAATCGCCAATCCTCAGTTCAATGATATCATTATGCGTAAAATAAAAGAAAAACGTAAACGCAGGATCGTGATCAATTATACCCTGTCCTGTTCATTGCTGATCATTGTTACAGCCATTATGGTTCTTTTATCAATACCAGCCAGCCAGCCTGTAAATGGCAATAGCAGTACAACGCCTGATATGTTTGGAACAAATATCCTAGAAGCAGGAGAGAACATCGGGGCCTGGTTCACAGACAATATGCTTATACTTCTTATCATTTGTATTTTGTTACTGCTTAAACAGATCATGGATATCAGATTCAGACGCTTACAAACCGGCGCTGATTTATGAAGAAAGATTATTTGAAATGTTTTATGCTTTAATATCTCTAAGCCAATGTTCAATATTCAACACTCAATGTTCAACGCTCAACGGAATTCCACTTGAATATTGAACATTGAGTGTTGGCTATTGAATATTTCTTATCATTTCATGGAGCATTTTATCACATAGAGTCCCTGTCGCAATTGGCCCTTTTATTGGCGTAATTGCAGGTGTTGAGTTTAAAAAAGTTGTCGGATGTTTGCATTGTTAAACGATTATTCAAAAATAAATTTTATAAAAATGGAAACGCAAAACGCAACAGTTATCACAGTAGAAACTACAGTAAATGCACCTGCAGAAAAAGTATGGGAATACTGGACTAAACCCGAACACATCACAAAATGGTGTAGTGCATCAGACGACTGGCACACACCAACCGCACAGAATGATATTCGTACCGGTGGCAGTTTTTCTTCAAGAATGGAAGCTAAGGATGGCAGTATGGGTTTTGATTTTGGTGGTGTTTATGATGATGTAAAAACAAATGAACTTATAAAATACACAATGGGTGATGGCAGAAAAGTAAAAGTTGTTTTTACCTCTAAAGACAACAGCACCAGATTGGTTGAAAGTTTTGAAGCAGAAACCATGAACCCCGAAGAAATGCAAAGAGGCGGGTGGCAGGCAATACTGGATAATTTTAAGAAGTATACAGAGGCGAACTAAAAGCAAAATACTATTAACGCGGAGGCGCAAAAGCGCAGGGATAATTTGTAGTGAATAAGAACTCGAAAAAATCCCTGCGCTTTTGCGCCTCTGCGGTTAAAAAATGCTATCTCAAACTATCCCCCGGGAAACTCCTGCATGGATAAACAAAAAAATCAAAGATGCCTGCTTTTACCGCAGGATCATCTTTCATGATATCAGCGGTTTCTTCTTCACTGGTATTAAATATATACAGGCCTGCAACATCTGCTTCTTTCGATACCGGTGAAACAATGGATATTTTTCCTTCTTCTCTTAAAGCAAGATTTCTACGGACATGTTCCCAGATCACTGGCTGTATATTTTCAGTTGGCGCAGTTGCAGCAGTTTTCAACAATACCATGCAATATGTTTTTATGCTGGCAAGCATTGATTGCATGTATTCGTCTGTAATATTTATCATGATATGTTTTTAGAAAAGTAATTTATAGATCCATCTTCATTCAAAAAAATAAGAATTAAAAAACAATTACCGCGGAGGCGCAAAGACGCAGGGGATTTTCAAATGTAAAAGTTCAAAACCTCTGCGCCTTCGCGTCTCTGCGGTAAAAAATTTCCCCGAAAAAAATCACAATATCCCGAAGATCTTATTCTTCAAACTCCCAAACCTGTGCCCCGCAGTAATAGAAATATTTGTATTTACCTGGTGCATGTTCTTAATAAGAAGATTGGTTTGCAGGTTTCCCCAGCGGGCATTTAAGTAATAGTAATTATTATGTCCGTTGTAACCCGTACGTAAGCCTGCCTGTATATCTGTAACGAGTTGAAGTGTATGAATACCGGTATTGATCTCCCTTAAAGCCCCGCCACCAATAACAATAAATGGAACAATGCTCCACTTGCCTTTTTTAAAACTGATGTTATAATTATAACCAACCCTGGCTATTATCGAGATCCATTCGGGGTCAGAGGATAACAGCGCATAAGTCGTAGAATCATTGATGAGATCACGTGAAGGATCCTTCCATTTTATTTTTTGCCACATAGGTGTGACTTTTAAAAAAAGAGAGCCCGTACTTTTTATTTGTTTTTCAAAAAAACTATTGGCAGCTTTTACCGAAAATCTTTTTGTGTGGAAAAAATAATACACATCAATTCCTGCATCAGAAAATTTAATATCACGTATTGGCTTGAAATCACCAGGCCCTGTATTTTCAGGTATCAATAAACCATTGTATGAATTATAAAAAGGCCTGAGGTTCCATTTTTTGATCGCAAAATTTAAAAGAAAGGAAGTGTATTGAAGTTTTACATTTTTATCAAGTGATGTTCCGGGAATTGCCCAGGAGTATTTTAATGAAAACCATTTGTATCCAAAGTACATACCTATGTACGCACTCTTATTGGCCACCAGGCTGTAATCGTTTTTAAATTGCCCCCGTTTTGTAAAATTGAACCTGGTAGTTGAAAAACCAGGATATAATTCAAAGACATTCCTTTTTTTGAAACGATAAATATAATTTGAATCAGCGAGAGTGGTTTGTGCAAATAACTGCTGGCTGAAGAAAGATAAAAAAACAAAGGCAATAATATTCAGCAGCAGCTTCATTAAAATACTTTTAGCTAAAATTAAGTGATACCGAAAATTAAGCCAATCATTTTTTGTGTGATGCAAGTTAGCATGGTAAAATGTTTAGAACAAAGAATAGTTTGCTCAAAATATGTAATAGCCAATCCGGCTTGCTATATAACAAACCTAATTGTATCATATCTCAAGTCTTTCAAGCACCATCAGCGTTTCTAAAAATTCATTCCAGGAAGCCTGCCATTTGTTCTTTGCTGCATCAAGTTTTTCTTTGTGTACCTCATCATTAATATTCTTTGTTTTCATATAATCATCTATTTTCTGAAGTGCTGCTGTATTCAGTTCCTCTAAATGTTTTCTGTGTTCCATGGTCTTTATTTTTTGTATTAAAAAATGTTTTTATAAATAATTTAATGCTCAAAAGCTTTACCAGTTTTTGATCTTTTGCACAGTAGTTTAACTTCTCTCAATTGGAACAGTCTTTGTTCCCCTGTTAGTAGGTTGATCATCTCAACTTAACTATAAAACACCTAACCGGTAAATATTTTAAAAACCTCTAAATTATTTATCATGAAAAAGATATTCATCCTCTTCCTAGTAGCAATAAGTTTTGTTTTTTTCTCCTGTAAAAAAGAAACGGTTAATTCACAAACTACCAGCGGACCCGTAAAAACGATAAATCCTGCTGTGGATATGTTTGAATCCTGTGGTAATTGGGTAGTAACAGGTTTTGTAAAGGATGGTGTAGATCTGACAACTAACTTTGGTAACACTTCATTGGTATTTTGCCCGGATAATACATTTACGGTTTCAAATGATGTGATGTCTGAAAATGGAAAATGGTTTTTTGGAACGCCAGGTTCTGACAATGCAGACAATCCCCTTTATTTTCATATGGATTTTGTGAATGGCACCAATAATGAAACCTGGAAGGACCTGGCCGATGTATGGAAAGTAAACAATGCAGAAACAGGAAATTTGCAATTGCAATCAAACGATGGAACTAAAACACTGATACTTCAAAAACTTGTGCGTTAAGGCAGCCTATATCTAAACCATTTTAAACAGGCAAAAAAGTAATTATGAGCGCTCATAATTACTTTTTTGCCTATAAATAAAATTTAGATAACGTTAAATTCAGTTGTATAATTTATTCCCCGTAATGTTGAATGTATTCCGGTAAGAACAATGAAAATAATGCTGGTAACCCGTTGGCAACATCTTTGTAATCTCTGTATGGACGAGTGATAAGATATCATGCGTTTATCTATAATCAAAAATAATTTTATGAAAAAGCACAGCATGCGTCGCCTGTTAACCTTAATAATTATAACAACAGGATTGATACTTCCCGTAAGCCTGAAAGCACAGGAAGCAAAAGAAACAAAAGAAGTTGAAGCGAAGCAGGATGACATTCAACATTGCAAAGAAATAAAAGCAGATTTTATAAAAACAGATGGTATGATGAAAAGCCTGTTCGAGAATTCTGCTGGCTATGTAATTTTTCCAAGCATTGGAAAGGGGGCAATGGGAGTAGGAGGCGCTACCGGTAATGGTATTGTATTTGAAAAAGGCAAAGCAATAGGAAAAGCTAACATGACCCAGATTACTGTTGGCTTACAGGCCGGTGGTAAAGTTTATAGCGAGGTCATCTTCTTCGAAACCCAAAATGCATTGAAGAGCCTTACCGATGGCAAGTTTGAATTTGCGGGCCAAATGTCAGCAGTAGCTGTTAAAGCTGGCGTGTCATCAAATATTAAATACCGTGATGGTGTATTGGTATTTACCCAGGAAAAGGGTGGCCTTATGTATGAAGCATCCATTGGCGGACAAAAATTTACTTATAACGCCTATTAAGTTTGTAATTGCATAGTAATAATAAAATATCCCGGTTGTATGCCGGGATATTTTTATATAGATTCCAATGTTCTTTTCAAGATCTGATCATCTTATTTTAAAAACCTGTAGGTCCATTTTATTAAGAAGATATTTTTTGATTGCCCTGAAAAAGCATTATTGAAAAGGCTGTTAAAGATCGGCGAATCAAGATCATTAAAAGCATTGGCTGTATTGCCATCAGACCATACAAGGTAAAACTCTGAACCAGGTTTGTATTCCCATCTTACAATAAGATTTGAACGGAACTGCACAAAATTAAAATCAGGTTTACCAAAGGAATAGTCAGTAACATGGTCACCATCTTCATCAACAGAATAGATACCGGTAAGATCATCATAATGAATCTGCGATGTATCAAATGCTTTAAAACGGTCCTTGAATTTTTTAGCTGTGCCGTTTGTAACATAAGCAAATCTTGAATAGGTTGGCCTTGTTAGGAAAGGCTGCCCATAATATTGAAGCGTAAGATCAGGCGTGATATTATAACTGATCCTGCCGGTAAAGCGTAGTGTTTTTTGATCAACTCTTGCCACAATGGTACGTGTGAGGTTATTGTATGATATATTATCTACAAACTGATCCTGCCTGCGCCAGTACTTATCATATGAAACACTCAGGTCAATACTGAGTGGATTGATAGGCACATAATAAATCCCCGCTGATACACTGTAAAAATTAAGTGTATTATTGAATCCCCAAAATTTGAATAAATTCACATTTGCAGAAAACTTCTTCCTGTAATCACTGTTCACATAATAACTCCAGCCAAGGCCATCGGGCCTGCGAAGGGAACCTGCACCGCGGAGCGAGGTATTGGATACATCATAAGGATTCCATGTTACGCCTGTGCCGGTTTGCCAGTTGTTTTTAAATGTAACATGCGCATTTGTATTGAACTGTTCGTAAAGCAGCTGTCCGCCAAAATCCCACCTGAACCAATGATTGTAATTCACACGTGCGTTTCGGAAAATAGAAAACGCTTTTTGAAACTGAAGTCCGGCCCAGGTAAAATGATTGATCTCATTGGTAGTAAGCATAAAGCCGATATCATTTAATTCCAGTTCCGGAGAACGGTAGGTAACCCCTGTTTCAAATTTGAATATCTGCCCGTGCTTACCGGTTCTGCCACCGATCTTACCGAACTTGAGCGTGCCGCTGGTTCCAGTCAGCGAGGTGCGGCTATCATCAACCGTTACTTCTTTTGCATCAGGGCGCTGGAAGAGGTGTTCAAATGATGTCTGTGTTGTGAGAATAGCTTCCTTTGTTCCATTCACATTACTGAATACGGCATTTGCTTTAATGAACCAGGAACGGTTCTTCCAATACTGAACAAAGTCAAGTCCGCCCGTATAAGCACTTCGATGCATTGTATTTTCCAGGCCATCAGCCCGGTTCACAGCAGTGAATATGCCGCCAATGATTGTATTACCTCCATTGATATCTTTTTGTAACCTGGTTACAAGAAAATTTGTAAGGGGCTCTACCAACTCTTTATTTCTTTTTCCACTGCTGTCAATGGTGGCTTGTTCACGTCCGGTAACCGTTTCAAGAATACCAATGCTCCATCCTTTTTTTGTTTTACCACTGAATTTCATCGCACCAAGGATAGAAGTATTCTGTGGGTATTTTACATATTCGCCAGAGTCAAGGCTTATATTGCCATGAGGCGAACTTCCAATGCGCCGGGAATAAAAAAGCAGGTCTGCATCATAATCGCCTCCGGCCTCAGAACCCGTTAGCTGGTATTCGAAAATATTCCTGCTCTCGATGAAGAACGGCCTTTTTTCGTCGAGATAGGTTTGGAAGCCATCAATGCGTACCTGGGAAGGATCTGCTTCTACCTGGCCAAAATCGGGATTGATGGTAAAGTCCATGATGAGATCATTGGTGATCGCTACTTTTCCATCAAGGCCCGCAGTCACTTTTCCATCCAGTCCTTTTGCAAATGGGTTGCCCGATTCTTTTTTATAAGTGTCCGCCTGGGCAGTTATATAAGGTGCGATCTCTACCTGCCTGTGTGTAGGTATATTGCTTAACCCGTGCAATTCGCCGAAGCTGCTTACCCAAACACCTGAGCCCTGTGGTATGAATTGCCAGATGGAGCGTTCTTCTTTACGGAATATGCGTCTTGTAAATTGTATGCCCCATACTTTCTCTGTTTCATTACTGTAACGCAGCTGGCTTAAGGGGATCTTCACTTCGGCGGTCCAGCCATTTTTATTTATATGTGTTTTTGCAAACCAGATAGGATTCCAGTTCCCGTCCCAGTTATTTCCATTATTTGAAACAAACTCATCTCCTCGTACACCCGATACCGATAGGGTAAAGGAGAATGCGGTACGCATATCATGGTAACTGTCGATATTTATTTCAATGAAATCACCCGGGAAATCATCGCGTCGGCCCATCCTTTTGCTGATTGAATCCGGCGCTACATCACGACAGTCATATGCTATGTACAGGAATTTATTGTCATACAGTATTTTAAAATTGGTAGGCTGGGAGGGAGGCTTTTCTTCATAGGGCTGAGACTGGATGAAATCGCCGCCCCATTCCACAGCATTCCATGCTTCTTCAGAAGGAATGCCATCCAATACAATGGGGCCATTTAAACGTTTTGTATAGTATTTCTTTTTTTCTGCAGTTGTATCAACCGGATGACTCCATGAAGTTGCAGAAAATAAAAGGCAGAGGAGGAAAAGCAAGCGTGTTTTGTTCATATTCCAAGTTTACTAACAGATATGTTCTTTTGCAAAAATAAATATAGCAACGGCAATTTTTAAAAGTTATATGGTTGATTTATTGCATGCCGCATCTTTGCCAGACTTTTTTGTTTAAATTGTTGCAATGATACCGTTCCTTTTACTTATAGCCATTGCACTTTATGCTGTATATTTTTTTAGCAGGCAAAATAAAAAAACAGTACAGCCAACTGTGCTTGTTAATGCTGAATTGCTGGAAAAAAATGTCTTGTTCTATTCCAGGTTGAATGCTGAACAAAAAAAACAATTTGAAAGCGATGTAAAAGTTTTTTTGGAAGACACTAAGATAACCGGCGTGGATACAACTGTGGAAGAGCTGGATAAATTATTGATCGCTTCAGCAGCCATCATTCCTATCTTTCATTTTAAAAACTGGAAATACTACAACCTCAGGGAAGTATTGCTTTACTCTGATGCGATCAATATGAATTTTGAAAGTACAGGAAGCGAAAGCAGGGATATTTTGGGTATGGTTGGCTTTGGTGTTTATGATGGAAAAATGTTTTTATCAAAACATGCATTGCAGCAGGGTTTTTATAATAAAACAGATAAAAGCAATACTGCTATTCATGAATTCGTACACCTGATAGATAAACTTGATGGTGATACAGATGGTATTCCTGAGGTATTACTTGATAAGGAATATACATTGCCATGGATCGATCTTATACAGGCCCAGATGCAGCAAATAGCAAAGGGCAGATCCGATATAAACCCATATGCAAACATGAACAAAGCAGAATTCCTGGCTGTTACGGCTGAATATTTTTTTGAACGTCCCGACCTGTTGGAAACAAAACATCCGGCATTGTATAAAATATTAAAGGAGATGTTTGATAAACCTGATGTAAGCAATTAAAAATTAAGAATTAATTATTATGAAAATAAAAAAGGGCTCGTTAAAAACGAACCCTTTTTTACTATTAAATTTTGGTTACATTTTTTTTGCTGCAGTATCTTTTTTAGTTGTATCCACTGGCATTGGAGGCATGGCTCCTCCTGGTGGCATTGGTGGCATCATTTTCATCATGTCAGCCATATCCATAAAGCTCCAATGTTCTATAGCTTTACCATCTTTGAATTTTGCTACTTCAATAGCGCCCATATTATATGAGTCTCCGGCCTTCATGCCCATTCCATCAGTTTTCATTTTTCCACTATATCGTGCCTATTGCATTACATATTCATCATCGGCGAGTTCTTTCATGATCTCGGTTTTATCGTCTGTTGTCATCGCAGCCATTTTATCGAACTCGATCTTCAGGTTGGCCAAGCCCTTTACATCTCCTTTTTCACCAGCATGATCAACGCAATCTTCGGCAATATAATCGCCGATCTTACTAAAATCCTTGCTCTCAAATGATTTTTGAACGCCATGCATTGCGTCCAGGTTCTTTTGAGCAGCGGGGGAAGGGCCACCACTATTACTATTACAGGAAATAAGAAAACAGCACAAGGCTGTGGCAGAAGCTAAAAGACACTTTTTCATATAGTTTTATTTAAGTGAATGATAAATGCAATCGTTGAAGCTGGTATAGGTGGGCAAGGCTTTCGGTGGGGTAACGGAGCTAAACAGGGCTTAAGTTATAGAAATTTGCTGAATTTTGACCAGATCAGCAATGTTTTATGAATACCCGGCTCAATTTTGCGGGCTGCCATTTGCGTTTTTAAAAGAATTGATTATCTTGTGGCCTGTTAACCTTTCTGTCTCCCAAAGACACATTTCATCCAGTTCGATATAACCAGCACTTATCCTTTTCCTTGATTAATTATTGTGTAATTCACCTGTAACCTGATCATATGCAGCTAACCTTTTACCGCCTTGAATTTGACGTTGATAAAGTAACGCAGCGTTTCACTGTTCTCAATAATGTTGAGGAATTTGGACTTAATATGGAGGATATTTTCGCTAAATGGATAAATTCTTCAGCCGATATAACCCCGGACAATTTTTGTAAATACATCAGGTCAATGCATGAAGGCATCTTTTGTATCACAGAAGAAGAATACCATGAATTGTATGCCGATTAACCCGCTTATTTAATAAATCTCTTTGTAACAATTTCTCCATCTTCAGTATAAACAACCAGGGTGTAAATACCAGTTCCAAGATCTTTCAACGGCAGATTTAATGTGCTGTTCCCGGCAGCAATGGTTTTTGTTTGATTATACAGTAGCCTTCCATCCATTGCAATGATCTTTATTTGTACATTTTGTTGTTTGGATGCATTCAAATAAATGCTGGTATTATTTTTATCGCTGACAATAGTAGTGACCGATAAACCTGATCTTGTTCTTTTTGCCAGCAACACTTTGCTGTAAAAAGAATTGCCGTCAGCATCTTTTATATTCAACCTGTAGTAAGTTTTGCCATCGAAAGGATTCTCATCTGCAAAATTAAACGGCCATTGACAGCGGTCAACATTCGCCGTTATGTTACCCAAATTGCTGAAATGTATACCGTCATTGCTTCGTTCAATTCCAAAATGCGTCAGCCCACTGGTAGCCGGCGCTTTCCAGGTAAGTAAGTTGGTCTCATTCCTGCTTGTCAAAGAAAAATATTCAAGCTTCACTGCAACATTTGATGCAGGGCTTACAATTGTAGTTGCCATATTTGTAACAACAGGTAGATTGAAATCGAAATAGATGCTGGCACTGTTATTCAATGAATCTCCAATTACAACTGTACTCCTCGGTTTTATTTTGAACGCAACATATCCATGGCTTGCAGGTTCATCAATAGCTGAATAAGGAAGATGAATGTCTTTAAAATAAAACTGCAGCATATTGCCCCTGCGTTGTACATCACAAGTATGGCTGCTGCCTACGAAATCAAAACTTTCCCAATCTAAATTATTGCTCAATGTATCTGTCACAACAATATTAAATGCAGTATCTGTACCGAGGTTTTGAAAATGAATGATATAATCAAGGTCGTCGCCGATCTTTGCGATATCCAGTTTCTCTCCCTGCAAACATTCCTTATCATTCGGATCATAAGAAGCTGTACATTTTTGCGGAAGGATAAAACTATTATTGTTAGGGCTCTCATCTCCTGCAACAGGGTTAACAACAGCCAGGTAATAAAGTGTATCGCCGATATTATTTACAGGCGGCGCAGCTAAACTGAATGTTACTAAAAACTGGCGGTCCTCGAATGGAATAAGATTATTATAGTTCCAGGTAAGTTGACCCGGAGCCTGGAAATCGGGTGCAACGGATGCAGCTAAAAAGATCATTTTAGTATTATCAAAATTCAATTGCACATTTCCTGAAAGGGTAGTTGTGCCCCTGTTCCTGTATTTGAAAATATAAGTTGCACTAAATCCAGGTGATGTTCTTCCTGTTGGAAGCATTGTTATATCAAGCTTGTTGTGTGTTCCACTGGGAACAATACAAAAATCAGCGCCATCAATAAGATTATTTGCTGTATCAAAAACAATATTCGCAGTGGTTGGGCCAACTGTAAAATATGGATAAGCCAGGTAAGGCTGCAAAGTAAAATTGCCTGCATATTCATAATGCGAATAATCTCCGTTGAATGCAGAGTATGTAATGACTGAATTATTAAATGCATCTGTGATACGGAGTGGAATGTTCAAGGCACCATTGTCGTTAACGTCGCAACCATTGTTATCAAGATCGAGTTTTATTTTTCCTTTGATGGTATTGAAAAGTCCTCCCGGAGTATAACTACAAAAAGGACTTACAAAACCCAGGGGTGGCATATAATATCCCGTCCAGTCTGCAGTTTCATTTACCAACACACCGTTTACCACCAAAGCATCATCTGAACATATATTTAATAAAGGTGGAGTGCCGTTCATATTGGTAAGAAGTTGAAACGAACTCGGATCGGTGTAGGCCCCATTTTTTATATTCAGGTATTCAAGATAGGGGGATCCTAAAGTAAATACGAAATCAATTTTAGGATTTGTACTGAAGTCCATCGCAGGTGCGTAATAGGAAGGGACCTCTATATATTGCAGATTTGAAGAACCTGTTACATCGAGCTGGTTGTATATCGTAGAGGCCCACACGCTTTCTAAGTTGGGGCAATTCCTGGCAATATAAGTTCCTACTTCGGGGCCGTAGTTCATTATCACACGAAATCCACTGATCTTTAATCCGCTGATATTGAAAGTATCTATTTGGCCATGCACCGCCAATTCTTCCAGACTGTCCAGTCCACGAAGGTCAAGCAATGAAACATTTACAAAACCGCAGTCGAGGTATTTTAATTTAGTAGCGCCACTAATATTAAAATAGCGCATGTGATTACCCGCCCCCGACGTTCCTATAGCACTGAGTGAGCCCAGGTCCATTATGCGTAAGTTGCTGCAACCGGCAACATTCAATGTATCCAGGTAATCGATATAAGCTCTCAGGCAATACAATGACGTCATGCCCTGTATATCAAGTTTTCTAAGGTTAGGAGGGTTCCCAATATGCAGCGAATCAAGATTGGAAAAAGAACTTATACCTGCAAGATCAGCAATAGCGTTGTCACTGATATATAAATCCGTTACAGCTTCAGCTTCGGAAACCTGTATCTCTCCATCATGATTTGCATCAATGGCAGGCCCCAATGAAGCAGAGTAGTTTACCAGCTCTGCTTTAAAAGCCGGGTCAGGGATGTTTACGATCTGGGCTGATGCAGATGATACAATAAACAAAAACACAGCTGTTAATAAATGTTTCATATAGGTGTTAGTTCGGTAGTAAAATTATTTTATAAAACGCTTTGTGATCACTTCACCGGTTTCTGTATAAATGATCAATGTATGTATTCCTGTAGAGAGGTTTTTTAATTGTAAATTCAGAGTACTGCTTCCTGCTGCAATTGTTTTGGTTTGATCATACAATAGCTTTCCATCTGTAGCCACAACTTTCAGCTGTATATTTTGTTGTTTGGAAGCATTAAAGTAGAGCATTGTGTTGTTGCTGTTACTTACAATAGCAGTTAATACAGATAAACCTGATGCGTTTCTTTCAGCTAAAAGTATTTTGCTTTTAAAAGATATCCCGTTAGCATCTTTTATGTTCAGGCGATAATATGTTTTTCCTATAAATGGTTTTGCATCCGTAAAATAAAATGGCGACTGGCATTGATCAACAGTTGCTATGATATTGCCGATGTTGCTGAAATGAATACCATCATTGCTTCTTTCGATAATAAAATCAGTGATGCCGGTTGTTGATGAAGCCTTCCATGTAAGCAGGTTGGTTTCATTCTTAGTTGTCAAAGAAAAATATTCAAGTTTAGTTGCAACTGTTGAAGCAGGGCTAACAACCGTTGTTGCTGTGTTCGTAACAACAGGCAAATTGAAATCAAAATAAATACTTGCCCTATTATTCAATGAATCACCGATCACTACTGAACCCTTTGTTTTTATTTTAAATGCAACATATCCATGACTCGCTGGTTCATTAATGGCTGCATAGGGAAGATGAATGTCTTTGAAATTGAACTGAAGTTTATTATCCCTGAGTTGAACTTCACATGAGTGGCTGCTGCCAAGAAGATCAAAACTTTCCCAATCAAAATTATTGCTCAATGTATCAGTTACAACAATATTAAATGCAGTATCTGTACCCAAGTTCTGGAAGTGGATAACATAATCAAGGTTGTTACTGATATTAGAAATATCAAGTTTGTCACCTTCAAGGCATAGCTTATCATTCGGATCATAGGAAGCTACACATTTTTGCGGGAGTATGAAACTATTATCACCCGGTGTTTCATCTCCTGACACTGGATTTATAACTGCGAGATAATAAAGTGTATCTCCTAAATTATTTACAGGTGGGGGCAACAAATTAACAACTACAGTAACCTCTCGGTTTTCAAATGGCAGCAGGTTGTTGTAGTTCCATGTTAACTGCCCGATAGTTTGTGATGAAACAGCCGGTGTGGATGAAACAAAGGTCATTTTTGCATTATCAAAATTCAATTGCACATTTCCTGAAAGGGTAGTAGTGCCCCTGTTCCTGTAAGTTATTTTATAAGTAGCATTAAATCCGGGTGATGTTCTTCCTGTTGGAAGCATTGTTACATCAAGTTTATTGTGAGTTCCATTGGGATGGATACAAAAATCAGCAGTGTCAATCAAATTATTTGCTGTATCAAAAATAATATTTGCAGTTGTTGGGCCTATTGTAAAATAAGGATAAGCCAGGTAAGGTTTCACTGTAAAATCACCTGCATAGGGTGTAAAAGAATAACTGCCTCCGGCAATTGTTGAAACAGTTGTCATTTCACCGCTAATATTGTTGATCATTTTTACGGGTATGTTCTGTACAGTGAGATCATTATTATCACAACCATTAAGATCAGCATCAACATGTATCTTTCCCCTGATCAGGTTATAATTGCCACCAGGGAATAAAGTGCAGAAAGGCGAAATATTTACAATCCCATTTGTGTATGGTGTGATCCAGGCACGCAGCGAATCAGTTTCAAAATCATCTGCACAAATTCTGACATCACCTGGCACAGTATCGTATAAAGTAGTAAGAGAAGCTTTCCAGCACATTGGGATCCTAAGCTTAGAATTCCACGTGGACAAGTTGTCGCG
>JADMIO013042312.1_pt1 | contig 91042 bp, 84 predicted proteins | sample 8958161 | NCBI WGS metagenome assembly JADMIO01 (sample SAMN16585339, study PRJNA669376) | soil metagenome | isolation source: Crop rotation soil | place: USA: Cullars Rotation, Alabama | collected 2011
CTGGGACCACGGTCCCACTCGTATCGTCGGTCTGATTATTAGTCTGGGACCACGGTCCCACTCGTATCGTCGGTCTGATTATTAGTCTGGGACCACGGTCCCACTCGTATCGTCGGTCTGATTATTAGTCTGGGACCACGGTCCCACTCGTATCGTCGGTCTGATTATTAGTCTGGGACCACGGTCCCACTCGTATCGTCGGTCTGATTATTAGTCTGGGACCACGATCCCACTCGTGTTGTCGGTCTGATTATCGGTCTGGGACCACGGTCCCACTTGTATTGTCGATCAGACTATCAGCGTGAGACTACGATTCCATCAATGCCTGTCAAGGGCAAGTATTGACATTCGTCGTAACCTGTAGAACGGAGTAACCTCGGTGTGCGGTTGTATGCCTGCTGTGGATTGCTGCTGTGTCCTGCTTATCCACAACATTTTGCGCACGGTTATGTGGACAAAATACCTGGTTACCCAGGCCGTGCCGGCACGTTAACCGGGCTGCATCCGATGCAAGTGTGTCGCTGTCGACGAGCTCGCGAGCTCGGACATGAGGTTGCCCCGTATTCAGTGTCGCTGATTTGTATTGTCTGAAGTTGCTTTTACGTTAAGTTGATGCAGATCAATTAATACGATACCTGCGTCATAATTGATTATTTGACGTGGTTTGATGGCCTCCACGCACGTTGTGATATGTAGATGATAATCATTATCACTTTACGGGTCCTTTCCGGTGATCCGACAGGTTACGGGGCGGCGACCTCGCGGGTTTTCGCTATTTATGAAAATTTTCCGGTTTAAGGCGTTTCCGTTCTTCTTCGTCATAACTTAATGTTTTTATTTAAAATACCCTCTGAAAAGAAAGGAAACGACAGGTGCTGAAAGCGAGCTTTTTGGCCTCTGTCGTTTCCTTTCTCTGTTTTTGTCCGTGGAATGAACAATGGAAGTCCGAGCTCATCGCTAATAACTTCGTATAGCATACATTATACGAAGTTATATTCGATGCGGCCGATCTAGCAGAAAGTCAAAAGCCTCCGACCGGAGGCTTTTAACTTCTGTCACCTAGGTTACGCCCCGCCCTGCCACTCATCGCAGTACTGTTGTAATTCATTAAGCATTCTGCCGACATGGAAGCCATCACAAACGGCATGATGAACCTGAATCGCCAGCGGCATCAGCACCTTGTCGCCTTGCGTATAATATTTGCCCATGGTGAAAACGGGGGCGAAGAAGTTGTCCATATTGGCCACGTTTAAATCAAAACTGGTGAAACTCACCCAGGGATTGGCTGAGACGAAAAACATATTCTCAATAAACCCTTTAGGGAAATAGGCCAGGTTTTCACCGTAACACGCCACATCTTGCGAATATATGTGTAGAAACTGCCGGAAATCGTCGTGGTATTCACTCCAGAGCGATGAAAACGTTTCAGTTTGCTCATGGAAAACGGTGTAACAAGGGTGAACACTATCCCATATCACCAGCTCACCGTCTTTCATTGCCATACGAAATTCCGGATGAGCATTCATCAGGCGGGCAAGAATGTGAATAAAGGCCGGATAAAACTTGTGCTTATTTTTCTTTACGGTCTTTAAAAAGGCCGTAATATCCAGCTGAACGGTCTGGTTATAGGTACATTGAGCAACTGACTGAAATGCCTCAAAATGTTCTTTACGATGCCATTGGGATATATCAACGGTGGTATATCCAGTGATTTTTTTCTCCATTTTAGCTTCCTTAGCTCCTGAAAATCTCGATAACTCAAAAAATACGCCCGGTAGTGATCTTATTTCATTATGGTGAAAGTTGGAACCTCTTACGTGCCGATCAGATTAAAACGAAAGGCCCAGTCTTTCGACTGAGCCTTTCGTTTTATTTGACCATGTTGGTATGATTTAAATTAATACGACTCACTATAGGGTCAGTGCGGCCGCGACTTCAAGTCACGTGAATTCCAAGCTTCGGATCCCACTGTGCTGGAAAGAGCTGAGGCAAAACGCCTTTTCTAAGCAGGAAGAGCTGGAAGAAGAAGTAGTTGTCCAAGAAGAAGCTCCAAAAAAAGAAGCATTAAAAGAGCGCCAAAAACCGCGCGAAAGAGATGAAGCTTTTAAAAAAAGACAGGAATTGCTCAGAAAAAACAATCGCCAGCCTAGAAATTTAGATAAGTGAGCGGCGAGAGCAGTGTGGTTCTAGGTCGTAAGAATCCCCTTGTTGCCTCTGCATAAACAGATGCGTGCCGAGCCCAGCGATCATCGCTGCGTTATCTGTCGTCAGCATGGGATGGGGAAAGAACAGGGGGATTTGATCGCTGTTCTTTTCGTTAAAAAGCTCTTTTAGCCTTGCATTATTGCTTACGCCCCCTCCGCACACAATCGCGTGACAGCCAAACGCTCGAGCGGCATTCAAAGATTTAGTAGTGATGTCTCTAAGAGCTGTCTCCTGAAATGCAGCGGCGACACTTGCTTTTTTATCTTCTGAGATCAATAGGGGGGCATCTTTTGAAGCGTTAGAGCCCTTTACAGTGTAGAGAACGCTTGTCTTGAGACCTGAAAAGGAAAAATCCCAGGGTCTTCCCTTGACTTTGCCAGGATTGAATGTGAAATCAGACGGGTTGCCTTTTTTAGCGAGTTGTTCTATGGATGGCCCACCTGGGTACGGCAGCTGGAGCATAGCGGCCACTTTATCAAATGCCTCCCCCACAGCGTCATCTTGAGTAGTTCCGATGGGTTCATAGGTGCCGATTTGCGGCATTTTGACCATAAACGTGTGGCCACCTGAGATAACAATACCTAGTGCAGGCATAGGACAGATTTCTGAAGACATCAATGCGCCATACAAATGCCCTTCCACGTGATTGACCCCAATAAAAGGAATATCCCAAGCCATCGCTAGCGCCTTGGCCGCATTGACACCTATAAGAAGCGCTCCGATCAATCCCGGCCCGTTGGCAACAGCGATGAGATCGATTTCTTGCGGACGGACACTTGCCTGCTCGAGGGCGGCTTCGATGGCAGGAATGATTACATCGATATGCTTGCGGCAAGCCAGCTCAGGAAAAACTCCGCCATAAGCGTTGTGGAGCTCGGATTGCGAATAGATCACATTAGACAAAACTGTTTTTCCTTCTGAAACGACGGCGCACGCAGTCTCATCGCACGAAGTTTCGATTCCTAAAACTAACATAATCTTTTTTTACAAATGGGTAATCGGTATGATCCTATGATATGCTATATTGGATTATTTTTCATTGCGTCGTCCTCTTTTTTCTGGTGTGCGACATCTCTTTTTCAAAAAAGCGTTTCAACCCGTGGATTTTAAGCGCCTTTTGGATTCTTTTGGCTTTGATATTCAATGGGTTGGTTTATTTTAACTCGGGTAGAGAGTATGGGCTGCAGTTTTTGACTGCCTATTTAGTGGAAAAATCACTGAGTGTGGATAACCTCTTCATTTTTCTAATGCTGTTTAACCAATTTAAACTGCCTGTAGGACTGCAGCATAAAGTGCTCATGTGGGGCATTTTAGGGGCGATTGTCATGCGACTTGCCTTTATTCTTCTGGGACTCCAATTGTTGATGGCCTTGCATTGGATGATCTATATTTTGGGGGCGTTCTTATGTTTTACGGGAATCAAACTCTTTTTCCGCTCCCAGAAGCCGCCCGAATTCCATCGCTATGGGTTCTTGCGCTTTCTTCCTGTGGCCAAACACAAGGGATATGATTCTTTTTTTGTGAGAGAGAATGGCCGCTTAAAAATGACAGCTCTGTTCTTAGCTCTTATCACCATTGAAACTACGGATATCATCTTCGCGCTCGACTCAATTCCAGCGGTCCTTGCCATCACGCGCGATCCCTTCATTGCCTATACTTCCAATGTCTTTGCCATTTTGGGGCTGCGTTCCCTATACTTTGCGATCTGTCCTTTGCTCAAGAAATTCGCTTATTTAAATTGGGGACTTGCGGCGATTTTAGTGTTTGTCGGCATAAAAATGCTTCTTTCGGGCGTCTATACAATGCCTCTGGGCATTTCCTTGCTCATCATCATTTTAATCCTTCTGGTGACGGCGTTTCTCTCATGGAAGTTTCCGAGGAAAGTGCTATAGTGATTTCACGGAGGCAGCCATGAAAACAACCCAATCCCTTTTAGATGCATTGCATGCCATTTTGATGGATCAAAAGGCGAGAACGCAAGAGGATATTTGCTCTGATTCTGTGTGCGCAAGAAAATGAACCTCGCGCAAAAGCGCCCGTTTGTCCCGAAATGAGGTTACGCAAGATGTCTTATAAGAAATTGGGCAGCGTCTCAGTCATCACCCCAGGAGGGCGTTTAGAGGTGATTCTGCAGGAAGATACCATTGAACTGAAAGGTCCAGCATCTGTGATCTAATTATTTATGGCTTCGCAAATCGTCTGTTCGAATCGGGAAAAAGAGAATACTTGCGCTTCGAGGCTATTGAGAAATGCGCGGATGTGGTTCAGGTATTGTTCATATTGCTGCTTGTCCATGTGCGTAAGGAAATGATAGAGCTCCTCCATGTCGGCAAAATGACGACGATCGATGAAGCATTCTTTGGGCACATATTTTTCGATATTGGGTGCTCCCCAATAAATCGGAACGCAGCCAGCAGCAAAGGAATCAAAGATCTTTTCCGTGACATAGCCGTTGCGATCAGAGCTGTTTTCATAGCAGATGCTGAAGCGGTAGTTCTTCATCACCGCGATTTTATCCACAACGGTTCCTCGATAGCTTTTGTAGGAAGCAGTATCCCAATTCTTGCCGTAGAATTCAAAGCTAGCATCCTGTTTTTCAAAAAAGGCGATTGCCTTTTCCCTTTCCTGATACAGACATCCCTTTCTCTTGCTCTTCAAGCGGCTATTCACAAGCGTGCACAATTTCTTTTCCTCGAAAGAGGGCAGGTTGGCTGCCATGGGCTGCAGACAAGGATAGTATAATTTGAAAAATGTGACGCCATCTACTAGGTCATCATCCCAAGTATACGCTCTGGAAAAAAAGCGCATTGCATGGGCTTTGTACATTTTATGCAAAACAACGGGTGGTTCCCACATGAATAATACGAGTTTCTCTTTTGGTAAATAGCCGAGTTTAAAATCTCTCAAATGCTTATTTGTGAGATTGAAAAAGAGAATTTTCTGCACATCTTTTTTTAAAGGGATCGCTTTCCAGAAATCCAAAGAAAATTTATGGAGGAATTTTTCCCACGCGCTCGGTGTTTTGCCAATGCCGTAGTGACTCAAGTCGCTGCGTTCGACTACTATGTCGAGATTTTTTTTTGCTAAAAAACCGGTGAATTGAGAGGCGTCCACATAATAGTTAGCGACGAGCTCAACCGTTTTGCTCTGAGAAAAGAGGCATGGAAGGTAGAATAAGATAGCCAGTGCGTAAAACATGCAAACAAGATAGCAAAAAGGATATTTGAAAATGCATAATTATTATCGACCTGATAAAATAGCAGCATGACTCTTCTCTTTAGCGGCCAATCACTGACCAAATCCTTTGGGACTCGCATTCTTTTTAAGGACCTTTCTCTGAGTATCTTTTCGAAGGATCGCATCGGATTGATTGGGCCCAATGGATCGGGTAAATCCACTTTGCTCAAAATTGTATCGGGGATTGAAAAAGCAGATGAGGGAACGCTCTCTTTTAAAAGGGGAATCAAAGTCGGCTATGTCCCTCAAACATGTGTATTTCCCGATCGCCTTCCCAAAGAGATTTTATGCGATGCTTTAAAAGATACGGAACTGCCCGATTACGAGAAGGAGCTTCTCGCAGAGACATGGCTGAGTAAGATGGGTTTTGTCCATCTGGACACCTCTGCAGACCTACTCTCTGGGGGATGGAAAAAGAGACTAGCGCTTGCTAAAGAGCTGATTGTCTCTCCTGACCTGCTGCTTTTGGATGAGCCTACTAATCACCTTGATTTAGATGGGATTTTTTGGTTGGAGAAGTTTCTTTCCAGTGCATCACTCCCTTACCTTTTAGTCAGCCACGACCGCTATTTCCTCCAAAATGCAGTCAACAAGATCATCGAGATCGATCCGGTGTACCCAAAAGGACTATTTTCTGTCGATGGTCCCTATACGCAATTCTTGGAAATTAAAGAGGCTTTCTTAGAGGGGCAGATCGAGCAGGAGCGCTCCTTGGCATCTAAAGCACGCAGAGAGTTAGAATGGCTGCGTGCATCCCCGAAGGCGCGCACTTCCAAATCCAAATCCCGCGTAGAAGATGCGCACGAACTCTTGGAGGATCTCTCCGATGTGAAGCGCAGGAATGTCGTCAAGAAGGCCAGCATCGATTTTGAAGCGACCCAAAGGGAGACGCGCAAGCTGCTCGCCGCTAAAAACCTCTGTAAACAAGCGGGCGGGCGCACGCTGTTTAAGCATCTGGATTTTATCCTCTCTCCGGGCACGCGCCTGGGACTGATGGGATCCAACGGCTCGGGGAAGACGACGCTCTTGCGGCTTTTAGCGGGAGAAGTACTCCCAGATCAAGGCACGCTCAAACGCGCAGATGGGCTAGAGGTCGTCTATTTCGATCAACACCGCCAGCAACTACCTGATCAGATGACCTTGAGACAGGCTCTCTCTCCTAACGGCGACTTCGTGAACTACAGAGGGCAAAAGATCCATGTGAATGGATGGTGCAAGCGCTTTCTATTTTCTCCCGATCTACTCGACATTCCGCTCCATAAGCTGTCCGGCGGCGAAAGGGCGCGCATTTCCATCGCGCATTTGATGCTGCAGCCAGCGGATATCTTACTTCTCGACGAACCGACCAACGATCTCGATATCCCCACATTGGAAACGCTGGAAGAGAGCTTGATGGATTTTCCCGGTGCAGTGGTGTTGATCACACATGACCGCTGCATGCTCAGCCGGATTTGCACCCTACTTTTAGCCCTGGGCGATCCCGAGCAAAACACGCTGTTTCCGGACTACGCGCAGTGGGAAGCTTCACTTTCTCCCTCAACAGCTGGCGAAAAACTCAAAGAGAAGAAAGAAAAAAGCGCTACGCCTAAAGCTAAATTGTCCTACGCGGAAAAGCGGGAATATGAGCAGATGGAGAGCGCGATTGCCGCCATCGAGACAGAGATCCGCAGGCTGAACCATCTCTTAAGTGCGGCCTCTCAAGATACAGAAAAACTCCGCCAATTGTGCACCTCTATTGGCGTACAAGAGGCCAAGTTAGAACAGCTTTTCCTCCGCTGGCACGAGCTAGAGGAAAAGCAAAAATAATCTCAAATTCTCTCTGAATACATCTTTGGGGCGCACTTTTCACATTTTTCAATGTAGGCAGCATTATCAGGATATGCAGCGCGTCCTTTTAATTCTTGTGCAACATCTTTAGCATCGGAATATTGCTGAATAATTGTTCTTAAGGCGGAAGAGATGGGTTCTAAATTCTCCTTAACGTTATGTATCGGCTTGACGTGTGGCAACTCTTGAAAACCACGTACTGCGGAAATGGACATATACAACTCCTTATGGACTGGGGTAAAAGTTCGTAGAACACATACCAGAAAATAAAAATTTTAATCAATGCACATTTTTGGGAATTTCTGAGGCAGCGGCTGCATCCGCGATCCAGAGGGCGCGGTGCTCTTTTGTGCCGACTCCCTGAGAGGGAAGGCGATCGAATTGATCCAACGCACACAGCACTTCTTTCAGCATATGCTTCTTCGCATCGCCTATAACGTAGATGGCGATATGCCCGGCTTGATTGATGCAGTGGTAGGTAAATGTCATGCGCCACGTTTTTTTGTCTTCGATGTAATTGGCGACGACAAGTCGCTGCGTTTCTGCTAGTGCTTTTGTATGGGGAAAAAGCGAAGCGGTATGCCCATCTTCCCCCATGCCGAGCATCACGAGGTCGAAGGGCCTGTTCTTCAAAACAGAATGGATCAGCACTTCGTAGGCGTGTGCATGCGCGTCGATATCTTTTTCGGCTTGCATGCGGTGGATGTGATTTTTGGCGATGGCCATTTTTTCTAGGCCTGCGGTTAGCGCCATATGGTAGTTGCTGTCGGGGTGGTCGGGCGGTACGGTTCTCTCATCGCTCCAAAAGAGATGCACCTTCGACCAATCGATGTGGTGTGCGTAAAGAGGGGAGGTGAGCTTTTGAAAGATCGCCTTAGGCGTTGAGCCACCAGAGAGGGCTACATAAAAGGCGCCGTGATCGTCGATAGACTGGTTGCAGACCTTTAGCCAGTGCTCTGTACAAAACTGAATTGTCGCTTCTGCATCTCCTGGCACAACGAGGTCGCGCCTCGCATCCCAAGAAGTGATTTTAGAACGATCCATTAGCAAGTTCCTAAAAGGCGTATGACTTTTAGAAAGTGCCTAGAGGTATCTCGATGGGTTACTTCTTTAACAAGGGAATGCCCTGATTCTGCTTTTTGGAGGATGTAAGTGGCGGGGATCGCGCATTTTTTAGAATCAAAGGATTTTAAGCTGATGCGATGGATCTCTTTAGGATCTCGAGAAAATGCAACGGTGTGTTCGTCTAAAGTGACGATGTCGAGATTTGTGATGAGACCTGGCGGCAAATCTGGGTTCATTAGGGGATTTAAAACGACCGTGACAGGGCCGAATGTGCTCTGATAGGAAAAGTGGATGCGGTCCTTTTCCATGCGCGATTCAGTGCATTTCCAGTTCAGTTGGCAAGCGATCCAAGCTTGCAGATAAATGGATTGGATGCGGGTGTGGCAAAAAAATTGCGACGCATGCGCGTTAAAGGTGAGTGCGATGTGTTTTGCGCGCTGGACGCAATGCAGCTCTTCTTCTGAGTAAAAAGCCATCGAAAACAGTTCGCGCCAACTCTCTATGCGCGCCCAGTTGAGGTCAGCGATATCGGTGTGCGTTTTCTCATGGTGGTCTAAAATGCTCTTGCAGAAAGAGGACAAGTGTTCTGTGGCTTCTGAGTCGTAAATGATCCGCGTGGCAAATGCATTTAATTCGGCAAAGATGGGGTTGTTTACGCAGGGATCTTCTGCCCAAATGAGATATACGGGAAGGTCAGGCACAATGTGCGGCAAGACAACAAAAGGAATACGCACTTGCGCGCTACCTGCTGCATCGATCTGAATGTAGTCGCAGGCCACATCGCATTCTCCCTGCTTTGCAGAGAGGATCGATACTCCCGTTTTGAGAGAATCTTCTGTAGATATGTCGTCTGCAGTGATGAAAATGACGCGCGAAGGGAATTTTTCGACGATTTTTTCTGCGAGTTTTTGCACGTAGGGTGTGCGCGCGTTTTTCTTAGAGTAGAAAACTAAATTAAACAAGCTGGCACGAGTCGTTTGTGCCGTTTCTAAAGATTCCCAAATCGCATTGAGTTTGTCTTGAATGGCAGCAGGCGTTACAGCTTCGGTTGTCAGCATTATATCAATCTCCACTTGCGTTTATCCCGCAGGATCAAATCTTCTGCTGCTTTGGGACCCCAGGTTCCCGATTTGTAATTGGGAAAGTCCTTTGCCTTGTTTTTAAACCAATGTTCCAAAATAGGGGATAAGAGACGCCAAGAATTGAACACTTCATCTTCTCTTGCAAATAGCGTGTTATCTCCGAGCATGCAGTCGAGGATCAGCCGTTCATAAGCTTCCGGTGGACTCATCCCGAAATAAGAGCCATAGCGAAAATCCATTTTCACGGGTTGGATAGGACTCGAGGGTCCGGGCACTTTACAATTGATCTTTAAGGAAATGCCCTCATCGGGCTGGATGCGGATCGCCAAAACATTCGGTTCGTTGCGTTTTCCCTCTTGCTGGAAGAGCACTCCAGGAGGGTCTTTGAATACAATGGCGATTTCGGTAGCGCGCTTGGGTAAGCGCTTGCCGGCCCGCAGATAAAAGGGCACGCCCGCCCAGCGCCAGTTGTCTATGAATAGACGCAGAGCGACATAGGTTTCGACATTGGATGTGGGCGAGACATTTTTCTCTTGGCGGTAACCGATGGCGTCTTGTCCATTGATGAATCCAGGTCCATATTGTCCGCGTATAACCGAGGTCTCGTAGTCACTTTCTTGAAAAGGGCGAATCGCTTGGACTACTTTTGCTTTCTCATCGTGGATCGAGCTCGAAGCGAGGCTTACAGGGGGTTCCATGGCGACCAAGCAGAGGAGTTGCATCATGTGATTTTGCACGATATCTCGTAACAGGCCGGCTTCTTCAAAAAAATTGCCCCGCGTTCCGATCCCGATATCTTCTGCCACTGTGATTTGGACATGGTCGATATAGCGGTTATTCCACAGCGACTCAAAAAGCGAGTTCGCGAAACGAAAAATCAAAATGTTTTGAACCGTTTCTTTGCCCAAGTAGTGGTCGATGCGGTAGATCTGTTTTTCGTTTAAAAAGTTGAGCAGCTCTTTTTGCAATGCATGTGCAGATTGCAAATCGTGGCCAAAGGGCTTTTCGATGATGACACGAGACCACTTGTCTTGGACGCGCTGCACGTCGTACAGCAGGCTCGATTTGTGCAAATTTTCACAGATTACAGGAAAAAAACTGGGCTGTGTCGACAAGTAAAACACACGGTTTCCCTGAGTGCCCAATTTACCGTCCAGTTCTTGCAAAAACGCGCGCAAACACGCATAGCCTTCTGGCTCGTGAAATTCTGACTTGTGGTAGAAGAGGTGCTCCTTAAAATTCGACCACAGCGACTCATCAATTGGCTTTACTCTTGAGAAGTTATTGATGGCGTCACGCATCTCTTGTCGAAATTCTTCATGCGATTTTTCCCTGCGCGCAAAGCCGACACAAGCAAACTGAGGGGGAAGCTGACCTTCGCGAGCGAGATTATAGAGAGCGGGCATGAGCTTTCTCGCTGTCAGATCTCCTGTAGCGCCGAAGATTACAAGGATGCATGGCTCTGTAATTTTTCCCGATATTCCAGGTTCTTCGAAAGGATGTTGCGTCATGAGCGACTCTTTTTTGGCTTAATTCTATTCATTTCTAGAATTTAATGCATTTTTTATGTAAGCTCCCACGACTAAAAAATGGAGTTTTTTATGTCTGGTAATACCAACGTGTCCATTGTGGGAACTACTTTGTGCCAATATGCCGATAGCATTTACCGCGATGTTCAATTAGTCTGCACACTGTTAGAAAATATGCGCCAACAACCTACGCGCTCGTTCAATGCGCTATTTGCTTGTTGTGCAGGAGCTAAGCTGCTCGCTGCAGGCTCTTATGCTGGCCCTGTGGGTCTAGTACTCGGTGGACGAGAGATATACAACCTGAGCAGGCAACCAAAACCGAACAACCTGCACCAGATTTTAAGTGGAATCCATGTCAAAGTGGAAACGATTGGCACTCTTGCGGAAAACCAAGAAAAACACCTCGACAATATTGAAACCAAGCTGGCATCGATAAAGAGAGATGTCGATGGTTTAGAGGAAAATTTGAGTGCGATCCGATCTATGAACGAGCTTGGTATGCAAGAGCTGCACGATGGCCAGTTGAAAGCAGAGAGCTGCAACCGCGGGGCAATGGCTGTTTATCAAAAGGCTGAAGAGATTTTTATCCAAGCTAAGAATGCATCGCTGGAAGCGCGAAAAAATTTTGAGCTCTCCACCGAGCGCTTTACGGAATTGCTGACGCTGATCCAAAGTGATCATCCCGATCTTTTATTGGTCAAAGAAAAAGCGGAACAGGCGCTCGCTTTTTCTAAAAAGGGACAAGAGCTGCTCTGTTTTTCAGAACAAGCGTTTACGCAGGCTTTTACTGCATTCCAAGAGGCGAATGCGCTGCGAGTGCAGGCACTTTCCGAGAGTTTTGTCGTCATGCAAGCCGTTCAGCAAGTGATGGAATTTACTCGAGAGAAAGCAGCTTTTAAAGCGAATTTCAATCGGCAATTTGCTGAGATTCAGAAAGAACTTCAAGAAGCGCGGGTGGAAATCCAAGACATTTTACTTCTCGTCAATGATTTAAGACAGCGCTTGATCGCCGCGGATATAGCTGTACGCTCTAAATTAGATGGCTGGGATCTTTTGGCTGGCCTAGTGACAGCTGTATGCGCAGTTTCCCTATTCAGCCCTCTCACAGCAATCGGCACGGGAGCCGGAGCAGCTTATGGGGTTCATTACAGTGATTATTTGTGCAATCTTGCGACGCGCGCAAATGATTACGTCTGCGGAAAGGCGCCGCCTCCTGTTGTCGCTTTGCGCAAAAATGAATTGGTGCGTGCGGAATTTGATGCGATTTCTAGCTCTTTCATCGGAGCGCGCATCCATGGGCGACCCTCGCATAAAGTGGGTACCCTCTATTTGGATATTGGCGATTCCATCGATGCTTTACCTCTGCGATTTAATGTGGAAAATCCGCAATGCATTTCTGAGCTAGACCTGTGGAATCTCCACCATCTATTGACCCAAAAAGTAGAAAATCGGCAGATCACGCCCCAGCGCTGTCTTGAGATTATCAAGAGGTTGAGCGAGGTGATCGTCATCAAAAGTGCAGACAATAGGGACAAGCCCGTGGTGATTCTGCCTGCAAACGACATCTTGTTCAAACGACTAGAGACATTTTGCCGCAAACAGATATTTACCCAGAAGACATAGCAAGTTTTGGAAGTAAAAATTTCTTTACCCTGTTTAAGGTTTTAAGCATAAACCTAAGACAAGGACCATAAAATGTATTTTTTACTAGGTCTTATTCTAGGTCTCTTAGATTGTCCAGCCCTCTCTGGAAATGAGTCTCTAAGCGCGATGTATTTGGGATCAAGATTTAAGATGGATAGCTTACGCGGTGTTACAAAAACTGCTCGAGGAGCAATCAGTGCTTGGACAAATCAACGATCCTTTGAATTTTCCCAACCCGCTTTTTCTACTAGCTCATCAAATATGTCTAAAAGTCCAGGTTTCCAATCTATAGGATCGCATGTGTGAGCGTAATTTGAAGCGTCAGCTTTTATATTTCGCTGTAGCCATGTGCGTGTACGGGAAATATCAGAGGACAAAGGAATCGACTTGTTGGTTAATTCTAATTCTAATTCAATATGACCCCAAAACCAAGCAACTGAGCCCATGTATCCCCAACATCTATTACACTCATTCATAATTTCCAAACAAATTTTAAACGCTTCCTCCCTATTGGCAGGAGTAGTTCTAATGGAGCTATATTTCTGATCTTTACGATCGCATTTTAGAATTTCTGGTCGAGAGACTAGCTTTTCTTCTTGAATGTCTCCAATCGCTTTTATTAATTCTTCTTGGATCCAGCATGGTGTAGCAGGGTTTTTTTGAATTTTTCTCAAATCTGAGTCGTAGGGTTTTATGCGTGATGCCAAATACAGTTGAGTGAAGTATTCAATTTCTATAGCTTGAGTAGCTGTGATATCGGGTTTTGAAATTGTATACTCAGTTGCGAGGTATTGGTTAAAGAGAGCGTTCACCACATTAACGTTCTTATCAAAAGATTTTATATTTGACAAGTTGATTTTATTAACGGTCAATAATGCGCGTCCACGCAAAAGAATAGCTTTAGTACACAGCTCGGTGTCTGAGGTGTTTTCTCTCGATTGTAATTTAGCAGCTTTAAATGCTTCTTCAGTTACTTGTACGAGTTTTTTTTGTTTTTCAGCGGTAAGAGAGGTTTCATTGAATAGCCTTTCAGCTTCTTCTACTAAAGAAGAAAGGCTTGGTGAAACTGGTTTAAACACTGTCCTATAAACAAAAGATATTGCTCTACACACACAAGACATCTTAATCCTATAACAATTATATTCGAGAGGACAACAGATCGGGAACGCTAGCGAACAGAAGCTTCTAAATAGCTCTGTAAAATAGTGGCAGCTGCCATCGCATCGGACACTTGAGCTCTCTCTTTTCTGCGCACCTTGGACTCTATCAAGAGTTTTTCTACTTGTTGTGAGGTCAAGCGTTCATCCCACAAATAGACGGGCAGTTGTAGCAGACTTTCTAGTACAGCCTTAAACTCGCGTACTTTAGCTGCCATTTCGCCCTCCTTGCCCGAAAGGAGGAGGGGAAAGCCCATCACAATTGCATCGATCTTAGTGTAGGAGGTGAGTTCTTTTGCGATGAGAAGGGCTGTCTCAGCATAGTCTTTGCCTACCTTAATTGCTTTTAAAGGTTGAGAAATGATTCTATTTTCATCCGAGATCGCAAGGCCAATGCGCGCTTGCCCAAAATCTATACCTACCACGCGTCCCAAAATGCTACCTATTTCTTTTGGATTGGAGAACGGCTCCGATAAAGTCTCTAAACAAGGGATGCGGGGCTGTGGGCTTCGACTTAAATTCTGGATGGAACTGCACTCCGACCATCCACGGATGTTCTTTTACTTCTGCAATCTCGCATAAATGCCCATCTTCAAGAACTCCCGATAACAAAAGGCCGTTCTCTTGACATTGGTCTTTAAAAAGATTGTTGAATTCATAGCGGTGGCGGTGTCTTTCCGAAATTTTGAGCTGGCCATAGGCTTTAGCAGCTCTAGTATTGGGAGAGAGAGTGCAATTGAATGCTCCCAGGCGCATCGTGCCTCCCAAATCAGTCACTCCTTTTTGCTCGCTGAGCAGCGAGATGATGGGGTGAGAAGCATGGGGGTCGATTTCCGTAGAATTGGCATCTTGCAAACCGAGTACATGGCGTGCAAACTCTACGCACATCACCTGCATTCCCAAGCAGAGTCCAAAATAGGGGATTTTATTTTCACGGCAGTATTTGGCGGTTAGGATTTTGCCCATCCAGCCTCTTTCCCCGAATCCTCCGGGAACAACATAGCCATCGCACCCTTGGATCATCTCTTCTATGCTGGCGTATTCTGAGAGTTTATCTGGTTCAAAGCAGCGCATCTCTACTTCTACCTGATGGGCAATTCCGCCATGTTCGATGGCCTCAAAAACAGATTTATAGGCATCTTGGTGTTGGAGGTATTTGCCGACAATCCCGATGACGACCTTGTCTTTGGGATTACCCATCGCTTTCAACATCGCTTCCCATTTTGAAAGATCCGCTTTGCCTGCTTTGAGGTCCAGCATGGAACACAGCTTTTGATCCAGTCCCTGTTTGTATAAATTGATAGGAACTTCATAAATGCTAAAGGAGACGTCGACGACGTCCATGACTCCTTCTTTAGGCACGCTGCAGAACAGGCTGATTTTATCCTTGTTCTCTTGAGAAAGAGTTTCTTCACAGCGACATAAAATAATATCTGGTATGATCCCGATGCCTCTTAAAATCTGCACTGAGTGCTGGGTCGGCTTAGTTTTGACCTCTCCCGCCGCTTTGAGATAGGGGATGTAGGTCAAGTGGATGTTTAAACAATCTTTTTGGCGTTCGTAACGGAATTGCCGGATGGCTTCGAAGAAGGGTAGCGACTCAATATCGCCGACTGTCCCGCCAATTTCCACCAAAACGACGTCTGTATCTGTAGCTTGTTTAGAAATGGAGAGGATCCGTTGTTTAATTTCGTCCGTGACATGTGGGATGACCTGTACCGTCTTTCCTAAATAATCTCCCTTGCGCTCTCGCTTGATCACCGCATCGTAGATCTGTCCCGATGTCGCATTCGACAGGCGGGTGAGGGAGGCATTTGTGTAGCGGAAATAGTGCCCCAAATCTAAGTCTGTCTCAGCTCCGTCATCGGTGACGTACACCTCGCCGTGCTGGAAGGGGTTCATTGTTCCCGGATCTACGTTGAGATAAGGATCTAGCTTGAGCATGGCTACTTTTAAGCCGCGGCTTTCTAGTAATAGTGCGATAGATGCAGACGTTAATCCCTTTCCAAGTGAGGAGACTACCCCTCCGCTGATGAATATGTATTTGATCTGATGCATGCAATGGCCTAAAATCTACAAAGAATAAATAATAAAATTTCAGAAGTTTTAGTTCAAGGGGTAGGATGTGGGGTTTAAATAATTATTTCACTTGCTTTCTTATTCAAAACATATTAAATATTTGTGATAAATTACATGTGAGTTTTTATGTCCGTAATGGAAGCAATAAAAAGAAAATTGGTGCCCGTGAGCGTGTTCCAACTCTTTTCCATTGGCATCGGGCCATCGAGTTCCCACACAGTGGGTCCCATGCGTGCCGCCCGTCTATTCGCCAAAAAACTCGAAAGCGATCACCTTCTCTCTTACACTTCTCATGTCACCATTGAACTGTTTGGCTCTCTTGCTATGACTGGCAAAGGACACGCTACGGATAAAGCGCTCCTTTTGGGATTAGAGGGCGAAACGCCAGAAGATACCGATCCGGATGCTGTCGATAAACGGGTTGCTGCCATAGAGACAAAAAAAGAGCTGTACCTCTTGGGATACCATCGCATTATCTTTAACGTGGAGGAAGATCTAGTCTATCTCAAAGGCAAGCGCTTTACGTACCATTCCAACGCCATGCGCTTTAAAGCGATCGATTCTAAGGGAATCACGATTTCTTCTGAAATTTATTATTCGGTGGGCGGCGGGTTTGTAGTGCATCAAGATCAGATCTTAGACTCCGCCTTCACAAAAACTCTTGATGAGACCATTGCCTTTCCCTTTCAGACTTGCGAAGAGCTCTTCTACCATTGCGCTAGGGAGAACAAAAGCATCGCTGAGATCATGATGGAAAATGAAAAGCAGTGGAGATCGGAAGAGCAAGTAAAAGAGGGCATTTTAAACATTTGGCAGATCATGCAAAATTCCGTGGAAAGGGGATATGTCCAAGAGGGCATTCTTCCCGGAGGATTAAATGTGAAGCGCAGAGCGCCCGAATTGCACCGCACGCTCATGAAAAACGGCGGCACCATCCAAGATCCTTCCGAAATATTCGATTGGGTCAGCCTTTTTGCTCTGTCGGTAAATGAAGAAAACGCTGCAGGAGGTCGCGTGGTCACAGCTCCTACCAACGGCGCTGCGGGCGTGATTCCGGCGGTTCTTCACTACTATCAAAAATTCACTCCACACCCTACTAAAGACGGCGTGATCACTTTTCTCTTAACAGCTGCCGCGATTGGCATTCTTTACAAAGAAGGTGCTTCCTTATCCGCAGCGGAGATGGGATGCCAGGGGGAAGTAGGCGTCGCTTGTTCCATGGCTGCAGGAGGCCTTGCCGCAGCGCTTGGGGGCACAAAGGAACAGATCGCCAATGCGGCGGAAATAGGCATGGAGCACAACTTAGGGCTCACATGCGATCCGATTGCCGGGCTCGTTCAAATTCCCTGCATCGAGCGCAACACGATGGGAGCTATCAAAGCCATCAACGCGCAGCGCCTAGCACTGCATGGGGACGGCACACACCGCGTCTCTCTCGATCAAGTGATCGCGGCCATGCGCCAGACGGGGGAAGAGATGAACTCCAAATACAAGGAAACATCAGAAGCGGGACTGGCGGTGCATGTCCCTATCAATTTACCGGAGTGTTAATAGACATCTTTCGTAACTAATACTTGGTCGCTTTTAGGGATTATTTTGGCCGATTTTCGATTCCTTTTGCGGGGGTAGTATACGAAGTTTGATACAACCCCCGCAAAAGGAACCGAAAAGTCGGCTCAAAAGAACCCTAAAATCGACAGAAGATTAGTTACGAAAGAGGTCTAATGCTAGAAGAGCTGCGCAAAGGTTATATACCAAGCCTTCCCATGGCATTGCGCTCGCTCGCTGTTCTCTTTCATTCCGCAAAAGACCTTTTTGTTGACCCAAAAATCCGCTCCCTCTTTCCTCTTACAAGCGCTTTTCCTCTTCTCACAGCACAAGCAGATCCTTCTAAACGTCCGCTTAAGCCCCTGAGGGTCGGCGTCGTATTTTCTGGTGGCCAAGCTGCGGGAGGGCATAATGTCATCTCAGGTCTTTTTGATGCTTTGCCTCCCCATTCTCATTTACTCGGCTTTCTTGATGGGCCTGCAGGGATTATTTCTGGAAAGTACAAAGAGCTGACGCAAGAGCTCGTCGATGACAGCCGCAATCAGGGAGGCTTTGATCTGATCGGGTCTGGGCGCTCCAAAATTGAAACCGATGAGCAATTCACGACTTCCTTAAACACTGTTCGCTCTTTAAAGCTCGATGGGCTTGTGATCATTGGAGGAGACGATTCCAATACGAACGCCGCTTTGCTTGCGGAATACTTTTTAAAAAATGACTGCCCCACAAAAGTCATTGGCGTTCCCAAAACTATCGATGGCGACCTAAAAAATAGCTATGTACCGATCTCTTTTGGATTCGACACCGCATGTAAAACTTACTCTGAAACAATTGGCAATATCGCAAAAGACGCTCTATCGGCCAAGAAGTACTATCATTTCATCCGTCTCATGGGGCGCTCGGCATCGCATATCGCATTGGAATGCGCATTGGTCACCCAGCCGAATTTAACTCTGATCGGCGAGGAAATCTCTCATGAGAAAAAAACGTTACAGAATGTGGTTCAAACCATTCGCGATTTAATTTCTGCGAGAGCTCAGCTCGGAAAGCGCTACGGAATCATTTTAGTTCCCGAAGGATTGATCGAATTCATTCCTGAAATCGGTTCACTGATTAAGGAGCTGAACGCCATTCTCGCCACCTCTCCCGAAATAGAAGACGTTACTCTGAAGCTCACACCTGAGGCACACGCGTGCTTTTCTTCCCTGCCTCAGGAGATCCAAAAGCAGCTGCTATTGCAGAGAGATCCGCACGGAAATGTGCAGGTATCGTTCATCGAGACAGAAAAGCTGCTCATCCAGATGCTTCACGGGCAAAAAGATTTTAATGCTATCAGCCATTTCTTAGGCTACGAAGGCCGCGCTGGCTTTCCCTCCAATTTTGATTGCACCTATTGCTATTCTCTCGGCAAGACAGCAGCCCAACTCATCGCTCAAGGATTCACCGGTTACATGTGTGCGATCCAGCATCTAGACATGCCTGCAGCTGAGTGGCAGATTGGGGCAGTGCCAATGACTGCGCTCATGGGCATGGAAATACGCAAAGGTAAAGAAAAGCCGGTCATCCAAAAAGCGCTTGTTGATCTAAAAGGCACAGCGTTTACCCATTTTGCTGCGCAGCGAGAGAAGTGGGCCCTGCAAGATCACTACCGATTTCCCGGTCCCATCCAGTTCTTTGGCCCTCCTGAGATTACAGAAACGGTGCCGTACACGCTTAGAGACGTTCTCTGAATTTGGGTAATTTGCTTTTCGCGTTCAGAGAATGTCTCTTACAAAAGATGCTTCATCTCGGCTTGGAGGATCGCAAAGGCGAGATAGGGATCTCGGCAGTGCACCTTGATCGGATCTCCATTGACTGACAATTCGATAAAGCCCTTTAAAAATCCCTGTTTGAGCTCGTCTTTGGTGAATGCGGGATTTTGGGCAATTGCCTCGGAATAGATCTTATGCGTTTGTCCGCCGTGCTTGACCTCTGCATAAAATATCGGCACAACGCTCGTGAGCACTCCGCTATCGGGCGCCATGGTTCCGAGCAAGCTGCAATTAACCGCTTTATAGCCCGTCTCCTCGCGGAGCTCTCTGATCGCCGCAAGCTCGTTGGTCTCTTCTTTTTTCTTGCGTCCGCGGGGCAGTTCTACTTCCCAACTCCGAGTCGCATGGCGGTAAGCGATGTTGACAATCACCTTTTTATTGGAAAGGATCGGAAGCATAGCCACGCAAGGGGTTCCTTCTAGGCCACTTTTCCACATCAAGCGGTCATAAGTTCCATAGACACCAGACGGAAAAATCACGGCATCTCTAATCCAAATCCAGTAATTGTCCTCAGCAATGATGCCGACTTTGCTCCACAATTTAGCGTTTTGCTCCGAATACCCTTTGGCCTGCAGCCGAGAAGCCGTCTGCTTTTCAATCTTGTGGATGCGATCTGGGTTTAAAACGATCTCTATTTCGCTGTTCTTCCAAACACCCAGCTGGCCGAAAATCTGCGAATGTTGCTTGGCAAACTGCAAATATTTTTGTATGCGATCGGGCTGCGGGGCATCGCCAAACAGGAGCGTGGCAGCTGAAAGGAGGAGTATAAAAAACAATCTCTTTGTCATAGAAAAATAATTAAAATAGCTAAACTATCCCATTTCAATAAATTGATAGCAACAGAGAAAGTTCGCTTGTGTATAAGCTCAAAGTTGATCTACAATCTTTCCTATGAAGTACTGCGAATCGACATCTCAGACAAAGCGGCGGCGCACTCGAGAAGTGCTAGTGGGTGGGGTTGGAGTAGGCGGCTCTCATCCGATACGCATCCAATCGATGACCACTTCCAACACGCGTGACGTAGAGGCCACCGTCTCTCAAATTATGCGGCTTGCCGATTCCGGTTGCGACATTGCACGCGTCACAGTGCAAGGCATGAAAGAAGCCGAAAGTTGCGAAAAGATCAAGAACACCTTGCTCCAGAAGGGATATACAATCCCTATTGTAGCTGACATCCATTTTTATCCACCTGCCGCTCTTAGAGTCGCGGACTTTGTAGACAAGGTGCGGATCAACCCGGGAAATTTTGTCGATAAGAGAGCCGCTTTTAAAGTCATTGAGTACGATGACGCCTCGTATCTGGCAGAGCTATCCAGGATTGAAGAGGTTTTTTCTCCACTTGTTGAAAAATGTAAACGCTTAAAACGCGCCTTGCGGATAGGCACCAATCACGGATCGCTCTCCGATCGCATCATGAATCGCTACGGAGACACCGCCTTTGGAATGGTCGAATCGGCTTTAGAATTTGCCCGCGTCTGCCGTGCGCTCGATTTTCACGACATCATCTTTTCTATGAAGGCGAGCAACCCTCTCGTGATGATCCAAGCTTATCGTCTCCTCGTCAAAGAAATGCTCGACCTCGGCTGGGATTATCCACTGCATTTAGGCGTTACGGAAGCGGGAGAAGGGGAAGATGGACGCATTAAATCTGCGGTTGGCATAGGAGCGCTTCTCCTAGACGGCATCGGAGATACAATACGCGTTTCGCTAACTGAAGATCCCTGGGAAGAAATCGATCCTTGTCGACGGCTGGTGACCTTTGCCGAGCGCTCTATAGGAAAGGGGATTGAAGATTTTGCGGAGACACACCGCTCAATCGCTGCCATCCAGCGTCGGCCTCTCACTCTTTCCACACTGCCGTTGCACCGTGATGGGACAGTAATCGGATCTGCGCGAGACAACGCATGGACACCCGAATCTATCGGGGTCCAAAAAAATGGATCACGCGGTCCCTCGACCCTGGATTTTGTTTTACTCGAAGAGGGGACTCAGGCGCCCGATGCACAGATCTTAAAGGACTGCAAGATAGGGTTGCTGACCCGAAGCGCGCATGTACCTGATGCCACCCTTATTTTGAAAGCAGATCAAGTGCAGGTTCTTCCCTCCACTCCTTGGATGTTGGAAGTGGAAAGTGAGGAGGATTGGGCCCTTCTCCAAACGGCAGTTCCTACATGCATTCTCTTTGCGCCTAAAGCCTCACGGCTACACACAGGACGCAAATTCTATCAATGGTTGAAAGACAATGCTATCCATGTGCCAGTGATTCTCTACTTTGAATATGCCTCCCCATGGGAAGATCTGATTATCGAGGCTGCTGCAGAATGCGGCTCTCTCTTGGCAGATGGCATAGGTGAGGGGATCTGTATCCGAGCGCCCCAGCCAATGGCTTCCCTCACTACTCTCAGTTTTGGCATCCTGCAAGCTATCCGCATGCGGACCTCCCGCACGGAATTCATCTCGTGTCCCGGCTGCGGCAGAACGCTATTCGATTTGCAGACCGTCACCAAAAGCATCCGAGATCGTACGGCCCATCTTCCCGGCGTCAAAATCGCCATCATGGGCTGCATTGTCAATGGCCCCGGTGAAATGGCTGATGCCGACTTCGGATATGTTGGATCAAAGCCAGGAAAGATCGACCTCTACGTGGGCAAGCAGTGCGTGGAAAAAGACATCGCTTTTTCAGACGCAGTGGAGCGTTTGATTGCGCTGATCAAATCACATGGCCGCTGGCTTGAACCAACAGTTTGAATGTTTGCTATTACATTTTCATCCTCGCGTACCGAATATATCAAAAATCCTTCCAATATATGTGTTGAAAATGTGTGCTCTAACTCAACTTCTCTGGATTTAAGTTTAAATCTGTCGAATGAAGGTCTTAATTACCTCCTTAAAATTGCTCCGCGATTATCGAGTTTCACACTTGTTCAATGTGCGCTTCAACCGCAAGTCACAATTCGACCATTTTTTGAGTACAATGCGTGTTTGGAACAGCTCTTAAAAAGGCCTAGGCTCTCGAATTTTTTCTTTTAACAACCCACATGTAAATATCTGTGCGTTAATAGCATCTTACTGCAAGATAAAGCTGCTTAGCATCTCTTCTGTCTAAAGATATTAAAACGTATTAATTTCACAATCTTATATTTTTGTTATTATTATAAATAATTATTTTATTTTACTAATTAATTATTTCGAATAATGCTATATTAAAAGTGTTGGAGTTGAGCTACTAGAAACCTTCGATTTCTCCACAGACGATTTTGAAGAGGGTTTGTCTTCAATAACGATCGATCCTATCTCTTTTGAGAAATAGGAAGACCTATTGTTAGAATTCTCAAGGTATCAAGCTTCTCATAGAAGCAAAGGATTATGAGCCGTGTTTCATTAACAGCTTATTATCCAAGAGCTTGAGAAAACAAACTCTCTTGACCTTCCCTCTCATTGTGCTTATGCGGATAAGCAAATGAATTAAAGGGGGAAGGTTTTTTTATTTTAGACCTCTTTCGAATTTAATCTTCGGTCGATTTTCGATTCTTTTTGCGGAGGTAGTATACGAAGTTAAAAAGAATCGAAAAGTCATCTGGAAAGAACATCAAAATCGACGAAGCATTAATTTCGAAAGAGGTCTTTTGACTTTCGCAGCTTTTTGAAATAGTCGAGGCGCTTTTTCATTTCCCTTTCAAATCCTCGCAATGCTGGATTGTAGAATTCTCTATGCCCCAGTTCCTCTGGAAAATACTCCTGACCAGAAAATCCCGAAGGAAGATCGTGGTCGTATTGGTATCCTTTTCCGTAATCCATCTCTTTCATGAGCTTTGTAGGCGCATTGAGAATCGTCTTCGGGGGCAGGAAGGAGGCACTGTTTTGCGCCAATGTACGTGCTTCAGAGAAAGCTTTGTAAATCGCGTTGCTTTTTGGAGCGAGGGCTAAATAGACGATCGCTTGAGCCAAGGCAAGATCTCCCTCTGGATGACCGAGTTGATCAAAAGCTTTCCAGGCATTGAGAGCGACCTCTAAACTCTGTGGATCTGCAAGGCCTATGTCTTCCACAGCCATGCGCACTATTCTCCGCGCAATAAATTGCGGATCTTCGCCGCCCTCGAGCATGCGGGCAAGCCAGTACAATGCCGCATCGGGATCAGACCCTCGCACCGACTTGTGCAAAGCGGAGATGAGATTGTAATGCCCATCCGCTGACTTGTCGTAAAGAGGATTGCGCCGCTGGAGGATCAGTGAGAGCTTTTCTTTGTCGATGGCACCCTCTGTTCCCGAAAACTGCGCAGTGTTTTCTACCATGTTGAGAAAGTGGCGCGCATCCCCATCTGCAAGGGAAAGCAAAAACGCACGCGCTTCTTCCGTTAAATTAAGAGGAGAAAAGCGCTCTTCATACCTCTTGAGAATGGATTCTAATCCCGAATGATCGATTTGCTTTAAAGGCAGTACGCGCAGGCGCGAAAGGAGGGCATTGTTTAAGGCGAAAGAGGGATTTTCAGTGGTCGCTCCGATAAGTATTAACGTCCCATTTTCGATTAAGGGGAGAAAGACATCTTGCTGGGCCTTATTGAGCCTGTGGATTTCATCGACGAAGAGAATGCATTTTTGGTTGAATAAAGGCTGTTTTTGGATTTCATCCACGTATTTTCGCAACTCACTCACCGCAAAGTTGCCGCTAAAATAGATGAAGCGCGCAGAAAATGATTGGGCGTACACGCGGGCAAGTGTCGTTTTGCCACATCCTGGAGGACCCCATAGCAAAAGCGACACGGGGATTTTCTTTCGGATGATCTGCGCGATCAGCCCAGATTCTCCAAGAAGATGTTCTTGGCCTACGATTTCTTTCAAATCAGAGGGGCGTAATATTTCGGCTAACGGTAAATTCATTTGTAATTAATATGCAATGTTTTGAATTAAAAGCAAAATAAAACATGTTACTTAAATTAACAAAAGAATAAATTAAATTATAGGAAAGCTCATGCTTTCCACTTAAAAAAATAGGAGAGTTATGAAAGAGTCACGTAAAAACCCTCAACAACCCCAACAACAACCTAAATGGCAGCAAAACCCACAGCAGCCAACTAGAGAAAGAGAGCCAAGACGCGAGTCTCCCCAACAACCACAAAAAAAATGGCAAGGCCAGTAATCTTTGATCTCGGGCAAGTACTCAGTATTTGCTCGATTCCAATTCAGAACTATTTTCCTTTAACCACTGAATGATTGTCTCCGAGCTATAGAGCGCTTGCTCCCCGATAATTAGGCAAGGTACTTCTAAAACTCCACCGATGCGTTTGAGCTCCTCTTTAGCTGCGGAATCTTCTTTCACGTTTTTTAGGTTAACTTTCTTTTGGATTGTCTTCAAATAATCTAAAACTTGCCTGCAATAAGGGCAATAGGGAACGTAGTAAAGCGTTTTTTCCAACTTCTGAGAAGCAGTGAGACTGGAAAATCCCAATAAGCAGAGGGCAAGGATCATTTTAAACATAGGCTTACTATACAAAAATCGCACTTGATGTAAATCACCATGCAGAGTACTATCTAGTTTTTGAGTTATTATGGGAGGGTTTTTCATGAATAAAAAACAATCCTTTGGTTTCATTGTTGGTTTATTTGTGAGCCTTTGCTTTTTACAACGAGCACAGGGGGGAGAATTAGAAATGAAAACACAATTTTCTGAACCTTCGAAATCTTTGACTTTCGATGAGAAGAAAACCTATCAGGCTGTGATTCACACTTCAAAAGGTGAAATCGTCTGTGAGCTCTATCCTCAAAAAGCTCCTTTATCAGTGACTAATTTTATCCAATTAGTTGAAGGTGGATTCTATAACGGACTCATTTTTCATAGAGTGGAACCCAAATTCGTCGTTCAAGGGGGCGATCCAGAAGGCACCGGAAAAGGTGGACCTGGATATACTGTATCAGCTGAAATTGGTTTACCCCATCAAAAGGGCGCCTTAGCCTGGGCGAGACTGCCGGATCACGTCAATCCTCAGAAAAAATCTAGCGGCTCGCAGTTTTACATCACTTTAGAAAAAATTCCTTATCTAGATGGCGAATATACTGTTTTTGGACAGACAATTTCAGGAATGGAAGTCGTCAACCGGATCGCAAAAGGCGATGTCATTAAAAAGATCGATATTATCATTAAGTAACTAAGCTTTTATATTACATTATTTTATAAAAGTGTTTTTACAAAATTCAATGTTTTGCTATGTTTAAAATTACCTCAGATCAGGTAAAAGTTATGCATAGTAGAAGAATCCGCATTCAATCTATCCTTAAAAATCCGCTCTCACAAAAGTTAGAAGTTAAGCATCAGAATACTATTTTAAAAATGCAAAAAACAAAAAAATCGACTAAATCTTATTAATTTAAATTTTTATTTAAATTAAATTTAAAAAAAAATTTTTTCTTAAAAACCAATTCAGAACATATCTAGAAGCTGTTTTTTAAATGTCAAAAGCATTTAATTTATTAATTAAAATAAATTTTTTTTAAAATAATTAATGTTTTATGTATATTGATAATTAGAGGATAAGAAAAGGTAATTAACTCCCTATTAAGGAGTAAACTTTTCAGACCACTTCTATCCAACAAGGAGAAAATTATGGCTAAAAAAAGAGCTTCTTCTAAAAAAACACACAAAAGAAAAACTGCCAAAACTGCTCGTAAGTCTCGCAAGACTACAGCACGTCGTACAAAACGAGCAAAAGCTCGTCGATAACCCCTGGTTATAAGACGCTAGTTCTGTCGATCTAATGGTTGTCGAGCAAGTTCAGGACTTGCTCGATTTTTTTTATACACAAATAGACATCTTGCGTAACCTCGTTTTACGCAAGATGTCTGATGAATTCAAAAGTTGGAATTTTGGCAAGGAAGCGGTGCTAATTTTAGCGTCTGGAGCGAGCGACCATTGCTGAATAGCAAGGCGCGATTAATACCAATTTTTGAGTTCATGTGTATATCACACGCCTTTTCTTGGCTTATAAGCCAGTAAGAAATAAAAAAATGCGATGAGTAGCAACGCAGCACCCAACAATAGTGGAGAATACATATTCCATCCTGCAAGGGGACCTGCTACGAGTGGTGCGATGATTTGACCGATTGACCACATGGCTCCTCCAGCTCCCAAAGATCTTCCCTGCATATCTTCTGCTGACCGCAAGGAGAGTAGAGCTCCCAAGTTAACCCAAGCAAGCGCCCCTCCAAAAATGGCGATCGGAATGATAATCCAATAATACCAGAGAAGGTTAGGCCAGACAAAAAACGCCGTTCCGATGGCAGCAAACAAACAGCCCAAACAAATCATGTGGTTTAAAGAGAATTTTCCCGAGAGCTCTTTATTCAAGTACATCGAGACAAAGCACCATATGACCGCCATGTAGGCAAAAATGTCGCCGATTAATGCCGGACCGAGGCCAAATTTCTGCACGAGAAAAGTGGGCGAAAAGATCAAAAAAAAGCCCCAACCTATGGAAAACAACAAGTAAGCTGTCAAGATAATCCGCAGAGTCTTCTCATGAAACACCAGCCGAATGTCTTTAAACGTACCGAATAGTTTCACGGCTTTATGCCCCGCTTTAGGGCGCCACGATTCGACATAAAAGAAATAGACGACGATGAAGTTGATCAAAGAAGCAATGGCTGCAAAAATGAAGGCACCCGATCCCGATAGCCACTCGGGATTGGCCAATTTTCCGCCTACCCATGGACCCGCTACAAATCCCAGGCCTCCAATTCCGAGCAGAATGCCAAAAGCCCTGCTTCGATGCTTCGCATCTGTCAAATCGGCTGTTGCAGACTGGGCTAGGGCAAAATTTCCAGAACACAGTCCTGTCACAATGCGTCCCACAAATAATAGATCGAGACTTTGAGTATAAATGCTCCACGCCATCACTGCATAGCCTACAATACAGAGCGCGATGCTCGCTAAAAAAATCTTATATCTTCCGTAATGATCCGCCAAAACTCCTGCGATGGGAGCCCCAAAGAATTGAGCGATGCCAAAGATTGCAAAGAGAAGTCCCAGAATAGTGGTTCTGGTCGCTTCTAGCGTTTCGGGAGCGAAAAAATGGAGCTCGGGATTTAAAAGCAAAGGGGCCAATATCGGAAAGACAATTGAAAAGCCGATTAGATCGAGCAAATAAGTAAAAAGCACCGTTAAAAAAGTACGGTAATGCTGGGGTGATTTGAACATAAAATACCTAGCTTTACGATTATTCAAACTATATGGTTATTTAAAAATAATTTTCAATCAATATAATGAAGAAAAAGAGGGGTTGCAAATGCATATCACTGTTGAAAACCAAACAGTAAGTGAAAATATCCACTCTTTCTTGGTGCTCCTGCGCAGAATCGAGGCTAAGAGAGAGCGGACAGGGTCAGCACTGTTAGAAAAGTCTTATCGAGCTTTTCTCAATCGCTCTACCGGAAAACTTCTATTTGCCGACTCGTTTAAAGAGCAGATGGATTTCTCATCTAGCGATTGGAAGGAATTGGAGTTTAGTTACATTTATGATCCGATCAGCGAAAGTTTTCATGCGAACATCTATGAGCCACACAATCTAAAAAAGGCGTTTGAGCTCAACCACCTTTCGTCACATGCAGTCACAGCAATTAAAAGCACGATACACATTTTGAATAACTTATCCTCTTTAGTAAAAGGTCCCAATAGCGATTCGATCACAAAGATCAAGGCACTCTGTAACCTGCAAGTGGATGTGGGATCGGTTGAAAAAGATAAAAGCATTCTCGTAGTTGCCTGGCACGGCGTAGACAGAATAGGGGCGGAAAAGATCTTGCGAAACAAACCCGTCGGCACATTCTTATTTCGAGAGGATTATTTTGCCTCGCTCTTACAAAATCAGCTCACTGACGAGCTGGGTAAAGATGTGCGCTGCGTCACTTTGACACTTGTAGAACCCGAGCAAAAAATCTCTGATTTTACCTTAGTGCATATGGACCATCTGTGGAGATGGTATAACGATGCGCTCTTCTGTAATGTTCAAGGGTTTTCAAGAGTTGAGGATTTAATCGAAACGCACTTTAAAGGAAGAGCGAATACTCCATTGTACCACCGCCTTCAGGAAGAGTGGATTGCGTAAAAGTCCTGTGATACCAGTTTGCAATTTTGTGACACGACGGTTTTAGGCAATTTGGAATGAAATTGGACCCCACAAAATGATAACCTTTTGTATCCATCATCCCAATATCAATCGCGCAACGCACGGTGGAAAATACGCTGCTGACGATGATTAATACGAGTGGAATTACATAAGGGCAAGCGCACAGTACAGCTATTAAGGCGGCAATGGTAAGTGCGATCGCAAGCAGTCCCATTACATGCATGACCATTTTCTTGTTCAGCTGCATTTTTACATCGGACAGCAACTCTTTTGCTTCTAATCTCCACTCTTTTTCATGTATAAAATTTCCAGTTGCCATATTGCGCAGAAGCTGTGGGACCTTTTCTTGAACTTCCTGCGCGCAGCGAGGAAAAAGACGTCGGATGAGTTGTCTGTCTTTGGCGCCCCAGGCCAGAGTTTCATATTCTCTAACTTTTTCCACTCTTTCTTGAGCCGTCAAGGCGGGAAATTTTCTTTGTACCAGGTCTTCAATCAAAGAGATTGTGACCTCGTCGCGATGGCAATATTCCTTATAAAGGGATAGCAAGCTCATTATCTGCGCAGAACTCAATTCCTGACCCTTTAAAGAGCTGTCTGGCAGAGAGAGAGCGCTGCGTAGGGCCATAGCTCTTTTCATACCACTTCCTTCCATGAGAACTTCAAAGCCGCATATAATCAACCCCAAAATGGGCACTTTTTTGAGCAGCGAGGTCAAGACAGAAAATTGTGCCGAGCTCACATTAAAATAGGAGAGGATTGTGGTAATAATTTCAATGTTGCTAAAGCCCGAAGAAACAATATTAAATGGCGATTCGATGAGCCTTAAGCAGTTGTCGCGTGACCCTTCCATGTCAGCTGTTTTTTCAGAATGCACTTGATCTATGACACTCTCTGCAATATCGCTGGGTGCGTAAAAGAGATTGAGCATACTGGGGATATTTAAAGTGCCAAAATAATGGTGCTGTACAGCAGCAGATCTGCGTTCCGCAGATTGCTGCGCGACTGGAGGAAAGTCAAAATAATTAAAACTATTTGTTGATTCTACTGCACACATAAACTTAAACACGTTTAAACGTAATATTAATTATAACATATTTGTAAATATTAACTGGCTATTAAAAATTTTTAATTTTTAAATACAAGAGTGGAAAAGATATTTAAATTTTTAATTAACAATATACATTTGATTTGGGAAAGAAATCGGAGCAGAGGGATTCGAACCCCCGACCCACTGCTCCCAAAGCAGTTGCGCTAGCCAAACTGCGCTATGCTCCGACTTGAAGTAATGAGAATTCTAATCATCCTATCCAATTAAAGACAATGGGATTTTCTACAAATGGATTCAAAATATTTATTAACACGCTGTAGGCGTGGGATATTTGTTGTGAGGCATTGATTCTTTGTGATATGGCAGAAGAATCAGGTGAACCTATCTCAAAAAGAAAAAATGTTGATTTTTGATGGGTTTTTTGTTCTATTTTTATGCTTCTTCGCAGGATATAATTGCTATGCCTTCTTTTCGCCATCTTAAGTCTGTGATCCGTTTAAATGAACTTGCCGAAGATCCGCTGGATTTGAGTGAGGAGGGAATCCTTACCCCCAAACGCATTGAGTCGCTACATGCCGAAAGCTGTGGACTGAAGCTTTTTTTTGGAACAGAGCGTGTTTCCGATCTGACGTTAAATGCTCTTTTCGAATTAGCTGAGGAGAGAGAAGTCATCCAAAAAATGACCGCGATGCAATCTGGGGAAATCGTCAATTTCATAGAAGGGCATGAAAGTGAAGAGAGACCTGTTCTACACACAGCGATGCGCGACTTTTTTGAACACAGACACACGGCTTCGAGCGCTCACAAGGCCACGCAGCTCGCATACCAGGAGCTTGAGAAACTAACAACATTTTTAAACAGCATCGAAAAGAGCAATTCCTTTACGGATTTGATCCAAATCGGCATTGGGGGATCAGAACTAGGGCCCAAAGCTGTCTATTTAGCCATGGAAGCATTCCATAAACTCCATCGAAGCGTCCATTTTCTGTCCAATGTTGATCCTGATGACGGCGCTCGCATATTCCATTCTGTGGATCTCGAAAAAACTCTCGTCGTGGTCGTATCCAAATCGGGTACCACTTTAGAGACGCTGACCAATGAGGAGTTTGCTAGGGAAAAATTCAAAAAGGCAGGTTTGAATCCCAAGGACCATTTTTTAGCTGTAACTGGCAAAGACAGTCCCATGGATGACCCACAAAAATACTTGGCTTCCTTTTACATTTGGGACTACATCGGCGGACGCTATTCGGCGACTTCCATGGTAGGCGGGGTGGCATTGGCCTTTGCATTGGGCATGGATCGCTTCTTGGATTTTTTGCGCGGAGCTAATGCAATAGATAAAGCGGTTTTAAATAAAAATCCTCGCAATAACCTGCCTCTTCTATCCGCGCTTTTGGGGATATGGAATCGCAATTTCTTGGGCCTTCCCACAACAGCGATCATTCCTTATTCTCAAGCGCTTTCCCGCTTTCCCGCGCATCTGCAGCAGCTGGATATGGAATCGAATGGAAAACACATCGATAAAAAGGGCAACGTAGTCGATTTTGACACAGGACCTATTATCTGGGGAGAGCCGGGGACCAACGGTCAGCACTCTTTCTACCAGTCCATTCATCAAGGCACAACGATTGTGCCCTTAGAATTTATTGGGTTTAAAAAGAGTCAATACAAAGAAGATATTATTTTTAATGGGACTAGCTGTCAGGAAAAGCTCCTTGCCAATCTCTTTGCGCAATCGATCGCGCTCGCTCAAGGTCAAAAAAATGACAATCCCAATAAGGTCTTTTTTGGAAATCGGCCCAACCGCATTTTGTTAGGCGAGCAACTCGACCCTTTTATGACAGGTTCTCTCTTGGCCTATTATGAGCACAAAGTCGTTTTCCAGGGTTTTATCTGGAATATCAATTCCTTTGACCAAGAAGGAGTGCAGCTCGGTAAAAAACTCGCGCTTAAAATCGTCGATCAGTTCGCTTCTAAGCGCCAAGGTAAGGGGCTCGACAGCAAATCCTTCCCCCTGGGAGCTGCTTACCTAAAACAACTAGAATAAAATTCCAAGATGAAGTAGCATCGCTTTCCATGTCTTCCGTTCTCAGCGTTACAAATCTTAAGAAAACCTACGGCAAAAAAAAGCCCTTCCACGCCGTAAATGGAATTTCTTTCGACCTAAAATCGCAAGAGATTTTAGGTTTGCTCGGACCCAATGGCTCTGGCAAAACAACCACTATCCAGATGCTTTTGGGAACGTTGACGCCGACAGAGGGTTCGATCGTTTATTTCGGAAAAGATTTTTTACAGAACCGCACTGAGATCTTACAGCACGTCTCTTTTGCCAGCACTTACACAAGTCTTCCCTTTGTATTGACCGTGGAAGAGAATCTCAAATTTTTTGCCAGGCTTTACTGCATGAGCGACGCCCTAGAGCGCGCCAAGCCCCTTCTAAACCGCTTTGGAATCTACGACAAGAGAAAGGAAAAGGTTTCCTCTTTATCCGCTGGGCAAATCACGCGCTTAATGCTCGTCAAAGCTTTTTTTATAGACCCGAAGGTTGTCCTCCTAGATGAGCCGACAGCTTCTTTGGATCCCGACATTGCGCAAGACGTGTGTAGTTTTCTTCTAGAACAAAGAGAGAAAAGGGGAGTATCGATTCTGTTCACGTCGCACAAAATGGAAGAGGTCGCTGCCATTTGCGATCGGGTGATCGTGCTGAAAAAAGGACAGATCATCGCAGATGACCTGCCTAAAAATCTGGCAAAGAGCGTCTCCTTTTACCACTTGCGCCTGACCATTATCGAAGGATTGGAGCAAGCGAGCGAACTGGCTAAAAAATACGGTTTTGCATCGGAGATCGATCAAAAAATGTTCAGTTGCTATCTAGACGAAAAAGAAATCCCTTCTTTCCTAAATCTATTGATGCAAAAGGGAATCACTTATGCGAGCATACAGATCGAAGAGCCCTCCCTAGAAGACTATTTTCTCACGATTGCAGGCGGTGACCTATGAGATGGCAGCGCATAATGGGAGTGTACTTTCGCTATCTCTATGTGATGAGAAAAGGTCTGCACCATCTCTCTGATCTCTTTTATTGGCCTACGATCGATATCCTTCTCTGGGGATTGACCTCGCTCTGGATCCAATCGCAGCATTTTGAAGTGCACAATATCCCACTGATAGTGATGACAGGACTAATCTTCTGGCAGATTTGCTGGAGGGGGTCTATTGACATTTCCGTGAGCCTTTTACAAGAATTATGGCAGCGCAACCTGGTCAATTTTTTTTCTACGCCTCTAAAATTCTGCGAATTCATAACGGGTATGCTCTTATTATCCCTTTGTAAGTTGTGCATTTCTGTGACCTTTAGTGCGGGCTTGATCTATTTGCTATACACCTTGAACGTCTTTACCCTGGGATGGGCCTTTTTACCCTTTATGGTTTCTTTAATCATTTTTGGGTGGACACTGAGTTTTATCTCTGCCAGCGCGATCATTTACTGGGGGCACAGCATTGAAATGATTGCTTGGATGGCAGGTGGACTTTTCGCCCCTTTCAGCGCGGTTTTCTATCCTGTATCTGCTCTGCCCGCTTGGGCTCAAAATATTTCCTGGTGCCTTCCCACGACCTATATCTTCGAGGGCATGCGCTCCATTCTCAATCAAGGGGTTTTTCCTGCGCGCTATTTCTGGATTAGCATGGCGCTAAATGCCATCTTCTTATCAGCTGCAATCTGCCTGTTTCGCTGTATGTTTGAGAAGAGCCGGAAGAAAGGACTTGGCCGCTTAGAGTAAAACTAAGAGACGTTCTCTGAATTTTGATAGTTCGATTTTTGATGCATTATTCAGAGAACGTCTCTAAGATGCTTTCTGATTGTAGATGAGGCGCTCGACTTCGTCTTCTGGCTCCAGTGATTGATAATCCTTGGAAGAGAAAATGGCCTTTCTAAAATGGATACACACATTGCGAAAAAACCGGTTCGGTTCTTCCGTCGGATTTTGCGCAAAATTAACAGGTATACACAAAATGATTCAAAAGTTGGTTTTTGGCAAGGAAGCGGCGCCAATTTTTGCGTCTGGAGCGAGCGACCATTGCTGAATAGCAAGGCGCGAGTGAAGACCGAAAATTTGCTGCCAAGCTGACGCAGCCAAAGGCCAACTTTTGAATCATTTTGTGTATAATTCCATATTCCCTCCATCTGATCTTATAGTTAATATTTTATATTATTAAGTAAAGGTCTTTTACTTTTCATTTGCAAAAAACAATCAAAGAGGTACAATCAAGGCCATGAAGTACGCAAAAATGTTTTGTAGTTTCTCTCATTCAGCCACTGCGTCCGCGCGCGCGCGGAACGGATAGTCTTTATTTCTCTGATTCAGTTCTGGCTTAAGAAAAAATATAGGAGAGTGCCTGCGAATTCAGCTTCTGTCGATTTTTCGATTCTTTCGAGCCGATTTTCGATTCCTTTTGCGGGGGTTGTATCAAACTTCGTATACTACCCCCGCAAAAGAAATCGAAAATCGGCTGAAATAATCCAAAAACTCGACGAAGCCTGAATTCACAGACACTCTCTAAGAAGGGACGCATATGAGTATTAAAAATGTACTAGAGATCTTCAATCACAGTTTCGCGCTATTTATCGTTTTCCCCTCGATCGTCGCTTTGGGGATCTACCTCACATATAAATTGCGTTGTATACAAATATCCAAGTTAAAAAATAGCCTTCTATGTCTCGTTAAAAAAAATGGGGACGAAGAGGGGAGCATCAGCCGTTTCGGTGCGATTTCCGCAGTGCTTGCCGGCAATTTCGGTACGGGCAATATTTCTGGGATGGCAGTGGCCATTGCGACAGGAGGCCCTGGAGCTCTGGTATGGATGTGGGTCATGGCTTTTCTCGGAGCTGCAATCCAATACGCCAGCTGTATTTTGAGCGTGATGTTCCGCAGCAAGACAGAAGACGGTGAATTTGCGGGCGGTCCGATGTATTATTTGCGCGATGGTCTTGGATATAAGGGTTTAGCCGCTCTGTTTGCCCTTTTCACTCTTTTCGGCTCCATTGCGGTCGGTAACTTTGCGCAGATTAACTCCGTGATCCTCCCTTTGCAAAAAATGGGCTTGAATCCTTTTTACTGCAGCCTTGCGATCGCTGTTTTTGTGGGGATCGTCATTTTAGGAGGCATCCGCCGCATCGCTAACTTCGCCACATACGTCGTTCCTTTTAAAGCATTTCTTTACCTCGCAACAGCTTTTGTAATTATCATTTTAAATGCGGATAAGGTGCCCCAAGCTTTCTCTGTCATGTTTCATAGCGCGTTTGACTTCACTTCAGTAATGGGTGGGGTTTTGGGTATGGGCGCATGCAAAGCGATTACAACAGGCTTTGATCGTGGACTTTTTGCTACCGATGCGGGGACAGGGATCGTACCTATCTTACAAGCCAGTGCGCGCTCTAAAAATCCCGTTTTAGATGGTCTGGCTACCCTGATTGCACCCGTCATGGTCATGGTTGTCTGTACAGCTACAGGCCTTGTTTTGCTCATCACAGGAGCATGGCAGGTTCCCGGCTTGCAAAGTACCAATATGGTCACACACGCTTTCAGTGCGGGGCTGGACAGCAGCATAGGCGGCTATATCGTCATCATTTCTCTAATCCTATTTGCCTACACGACAATACTGGCATGGGCTTACTGCGGGGAAAAAGCTTTAGGATTTCTCATGGGTTCTCAAAAAGGGCGCTTGTTTAGATATTTCTACATCGCTTTGATTCCTCTCGGAACGTGCATCCATGTAGAAATGATTTGGAGTCTGGCAGACATCGCAATCACTCTCATGCTGATCATCAACCTAATCGGCATTGCCAAATTGTCCAATCGCGTCGTGGATTCCACCCGTGAATTTGTTTTAGCTACTAAAGCCGAATAGTGCCGTTTTCAATAGAAAATTCGCGAAAGGCGCTATTGATGGAATGAGGAGAGGTCACAAAGACTTGCCCAAAATGGGTGAGGTGATCTCTCAATTGAGCATGGCGTTCGCTGTCGAGCTGGATGCCAAAGTCATCAATTGCTAAGAGGGGAGAAGCCTCAAGCCTCTGCTGCATATGCTGCCACTCTGCAAAGCGCAAAGCAGCGATGCAGGAGCGCTTCTGTCCTTCGCTTGAAAAATGCTTAGCTTCCCTTCCAGATAAATGGATAGAAAGATCGTCGCGATGTGGGCCTGCTAGCGTCGTGCCGTAGTGCATCTCTTTATTGCGGGCGGCTTGCCAATGTGAAGCGAGCTTGTGGCAAAGATCTTCCTCGCTTGCGCTCTGTAAAAATGATCCATAAACCAAACCGAGCTTTTCGTCACGCGAAAAGAGCTCCATCCACTGGGCTGAAGCTTCCTGCAACTGCTGCGCGGCGCTCTTTCTCTTGGCTATGAGGTAACCCGCAGCTGGAATCATAACCTGCTCCCACTGAGCGAGCGTCTCCACATTCCGAGATCGGAGGAGTTCATTGCGCTGCTTCATCGCTTTATAATAGCGCGAGAGGTAAAAGAGATAGAGTGGATCGATTTGGGCGATGTGTAGATCGAGAAAGCGGCGCCGCTCTGCAGGAGAACCTGCAATCAGAGCAATGTCATCGGGGGATAAGAGTGCGGAGGGCAATATTCCGAGAAGAGCGCTGAGATAGGGATAGCTCGTATCGTTGTATATAATCTTCTTAGAATTGCCGTCGTAATAAATTTTTAGCGATTGTGTGATTTCATTTTTGACAAAATGGGCTTCGATGTAGAAATGCGTCTGCCCTTCTCTAATCAAGTCTTGAAGCCGCTGCGTGCGAAAAGAGCGTCCCGTACTCAGAAAGCGAATAGCCTCAAGCAAATTGGTCTTGCCCTGTCCGTTGCGGCCCCAAAAGACGTTCACTTTTGGGGAGAACGCGAGCTCTACATGTTCGTAATTGCGAAAATTCTGTAATTTCAAATAAGTGAGATGCATTCTTGAGCCTTTTTCAAAGCCAAATTCTAGCATCCCCTTCATTCGTTCTATATCTATATTTAGATATAAATTTTCAGGGGAGCAAAGAAGCACTGAAAAATTTCAAAATCAGGGCCTCATAATTTGAAAATTCTCAATCGAGTCGCATCGGCATAATGACAAATTCTGCAGAAGAAGAGTCGGTGATCATGCCTGGATTATAGGAGTCAGTGAGCGTGAAATGCACGGTCTCGTCCTTGCTGTGCCGCAAGATGTCGAGCAAGTAGTGCGGGTTAAACGCAATCTCGAGCTTTTCTCCGCCGTAATTGACAGGCATGTTGACCTTGCCCTCTCCGATCTGTCCGCTGACAGCAGAGAGGTGGAGCTCACCTGTGGTGAAAGAAAAACGCGTAGCACTCGAATCCTCTGAGGTGAAGAGAACGACCTGGCGCAACAGAGACATGAGCTCTTCTCGATGCACGATGAGGGGCTTTTCCTTTTTTTGCGGGATGAAGCTACTCACATCGGGATATTGCCCTGCGATGAGCTTGCTGATCAGCGTCATGGAGCCGATTTCGCAGGCGATCTTATCAGCTAATAGAGTGATGGTGGTTTTGCCTTCTTCTCCTGCGAGCATGCGCATTATCTCATCGACAGCTTTGATCGGGATGATGGAGGAAAGGTTTGCTTTGGGCTGGATCTCGGTTTGTGCAGTGATCTTGGCCAGTCGCTTGCCATCGGTGCTGATGAGCGAGAGCTGTCCTTGCGCGACCTCTATACACACGCCATTTAATACTTGGCGATCATCGTCGTGCGCTGCTGCGAATGCGACGCTGGAAAGGAGTTCTTTCAATTGGGTTGCAGGCAATGAAAAGTTAAATCCATCGGAAAAATTAGGGAAAGAGGGGAATTCACTCTTGTGCATGCCCTGGATTTTGAAATGAGATGTTCCCGCATTGACCATTCCAATTTCTGCGGAAGCGCTGTGGATCTCGACATGGGGAGCGGATAGTTCTCGGATTAGCTGGAAAAAGCGCCGCGCTGGCAGAGTGATCGCACCTTCTTCTAACACCTTAGCTTCCACAAAGGCGCGCATGCTCACCGTTAAATCCGTGGCGCTGAGCACCAATTCATCGTCGACAGCTTCCAGCAGCACGTTTGCCAAAATGGGAATCGCAGGCTTGGGCGCAGTAATGTTTTGGATCTTGTTAATGAGAGTAAGCAGCGCTAAGCGCGGGACGATACACTTCATAAGAGAACTCCTTGATCGGACTCCATTTTACACAAAGAGATTGGAATCGTCAATTCTTAGTCTCGCTCGCGCAGCGCTCGGTGTATCGTCCTGTCATGCTCTCTTTCTTTCAAAGCAGCGCGTTTATCGTAATTCTTTTTACCTCGGGCTGAAGCGATTTTCACTTTCATGAATCCATTTTTGAGGTAGATGGCCAGAGGGATCAAAGTCAATCCCTTCTCTTGGGAAAAGTTCTTCAGTTTGAGAGCTTCTCGTTTGTGCACGAGCAGTTTGCGCTCTCTTCTCTCCGAGTGATTATAAGCCATGCCCCCAAAGCGGTAGGGAGCGATCGAGGCATTTTTCAAAATTACATTCAGCGCATCGTCGACGAGGATATAAGAATCCTGGAGAGATCCTCCGTGATCACGCAGGGATTTGACCTCTGTGCCGAGCAGCACAATACCCGCTTCCCAAGTTTCTAGGATTTCATAATCGTGGAATGCGCGCCTATTGGAACAGATTTCCGTATCAGCTTTTTTTTTAGTCATAACTCATCTGCCGAAGAGGGATTGGCCAAAGGGCGTGACACAAAAGCACTCCTTATTCGCATGAGTGCCGACTGCGGTGACGCCAATTTCAAATAGCCACTCTAAAACAGTAGCTTTTATTAGAGCAAGTTCGGCATCGGAATAAGTGGGTAAATTGTATTTCCACGTCTTTCCTTGGCGCTTCAACATGACGATGGAATCCTCACTCAAAGGGACTATGACCCCGCGGATAAAATCTTCAAAGTAGACCCATTGGCCATTTAAAACGCGTATAATGCTCTTTTCTGCTTCGCGGATATGGCGATCCGTCGCGAGCTGAGCGGGAATGCGCTCCGAAATCAAGCGGTTCAATGGATGTTTGTAGAGGAAAAGAGCGCGGCTTTCCATGCGCATATCAAACCAATCGCTCGCGGCTTCCAGAGCGTACAAACGGCCATCGATGACATCGGCCAGCTTTAATAAACGGATCTTCTTGAAAAGAGAGTCCACATATTTGAGAAAAGCCGGGTCGTTGGGCGCGAAGCCCTCCATCCGCGTGCTGAGCAAGGTCAACGTCTCCTCTGAGAAAACCAGGGAATGCTGCTTGTCTTCTACGAGGGGAATCGGTTGCTTTTTTGCCAGGCTTAAAAGAGCCATCATATCTTGGATGAGGGAAAAATCGTGCGGCCTTTTTCTGATGACGGCTTGCTGGGAAGCGATCGGCGGCGTCTCGGTATGGCGCAAAAAAGTCAAGTACTCGCGCCACTCGTTGAATGGGGTGACGATTTCCTTCCACTGATTATCGACTTTGCGATAGCCCAGGCAGCAGACAAAATTAAACTCCAAATGCAGTACGTGCTCTTCAAACACGCGTTTTGAAATCCCATATTTTTCGATGATGGCATCTGCATAGACGGTGAAATCCGGAGCGTGAAACACTTCATGCATGATCGCCGCTTGCGTCGCATCCGGAAAACTTAGCTCACTTAAGTAGCGATAAAAAATTTGAGGAGAGAGCAGATACTTTTCAATGATGGAATCAAAAATGTTGTTCGATGTCCGCGGAATCGAATACCAGGCGGGCAGAACGGATATGGGAACCTTTTTGAGCAAACTCTGCAGAAACTCCATACCTGGTTTAAAATCGGGATCAAATTTGATCACCTGCGCTTCAAAGTACTTGCGCATGTCTTTATCGATCAGTATGGAATCATCCTGTATGGCAAACAGGCCTGTCTTGCTCAGTTTTACTATGCTCGGCTGAATCTCTTCGTCTTCTAAATCGAGCGACTTGGCCAGCTTGCGGATAGACACTTTGATCGAGCTGTAAAGAATTTCTTCCAAAACCTCTAGATCTACAATCGAAAACTCAGCCATTGCCAATCGATTGTCAATATCATGCTTAAAATCGTAATCTTCTAAGCTAATTTTATTCTTGCGGGACTGAGTAGGCTCGTGCATGGTGTCCTCGCGATTAATGCATTTCCGTCTTGGAGACGCTCTCTGAATTTGGATAATTTAATTTTTGATGCATTTTTTGTTCCATCTGTTTGCCTTTTCACAGGACATACTTAAATCCAGTAGGCCAAGAAAAGGCAAAGAGATGTGGCAAAAAAGGCGCGAAAAGCAAACTGTCCAAATTCAGAGAACGTCTCTTAATTTCAATAAGATAGGATAGCAGCTCTCCCGATTTGTGACAAGCCATGTCTATACCGAACGTGATTGAAAAATTGGTTTTTGACAAGAAGGCCGCGCAAATTTGTGCTCTCGAACGAGCGACCATCGTGCGCGCACAAGGCGCGAGTCTCGGGAGCATAAATTTGCTGCGAAGCCGACGCCGTCAAAAACCAATTTTTCAATCACGTTCGGTATATGGCTAATAGACAAAAGAAAAAAAATGAGCTAATATTTTACTATTTCAATTTCTAGAGATTTACAGTTATGGACAAAGCGCGCTACGACCACCAACGCATCGAGCAAAAATGGCAGAAATACTGGGAAGACCGCAGAACTTTCAGTGCCGACGTCGACTATTCAAAACCGAAATTTTACGTTTTGGACATGTTTCCCTATCCATCCGGGGCGGGGTTGCATGTGGGCCACGTGACGGGATACACAGCGACTGATATCATCGCGCGCTATAAGAGACAGAAGGGATTTAATGTCCTGCATCCGATGGGATGGGATAGTTTTGGCTTGAGCGCGGAGCAGTATGCGATCCGCACAGGCGCGCATCCGGCAGTCACTACCGAGCAAAACATCAACACCTATCGACGGCAGCTGAAGTCGGTTGGTTTTAGCTACGACTGGGAACGCGAATTTGCAACGAGCACTCCATCCTATTACAAGTGGACCCAATGGATCTTTACCATCTTGTACGAAAAAGGGCTAGCCTATGAAGCGGAAAGCCTAGTCAACTTCTGCCCAGCTCTAGGGACAGTTCTAGCCAACGAAGAAGTGGATAATGGCCGCTCGATCGAAGGAGGCTATCCCATTGAACGCCGCCCACTGAGACAATGGATTTTAAAAATCACAGCCTATGCGGATAGACTCATTGAGGATTTGGAAGGCATTGATTGGCCAGACCATTTGAAACGGCTCCAGATCAACTGGATTGGACGCAGCGAGGGAGCCAAGATCACCTTTACTGAACAGGCCACAGGCGCATCTATACCCGTATTTACTACGTGTCCCCATACTCTTTTCGGTGTGACGTTTCTCGTTCTTTCTCCAGAGCATCCTCTGGTCGCAGAAATCACTACACCTGAGCAGCACGAGGCCATTGTCCACTACAAGAAAAAAGTCTCTGCAAAAAGCGATTTAGAGCGCACGGATTTAGCAAAAGAAAAAACAGGCGTGTGGACAGGGGCCTATGCAGTCAACCCGATTAATGACGCATTGATTCCGATCTGGATCGCCGATTACGTCCTAGTGGGTTATGGCACGGGAGCTGTTATGGGCGTTCCGGCACACGACGCGCGCGATTTAGTGTTCTCACAGCTGTTTTCGCTCCCCATCATTTCAGTGATCTCTCCAGAGGGTGTACACATCAACAGCTCCAGGCCCGGATTTTCCATCGATGGACAGGATGAAGAAACCGGAAAGAAGCGCATCGTGGAATGGCTCGAAACGCACGGCAAAGGACAGAAGAGCATCACCTATAAGCTGCGCGACTGGCTTTTTTCCCGCCAGCGCTACTGGGGAGAGCCCGTTCCCATCCTGCACTTTGCCGATGGGACAAAGCGCGCTTTGGACATGGATGAGCTCCCGCTCTGCCCTCCTGAACTTTCCGACTACAAACCCTCTTCAACAGGGGAGAGTCCTCTGGCTAAAGTTGAAAATTGGGTACATATCGTCGATTACAAGACGGGAAGATCCGCGACACGCGAGACCAACACCATGCCTCAATGGGCAGGCTCTTGCTGGTACTACCTGCGCTTTTGCGACCCAAAAAACGAAAAAATGGCGTGGGACAAAGAGGTGGAAAAATACTGGATGCCCGTCGATCTCTATGTCGGGGGAGTCGAGCATGCTGTATTGCATCTGCTCTATGCGCGTTTTTGGCACAAAGTTCTCTACGATTGTGGACTTGTTTCGACCCCAGAACCTTTTCAAACTCTGCGCAACCAAGGCCTTGTCACTTCGCGCTCCTACCAGCTGCCCAATGGCGGATACATTCACCCAGAAGAAACGCGCGAAGAAGAAGGGCGTTTCTACCAGATCGGGACAAACGCCGAGCTCAAAAGCCAGGTCGAAAAAATGTCTAAATCTAAGCTCAACGGCGTGACACCCGACGAAATGCTCGAAGAATTTGGCGCCGACGCTCTGCGGCTTTATGAAATGTTCATGGGACCATTCGATAAGGAAAAAATATGGAACACCGATGCGGTCAGTGGATGTAAGCGCTTTTTGAATCGTTTCTACGATATGATTTTATCGGATAAGGTGAGCGATGAGGACAACGAAGAGACGCTCAAACTGGGCTACCGCCTGGTGCATGGGGTTGAGAAAGACATCGAAGCGATGCAGTTCAATACAGCCATCGCCAAAATGATGGAATTTATGAATGCCATGACACCTCTAGAAAAATACCCCAAGCGAGTGCTTAGAATGGTCACTCAAGTGCTTTCACCTTTTGCTCCGCACATCGCAGAAGAGGCATGGGAATATTTAGGGGGCAAGGAAACGATCACATACGTTCCATTCCCCAGCGTAGAGGAGAGCTATCTCGTCGATGACACGGTGCTCTACGTCGTGCAGGTGAATGGAAAGGTGCGCGGCAAATGGATGCTGCCCAAAGACAAGACGCAAGAAGAACTGCTCTCTTTCATCCAGACGCAGCCTAATATCGCAAAACACTTAACTGGGGATATCTCCAAGGTGGTCTACGTGCCGAACAAATTAATCAGTCTTGTCTGCGATGCTTAATTTATTATACGATATTATCCTTGTCTTATACGCACTGTGCATCCTGCCGCGCTTTCTGTGGCAGTGGTGCATCCTCGGAAAATATCGAGAGACTTTAAAACAGCGCTTCGGATTCACGCTGCCACAAGTCCGTGTGCTTCCAGGCGAAAAACTCCTGTGGATCCATGCGATATCCATGGGAGAAACGCGCGCGATCATCCCTCTATTCCACCGCTTGCGCACGGAATTTCCTGATTTAAAAATTGTGATCTCTTCCACCACAGAAACAGGACACGCTGAGGCCAAGCGCAGTATGCCCGAGGCCGCTGCGCATTTCTTCCTACCATTTGATTTCTCGTGGAACATCAAAAAGTTTATGCGCCACCTGCGACCTACCTATCTGCTGCTCGTCGAGAGCGATTTGTGGTACCATCTGATCTCAGAGGCAAAAAAACAGGGAGCCCGCGTCTTTCTCGTCAACGGCAAGATTTCCGAGCGCTCTGCGAACCGCTTCCAAAAAATTCCGGGATTTACCAAGCGCCTCTTCCAATATTTTGATGTGCTCTGCGTTCAAAATGCCCTCTATCGCGAACGCTTTGAAAAACTAGGCGCTTGCAATCTATATGTTACCGGCAATATCAAGCTCGATGTCTCTCTAAAACCCATGAGCCCAGCCGAACGCAGATCTTTTAAAGAAGAACTGGGCATTTCAGATACAGACCGCGTCCTCGTCTTAGGTTCCACCCATGAACGCGAAGAAGAGCTGCTGCTCTCAGCTTTAGATCCCGTGTGGAAAGCCGTTCCCGATCTAAAAGTTGTAATCGTCCCGCGCCATCCCGAGCGTTTCTCAAAAGTGGCAGCTCTATTCCAAGAGCGCAACATCCAAACTCTCATTTACACTAAGCGCGATCAAAAAAGAGGAGGGGAGAAGGTTATACTCATCGACAGCATGGGAAAATTGACGACTTGCTACCAGATAGCAGAGATCGCAATAGTAGGCGGAAGTTTTATCTCCACCGTTGGAGGACATAATATCTTTGAGCCCATCTGCTACGGCGCGCCCGTCCTCTTCGGCCCCCACATGTATAGCCAACCCGATTTCCTCCAGCTCATCACACAAGCAGGCGCTGGCAAACAAGTCACTCTCGAGCAGCTCTCCGAAACGCTCCTCGACTGGCTAAAACACCCCGAAACCCGAGCCCGCTATATTGCAGCAGGCCAATCCCTTGTCGATGAAGTGAAGGGCTCTCTCCAGCGCACCTGGGATCGCATCCTTCCCCAATTTAATTATTTTAATCCTCAATGAAAAACCACTTATTTTTCGAAAGTCTTGAGCTTTAATAAACCATTTGCTAAGCTTTTGCTTCATTCTATCGCGGGGTGGAGCAGTGGTTAGCTCGTTGGGCTCATAACCCAAAGGCCGGAGGTTCGAATCCTTCCCCCGCTAATTTCTCTTTCGGGCGGCATAGCTCAGTTGGTTAGAGCAACGGAATCATAATCCGTGGGTCGTTGGTTCAAATCCGACTGCCGCTATTCCCTCAGTTTCCATAGGTAAGTGCTGATATTTGCAGATTGCTTAAATATAAGCGTTGGCGTTATCATATATAATAATTATAAGATCTGCCAACATTAAATTGAGGTTATTTTGTCTGTTATTTCACATGCTCGTTATTCGCAAAGTAATTTTATTTTAGCTACTAAAAACAAGAAAATTAAGGAGGGTGATGCAGTAATAGTTACCACTTCTAAAGGAAACACTTTAACTCTACCGTATAAAACTATTTTTTCTGATAAGCTTAAAACGGATTATATCGACACGCAGCTTTTTGAGTCTATAATCCAAGAAAATGGATTACAACATTGTTTCCATATTATAAAACCTGAAAAGATGTGCCCATTCATGGCTTTTCAAGTTGAATCACTAGCTATTGATCTTAAGCAAATTGCATGGGTTACCCATATTCAAGTCTCATTTGCGAATCTGCGTAAAGGAATGATGCACTCTTGTTTATTGCAATCAATCCCAAAGCCTTTGATTGAAATTATGAAAGGATACTTACCTACTAAAGATGCGCCCGATAGCTATACAGCCGAAGAATGCTTGGCTCTTTACCGCAAACAAGCAGCTCTTGGGGATAGTTTACGTAATGAAAGAAATAGGGAAATCGTTCTTGCTGCGATGCATAATGAGGTGGAGCAATGGGCTGAACAACTGTAAATGTTCACCTTACCTCTTTCGTCGGCAGGTGAAAATTAGAGTTAGAGTGCTTTACACTCTCGAAGCCTCAAATAAGTCTCAATATTCCTTGGTGGCATAATGTCATTCTCCTAGAGAGAATAAAAAATTTAAATGAAAGAGAATGGTATGCCCGTAGGGTAGTGGAACATGGATGGAGTCGTAATATTTTGGAACTATGGATCGAATCGAATCAGCCGTTCCTTGGGGTCTTTTCCCGGAATCGAAGGGCCTTCCAGTTCATAACAACTCACAGCCACGATATTGGTTATTCGGATTTTTGAGAATCAGGGCTGCTTGCTTGAAAATTTTTTCAGTAGTCTCCATAGTCTTTCCTAAGTTACTTAGGACAAGATGGTATCACAACCTTTCCCGTGGTAATCCTTAAGTTGACAGCATTGGATGTTCAGACTACAAACGCTATTGCATTCCCGATCCCTTAGATAAAGAAACTGTATATGCATATCTTAAGCGCCTTAAGTCAATACGACCATAAGGAACGCAGAAAAATCTGGAATCTTTCTCTTCGCAGTTTTGTCCATTTTTTAAGGGCACAAATTGGATATCACATAGAAACTCTAGGGGAGTTGGAAGCCCTGTTTCCTGAAGAAATGGCTATTTATTTTGATAGCATCATCCGTAAAGTGCCTATTACTTTACATCCCATCGATGTTTGGGCAGTTGCCGATATTCTCAAAGTTATCTACTGAGTTAATTGATTTCTGGTTAGGCCCTGATCCGGAAAACCCCTCTCAACAAGTTTGCGATACCCATCTATCTCCAGTTTTTCGTCCTCCATTTGTTATACTAACATTCAGCATCCTTACAGTTTTGAGAGATTAGAGGCACTCATCGAGAATCCCAAAAAAGGGCGTAAGATATACTTTCGCCATCTTAGACTTGGTCAACTGGAAGATAATCCAATTAAACCGGGTTGTTGGCTTGTTATGCGAAAAAAATTGTTATGTAGAAACTTAACCTATGCCCAACAGGTACAATACATCCAGAATGTAAACGAACGCACTCATGCGGGTTATGAAGAAGAACTGACTGCTATTGACATAGCTACTATTGTTTTAGCACACCATGTTTTGACAGGGGAGCGTTATCTGGGTGATTTCACAGGTGCTGAGTCGCACCCGACATATAGCTGTTGTAAAGATAGCGTTAAATGTGATGAACGCGTTTATCCTTTGATTATAGGGAACTTTGCTATAGATAATCTAAACATCAACCGTCGACGTGAATCAGGTTCTTCTGATAGATCGGGTGTGACTTGCACCACTAAAGTCCTTTTTATGGGATAGGTAACGGCTATTTGGTTTTCTCTTCTTTCATCCCACACACTGACATCATCTTCCGAATCAGAATCTGATGATTCTCTTATAGTTCTTTGTGTGTGAATGATAGGCGTTGCAACATCCCTCACTTTTAGAGAATGCTCCTCGACTATTCCAACCACCAACGCATGCCATTCCGCAATCTAGCATTAAAAAACTACATCTCATGGAGCTCTCTATGTTTTTGCTAAAAATGATGTTTTTTTTAATAAATTTCTTTAAATTGTCAACTATTGGAAAAAAAACTGATTAATGTGATGTCTGCTTTACCTTTGCGCCTAGATTATCCATCCTCTCTAAATGCATCTGAATTTTGGCATGTACAGCCCATTCTGCATTCTAATATGCAAAAATTGGTAGGAAATCGGCTAATGGACATCCCCATTCTAGAGTTTCAAGATATTTTCACTCGTTCTTATTGGGGTTACAAATTTCCAAAAAAGATCAATGGCCCAATTGTGATCGTTGTTGATGATTTTACAAAGATTAAAGAAATTGTAATATTGTATAGAATCAAGGTGGTTTTGCAGCCTAAATGTTGTTGCTTTTCTGTATTGAGAAAGAGAGAAGTAATGAGTCTCACTTTTTCCAAAGACCAGTATCCGGGACTGTTTTCAAGGGATTGGATGTCTTCAGCAATAAAGCGCGACCAGCAGTTGCAAGAGGCGCAACTTCTTTTTAGAGATGGCTTTTACTATGTCAAACCATCTTGTTTTACGGTCTATAAGCTAGCCAAAGTCCGATTAGATTAATTTTAGGAGAGGGCTGCGCCCATTGCTCCGATGCCTCCCACGGCTGCATGATGAGCCAATGAGGAGGGATGGAACGCGGAAAAATGAAAAGAGAGTGTTAAGGATTTTGCGACCTCCGCTGAGCGCGTTGTCGATACGAGAATGCGCACTGAATCGGGACCGGTGTAGGGATAGACGCGGATATAAGTCGTCGATAATTTTCTTGTCTTTCATCAGCGCGCCGCCGCAAAGTCCCGCGCCCAGTAGCGCTGATCCGACAATCAGGCCGATAGGAGCTAGGGGATTGCCGACGACAGCTTGTCCTAAAGTAGCGCCTAGGATTCCAACGCCTATTTTACTCCATGTCTCCGGTTGCGTGAGTGCGTGGAGAAGATAGATTAAAGCCGTGATTAGCTTGATGCATGCTTTAGCTGGATGAGTAATCGCATAGACAATGACTTTCACAATGGTGACTGGCAATTGAACGATGTTGCGGATGGCTCGCAGGGGTAGTTTCAGAAGAAAAATTGCATAGCTCTTCAATGCTCCAGATTTTTGGAACTCATCTTGCAGAAGCCACTCGTTTAAGCGAATTAAAGGCACAAAAGTTGCTCTGTATTTAGCGGAGAAGTTAGCGGATTTAGTTTCCAGATGGGTGCGAGTTTTTTGACTAAAACAATCATAGATGTGAGGGAATTTAGAAATGTAATTTCGATCGAATTTATCAATTTCAGAAATTGCCAATTCATTCCAAGGCAATCTATTTAAAGAAACAACAGAAAAACTAGCCATTCAACATCAATTATTAAGTTGCGTGAATTTGCTTAATTACACAAGTCGTTGATTATAAATATTTAATTAAAACATGTGTTTTATATTTGAAATTAATTAATAAATAAAATATAATTTTGAATACTACATGTAGTAAATATAGCAAATTTGTTACACCTGGCAGGGCCTCTTTTTTGCATCTTCCTCCTCCTCCTTAGAGAGCAAAATTTTTCGGCCTTGCCTTCCTTTTTAAAAAGCATACAAGATTTCCAGAATTCCCTGTTGATTGCTTCACACCATCGCCCTGAGAAGAGGGATATACAACATTAGTTGTCACATCTATCGTCGCGCCTTTGCCTCCATTGCCAAAAAGACCGCCCCCACCCCGGAATCCAGACAATCAGAAGCATTTCCTCCTTTGCATTCAAATTTAGACTGCAATTATGTAGAGAGTATTGCATTGGGGCCAACAAAAACTGCACCACCTGCACATCCATCGCCTCTATTCCCTCCTTGGGCTGATAGCGCATCGAAGGAAAACCATCAATATCCGAAATGGGAACTGTGTCATCTACACACACTTCTGGAATAGTGCATGCAATTAAAACAAAGAAGTGTTTTCAAGCTTGGTCACTTAATCTATTCATATAAATGCTTGTGGGATAATCGGATGGAAATTTCTGCTGGATACTGCTGAAGATCGCTCGCGCTTCTTGATAGGACCCGCTGTGAAATGCATCGAATCCTTGAGTGAACATCTCGCACAGTTCCCTCTGTGTAGGGTCTCTATCGCTCAGCCCTACCAGTTCGTAAATTTTGATCTTGGTCACCTTTCCCGCGGGGGCGAAAATATCTAAAGGGCGCACCAAGAACTGACCACTCAGCTGCTTGTATGTCTCTTCCGTGATGATTGTCTGCGTGTGATAGATCTTATTGACCTGTTGCAAATGCGCTGCAGTATTGACAACATCGCCTATCGCTGTGTAATTCATCCGCTCGGATGTACCCACATTGCCTACGATGACTGTGCCCGTATTGATCGCAATGCGCGTAAACAATTCGGGAAGCCCCTGTTCCTTGCGGTTGGCATTGAATTCTTTCAAAAAGCTCTGGCAGCGCACCGCGGCAGTGCACGCATGCACAGCAGAGTCTTTGATTTCGAGAGGAGCACCCCAAAACGCCATAATCCCATCGCCGATGTACTTGTCTATAATGCCATCCTCTTTGATGATGATTTTTGAGATGGGATCAAAATAGTCAGATAGAAAAGACATCGCTTCTTCTGCTGAATGGCTCTCCGAGATCGTCGTAAAGCCTTTGATATCTGAAAACAGCACTGTAATTTCTTTTTTTGCTCCGCCCAATTTAATTTCCTCTTCTTTTTCGAGGAGTTGCTGGACAATGGTGCGCGGAACGTAACGCGCAAACGAGCGCAGGCCATTTCTCAATGCAGCAATTGAAGCATCCATTAAAGCGATTTCAGTGATATTAGAATGGATGCGCACATTGCTCGTTAGATCCAAATGTTTCATCTTATCGATTTCTCTGGACAGTGTTACAATGGGCGCTGAAATGCGTTTAGAAAAGAAAAAGACGAGCAGACCAGAAAGAATGAGCACCCCAATGGAAATGCACAACACCATTCTATCCTTATGCTCCAATTCGCCAAAAAAGTCTGAAAAGGGGGCTATGACGGCAACCAGCCACTTTTTGTTAGACGTCAGAGGAAGTTCGCTAATATGCGCTAGATATTTGACCTCGTTGTGCTCAAAAATAAATTGAATCTCCTTGCTTGTAATATAGCGTTTATAAGCCACTGAAAGCACTTCAGGAGAAATGATATGTTGCGCTTGATCGGACTCAAATAATTTCACCCCATCCAGATTGAGAAGGAATGTTTCTCCGTGTGCTCCGACTCTATACTTATTGAGCAGTCTAGATAAGAGGTTAGAGGAAATGCCCACTCCCGTTGCTCCAATGATATCCCCTTTTTTGTTGTAGAGTGGCTGAGAAACATTGGCTCCGTAATCCCCAGTCGTATAGTAGAAAAAAAAGTCCGACCAATAAGACTCTCCTGTGCGAATAGCTTCTTGATACCACGGCCGCATGCGCGGATCGTAATTGGGGTTCAATTGCTCTTCGTAGCAAACTGGCTGCAGATTTTCATCTACGTAATACCAAGTGCTCTTGGAGGGTTTGTGTTCATTATCCACGTACAAGAGGGAAAATTTGATTTGCTCGGGCAGGATTTTTAGAGAATTTGTTATGTAGGTATGCTGATTAGAATCCTGCAGGTTATTGGCACTTAGAAAATTGCCATCTGTTGAAGCTGCAAAAATCCGGGAGAAATTCCTCTGTATTCTGACGACCCGGAGCAAATAGGTACATAGATCTTCATTGGTAATCGATATATGCGCTTTATCCCAGACGAAACTATCCGTAATCGTCTGATAGCGGGTCGCATCGACCATGACCTCGTGCATTCTTTCTAAAATGGCATCACTCGCGCGCCCTATCGTTCCCAGTGAAAAGGACTCAATAGCTCTTTTTTCCTTGATGTGTGTAAAGGCGATCACGAAGGTAAAAGAGATGATAAACAGAGATAAAAACAGCGTGAGAATGTCCACCCGCAGCGTGCGGCGAATCGGAAAAAAAATGGAATGCTTTTTATCCATTTGTAAATTCTTTATTAGAAAATCCCACCTTATGTCTACTTTCGATTGTTGTCAATCTCACCCTCTACTATACTGCCGATAAAAAAGGAGGACTATGACGCACTATTTGCAGATTGCTGAAAGCTATTATCAGGCGATGAACCAAAAAGATCTGGAAAAAGTGCAGAGTTATTGGCACCCAGAGGTTAAACTCATTTCGCCAATGGTGGGTGAAGCGCAAGCGGGAACTATCGCGAGTGCTATGACACGTTTTATGGACAGTTTTACGAGCATTGCGATACGCTCAAAATTTCATGAGGGAAATCAAATCATGCTGGTCATTGACGTGGAATATCCTCTGCCGATAGGGAAGTTGAGAAGTGCCGTACAGATGACCTTTAAAGACTCACTGATTGCATCTATTGAGCTCTTTCACGACACTAGGCCCTTTCAATTGCAAACGTGAGATGAAAGTCGTGGTCCTGGATTTTGGGAGAAAAGCCATTGCGCATCCGCATGCTTTCCAACTCGGGACAACTCAATGTCAAGAAATGCACTTTATTGACCCCTTTCCAACCGTCTGGCTGTACCGAATCCACATTTGCAATTCGGAAAGTGAATTTTTTTCCAATATCATTAATCGTGATTCCTGATTTGGCCATTTCTTCACTTAAAATTGCAGATATATGAGCACCTGCCATGCCTTTGCCAAAGTAGGGAGGGAGTTCCATGCCCTGGCTCTTATAAAGTTCGAAGAGCGAATGCAGTTGCTCGTCGGGAATGTCTAGATAGACAAACCCATTTTTTGCCTGCTTTAATTCGCCGGTGAGGGTAGGATTATGGACCATTTTCCAATGCAGCAGTTTGAGCTGCGGGGTTAATTGGTAAAGACGTCCTGCGCCGAGTAGGAGCTGACATCCGCCTTCTAAATAATTGCCGACTTTAAAATGCTTTGCGGAATCGTATAAATCCAGAGCGATCTGCACAAGCATGCAAGCCACAGTGATTTCGATGGCGCCATAACAGATCGCAGCTAAAAATAGCAGATTGAGAGACACGTGGAACAAAGATTTTAGAGCCTTTTTGTGATCACCCTCCTGTAGAGCTTGTACGCAAGTTTGGGCAGCTATGAGAAGATCGCTTACAGAGGAAGATAAAAAGCAGTAAACGGGATTGAAAAAGAAAAGGCAAACAGATGCGGTGCTCAACGCTACATGCAGAAAATGGAAAGAGAATTTTTTGATCTCTCTTTGGCTGCAAGCCTCTGTCATCTGCGATAGGTGCGTCACAGTGCGCACTCCAGACATCGCCAAAGAAAGGGGACCGCGACAACTTTTATGCAGACTGAACAGAGGAAGGACCGCCAAAGCAACGCGTTTAGCTTGTTCTACAAATTTTCCCCTTCTCGTAGGATCTAAAGGTGAAAAATCGTTTTTAAAATTTCTCTGAAATACTGCAGGAAAGTTAATCATCTTTTTGCAATTAGTTTTAAATCATAAATATATTAAAACATTGTGAATTATAATTAAATGTATTTTATGACAAGTACTGTTTTTGGATTACAGTGTTCTTCTGCATTTTGTAACAAAATAGTGGAGCCGCCTGCCGTGGCTTTAAATTGTCCTAGCGAGCACGCTTTTCATAAAAAATGCTTTGATATCTTCACGCAACTGGATAAAGAAAATATTACATGTCCTAAATGCCATCTGGTAGGCGTGAAGGGGAGTCCTCTTTCGGATACAGTGCTAATTAAAATTAATACTTTAGCCTGGTCTGTACTTCGACTTCCTTCTAAGAAATCTTTAACGGAAAAAATTTTTGATAGAGCGGTGGAAGAAGAAGAAACTGCGGTAGTGAAATTTTTTTTAAAAAGGGGAGTCTCTCCTGCGACTCTAATAGATGGGAAAACAGCACTCTACATCGCTTGCAAGAAGGGGAATATGCCTCTTGCTCAAGTGCTAGTGCAGTTTGGGGCAAACCCAAGAACTAAGAATGACTTAAACGCACGCGGGGCATTAGACAATTACTGGCCTCTGAATGATATCGGCCGCGAGCACGCTGCTGTGCCTCTACGCGCCGCTGTAGACATAGGCCATCTAGGCATTGTCAAGCTACTGCAGCACCACGCAAAAGCCCCTATCGATGAGCCCGACGGATTGAGTAGAACGCCGCTCTTTTCCGCCGTTTTTAAAAAGCAAGAAGAGGTCGCTCTCTATTTGATTGGAGAAGGTGTATCTCTAGATGTGATCGATCGCTACGGCCTATCCCTCCTTTGGATGGCAGTGAGAACACAATCACTGCGCATTGTGCGAGAACTCGTACAGCACGGAATGTCTCCAGCAACCGTGCTCAAAAAGGGCATGACATGCGTCTACATTGCTGCAGAAACAGATAATCCCCAAGTGCTGCGTTATCTATTGCGCCATGGCGGAAAAAAGGTGATCAACACTCTATGGCTAGGCAAATGGACCCCGATCTCGATGGCCGTGCAATGTGGATTACTTAAAAATGTGCACATTTTGGTGAAGGCCGGAGCAGATTTATCCCTGACGTACGACGGCAAAACCCTTCCCGAACTGGGCGCCGATAGGAACAGAAAAGAGATTGTACGCTATTTATTTGCTCGTTTATGCTTGCGGCCGAATGGTAAATCCTTTAAGGAGAAAAGATGAAACGAATGCTAGCATTTTTAGTCTGCGTGCTTGGTGTTAATCTGCATGCGGAACTATTTTTTACACCGCAAATGATCAACTCACACATTAAGGAATATTCGGAGCAAGAGATCGGATGCATCAAGAAAGATCTATGCGTTGTACGTAGCGTGTGCCTAGATGACACGCATAATACGGACACGCGCTTCTTTCTCGCTACAGCGGGAGCACCTGGCGCTCGCAAGACGACAATTTTAGAGAAATTTGTGGCTAGCCATCCCGAATACCAGGGTGGGGTGTATTTGGATCCCGATCCGAGGACTTTGCGCTTCATGGTCCATACGTACTATGCACAATCGTTAAGCCCGCTTGTCATATCCACGACAGGTAGCTACGACGATGTCATTAAAAATGCCTACACCAAATGGCGCGCGGCTTCCAATTACATCGTATTGAGCCTCCTCGAAGAGGCATTTGCTGCTGGACGGAGCGTCGTCCATGGGACAACTTCAACAGGGGGGCATATCCCGGTCTTTTTGACAAAACTCAAAGAAAATGGCTACCAAATAGCGCTCCTCTTATGCTCCTGTCCAGATGAAGTCCGCCGAGAAGCAGTCGAATACCGCAATAGCACCGTTCGGTTTTATCAGTCCTCTCCAGAAGATGTCGTTTCGAAAGGCGTATTTTTCTCCCAGAGGATGAAGGCTTATTTCAATCATGCGGATATACTCTATTTCTACTGGAGCGACAACTTATTTACAGAAGAGAGACTCGCTGGCGTGTGGCAAAATGGAAAACTAAAAATCCATGACAGCGAAGCAATGCAGCGCTTCATCGACAAATACGAAGCTGATAGAAAGACGCTCGAAGCTCAAAACACATCCATTCCTTCTTTTGATTCCTATCTTTAAGAACAATGCGGTAGAGAGATCTACCGCTAACTATTAGTACGGGAAGGTGTAAAGATCCTCAAAATACTCGGAATGAAAAAAGTCTGCAGGCGAGACATTTTTATCCATTTTCTTAAATTCTTCTCCGACATCTATTCCAAAAGAGGAGAGTAGCGCGCTCGTAGCTCCTGAGCAACTCAAACGAGGATCGCCAGCGTTCCAAGCCGACATGGGATCGTAATTAGGAGGTCTTCTTTGGTTAAATACCGTTTTGATCGTGTCAAAATAATGGAATTTGATTTTTCCTCTTTCGGCTGCTGTAGAAATTCTGTCGTTCATTTTTTCTGTTAGCTCTTCAAAAGTATCGCAAGGATCGTCTGGAAAATGCTCATTATATGCTTCCAACATCCGCTCCTGATTGGGAACGCGCACCATTCCATAATACATTTTGTCTCCAAAGTCTTTCACATGTCCCTGTCCCCAAGGCCATCTATTAGCTTTTGTTCTGCTGAGATCAAATATTTTTCCATCTCCCATGGAAAAGGCCATATGCGTGAACGGTTTTCCCATGAAAATGCGAAATGCGATCCCTTTAACTATTAAATAGATCATCTGAAAAAATGTTCTCTTGCCCTCAAGCCGCTTGTGCTCTAAGAAAGCAGTGGGCTCATCGATAAGCACCGAACCTGCTGGGATTTCGCTAAATCGGTAAGGTGGAGGCACGACCACAGCATCAAATGAGGCTGAAAAGCGCAAGTGAGCTGGTTCCACTAAAAGATAGCGAGAGATCCATTCTTTATCGCTGTGGGAACTCGTCTCGACCCATTCACCCACTTTTTCGCGGTTGGCGTAGATGCGCTGCACGCGCTGGAGCTGATTAGAAAATTTTTGATACGCTATGCGAGCCTCTGCACTTCTAATGCTGTTGCAGATTTGAAAGCGCGCATTATCTATGAGGAGATAGTGTAATTGATCCATTGCAAGATCTACCTCGCCTCTGTGAAATTTCCTTTGTAAGGAGAGAACTTCTTGGCTTAATCTTTCAATTTTGATCAAATTGGCGTTATTTTGAGTACAAAACTCATAAAAACCTCTGCCTATCCCAATTATATAAGCCATATATCCTTTAAAAGTATGGAAAATTGTAAAAAGGATATAGAGAAAAGAGCTTTATTGCAATTCAATAGGGGAGGATGTAGTGATCGTCAAAATACTCGGAAGCTAAAAAGTCTGCAGGTGTGACCTTGTCAGCCATCTTGTTAAACTCTCCGCCGACATCAATCCCAAAAGAAGATAACAAGGCAGAGGTAGTCCCTGAGCAACTAGTGCGCGGGGCACCATTCTTCCAAGCTCCTAAGTAGTCATAATCAACCGGTCTCGTTTTGTGGAAGCCTGTTTTGATCGTGTTAAGGAAGTGGTATTTGATTTTTCTTGCTTTGGCCGCACAAGATATTCTAGCGTTCATTTTTTCCATGAGCTCTTCGAAATTAGCACAGGGGGCATCTGGAAAGTGCTCATTGTATGCTTTCAACATGCGTTCTTTATTGGGGGTCCGCACCATTCCATAATACATCTTATCGCCAAACTCTTTGACCTGTCCATCGCCATAAATCCACGCGCTGGGTGTTTTGCTGAGATCAAATATTCTTCCATCTCCCATGGAGAAAGCCATATGAGTTAAATATTTTCCCGTGAAAATGCGACAGATGAAAGCTTTAACCTTCAAATAAACCATTTGGAGAATCGATCTTTTGTTTTCAAGCCGCATATGCTCTAAGAAAGCGGTGGGTGCATCGACGAGAATCGAACCTGCTGGGATTTCGCTAAATCGGTAGGGAGGAGGTACTGGAGTATCGAATGAGGCTGAAAAGCGCAAGTGGGCTGGTTCCGCTAAAAGATAGCGGGAGATCAATTCTTTATCGCAGTGGGGACTCGTCTGGACCCATGCATCCACTTTTTCGCGGTTGGCGTAGATATGCTGGATGCGCTGGAGTTGATCGGAGAATTTTTTGTACGCCTCGCGAGCTTCTGCACTTCTAATGGTGTTGCAAATTTGGAAGCGCGCATCCTCTAGGAGGAGGGTGTGTAGTTTATCCATTGCAAGATCTACGTCGCCTCTGTGAAATTTTCTTTGTACGGAAAGAAATTTTTGGCTTAACCCTTCAATTTTGATCAAATTGGCGTTGTTTTGCGTGAAAAATTCGTAAATTCCTTTTCTCAACCGATCAAAATGCGTGTAAAGGCATGCACCTTTACCAACTATACAAGTCATATGTTTTCCTTTAATTAGGAATTAAATAGTACCATAATTTTGCATTATCGAAAAGCATCTAAATTCGCATTAATAGAAATAATTTAAATTAAAATGGCATAGAAAAAAATATTTATTAATCAAAAAACCACAAGCCGTTTCTGACTCCATTTGTGTATATTTTGAGCTGTTTGTTATAATCCCATTTTTACTCCTCACTTAAGGCGATCTCATGACATTTAAAAAAGCATTTACGTTTGACGATGTTGCCCTGGTCCCTCAATTTAACAACGTCCCATCGAGAACGGAACCTTTGTTAGAAACATGGCTGACGAAGAACCGCAAAATGCAGATCCCTATCTTATCCTCCAATATGGATACAGTGATTAGCGAAGAGCTTGCGGATATCTTGCTCGAGCAGGGTTCCCATCCGATTATGCATCGCTTTGCTCCCTTTGACGTGTTGGAAAAATGGGTGAAAAAATATCGAGAAAAGACGTTTATCTCAAGCGGGATTCAAAAGATCGATGAGGCGCGCAAACTCCTAGATCTGGGTGCTGCCGGGGTGTGCATCGATGTTGCCCACGGCCATTCGGATCGCATGTTTCATTTCATCGAAGAGCTCAAGCGAACACATCCTGACAAAGAGATCATCGCTGGCAATGTCTGCACCGCGATGGCTTATCACGATTTAGTCAATGCAGGAGCTGATGCCGTAAAGGTGGGCGTGGGTCCCGGGGCTGCGTGCACCACGCGTATGGTCACAGGGTTCGGCGTGCCTCAATTCACTGCGATCTACGAATGCGCGAAAGTTGCTGAAAAGCTCCGCGTGCCTCTGATCGCAGATGGCGGCATTCGAGGGAGTAGGGATGTCGTTCTCGCCCTAGCAGCCGGAGCCAGTTCGGTAATGATCGGCAAATTATTCTCCATGACTACTGAAAGCGCAGCGCCCAAGCGCAAATCTTCTACCTCCGCATCGGGATGGGACGCCAAATTCCGGGGACAGGCGAGTGAAGACTTCCAAAATGATTACTACGGCGGGCTCAAGAGCAAAACAGTGGCAGAAGGCATCGATTTTTGGGGCCCTGTTTCAGGAAGCGCAGAGGAGTTGATCGTGCTGTTACTGGGCGGACTGCGCAGCGGCTTAACCTATGGCGGGGCTCGCAGTATCAAGGAATTGCAGCGCAAAGCGGAGTTTGTCGAAGTGACAAGCTCCTACATCCGCGAGAGCAAACCAAGGCCAGAGTAATAACCTGAGTTTTGGGTTGATTTTATGGAGAATTGCTGCAGGTTTCGAGACAATTTTTGGATGTTTTGGCACATTCAATAGCTGAAAGCATCTATGGATGTGCCAAAACATCCAAAAATTGGCCGAAAGATGCCGCAAGGCTCTATGAAAGCAACCCAAAACTTAGGTTAATATGTACACAAAGAAAATTTACGACGCCGTCCACGGTTTTATCCGTTTTAATACATTGGAAAGGCATTTGATCGATTCAATCGCCTTTCAAAGGTTGCACCACATCCGCCAGCTCGGCATCGCCTTTCTGGTCTACCCCGGAGCGACGCATACGCGTTTTGAACACTCTTTGGGCACGATGGAAATTGCAACGCGCATCTTCGACCAACTCATGGCTAGAAAGATGCAGCTTCCAGAGCCTGACTACTGGAAGCAGGTGGTGCGCCTTGCAGCCCTTTGCCACGATTTAGGCCATTTGCCTTTTTCTCACGATGCGGAGTCGGCGATTTTGGGAAGCGCTGGCCATGAGCAATGGACAGTACGCATCATTCAAAGCGCGCTCTTGCAGCCCGTATGGGATATGCTAGCTCAGGAATATCCACACCGCCCGGTGGCACAGGATATCACGCGCATCGCTGTCGGAGAGGAAAAACTCCAAGAGATGGGACAGGCTGTCCAGTTTTCTTCTTGGGAAAAAATATTAAGCGCCATTATCACTGCAGATTTCTTTGGCGCAGATCGCATCGATTACTTGCTGCGCGACGCCAAATGCACAGGTGTGTCCTACGGCGCATTCGATCACCACCAACTAATCGAAATGCTGTGCATCCTTCCCTCTTCTGACAACCCTCTTTCATTGGGAGTGGAGGGAAATGGCATCGAATCGTGCGAAGCGCTCCTGCTCGCGCGCCACTTCATGCACCAAAGAGTCTACCAATACTCTTCTGTCCAAGCGTGCAAGTTCCACATGAAGCGCTTTATGCGGAATTTTTATAGAGGCAAAGACTATCTCTCTTCTCTAGAGGGATACCTCTCGCTTTCAGATAATGAGATATTGAGTGCGCTGCGCTCTGCTGCACAAGATCCCCATGCGGAGGGGCATCTCGATGCGGCGGCCATCATTCAGAGAAAAGGCCGCATTTGCCCCATCGAAATCGACGCCTCTTTGGATGAGACAGCATTATTGACCCTCTCCTCTGAGTTCGGCATACCCAAAGAGACGCTCCTCTGCCCCAAAAAGAAGGAAAAAAGGGGACTTTGCTTTCCGGTGCTGATGCCGTCTGGCAACATCATAGACGCGATGAGCTGTTCTCAAATCCGCATTCCCACAGGAACCAAGCGCTGGATTTTTGTCCCAGAAGCAGTGGCAGAGAAGGTCCGCGCTTGTTTAACACAGGCTGAGCATGTTTGAGGCGATCCGCAGTGAATTTAAAGCTCTGACGCGCAGCGAGAGCCTGTTTATCCTCTTCATGTTGTTATGCAGTTTTTTGATCCAGGCAGATTACGCTGCGATCCGCCCTGTGAGCAATGCCTCTTTATTTCCTCTTATGGATCTTCCTATTTTCCTTACGCCTGGCTGGCTACTGTCCCGCTCAATTTCTTACTCATCAGCTGGTACAACAAATATCTGCCGCGTTGGGGCTGTTTTAGAACGTTTCTCACCATCATCACAACAATTATTTGCTTTAATCTCTTTTGCGCCTTCTTTCTCAAGAAGTTTTCCTGGCTACCGTTTGCGTTCTACATCTGGAAAGAAGTGTATATCATGCTGATGTTCCAGCAAATATGGTCAGTCATCCACTCTACGATCAAATACTCGCAAGCTAAATATCTCTATGGGATCATTTTTGGAATCGGAGCTCTCGGTGCAATCGCAGGTAGCATTTTACCCGGATTTTTTGCCGTGACACTGGGATCAGAGAATCTGCTCTTTGCCACACTGCCCATTTATGTGCTCCTCGGCATCACATATGCCTACGCTTTGAAGCACACCCAAGGCGGTCTGTCTTGCAGGCTCGAAGATGAGACAAAACGCAGCTCGATCAATGCCTTTTTTCATGGAATCTCTTTAATCCGCTCTTCCTCTTTTCTGCTCTTTATTCTGCTAATCGTCCTATTGATGCAGCTCTCTTCCACGCTCATCGATTACCAGTTCAACCATTTTGTGCAGACTCATGTCCTAGAAAAAGACCTTCGGACCCAATACACGGGACGCGTTTTAGGCATCGTGCACGCCGCGACGCTCGCACTCCAATTTTTTGGCTCCTTCCTCCTCGTGCATTTCCTGGGCGTGAAACGCAGCCACTTTTTTATTCCTCTGGTTTTAGGGCTCAATAACCTCGCGTTTATCTTTATGCCCACATTCGGGCTGATCACATTTTCCTACATCACCGTAAAATGCTTCGATTTTTCTCTATTTGGAATTGTGAAGGAAATGATGTATATCCCATTAAAAAAGGACGACAAATTTAGAGCCAAGGCATTTATCGATGTGTTTGCACACCGCACCGCTAAAGCCTGTGCTTCTTTTCTCATTTTTGGTATGCAGTGGTTGATGGATGACCACCTACAGATGACAGTGGCTGTATTGGGGCTCTCCATATTTACCCTGTGGTGTCTTCTGGTTAGAAAGATGCTTAAAGAAGAACCGGTTATGACTTAAAGAGTGGACATGGACATTTTTAAAGGCGAACACATTCTCAATGATCCTCTACACAATAAGGGGACAGCGTTCACGAGTGAAGAACGAGAACTTTTAGGACTGCACGGCCTATTGCCTTTCCATGTCTCTACTATGGAAGAGCAGTTAGAGCGCCGCTATCAAAATTTCAAAGAAAAACCCACGCCTCTAACAAAATATAGCTATCTATCCAACTTACAAAACCGCAATGAGATCCTCTTTTATCGCCTCCTATTCGAACACGTCTCCGAAATGCTCCCTTTGATCTATACACCGACGGTGGGGGATGTCTCACTATTATTTAGCTTGCTCTACCGCAAGAATAGGGGAGTCTATCTCAGTTATCCTCTGCAAGATAAAATGGACGGCATTATCCATAACATCTCCAAGGAGATCGACGTCATTGTCGTGACAGATGGCGAACGCGTTTTAGGACTGGGCGACGTAGGGATAGGAGGAATGGCCATCTCGCTCGGCAAGCTCATTTTATACACCCTTTTTGGAGGCATTCATCCCGCACGCACGCTGCCGATTGTTCTCGATGTGGGAACGAACAATCAGGCCCTACTCAAAGATCCGCTCTATCTGGGATGGCAGAGCCCCCGCATCACGGGAAAGGACTATGATCACTTTATCGAAGCATTTGTGCGGGCGATCAAGAAGCGTTTCCCCAAAGTTCTTTTACAATGGGAAGACTTTGCCAAACCGCATGCGAGGCCTCTTTTGGATAGGTACCGCAATACGCTCTGCTCTTTCAATGATGATATCCAAGGGACAGCGGCTGTCGTCCTCGCTGCAGTACTCAGTGCGGTCAAACTATCGAACAAATCTCTTAAAAATGAAAAAGTGGCCATTTTGGGAGGTGGCTCGGCAGGCTTGGGGATCGCTGAGCTGCTCTACCAAGCGATGCTTTTAGAAGGCTGTTCTGAGAGCGAGGCACGGAGTAACTTTTACATCTTAGACATCGATGGGCTTGTCCATACCCAACACTTTGGCCTCGATCCCGAACTAAAAGCGTTCGCGCGCGATCACGACGAGCTCTTAAGTTGGGAGATCCCCGGAGAACGTCAGACCATCACACTTCTAGATGTCGTGAACAATGCGCAGCCCACTATTCTCATCGGCGTCTGTGCTCAACCCAATATGTTCACCGAAACGATTGTCACAACTATCGCTTCCTATTGCGACAGGCCCATCATCTTGCCCTTGTCGAATCCCACATCGCGCAGTGAAGCGCATCCCAAAGACCTCATTGCTTGGACTCAAGGAAAAGCGCTCATCGCAACGGGCAGTCCTTTCGACCCTGTGGTGTACAACGATATGATCTATCCGATCGCGCAGTGCAACAATGTCTACATTTTTCCGGGAGTAGGCCTCAGCGCAATTGTCTCTCATCTCTCTCAAATTACCGATGAGATGTTTATTACCGCAGCCCAAACGCTCAGCGATCACTCTCCGAAGCTCAAAAACTCCTCTGCAAGCCTTTTCCCTCATCTAGAAGATCTGCGCAAGGTCAGCCGCGAAATAGCACTCTCCATCATCCTTCTGGCTCAGGAAAAGGGACTGTGCCCACGGCTGTCCCGATCCGAAATCGAGAAGAAGATCGACGCTGCAATGTGGTACCCTGAGTACCCTAAATATTAGACATCTTGCGTAATCTCGTTTCTCCTCGAAAGCAGGTTACGCAAGATATCTATTCATCTTAGCGCGGCTTCTAGAGCTCTCTCGTAATTGGGTTCATGCGTGATTTCTGAGACGAGCTCTGTATAGAGAACGCGATCGTACTCATCGAGCACCACTACAGCGCGCGCGCAGAATCCCGCAAGGGGGCCATCTTGAATGAGAACGCCGTAACTTTTCGCAAAATCCTTAGACCGTATGAGCGAGAGCGTTGTGATGTTTTTTAAATCTTCCTCTGTACACACTCTTTTTTGAGCAAAAGGGGAGTCTGCAGAGATGACAAGCACCTGAATTTCAGGATGCTTTTTGATCGCCTCATTGAACTTTTTTGCTGAAAGCGAACACACTGCTGTGTCTAAGCTCGGCACAATGGAGAGAATTTTTCGCTTCCCATGAAAGTGCTTGAGTGAGTGTTCTTGCAATTCCTTATCCACCAATAAAAAATCGGGCGCTTTTGCACCCACTTGCGGCAAATCGCCAGATGTGTGCATCGGCGATGCTTTAAATGTAACCTGCCCCATACCAAAATACCTCACTGTTAAAAAAAAAATATTGCTCTAAATTTAAACGCTTCGTTAATATTTTGCAAAAAATTTATTTGAACCTTTTTTTACTACAGCCCTTGTTAAGGAAACCTCATGAGCCCAATGCGCGAAAGCTCTTACACAAACATCTGCAGACATTCTGCAAAGAGAATCAAAAACCTGCTGGATAAGTCTAAAAATAAACTACTCTCCTCTTCTCCGTCTCAAAAAAGAGATTTTCCCATTCACCATAAGTGCAATCACATCAAAATATCGCAAATTCTCGCATACATGGATAAGGTATGGCAGCAAGAACCTGTTAAACTGACATGCAAAGAGTTTCAAGACAAGCAGCGCTCAATCAATGTGCCTAATTACACAGCTGTTTCTACCACTGTATTAGATCATGGCCTCATCTCTACACAATGCTGCGTAAATCAAAAGCACGTGAATCATTTCTTCTTACTGGAGGGAAAAAACTCTCAAGAGTTTTTGTCGCGTCGCCACTTCCAACTGCGCTTTCGCGAATACATATTGGCTTGTAGAGAGCTAAAAAAAATGCCCACTCAAGATATCCCCAATGCGCGAAAATACCAAATCGCCATTCTCAAAGACGAAAATTTAGAAGAGAACTCACCCTCGCGGCCCACCGATTGGATTCCGATTAAGATGGAGGAGAGGCATTTTCTCATGGGCCACACAATCAAGCACCACTAGAGTCTGTCTCTTAATTCTTTATCCCATAGCCCATGTATCCCGTAGTTAGGAAAGGGCAAAAGCGGAAAGAGAACTGCGCATCGACCTCTCTCTTGAAAAGGCTCTTCCAGAATGGCCAAGACAATTTGGGAACAAGCCCCTGAACTTCGCGTACCTCGATTTTTTCTTTAAGACACCATTGTTTGAGTTCTTTGGGCTTAATGAACAGATCATAGACGTGCATATCGGAAGGGGTATTGGGAACGCACCATTCGACGCCTTTAATGACAATCAGCCAACTCAACCAATTCCTATTAAAAGTGTGAAAGAAAAAAAGCCCGCCCTTTTTTAAGACACGCGCTGCCTCTGCGATTACTTGTGCTGGGTCCGAGACATGCTCTAATAAATCCATGGTGCACACGACATCAAATTGCGCATCGGAAAAGGGGAGACAATGCGCATCTGCATGGATAAAATGCGCTTCTTTTGTCTCATCCATCATTTGCGCCATTTTTAAACTATTTAGAGATAGATCCACGCCAATCACGCTATGTCCCGCATTGGCAAGAGCATGCGTTAAAAAACCACCTCCACATCCCACATCCAAAACCTCTCTTCCAAACCCTAAAACCTCATTGATGATTGCGCGAATCCATGGATTGCGCTTTTCATTTTCTTTTCTGAGGAGCGCTATCGGATGCATCCATTCCGTGTACCATTTTTCTGCTAACTCTTCATAAAAAGCGTTATTGATTTGTTTCATGGTTTTTCCTTAAAAAATTCCAATAGACTGTTTGATACAGGGCAAAGAGAGCGACACAAGAAGCCTGGATCCAAAGAAACGTTTGGATCGCCGCGCCATGCTCTGCAAAGCCAAGTAAAAATGAAGGGATGGACTGCGCGCGACACAGCGTCCATAACACGCCTAAAAGAAAGAGGACAATGGGATGATTGAGGAATAGAAGAGCGTGCAGCCATTGCTCTGATGCAGGGCAGCACTCTTTATGGATAAATTCATCCTTTGTCACAAAAATGCAAGAGAAGAGAGCAAGCGCGCAATAGATTTTAAGATTAAAACTATTAAACGGGCATAAAAGGACAAAGGCAAAGCAAAGAAGTGTGCTGAGCGTATCTAACGGGTGGCCAATTCTCTCCCATTTAGGCAAACCCCGCTTCCAGTGGAAGTAAAATTCATCAAAAAAAATGATCGCCGTCTGCAAAAAAAAGGGAAGCAAGATCAGGAAAATCATTCATACTCTCGCTTTTGAAAGAGAGCTCCCACAATGCTCAAACCCGGCCCGAAAGCAAGGCTTGCCACCAAAGCCCCATCAGGCAAATCCTGGAGCATTTTTTCCCAGATATGGGGCAGCGTCGCAGATGACATATTTCCAAAGTTTTGCAACACATCCATAGAGTGAATCAGTTGCTCATCCGTAAGAGAGCAAAGCTGCTGAATGTGTAATAGGATTTTGGGACCACCGGGATGGATCGCAAAATAGGCATTCTTTTTTATCTCGATCACATCCATATCGACCAAAGCGGCGAGGCGCTCCAAATATTTCTCCAAAACGCGCGCGATAAGCACAGGCACATTTTTGTCTAATGTCATAGCATGACACACGGAGTCGCAATTCCAACTCATGCTATTGATCGAATCGGGGATGATTTCTTCCAGAAGAGCTAGCACCTTAAAAGCGGGTAATTCTGGCTCGTTTTTATACACGGAATATTTAATGAATCCATCAGCAAAAAGGCTTTGTACGATGAGTTGATCTATCGAATGGCGCAAAGGATGCAGATGCAGGCTGCACACCTCCGTGTGGATGATGTCTACCGAAACAGCAGTAGGGGAGGGGAGGGTTAGAGAAAGCATGCCCGCTCCCATGCGAATTGCGGGGATAGATGCATAGCAGCCCATATGGTAGGCATGCGTGACGGTCGTGCCTTTTGCCTCTCTTCGAGAAGCGAGCTTCTGAGCAGGACTTGGAGCCACATAACCCGTGCATGTCACATGGATGAGATGACTGGGCAAAGCGGCATCGCGAGCGTAAAACGCCTCGAAAATCTCGCTCACTTCTCTGTCGAAAAAGAGCATCCTCTCTTTAAATCCCACGCCCTCGGGCTTTAAAGAAACAGGATAAATGATCATATCATCGCATTTATCTATAAAAGGGTCGCTGATCAGAAAGCCGCGCTTTTGGATTTTTTCTCTACCACTTCCCAATTCCAAAAGGCGCTCACGAACGGAAGAAGAGAGAGGGGCAGATCCATGGGAGACCGCCGCTGTTTCATGCAGCATGGCCGTCCATTCCAAAAGCGCTTTTTGATCGTGTTCAAATCGCGGTCTAATATGGGAAAATCCACTCAAAAAATAATGCACAATAAACGCCGTTTAAATCATCATACATACACCAGTCAGTATCAAAACACACGCGAATATTTTTTTGATCCGCTCCACTGGAAGTTCATGAGCCCATTTGACCCCAAAGGGGGCTGTAAAAAAGGAAACAACGCCAATGGTGATAAAGGCGGGAAGATTGATATATCCCACATGATTTGGCAGATGAACCTGATGCAGTCCTAGAATGAAATAAGTCAGCGTTCCAATGCATGTCACAACTAGTGAACACGCAGCAGAGGTTCCAATAGCCTTTCGTGGAGGGACTTTAAATCCCACGAGTAGGGGAACAATCAATGTCCCGCCGCCAATCCCCAAAATATTAGAAATGCCTCCAATCGCCACACCCCATAAAAACAATCCCTTTGGCAAGGGATGCGATTCCTCGTGAGAAGGCCCTTTCTTCCAAAATTTAATGGCCAAAATGCATAAAAAGATCCCAAAAAAGACCTCAAGAATTGTCTCCGGAACGCGTTTGGCAACGAGCGCACCCAAAACCGATCCCCCAATCAGCCCAAGCGCCATTTTCTGAAATACGCTCCACAGCACCGAAGCGCGTTTGTGATGCGCCCAAGTCGCAGAAGCCGTATTAAAAACCATTGCGGCAAGTGACGTGCTGATTGCGATGAGCATCAGATAAGAATGGGGATAATTTCTAAAATAGAAAATGTAATACAAACAAGGGACAGAAACGACACCGCCGCCAATTCCGAGCAAGCCGCCCAGAAGACCAGAGGCGATTCCTACCAAGACATACGCAGCTAAAAGTATCACTTCCTCAAACATGCTTACTTCGTCTTATGCTCTAACTGGTTCATGCTATCTTGAAATGTGTTCAATATGAAAGTGTAATAATCCAATTGTTTTTTCTGCACCTCGCTATTTTTTAAATACAGTTCTAAATTTTGAGTTGGATTCTTCCGAAATAGAGTAATGGCTAGATCGTAGTGCAGCTGCTTGAATGTGGCACCATCTCTTGTTTTGACAGCCCTTTTAGTTTCTTCATAACAACTCCGAATCGTTGCCTCCAATGCAGCAGGAGAGGGGGATACTTTCGGAATAGCCATTTTTTGCCTGTAGTACAAAAGGACGTATTTTAATCGATCAAGAAAAGACTTTCAATCCCGAATATATGTCAGAAGAGTCCAGAGCTTTTTTCTAGTCCGTTCGTCGGTGAACTGGAGTCTTAAACCCTCGTTTGCCGCATCCTGCGCGCGGATAATATCTCCAAGCTTATTTCTCTTAAAATAGGCAGCCCCTAGACTCTCGTAAAGCAAAGCTTTGTTTTCAGGTCGAATATTTAATCCAATTGCCGCCGAATAGCAATTGATAGCCTTATCTAAGAAATCCCTAGAAAATTTTCTACCCAAAATGAATAAGGCCTCTGCCATTACGCCAGAGACAAATCCTTTGGATCAGAAATGGGAATAGATTTTTGGCACAATGTACATGTCATAATATATAAGGGAAACACGCAGAAATGAGAAACGAGGAGATGTTGCTGAGCAGCTCTGTCCATCTGCCAAGCTAGCTAGAATTCTTTGACCTATATAAGGAGGAAGTTTGCTTGTCGTACTTACCTGCGACTTTAAGTTTTTAATTTGAAAGTCGCATAGACCCAAGTTGCCACCTTAAAATTTGTGAATTTTTTAAATTTTCAACCACAGAGAGCACGAATCCACAGAGGCGCTGCGTGCGTTTTTTGCCGCGCAGCGCCTCTGTGGATTCGTGCTCTCTGTGGTAAAAAATAAAATCATTTTAGCCTCAAAATTTAAAAATGCACGAGAAAAACATGATAAAAAGGATGTGCGCAATACGAACTCAAGTTGTAACCATTTGTGATCCTTTGCAGGGTATAATGGGTAGCGAACTTTGGTTCGCATAGCTTACAGCATTCGCTATTTTTTGAGAGTTTAAAAAACGCAAAACCATAGCTTCGTAGCTATGGTTTTGCTGCTAATGAAGAAAGAATTAAACTAAGCTAGACACAAGTTTGCTTTTTTAACACTTGCATCTTTGAAGCATCTTTCCAGTTCGGTTTTATTCTTCGGATTTTGTCGATCTAGCTTTAAGCCTTCACTAAAGGCATTAATAGCCAAATCTAAATCTCCCACGCGTTTTCTTGTGAGATAGGCTTTTCCAAGATTGAGATAAAACATCGCTTTGTAAGCCTTGGAAATATTGGGTAAATTAATTCCTGTGCGATAACTTTCAATCGCTTTTTCTAAAACATCGAGACTGTGATTTTTGAGATAGCTCTTCATCCGAGCATTTCCCAATTTATGTAACGCAATTACTCTCAGACCACTGTCGATATTAGATTTTAGAATCGTCTCGAACATTTCTTCAGTTCCTGGTTGAGAAGCATCCACTTCATTCAATATTTGAAAAAAAGATACTTGTGGAGTTTTTGTCGGATCTTTAGTTACTTGCACTTTGCTTTTCTGCTGTGGATTATCCAGGGTATTTTTATATCCTTCGATACGGGGATCTCTCCATCTCTGTATCTTAGGATTGACTTTGACCAGAGGTGCAGTCTCAATCACTGGCGCTTTCCTGCGCAATCGATCGGAACCAGGACTAAATAATCCATTATCTTGAAGTTTAGGTCTGCTGCTCGATAGCACTCCAACTGGCAGCCTCGATTTTTGGCTACGATTTTTTTGCGGTTCATTAAAGATTAAAGAGCGTGAAAGATCCACTTTTTCAGAGGAAGTGCCACAATTTTTCAAAAGATTATCAAGCCCAGAAACCAGATTTTTCAATGATTCGGTGAATTTAGCAGATCGTGTTTGCTCTTTATCCACTTGTTCGGGCACAGGAATCTGTTCAGATGTGGATACAGAAGGTTTTTCTGTTGCTCTAGAATCCGAAGCCTCGCCTGCTCTTCTATCTGAACAAGAATCGTCTTTAGATCTAGAATCCCTTTTATCCGAGAGAGAATCGTCTTTAGATCTAAAATCACTTTTATCCGAGCGAGAAGACTCTTTAGATCTAGAATCCCTTTTATCCGAGCGAGAAGACTCTTTAGATCTAGAATCTGAGTATTTGGTTTGTCTTTTTTCTGAACGGTGAAGATCATCTGGTTCTCTGTCATCCGATCGAAACTTTCTCTTGGCGATGTGCTGAACTTGGCATGATCTGGAATAGTGGGTTTCCACATCTGCATGAAAACCTTCGCTTCTTACATCAATTGCTGGATAATAATCGCCGCAATATCTCGTATAAATGGAATGTGCTCTATATTCTTTACTGCTTGAAGGGCATGTATGCAATTCATGGCATGTGTAGTGGCGATGATGGTCGTGGTGACAGCAATCTGGAATGGGTCGGTGAAAACAAGGTGTTTGATAATGAAATTCATTTGAACATGAATGATTACAATTTTTAATAGACATACTCCCTCTATTTTATTTAGAAAATAAAAGAGGATAGCTTAATTAAGCTACGTGTTTAGTTAAACTAAAATGTCTCTTAGGGGGAAAGGACCGTAGAGGAATCCACGGCCTGCGTCAACGTCTGATAATTAATCTTATGTTGCTTCTTCGGAAGGACTTTCCTCATTAGAGAGAGAGAACACTTCGCGAGTCTGCTTTTTCGCCTCTATCAATGTGATAGTAAAGCTATCTCTAAGATTCTCTTTTGGGATAAATACAACGCGATTCACAATTGAATACATCGGAACAAGCTCATCTTGCAGCGATTTTGCCGCATAATCTCTTTTCAAGGACTTGTAAGAATGCATTGTATGGATCGTATCGATAGTCCCTGGAATCATGAAAGGCCAAAAGAAAAAGCCCATAATTTTAAAAGCTATGGATCGCGGCAGTGCGGATTTTTGCAATTTTTTAGCTACTTGGTTGGGCCTTATTTGCTCTAAGTCCAGGTAATCTGGGGAAATCTGGTATTCATACGCAGAATTATTCTCAATTGTGATGTGGAGCGGCTGGATCCCTTTATTTGGAAGATTGTGCCCCAACAAATACTTGCTCGTCTCAGCTGAGAGCGCTCGGACATGCACTTCAACATTTTTGTGCTGCGGATCGAAAGCTGAAATCATATTGGGCGCAATCGATGTTAAATCGCGGATATAATGGTGGTAAGACCCCCACGATAGGCACAGCCCTGCGATGATTGACAATGAGGCATAGTAGAAAAAACTTTTTTTCATAACTCTCCTAATTTACTTAATTTAACCAAGTTTATTATGAAAAGTAATTAATATCAATATTTTAAATTATTTATTTAATATAATATAATATAAAAGATAAATAATTGAAAATAAGAGATGAAAAGAAGTAACTGTACTCAGTTGGTGCCGCGCAGCTATCCGCAAAGCCCTAGAAAGTTCACGAAAAAATTGTCTCGAAATCTACAGTAACCCTCTATAAAATCAATCCATAAGAGACTGTTAACGAGGTAAAATTATGACAACAGCAGCACGAGCAATAGATAGTGTTTTAAAACATGCACATGCATTCGGATACTATTCTTCTACAATCAAAGACGACCGCGATACTGTTTTGTACAAACATAGAATAAATATCGCTAATCTCCTCTCCTACATTCCCTTCGTTTGCATAGGTGTGGGTATATGGAGAATTTATAATTACGCGCCTCTTGTTACAAAAGTTAACTCATCTGATTTTATAAAGCAGGTTGGATACAGCAATATTACGCGAGGAGTAATGGAAATGCTAGACGTCAGTTTCTTAATGCTTGCAGCATTGGATATTATGGCAACAGCATTGAGAATACTTCGCACCTAAGAGACTATTATACACAAAATGATTCAAAAGTTGGTTTTTGGCAAGGAAGCGGCGCCAATTTTTGCGTCTGGAGCGAGCGACCATTGCTGAATAGCAAGGCGCGAGTGAAGACCGAAAATTTGCTGCCAAGCTGACGCAGCCAAAGGCCAACTTTTGAATCATTTTGTGTATAACATTGATTATACCGAAACAACTTGAAGAATCAGTTTTTGACAGCGTCGGCTTCGCGGCAAATTCTTCAAGTTGTTTCGGTATAAACCTCCGAACAGGCGTGGATCTTCAGCGGACTATTCTAAATTTATAGCAAAAAAGCAATTTACCAAATCAATGACAAACTTTAAAATGACGTTATATACCGAAACAACTTGAAGAATCGGTATATACAAATGAACTCAAAAGTTGGTTTTTGGCCGCGTCAGCTTGACAGCAGAAACTGAGCTTGTGGACACTCTTCTTAAGAGTAAAAGGAATCGATAAGTATTGGAGCGGAAAATGAAGAAAAAGCAAAAGCCATGGACAGTATTCATCGCAATCATTTTGGGTATCATCGTAGGATGCCTGACGACAAAAGGCACGATGCTCTTCGGAATCGATCTCTATAAACTCTATGATTTCCTTGGCAAAATCTTTCTCAATGCTCTAACGATGGTCACTGTACCACTCGTCGCTGCATCCATTATTACCGGGATCGCGCGGATTGGGGGTGAAACAAATTTTGGCCGACTTGGGGCCAAGACGTTTGGTTTCTACTTGGGCACGAGCATCGTAGCTATCTTAATCGGACTTTTCTTCGTCAACCTCCTCGCCCCAGGTCATCACGTCCATATAGAGCAGCTCCAAGCGCAAGCTCATGCGGAAACGCTCAAAGCGCATCTTTCAGCTCAAGAGTCCTATCGATTCACGCATGCATTACTGCAAATCGTCCCCTCAAATATCTTCGACACGTTTTCTAAGGGGGAAATGCTGGGCGTAATTTTTTTCAGCCTTGTCTTTGGATACTGCATCTCTAAAATCGAACAGCACTCTTCGACAACGCTCTACAATTTCTTTCACGCCATTTTCCACACGATGATCCGCTTGATCCACCTCGTGATGAAATTTTTGCCTCTCGGGGTCTTCTTTCTGGTCGCGCGCTCCTTTTCGGAAACGGGGGTCAAGTCGCTTGGCTCTCTCGGGATGTTTACGCTTTCTGTCCTTTTGGGATTAGGGGTCTTCATGTTTGTCGCGCTCCCCCTCATGCTAAAATTGATAGGCAAGGTCAAGCCATCGCGCCATTTCAAGGCGATGGCTCCAGCCCTCATCACCGCTTTTTCAACGAGTTCTTCCTCCGCAACTCTTCCCATCACCATTGATTGCGTAGAAAAAAGAGCGGGAGTATCCAATCGCATCTGCAGCTTGGTCATCCCTCTGGGCACTTCGATCAATATGTCCGGCTCAGCGCTATACGAATGCATCGCTGCTATGTTTATCGCTCAATGCTATGGAATCGAACTCTCCTTCCTAAGCCAGTTTCTACTCGTTTTCCTCGCTTTAATCACTTCGATCGGAGTGGCCGGTGTCCCCTCTGCCAGCTTAGTGGCAATCATCGCAATCCTAAAAGCGATGGAGCTCCCTCTAGAAGGGATAGCTCTATTTATTGCAGTGGATCGGATCTTGGATATGTGCCGGACAACAGTGAACGTCTTCAGCGATAGCTGCTGCGCCATCCTCGTCGCCCGGACAGAAGGAGAGAAAGAGGTGCTCGCAACAGACACCTTTGAACCTCTTTAATAGACATCTTGCGTAACCTGCTTTCGAGGAGAAACGAGATGATTTTGCGCGAGATGTCTAATGTCTTCCGCCCACTTCGCTGTCGATCGTTTCTAGGAAAGACAGCTGGGGCAACTTACCTCCCAAGGTTCTGGAGTCTAACGATAAGTTAAAAGGTCTAAATGCACTGCTGCTGGAAGAAATAGGCACACTAGATTTGACTCTTTTTCTTTTTTTCGATTTTGAAGATGGCGCTGAATCGGTCTGCGATTCTAAAGAAAATGGCGAAGAAACACATCCAGGGATCTCCAAACTGCTACTGCTCGAAGTCGAATGCGATTCTGGAGAAGGCGGTGGCAAAGGGCTCAAAGATAAATGAGGATATTCAAAGCTACCACTCGTCGGATTTAAATTATCGTGAAAATAACCTGAAAGAAGTTCCTCTTGCCTCTGAAAGGTGATAGTCGATCTGACGTTCGCAAAAATTATTTGTGTCAGCTCTGTGAGACGTTCTATAGCTCCCCAAGGAATAGGTTGAAAATTTTTCAAATGCTTGCGCACACAATTCATAGAGAAGTAAAAAAAACCTGTTTTAACAGGCAAACTCATGCTCTCTTTTTCCAATGCAGCTTTCATTATTAAGACTTTTTTGACCAAATTGCCTATTTCCTCGTCCGTACTTTTGATATAGTAGGTCTTAGGCAAGGAAATCTGTTTGAGAAAAGGCCCTAGTCGCTTTGCGATTTGCTCAATTTGTTGTATGGCCTTATTATTATATAAACCTAAGCATTGCTCTCCGAGCATTTGAATAGTGTACAGCCTCATAAAAGAAGGATCTTTGTTAGGATCGCAAGATAGTTTGCTATGCTCAACTATTAGAAGAGTAATTCGTTCCATCCTACTTTGAAAAGCCTGCATTTTAAATGCAGGGCACGCACTCTTAAGCATTTTGATGATCGATTGCATTTCCTGATAAACAGGCTCCTTTTCTGCATAAAGCCCCTCATTTGTGGATAAATCGTTAACATGCTGCAACATCTTGTCGATCAGTTGCCGTGTTTCGAGCGCATTATCTTTTCTAATTGCAGATGCCATAAAAATGTCTCCAAAAATTTAAAGTCAAATTCTTTTCTGTAAACAGTCAAGTGCTTCGAACACTGTCCAGCGCGTCTCGGAATGCATATCAAGAAGTCCTCTTATAACCAAATCAATGAGGCTCTCATTTTTTAAAAGAGGTATTTTACCATTATAAATGAGATCTCGTACAGTGCCTTCAAGCCCTGTAAGACGATCGCAAGGATTTAGTCCTAGATGCAACTCCAAAAAGACGAGCCCCAATGTGAATTCATCTATTTTGGAACTGCTTTCCCTCGCTGCAAAAGGACCGTCCAAAGGCCTGCATATCTGCGTGGTAGCGTGATCAAAATCGGTGATCGCCACAGCTAAAGTTTTTGGATCGACGAGGATATTTGCAGGTGTGAGATCGCGATGTGTGATTTTGTGCCGCTTAAAGGAAGCTACAGCTACTAGTATGTTTTCAATGAGTTTAAATACGCTGGACGCATCTAATCTTCCCCTTCTCATCACGTTCCTTAAATTCTCTTGATCAAACAGCGGGGAGATCGTAGCTAAAATCAAATTGCCTTCTACGCATTTGTCGGTTAAAGCCCCTTGGCTATTCAAGCCAATGACACGTTCAGGAATGACAACTGATCGGAGCCCTTGGGTATTGTTTACCAAACATCCCACCCCATATTCGAGAGAGTAAATGCAACTTTTCAAACTGGGAAAATCCCATTCCTTGAGCTTAAAAACCTTTAAAAACCGGGGTGTAGTTGCGCGTTGTATTTCAAAACAATAAGAATTGAATCCACTAGTAGGAAGAAATCGGATGATTTCAAATTCTAGCCTCTGCACAAATTTCCCGAGCTCTGAGTCGATCAATCTTTGCATTTTTATGCTTTCAAAGTCCGATCCGATCAGTGTGTTAAACCCATCCAAGTCTTTTATAGGAAGAGATTTTAGGAAAGCGGAATCTTTTGGAGAGGTGTAAGAGGTCACGTGGTGTTTTCCTCCGAGCTCCCAGTCGGGCATCTCGTTCCGAAAAGCTCTTTCATAATCGCTCATGGGTTCCGGTGTCTCAGGAATCAGCAGCGGACTATTCTCTTCCACCCGGTTGCAGCTAGCACTTTTTCGAATCTCTACCATCTTAGCATGGTGTTCGCGGATTTGTAATTCAAAGCCCTCGTTTTTTACTGGAACAAGCGAAATGCTCAGTTTTTCTCTTTTTCTTGGAGAAGTCGTTTCCGCTGCAGTCGCAGCGATGATTTCCTGCGATTTAGATAGCATCGCATCGGAGGTTGGAGGTTGAGGTTCTTTATCCCAACAAACAGATATTAGAGATTTTAGGAATGAACAAATTTTTGCAGCCATATTTTACATTTTTCAAAAAAAATGAAAATATTAAGAATATTCGATGATTTACATCAACAAAACTAAATAGATTTGAAAAATTTGTGAAATTCTGGTGGGATAGGAACTTCAAAGTTCATCTTCTTTTCTGTACCGGGATGTGTAAAAGTGAGTGATTGTGCGTGAAGGCATAAGCGATGTAGTACATCTTTGCCCGTTCCATATCTTTTATCGCCAAGTATGGGAAGACCCGCTTCTTTGCAATGTACTCTGAGCTGGTGCTTTTTTCCCGTCACAGGTTTTAAGCGCAGCAGCGTCGCCCATCTATTGGAAGAAACGACTTCATAATGGGTTATCGCGAGCTTTCCAGCGCCGGGTTGCGTTGTACTACTCACCGAATAGAAAGGATCTTCTTCCAAATAGCTCTCCCATGTGCCTTGAGATTGCGCTGGCTTACCCTCTACGATGGCATAGTAGCACTTTTCAATCCGGTGGTGTTCGAACTGTTCCTTTAAACGCTTGCGGCTAAAATCTGTGTAGGCGAAGATCATCACACCCGATGTCTCGCGGTCCAAACGATGGACGGGGAACACGCGCTGTTTATGAAAACGCCTTTTTAACAGACAGTGCAGAGATGTCGTGTTCTCAAAATCTGTGGCAACGCTGAGCAGCCCTTCAGGCTTCTCTAAGACGATCACCTCATCATCTTCAAATAAAACCTTCACTCCCTTTCTCAAAAAACTCACTTTTGGGCCCACACTCACCGTGGAATTCGCGGTGATGGAAGCGTTGGCCTTAACCACGCTTTTTCCATTTACGGTAATACGCCCAGCGCGGAGCCAGGAGCGCAGAGTATTGGCAGAGCTCTCTGGGTACATCTCGCGCAAGATATCGAGAATCAAGCATTCTTTTGAAGATATATGTTCCATAGGCTCGCAATTCTACCACACCTGCGTGCAGTTTGTCTTTTAAAAACTGATGTTAACTAAATTTTTTAAATAGAAAGAACTTGTCGCTCAAATCTCCATCAATTATATATGATGAATCGTCACATTTGGAGGAAAGAGACATGCAAACGACGAAAGAAAAGGTCAGCTATTGTATTGGATTGGAAACGGGGAATAATTTGAAGCAGCAGTTCGCAGATATGGATTTCCATTGCTTATCGCAAGGTTTCCAAGACGCTCTTAAAAACATGACCCCACAACTAGCGAAAGAAGAAATCCAGTCGATCCTCCAAGCATTGAAAAACCAAATCGAAACCCAGCAGCGTCAGCATTTCACCCGCATCGCTGATGAAAACAAAAAACGAGGCGAAGCTTTTCTCGCTGAAAATCGAGAGAATGAAGGCGTTGTTACCCTGCATAGCGGCTTGCAATACAAAGTGCTTTCTTCTGGCCCTGGCAAAGGTCCCCACCCGACTACATTGGATGTCGTAAAAATCCATTACCGAGGAACCTTCATCGATGGCCGCGTATTCGACAGCTCCTACCAAAGAGGACAACCCGTCAGCTTCCCTCTCAATCGCGTCATCACAGGCTGGTCGGAAATCGTGCAAAAAATGCAAGTAGGAGACAAATGGCAGGTCTTTATCCCCTCTTACTTAGCTTATGGAGAAATGGGTTACGGCTCAGAAATTGGCCCTAACAGCACACTCGTTTTCGAAATCGAACTCCTCGGCATTAATGAACCAGGTCAGCAGTAGTCAAGGGAAGTGGCTTACTTCGTTTCTCCCAATAAATAGGGCCGTAATCGTATCCCAGTTGCGTCCCTTTTATGATGGCGACTTTTGTGTAGAAAATAATGTGCAGCCACCCCTGATGGTACGCTGAGGCCATATCTAAATTTGGCGTGTCGCTGTGATTGATATATCGCGTGAAGTTGCCCTCTTCTCTGGCATCGATGAGGTAGGGCGCCCACAGATTCTGAGCCCAGTAGTTCATCGTGATGTAATAGTTAAAACAGTAGTAATTATCTCTGTCCTTGAAAAAGTAAGGGCGTCTCAGCACACCTAAATACTCGCCGATGTACGTAAATGCCGGGATATCGCGATTTGCAAAAACGCCATAGCCCATGATGTCATCTATCCAAGCGATAGTCACATCGGGCATAGGACTCTTTTCCATCTCCCTCGCGTAATAATGTCCCAGCCAGAGCTGCCTTTGACCCATTTGCTTTTTTTGATGAGTCCTAGCGCACCGCTGCTCGATTTTTGCCCGCACTTTGTCGCTCGCAAAATGCATGCGTTCCAAATAGTCCACCCCCATGACCTCTTTAAATCCGGAAAAGGGAACGGTAAGTGCGGAAGAGCTCTTTGGCAATAATATTTTGATAGACATACTGCCATTTTACCATAAATCGTGGACATGCTAAAAGAAAGAAAAATGGATCCTATGCACCACTCGTTGATAGATGCCAATTCCTTTCCTATTCCTCCTTTTAAGCATTTAGAAAAAGAGTGGGAAAAAGGGGTGCGCTTTCGGCGTCTTGCTTTTTTAACGGGAGAGCGGTTTTTGGATCCCAATTTGGAAGCACCCTTGTTTAATCTCACATCGAAGCAGACAGAAGCAGAGCTCATGGTGCATTTATGGGGAAAAAACCATGCCGCAAGCCTCATGCAAAACATTCCCTTCACACTGGTTAATACGCCGGGTCGTAAAGGCCCGAATGGAAATTGGCAGCGGCCCACAACCAAAGACACCGTTCTCAAATGGCTCTCCTATACTCCTAAACCTGGAAAATGCCTATGCATTTCGAGCCAGCCCTTCATCGGATACCAGCACACTGTCTTGCAAACATATCTCCCTAAGGCCTTTTCCATAGAAACCGTCGGTGCCTCTACGGAAAAAGATCTTCCCCTCTCCGTCTATCTCGACAACATGGCCCGATGGTTATTTCAAGAGACTCAAAAATGAAAAAGATTTATTTGATCCGCCATGGGGAAACCGAATGGACAATCAGCAGACAGCACACGGGCACTACAGATATCCCTTTGACTGAAAACGGCAAAAGGCAAGCTGAACTCCTGGCAAAGAGATTAAAGGGACACAAATTCGATGCCGTATATACCTCCCCTCTGCGTCGCGCACTCCAGACATGTGAAATCGCAGGCTTTAAGCACGCCGTCTTAATGCCTGACCTCAGAGAATGGAACTACGGAGCGTATGAAGGAATCACTTCCAAAGAGATCCACGTCGATAATCCCAGTTGGAATATCTTTGAACAGGGAGGACCCGGCGGCGAGAGTCCCCAGGCAATTGAAAACCGCATCGATAGATTGATCGAAAACATCCTAAAAAACTCCGGTGATATCGCATTGTTTTCGCACGGGCATTTTTTACGCGCGTTTGCAATGCGTTTCATAGGTCTCCCGATCGTTACAGCAAAGCATTTTGCTTTATTTCCCGCTTCTTTATCTATCCTCAATTGGGAAAAAACTCTATCTACAATCTCTTTATGGAACGCAATTGAGGGTTTGTAAGAATTTTCTCAATCCGTTATACCGATTTTTAATTTTGGTGTAACGCGGGGTGAACCCATGCATATCATACACACATTCGGACATCTTCTCGGTGGAACCCTTCTCGTTGCCGGTACGAGCATTGGCGTGGGCATGTTAGCCCTTCCCGTCGCTACATCTCAAGGAGGCTTTTTACCCGCTTTATGCGTCTATCTCGTCTGCTGGATTTTTATGCTGTGCACAGGACTACTGATTTTAGAGGCTTGCATTTGGATGCCCAAGGAATCAAATCTGATCACCCTCACATCGCGACTTTTAGGGAAATGGGGCAAGATGTGCTGTTGGATCTTGTATCTGTTTTTGTTTTCTTGCTTAATGGTCGCTCACGTCACCGGTGGTGGAGATGTCGTGTCGCAGATTTCTCGAGGGATGCTCCCCTTCTGGTCCAGTACCCTACTCTATGTCGCCGTCTTTGCTCCAGTTGTCTATCTGGGCACTCTTTGGGTGGATCGCTTCAACCTCATTCTCATGCTCGGAGTATTGATCACCTATCTCTTCTTTATCAGCAATTCCATTTCCCATATCATCCCCTCCTATCTCTCGCGGATGGATTGGGGGAAAGTTGGAGCTGCGCTCCCCGTCGTCTTCACAGCATTTGGCTATCAGAGTTTAGTCCCCACTTTATACAACTACATGAATCGCAACATCGCTAAGGTGCGCCTTGCGATCATTTTGGGAACATCAATCCCCTTTGTCATTTACGTAATATGGGAAATCATCATCCTGGGAATCGTTCCTTTTGAAGGACAAGAAGGACTTCTCGAATCGCTACGCATCGGCTCTACCGCGATCAATCCCCTGGGATCTTATCTCAATAACCCCACGCTTCTCACCGTTGGTCAGGCTTTTGCCTTTTTTGCGATGACGACCTCTTTTTTGGGTATCTCCATTGCCTTTGTCGATTTTTTAGCCGACGGTTTTAAAGTGCGCAAAAAAAAGGGGCTGCACAAGCTATCCTTCTGCCTATTTATCTTTGGACTTCCTTTGCTTATCTCGTGGATCAACCCACACCTCTTTATTAAAGCGCTATCTCTGGGAGGAGGTTTCGGCGTGGCTATTCTCTTGGGAGCTATTCCCATCATGATGGTGTGGACCGGACGCTATTTCGATGGGTATTCGCTTTTACACCAACAACTCCCCGGTGGAAAAATCACTCTTTCCCTATTAATGGCCTTTGTCTTTTTAGAATTATTCTTTAATTTTTAAAAATATATTGTTTAAAAAATCAGAAATAACATATTTAGATTTTTTATGCGGATAAAAGGAATTTACATGTTAAAAGAGAATTTAGAAATTTTAAAAAATGAAATGTCATTCTTGTTTAAAGAAAAACACTTAGCTAAAGATGCTAAATTTTTGCGAAAAATGGCCATTAATATTAAACACCTGCATTACAATGTCAAACGAGCAATCGCACAAGCTAAATGCCCAGCACATGTTAAAAAAATTGAGCATTTCCTCTCTACACCCATGCGCGGTCCTATCACTTTAAGTGAGGCCGCTGCCACATTTAGCGAACAGCATCCCAAAGAATCGGACTTAAGTCATTTATTGGAAGATGTGCCAGAAAACTGTTTAAAGGTATTACGCGCACCCAGCCGCTCTAAAAAGGCGATTCTTTAATGCAGCATCATAGAGTAGTTCCGCATCACATAAGACGCAGATCGCGCTATATCCCTCTACGTCTGCAAGGCGTAAAAGGCGATAGAGCTCGCTTGCAGAAAGAGTGAAATGCTCTCCGCAATAATGCCTGTGACGAGTCAAAACCATGGGGCGTTTTTCCCTCTCTATAGCCGCGCGCAACTCCTCTTCAGATGCACAGAGAATGAGCGGCGTTAAAGGACAATAATGGCGGTACTTCATTCCCGGAGATAAGACTTGCCTCGCCACCCCTACTTCTTGGATAGAGATGCCAATTGCCTCTTCAATTTGCTCCTTGGTGATGCTCCCGGGTCTATAGAGAACGGGAGGATCGGATAATAAACTGACCACTGTGGACTCAATACCAAACTCCGTTTTGCCTCCGTCGATCACCGCAGGGATCTTCCCTTCAAAATCTTGTAGCACGTGCTCGCACTGTGTGGGGCTCGGCTTCCCAGAAAGATTGGCAGAGGGAGCCGCAAGAGGCTCACCGACGGCAGCAATCAAAGCGAGCGCGATGGGATTGCTCGGCATACGCACTGCAATCGAATCCATCCCTCCAGAAACGATCGCAGGCACGCGAGGATGCCTCTTCAGGATGACCGTTAAAGGCCCCGGAAAAAACTGGCGGGCTAAAGAATAAAAAATGGGCGGAATCGCGAGGGCTATCTCTTCGATTTGCGCAAGCGCTGCAATGTGCACGATGAGCGGATTATCAGGGGGTCTTTTTTTGAGCGCGAAAATCTTTGCTAAAGCATCGGGATTAAACACTGCTGCCCCAAGCCCATAGACCGTTTCTGTAGGGAATGCGACAACCTCGCCCTCTCGGATCCATTGAGCAGCACGCTCCACATCCACTCGCTTTGTCATACTATTGTCCCAATATCAAGAAGAACGTAAAAGAGAGTGCCACTTTCATGCCTATTCCGATGAGCAGATGATTGAAATGGCGATCGATGAATCGCTTAATGGGCGTTTGCCAGCGGTACATCGCTTCCGCAAGAGCAAAAAAGCGCACTGTGCGTGCTAGAGCGACATACAACAAAAAGGCACTTAGGGAAAGCTGGCAAAAACCAGCAGATAGTGTCACAATCTTAAATGGTATAGGCAAAAGACTTCCCACAAAAACAGCTGCACTTTCATGGGCGGAGTAATGTTCGACAAAGCGATTGAAAAAATCTTGAGACAGCAGATGCTTCACGACAAATGGCCCAATCGAATCCCATAACAACAATCCGATGCCATACCCAACGCAAGCCACTCCTATCGATACCAGCGTGGCAATCGTCGCATAAATGAAACGGCGCTGAGGGTTTTGAAGGCAAAATAACATGAGAAGCGCATCGAGTCTTTCCAGCACATTGGGATCCTAAGCTTAGAATTCCACGTGGACAAGTTGTCGCGGCCGCTTCTATAGTGTCACCTAAATACTAGTGACTCCAGCGTAACTGGACTGGCCACAGTTAGGCCGCAAATGTAATCACACTGGCTCACCTTCGGGTGGGCCTTTCTGCGTTCGCGAGTGGACCCGATAAGCTCATGGAGCGGCGTAACCGTCGCACAGGAAGGACAGAGAAAGCGCGGATCTGGGAAGTGACGGACAGAACGGTCAGGACCTGGATTGGGGAGGCGGTTGCCGCCGCTGCTGCTGACGGTGTGACGTTCTCTGTTCCGGTCACACCACATACGTTCCGCCATTCCTATGCGATGCACATGCTGTATGCCGGTATACCGCTGAAAGTTCTGCAAAGCCTGATGGGACATAAGTCCATCAGTTCAACGGAAGTCTACACGAAGGTTTTTGCGCTGGATGTGGCTGCCCGGCACCGGGTGCAGTTTGCGATGCCGGAGTCTGATGCGGTTGCGATGCTGAAACAATTATCCTGAGAATAAATGCCTTGGCCTTTATATGGAAATGTGGAACTGAGTGGATATGCTGTTTTTGTCTGTTAAACAGAGAAGCTGGCTGTTATCCACTGAGAAGCGAACGAAACAGTCGGGAAAATCTCCCATTATCGTAGAGATCCGCATTATTAATCTCAGGAGCCTGTGTAGCGTTTATAGGAAGTAGTGTTCTGTCATGATGCCTGCAAGCGGTAACGAAAACGATTTGAATATGCCTTCAGGAACAATAGAAATCTTCGTGCGGTGTTACGTTGAAGTGGAGCGGATTATGTCAGCAATGGACAGAACAACCTAATGAACACAGAACCATGATGTGGTCTGTCCTTTTACAGCCAGTAGTGCTCGCCGCAGTCGAGCGACAGGGCGAAGCCCTCGGCTGGTTGCCCTCGCCGCTGGGCTGGCGGCCGTCTATGGCCCTGCAAACGCGCCAGAAACGCCGTCGAAGCCGTGTGCGAGACACCGCGGCCGGCCGCCGGCGTTGTGGATACCTCGCGGAAAACTTGGCCCTCACTGACAGATGAGGGGCGGACGTTGACACTTGAGGGGCCGACTCACCCGGCGCGGCGTTGACAGATGAGGGGCAGGCTCGATTTCGGCCGGCGACGTGGAGCTGGCCAGCCTCGCAAATCGGCGAAAACGCCTGATTTTACGCGAGTTTCCCACAGATGATGTGGACAAGCCTGGGGATAAGTGCCCTGCGGTATTGACACTTGAGGGGCGCGACTACTGACAGATGAGGGGCGCGATCCTTGACACTTGAGGGGCAGAGTGCTGACAGATGAGGGGCGCACCTATTGACATTTGAGGGGCTGTCCACAGGCAGAAAATCCAGCATTTGCAAGGGTTTCCGCCCGTTTTTCGGCCACCGCTAACCTGTCTTTTAACCTGCTTTTAAACCAATATTTATAAACCTTGTTTTTAACCAGGGCTGCGCCCTGTGCGCGTGACCGCGCACGCCGAAGGGGGGTGCCCCCCCTTCTCGAACCCTCCCGGTCGAGTGAGCGAGGAAGCACCAGGGAACAGCACTTATATATTCTGCTTACACACGATGCCTGAAAAAACTTCCCTTGGGGTTATCCACTTATCCACGGGGATATTTTTATAATTATTTTTTTTATAGTTTTTAGATCTTCTTTTTTAGAGCGCCTTGTAGGCCTTTATCCATGCTGGTTCTAGAGAAGGTGTTGTGACAAATTGCCCTTTCAGTGTGACAAATCACCCTCAAATGACAGTCCTGTCTGTGACAAATTGCCCTTAACCCTGTGACAAATTGCCCTCAGAAGAAGCTGTTTTTTCACAAAGTTATCCCTGCTTATTGACTCTTTTTTATTTAGTGTGACAATCTAAAAACTTGTCACACTTCACATGGATCTGTCATGGCGGAAACAGCGGTTATCAATCACAAGAAACGTAAAAATAGCCCGCGAATCGTCCAGTCAAACGACCTCACTGAGGCGGCATATAGTCTCTCCCGGGATCAAAAACGTATGCTGTATCTGTTCGTTGACCAGATCAGAAAATCTGATGGCACCCTACAGGAACATGACGGTATCTGCGAGATCCATGTTGCTAAATATGCTGAAATATTCGGATTGACCTCTGCGGAAGCCAGTAAGGATATACGGCAGGCATTGAAGAGTTTCGCGGGGAAGGAAGTGGTTTTTTATCGCCCTGAAGAGGATGCCGGCGATGAAAAAGGCTATGAATCTTTTCCTTGGTTTATCAAACGTGCGCACAGTCCATCCAGAGGGCTTTACAGTGTACATATCAACCCATATCTCATTCCCTTCTTTATCGGGTTACAGAACCGGTTTACGCAGTTTCGGCTTAGTGAAACAAAAGAAATCACCAATCCGTATGCCATGCGTTTATACGAATCCCTGTGTCAGTATCGTAAGCCGGATGGCTCAGGCATCGTCTCTCTGAAAATCGACTGGATCATAGAGCGTTACCAGCTGCCTCAAAGTTACCAGCGTATGCCTGACTTCCGCCGCCGCTTCCTGCAGGTCTGTGTTAATGAGATCAACAGCAGAACTCCAATGCGCCTCTCATACATTGAGAAAAAGAAAGGCCGCCAGACGACTCATATCGTATTTTCCTTCCGCGATATCACTTCCATGACGACAGGATAGTCTGAGGGTTATCTGTCACAGATTTGAGGGTGGTTCGTCACATTTGTTCTGACCTACTGAGGGTAATTTGTCACAGTTTTGCTGTTTCCTTCAGCCTGCATGGATTTTCTCATACTTTTTGAACTGTAATTTTTAAGGAAGCCAAATTTGAGGGCAGTTTGTCACAGTTGATTTCCTTCTCTTTCCCTTCGTCATGTGACTTGATATCGGGGGTTAGTTCGTCATCATTGATGAGGGTTGATTATCACAGTTTATTACTCTGAATTGGCTATCCGCGTGTGTACCTCTACCTGGAGTTTTTCCCACGGTGGATATTTCTTCTTGCGCTGAGCGTAAGAGCTATCTGACAGAACAGTTCTTCTTTGCTTCCTCGCCAGTTCGCTCGCTATGCTCGGTTACACGGCTGCGGCGAGCGCTAGTGATAATAAGTGACTGAGGTATGTGCTCTTCTTATCTCCTTTTGTAGTGTTGCTCTTATTTTAAACAACTTTGCGGTTTTTTGATGACTTTGCGATTTTGTTGTTGCTTTGCAGTAAATTGCAAGATTTAATAAAAAAACGCAAAGCAATGATTAAAGGATGTTCAGAATGAAACTCATGGAAACACTTAACCAGTGCATAAACGCTGGTCATGAAATGACGAAGGCTATCGCCATTGCACAGTTTAATGATGACAGCCCGGAAGCGAGGAAAATAACCCGGCGCTGGAGAATAGGTGAAGCAGCGGATTTAGTTGGGGTTTCTTCTCAGGCTATCAGAGATGCCGAGAAAGCAGGGCGACTACCGCACCCGGATATGGAAATTCGAGGACGGGTTGAGCAACGTGTTGGTTATACAATTGAACAAATTAATCATATGCGTGATGTGTTTGGTACGCGATTGCGACGTGCTGAAGACGTATTTCCACCGGTGATCGGGGTTGCTGCCCATAAAGGAGGCGTTTACAAAACCTCAGTTTCTGTTCATCTTGCTCAGGATCTGGCTCTGAAGGGGCTACGTGTTTTGCTCGTGGAAGGTAACGACCCCCAGGGAACAGCCTCAATGTATCACGGATGGGTACCAGATCTTCATATTCATGCAGAAGACACTCTCCTGCCTTTCTATCTTGGGGAAAAGGACGATGTCACTTATGCAATAAAGCCCACTTGCTGGCCGGGGCTTGACATTATTCCTTCCTGTCTGGCTCTGCACCGTATTGAAACTGAGTTAATGGGCAAATTTGATGAAGGTAAACTGCCCACCGATCCACACCTGATGCTCCGACTGGCCATTGAAACTGTTGCTCATGACTATGATGTCATAGTTATTGACAGCGCGCCTAACCTGGGTATCGGCACGATTAATGTCGTATGTGCTGCTGATGTGCTGATTGTTCCCACGCCTGCTGAGTTGTTTGACTACACCTCCGCACTGCAGTTTTTCGATATGCTTCGTGATCTGCTCAAGAACGTTGATCTTAAAGGGTTCGAGCCTGATGTACGTATTTTGCTTACCAAATACAGCAATAGTAATGGCTCTCAGTCCCCGTGGATGGAGGAGCAAATTCGGGATGCCTGGGGAAGCATGGTTCTAAAAAATGTTGTACGTGAAACGGATGAAGTTGGTAAAGGTCAGATCCGGATGAGAACTGTTTTTGAACAGGCCATTGATCAACGCTCTTCAACTGGTGCCTGGAGAAATGCTCTTTCTATTTGGGAACCTGTCTGCAATGAAATTTTCGATCGTCTGATTAAACCACGCTGGGAGATTAGATAATGAAGCGTGCGCCTGTTATTCCAAAACATACGCTCAATACTCAACCGGTTGAAGATACTTCGTTATCGACACCAGCTGCCCCGATGGTGGATTCGTTAATTGCGCGCGTAGGAGTAATGGCTCGCGGTAATGCCATTACTTTGCCTGTATGTGGTCGGGATGTGAAGTTTACTCTTGAAGTGCTCCGGGGTGATAGTGTTGAGAAGACCTCTCGGGTATGGTCAGGTAATGAACGTGACCAGGAGCTGCTTACTGAGGACGCACTGGATGATCTCATCCCTTCTTTTCTACTGACTGGTCAACAGACACCGGCGTTCGGTCGAAGAGTATCTGGTGTCATAGAAATTGCCGATGGGAGTCGCCGTCGTAAAGCTGCTGCACTTACCGAAAGTGATTATCGTGTTCTGGTTGGCGAGCTGGATGATGAGCAGATGGCTGCATTATCCAGATTGGGTAACGATTATCGCCCAACAAGTGCTTATGAACGTGGTCAGCGTTATGCAAGCCGATTGCAGAATGAATTTGCTGGAAATATTTCTGCGCTGGCTGATGCGGAAAATATTTCACGTAAGATTATTACCCGCTGTATCAACACCGCCAAATTGCCTAAATCAGTTGTTGCTCTTTTTTCTCACCCCGGTGAACTATCTGCCCGGTCAGGTGATGCACTTCAAAAAGCCTTTACAGATAAAGAGGAATTACTTAAGCAGCAGGCATCTAACCTTCATGAGCAGAAAAAAGCTGGGGTGATATTTGAAGCTGAAGAAGTTATCACTCTTTTAACTTCTGTGCTTAAAACGTCATCTGCATCAAGAACTAGTTTAAGCTCACGACATCAGTTTGCTCCTGGAGCGACAGTATTGTATAAGGGCGATAAAATGGTGCTTAACCTGGACAGGTCTCGTGTTCCAACTGAGTGTATAGAGAAAATTGAGGCCATTCTTAAGGAACTTGAAAAGCCAGCACCCTGATGCGACCACGTTTTAGTCTACGTTTATCTGTCTTTACTTAATGTCCTTTGTTACAGGCCAGAAAGCATAACTGGCCTGAATATTCTCTCTCGGCCGCCGCCGCCTTTTCCTCAATCGCTCTTCGTTCGTCTGGAAGGCAGTACACCTTGATAGGTGGGCTGCCCTTCCTGGTTGGCTTGGTTTCATCAGCCATCCGCTTGCCCTCATCTGTTACGCCGGCGGTAGCCGGCCAGCCTCGCAGAGCAGGATTCCCGTTGAGCACCGCCAGGTGCGAATAAGGGACAGTGAAGAAGGAACACCCGCTCGCGGGTGGGCCTACTTCACCTATCCTGCCCGGCTGACGCCGTTGGATACACCAAGGAAAGTCTACACGAACCCTTTGGCAAAATCCTGTATATCGTGCGAAAAAGGATGGATATACCGAAAAAATCGCTATAATGACCCCGAAGCAGGGTTATGCAGCGGAAAAGATCCGTCGACCTGCAGCTCACGGTAACTGATGCCGTATTTGCAGTACCAGCGTACGGCCCACAGAATGATGTCACGCTGAAAATGCCGGCCTTTGAATGGGTTCATGTGCAGCTCCATCAGCAAAAGGGGATGATAAGTTTATCACCACCGACTATTTGCAACAGTGCCGTTGATCGTGCTATGATCGACTGATGTCATCAGCGGTGGAGTGCAATGTCGTGCAATACGAATGGCGAAAAGCCGAGCTCATCGGTCAGCTTCTCAACCTTGGGGTTACCCCCGGCGGTGTGCTGCTGGTCCACAGCTCCTTCCGTAGCGTCCGGCCCCTCGAAGATGGGCCACTTGGACTGATCGAGGCCCTGCGTGCTGCGCTGGGTCCGGGAGGGACGCTCGTCATGCCCTCGTGGTCAGGTCTGGACGACGAGCCGTTCGATCCTGCCACGTCGCCCGTTACACCGGACCTTGGAGTTGTCTCTGACACATTCTGGCGCCTGCCAAATGTAAAGCGCAGCGCCCATCCATTTGCCTTTGCGGCAGCGGGGCCACAGGCAGAGCAGATCATCTCTGATCCATTGCCCCTGCCACCTCACTCGCCTGCAAGCCCGGTCGCCCGTGTCCATGAACTCGATGGGCAGGTACTTCTCCTCGGCGTGGGACACGATGCCAACACGACGCTGCATCTTGCCGAGTTGATGGCAAAGGTTCCCTATGGGGTGCCGAGACACTGCACCATTCTTCAGGATGGCAAGTTGGTACGCGTCGATTATCTCGAGAATGACCACTGCTGTGAGCGCTTTGCCTTGGCGGACAGGTGGCTCAAGGAGAAGAGCCTTCAGAAGGAAGGTCCAGTCGGTCATGCCTTTGCTCGGTTGATCCGCTCCCGCGACATTGTGGCGACAGCCCTGGGTCAACTGGGCCGAGATCCGTTGATCTTCCTGCATCCGCCAGAGGCGGGATGCGAAGAATGCGATGCCGCTCGCCAGTGGCTGAGCTCATGAGCGGAGAACGAGATGACGTTGGAGGGGCAAGGTCGCGCTGATTGCTGGGGCAACACGTGGAGCGGATCGGGGATTGTCTTTCTTCAGCTCGCTGATGATATGCTGACGCTCAATGCCGTTTGGCCTCCGACTAACGAAAATCCCGCATTTGGACGGCTGATCCGATTGGCACGGCGGACGGCGAATGGCGGAGCAGACGCTCGTCCGGGGGCAATGAGATATGAAAAAGCCTGAACTCACCGCGACGTCCCGAAGGCGTGGCGCGGCTTCCCCGTGCCGGAGCAATCGCCCTGGGTGGGTTACACGACGCCCCTCTATGGCCCGTACTGACGGACACACCGAAGCCCCGGCGGCAACCCTCAGCGGATGCCCCGGGGCTTCACGTTTTCCCAGGTCAGAAGCGGTTTTCGGGAGTAGTGCCCCAACTGGGGTAACCTTTGAGTTCTCTCAGTTGGGGGCGTAGGGTCGCCGACATGACACAAGGGGTTGTGACCGGGGTGGACACGTACGCGGGTGCTTACGACCGTCAGTCGCGCGAGCGCGAGAATTCGAGCGCAGCAAGCCCAGCGACACAGCGTAGCGCCAACGAAGACAAGGCGGCCGACCTTCAGCGCGAAGTCGAGCGCGACGGGGGCCGGTTCAGGTTCGTCGGGCATTTCAGCGAAGCGCCGGGCACGTCGGCGTTCGGGACGGCGGAGCGCCCGGAGTTCGAACGCATCCTGAACGAATGCCGCGCCGGGCGGCTCAACATGATCATTGTCTATGACGTGTCGCGCTTCTCGCGCCTGAAGGTCATGGACGCGATTCCGATTGTCTCGGAATTGCTCGCCCTGGGCGTGACGATTGTTTCCACTCAGGAAGGCGTCTTCCGGCAGGGAAACGTCATGGACCTGATTCACCTGATTATGCGGCTCGACGCGTCGCACAAAGAATCTTCGCTGAAGTCGGCGAAGATTCTCGACACGAAGAACCTTCAGCGCGAATTGGGCGGGTACGTCGGCGGGAAGGCGCCTTACGGCTTCGAGCTTGTTTCGGAGACGAAGGAGATCACGCGCAACGGCCGAATGGTCAATGTCGTCATCAACAAGCTTGCGCACTCGACCACTCCCCTTACCGGACCCTTCGAGTTCGAGCCCGACGTAATCCGGTGGTGGTGGCGTGAGATCAAGACGCACAAACACCTTCCCTTCAAGCCGGGCAGTCAAGCCGCCATTCACCCGGGCAGCATCACGGGGCTTTGTAAGCGCATGGACGCTGACGCCGTGCCGACCCGGGGCGAGACGATTGGGAAGAAGACCGCTTCAAGCGCCTGGGACCCGGCAACCGTTATGCGAATCCTTCGGGACCCGCGTATTGCGGGCTTCGCCGCTGAGGTGATCTACAAGAAGAAGCCGGACGGCACGCCGACCACGAAGATTGAGGGTTACCGCATTCAGCGCGACCCGATCACGCTCCGGCCGGTCGAGCTTGATTGCGGACCGATCATCGAGCCCGCTGAGTGGTATGAGCTTCAGGCGTGGTTGGACGGCAGGGGGCGCGGCAAGGGGCTTTCCCGGGGGCAAGCCATTCTGTCCGCCATGGACAAGCTGTACTGCGAGTGTGGCGCCGTCATGACTTCGAAGCGCGGGGAAGAATCGATCAAGGACTCTTACCGCTGCCGTCGCCGGAAGGTGGTCGACCCGTCCGCACCTGGGCAGCACGAAGGCACGTGCAACGTCAGCATGGCGGCACTCGACAAGTTCGTTGCGGAACGCATCTTCAACAAGATCAGGCACGCCGAAGGCGACGAAGAGACGTTGGCGCTTCTGTGGGAAGCCGCCCGACGCTTCGGCAAGCTCACTGAGGCGCCTGAGAAGAGCGGCGAACGGGCGAACCTTGTTGCGGAGCGCGCCGACGCCCTGAACGCCCTTGAAGAGCTGTACGAAGACCGCGCGGCAGGCGCGTACGACGGACCCGTTGGCAGGAAGCACTTCCGGAAGCAACAGGCAGCGCTGACGCTCCGGCAGCAAGGGGCGGAAGAGCGGCTTGCCGAACTTGAAGCCGCCGAAGCCCCGAAGCTTCCCCTTGACCAATGGTTCCCCGAAGACGCCGACGCTGACCCGACCGGCCCTAAGTCGTGGTGGGGGCGCGCGTCAGTAGACGACAAGCGCGTGTTCGTCGGGCTCTTCGTAGACAAGATCGTTGTCACGAAGTCGACTACGGGCAGGGGGCAGGGAACGCCCATCGAGAAGCGCGCTTCGATCACGTGGGCGAAGCCGCCGACCGACGACGACGAAGACGACGCCCAGGACGGCACGGAAGACGTAGCGGCGTAGCGAGACACCCGGGAAGCCTGTTAGGCGCTGAGACGGGCGCACAGCGGGCTTCCTGGGGCAGCGGGAAGGGTCGGCCGGTCCCCCGGTCGGCCCATTTCTCTTGTCTCGGTTTAGTTAGTTAGCCTAAGTAACAGTGACTCCGTCACCACAGCACAGCGGGGCGAGCCGTTGACCTGGGGGAAGTGATGCTGTGACGGAATGACTCGAAACACACATTCCTAATGACTTCTCATTGGGTAATCCAGACTTCACGCCACTTCATCACAGCGTCACCCGGGCGCCCTTCGCTGTGACCCCGAATCAGGTTGCCGACAACCTTCATATAGGTAGAGGGGTTTACGCGCCACGCATCAAGCACCGCTAAGGAACGGCGTCGAGCGCTACCCACTCAGGCCGGTCACTCCCCTGATCTCTCCCAGGGTTGAGCGACCGGCGTTGCCTCCCTAGCTCAGTTCGGTTAGAGCGCCTGTTTCGTAATCAGGGGGTCGGCGGTTCGAATCCGTCGGGGGGCTCAATGAGCGGATACACAATCGCTTGGCTCGCATGGCTTGCCGCGTTCGGCGTCATTGAGGGTCGAGCGCTCTTCAATAAGAAGCCGGGCGACACGCTGAGCGAACACGTCTGGTCATGGTTCGCCACGCAAAGCGGCAGTACAGGCAAGCCTTCGGGTTGGGTGCGTGCTCGACGCTTTGCGCTACTGGCCTTCATGGGTTGGCTCACTGCCCACTTCATGACGGGCGGTCGCTTCTAGCGCTGCCGCGCCCAGCCTACTCACGTGAGTAGGTAGGGGGGTGTCGACGGATAGGGGGGTGTCCCCGGAAGGGGGGGGGGGGTGCCCTATGCGTACCCGGTGTCTCGACTGTAGGGACTGGGCTACTCATGGTGGGCGCTGTGCTCAGCACCACGCCACCTATCAGGCACAGCGCAGTGTGAAGAGCCATGCGAAGCGGCGTGCTGCTATCGCCCGTGGGAACAACGCTGCGGCGAAGATGCGTCGTGCTATCCGTAAGGCAGTGGGCGCGCACTGTGCTACCTGCCTGGGTTGGTACCACTAGAAAGCTTCTCGAGCGGATCGATCCTGCAGGAATTCCCGGGCATAACTGTTCCACTTGTATCGTCGGTCTGATAATCAGACTGGGACCACGGTCCCACTCGTATCGTCGGTCTGATTATTAGTCTGGGACCACGGTCCCACTCGTATCGTCGGTCTGAT
>JADMIO011367022.1_pt1 | contig 91001 bp, 82 predicted proteins | sample 8958161 | NCBI WGS metagenome assembly JADMIO01 (sample SAMN16585339, study PRJNA669376) | soil metagenome | isolation source: Crop rotation soil | place: USA: Cullars Rotation, Alabama | collected 2011
GGCCGCGACTTCAAGTCACGTGAATTCCAAGCTTCGGATCCCACTGTGCTGGAAAGAAGCTTCCGGTGTTCCTTCAAAATACACTTATTCTGAATCACTTTGAGTCCTGCCGCTCTCGCCTTTTCTGCCGCTACGTTGTGTACGATGCCTTCCTGCATCCAGATCGCCTTCGCCTTCACTTGAATCGCTTGATCGACAATCTCCGGTACCGCGGTAGCCTCGCGGAAGATATCGACGATATCGATAGGCTCGGGTACCTCCAGCAGGCTCCCGTAGGCTTTTTCACCCAAAATTTCTTTTTGACCGGGATTAACCGGAATTATCCGATAGCCTTGGGACTGCATGTAGGCGGACACCCCGTGGCTAGGTCGCTCGGGTTTGGGCGACAAACCGACCACAGCGATGGTTTTGGAGGCTTGAAGAAGCTCGGCAATTTCCGGGTCGCTGGCGTTAAAAGCAGGGAATTCGCACTCAGAAGGCATAGTTTAATGGCGCTGCCGATAGGATTCGTAGAGCAAAATGGCCGCTGCGGCAGCGACATTAAGAGACTCCACCGGGGGTTCCATGGGAATGGTAACAGATTTGTGCAGATAAGCTTCCCATTTTTCCGATAGTCCGCCGCCTTCTCGACCAAAAACAATGGCCGAAGCCAGGGTCCAATCAATGTCTGTATATACCACGCTAGGTCGCAACTGCTTTTTACTATCCACAAGAGTCCCATAGATTATACATCCACTCGCTGTCAGACGATCCGCTAGTCCATCGATGGCGATGTGTTCAAACGTAGGAAGTCGTAAGGTGGATCCCATAGCCCCGCGCAGGGCTTTAGGAGAAGATAGACGTGCCGTTTCGGGTGTGGTAATCACTCCAGCGGCGCCCGCTGCTTCCGCCGTACGTACTATCGAAGCGATATTCCCGGGATTTTGTAGACCTTCTAGGATGATCACAGGAGCCGGACCTTTGGAAAACATCTGTTCCCAATCCCATTGAGGTCGGATGCCGATCGCCAAAAGACCTTGAGGTTCTTCGACATCCGTAATCGACCGAAACACGGAATCCGCGACAGACACCGTTTTCTTCGCGGTTGCTCCAGCGCGTCCGATCAAGTCCGCATGACCTTTTAACGTGTCAGAAATGATCAACGTTTGTAGCAATATATTGGCCCGAAGCGCTTCTTCTACCAGCTTGGGTCCTTCCAAAAAGAGGAGATTATGATGCGGGCTGTCGCGTAACTCGCGCAGCTCTTTGATCAGCGGGTGGGTTCGGCGGGTGATGAACATCTTAACTCAGGGCTTTGAACTCAGAGATCAAAATTCAACAAGACGTCTATGAAATAGTGCCCTAGCTGTCTTGTTGAATTTTGAGTTTTGATTTCTGAGTTCTGAGTTGAAGTCGTCAAGGAAGTTCCGTGGTGCCCATCAAGTACCGGTCGCATTCGCGGGCGGCACTGCGGCCTTCGTTGATGGCCCAGACGACTAAGCTTTGACCGCGGCGAGCATCGCCGGCGGCGAAAACACCCTTTACGCTGGTGGCGAATGTGCCGTAGTCGGCTTTGGCGTTAGAACGAGCATCCTTTTCCACCTTCAAGGCGTTAAGCAAGTTTTCTTCTGGACCCAGGAAACCCATAGCCAAAAGAATCAGTTGCGTCGGCCACACTTTTTCCGTGCCGGGCCGTTCCTTCATAGCGAACTGACCCTTGGCGTCTCTGACCCATTCAATTTCGACCGTATGGATGGCTTTGACATGGCCGTTGGCATCGCCTTCGATTTTCTGGGTGGAAATGGAGTAGCGGCGTGGATCGGCGCCGAAACGTTTAGCGACTTCCTGTTGGCCGTAATCCATCACATACACTTTGGGCCACTGAGGCCAGGGGTTATCGTTAGCGCGCTGGTCCGGCGGTTTGGGAAGAATTTCAAATTGAACAAGGCTTCGGCAGCCATGCCGCATGGAAGTGCCGACACAGTCAGTCCCGGTGTCCCCGCCCCCGATGACGATGACATCTTTGTCCTTGGCAGAGATATAGTGGCCGTCTTTGTGTTTACTGTCGAGCAGACTTTTAGTATTGGCATGCAGGAATTCCATCGCATAATGCACGCCTTTGAGCTCGCGGCCGGGAACCGGTAGATCGCGGGGTTTGGTCGCGCCCGTGCAAATCACTGTAGCATCGAATTCCTTCAAAAGTTTTTCGGCGGCATAGTTTTTACCCACTTCCGTATTCACAACAAAAACCACACCCTCTTGTTCCAGAAGCCGTACACGGCGTTGCACGATTTCTTTCTCCAATTTCATATTGGGAATCCCATACATGAGCAGCCCGCCAATGCGGTCGGCGCGCTCAAATACGGTCACAGAGTGGCCGGCTTTGTTCAGTTGAGCCGCACATGCCAATCCCGCCGGGCCGGACCCTACCACGGCGACCTTTTTACCGGTACGCTTAGCCGGTGTTTCGGGCGTGACCCATCCTTCGTGAAAGGCTTTTTCAATAATAGAGTGTTCGATGTTTTTGATCGTAACCGGCGGATTGGAAATCCCCAGCACACAAGCGGCTTCGCAAGGGGCGGGACAGACGCGGCCGGTAAACTCAGGGAAATTATTGGTTTTGTGCAACCGGTCGATCGCCTCGTGCCAGAGATTCTTGTAAATCAGATCATTCCATTCGGGGATGAGGTTATTCACCGGACAACCTGAAGCCATGTTGTTGATCAAGGTTCCGCTGTGACAGAACGGCACCCCGCAATCCATGCAACGTGCTCCCTGTTGGCGGAGCTTATCTTCTGGCATATGGTGATGAAACTCCTGCCAATCGTGCACACGTTCATCAGCGGCTCGATCCGTAGGCAATTCGCGTTGAAATTCGATAAAGCCGGTGGGTTTACCCATGGTTAGTTGCCCCCCACGCGCGAGAGATCTTTGATGTTTTCCAGGAAGGCAGCCATCGTGGCTTCTTCACCGGAAAGGCCCTGGGCGCGGACGCGTTTTTCCGCTTCTAGTACGCGTTTAAAGTCTTTGGGCATGACTTTCACAAATTTGGGTAAGAGGTCTGTCCATTTGTCGAGCACGCTTTGGGCGACCGTGCTCCCGGTGTATTGCGCGTGACGTTCAATCATTTGTTTTAAATCGGCCGCCTCTTCGCTGTCTTCGACGCGCAGCCGTTCTACCATTTGTTTGTTCAGATGAATGGAGAACGTACCCTCCACATCGAGAATATAAGCAATACCGCCGGACATCCCGGCTGCGAAATTGCGTCCCGTCTTGCCTAAAACGACGACTCGTCCGCCGGTCATGTATTCGCAGGCGTGATCGCCGACCCCTTCTACCACTGCGCGAACCCCTGAGTTGCGCACGCAGAAACGTTCACCCGCCATGCCGCGGATATAAGCTTCCCCCGCCGTGGCGCCGTAGAACGCTACGTTGCCGATCACCATATTTTCCTCGGCGACGAAAGTGGCCTTTTTAGAGGGATACACAATCAATTTGCCACCAGAGAGGCCTTTGCCGAAGTAATCATTGGCGTCGCCTTCCAGTTCCAAGGTCATGCCGCGAGGCACGAAGGCGCCAAAACTTTGTCCGGCGGATCCCTGGAAGTGCAACTGAATGGTGTCTTCTTTCAACCCTTCCGGACCGTGTTTGCGGGTCACGGCTGTCCCCGTCATCGTCCCGACCACCCGATTGACATTTCGAATAGGCAATGTCGCTTTGACTTTTTCCCCTCGCTCGATCGCGGGTTGGCAGATCTTGAGCAGATGGGTACGGTCGAGAGCTTCTTCTAACCCATGTTTTTGGGCGATCTTCTGATAGCGTCCCACCTCCGGACCCACTTTCGGCGCGTACAGGATTTTGGAAAGGTCGAGGCCTTTGGCTTTCCAGTGGGAGACGGCTTTTTTCGTTTGCAGTTTCTCTACTTGGCCGACCATCTCGTTGATCGTTCGGAAGCCCAATTCGGCCATGATTTCGCGCAACTCCTGAGCGATAAAACGCATGAAATTCACGACATGCGCCGGGTCCCCGGTGTATTTCTTGCGCAATTCGGGGTTCTGGGTAGCGATACCTACGGGACAAGTATCCATATGGCAAACGCGCATCATGATGCAGCCGAGAACGACCAAAGGCGAGGTGGCAAAGCCGTATTCTTCCGCGCCTAGTAACGTTGCAATCGCAATATCGCGTCCGGTTTTTAATTGTCCGTCTGTTTCGACGACGATCCGGTCACGGAGTTTGTTCAAAACAAGCGTTTGATGCGTTTCTGCAAGCCCTAGCTCCCAGGGTAAGCCGGCATGTTTGATACTGGTTTGCGGGGAGGCGCCGGTTCCTCCGTCGTGACCGGAAATGAGGACCACATCCGCGTGCCCTTTCGCGACGCCGGCCGCAATCGTTCCGACGCCAACTTCAGAAACCAGCTTCACGTTAATACGAGCCTCCGGATTCGAATTCTTTAAATCGTGAATCAATTCCGCAAGATCTTCGATGGAATAAATGTCATGGTGTGGAGGCGGCGAAATCAACCCGACGCCGGGCGTCGAGTGGCGCACCTTAGCAATCCAGGGATACACTTTTTTGCCGGGCAACTGACCGCCTTCGCCCGGTTTAGCTCCTTGGGCCATTTTGATTTGAATTTCCTTGGCTTGGGTTAAATAGTAGCTGGTCACGCCAAAGCGTCCGGAAGCGACCTGCTTAATGGCGCTATTTTTGGAGTCGCCGTTTGGCTCCGGGATGTATCGTGCCGGATCCTCACCGCCTTCGCCGGTATTGCTGCGCCCGCCTATACGGTTCATGGCAATCGCCAAGGCCTCGTGGGCTTCTTTGGAAATGGAGCCATAGGACATAGCCCCGGATTTGAAGCGCTTCATGATGGTTTCGATCGGCTCAACCTCTTCTAAGGGAATCGGGTGTGGGTTTGTGAATTCGAGCAATCCGCGGATCGTAGCCAAACGCGTAGATTGGTTATTAATCAACTCGCTGTATTTTTTAAAGAGAGAATAATTATTGGTACGGCACGCCGTTTGCAAATAGTGGATAGTTTCTGGGTTAAAAAGGTGATGCTCGCCTTCCTTACGCCATTGGTATTTCCCACCTTCTTCGAGAGTATGGCTATTGGGGTTGCCGTATTCCGGATACGCACGCCGGTGTCGTTGAGCCACTTCTTCAGCGATCGTATCCAATCCCACGCCGCCAATGCGCGACGGAGTCCAACAGAAATATTGATCGATTACCTCTTGGTTTAAGCCGATCGCTTCAAAGATTTGCGCGCCGGTGTAACTGGCGATCGTCGAGATCCCCATCTTGGAGATCACCTTGAGGATTCCTTTGGAGGCCGACTTGGCGTAATTCTTCACGGCTTTGGCGTGATCCACGGTAGTGAGCATGCCTTGGCGGATCATGTCATCTAAAGACTCCATCGCCAGATAAGGGTTGATCGCACCGATGCCGTAGCCGACGAGTAAGGCAAAGTGGTGGACTTCGCGGGGTTCGCCAGACTCGAGAATGAGCCCCACGCGGGTGCGCGTACCGCGGCGGATTAAATGATGATGCAGTCCGGCCGATGCCAAGAGCGCAGGAATCGCCGCGTTGTCATGATCCATCGTCCGGTCGGAAAGGATGACAATGTTGATGCCTTCCTCGATGGCTTTGTCGACTTCGCTAAAGAGTTTTTCCAGCGCCTTTTCCAATCCTTGGCCGCCTTCTTTGACAGGAAAGACGATGGGAAACACGCGGGAACGGAACCACGGATGGTTCACATGGACGAGTTTGTAGAACTCTTCGTCGGTTAAAACGGGAGACTTCAATTCAATCTGCCGGGCGCTTTCCGGGCGCGGGTCGAGAAGATTTCCCTCGGGTCCAATTGTCGTTTCGGTACCGGTGACGATTTCCTCACGGATCGCATCGATCGGCGGATTGGTCACTTGGGCAAACAGCTGCTTGAAATAATCGTAGAGCAGACGCGGTTTTTCCGAAAGCACAGCCAGCGGCGTATCATCGCCCATCGAGCCCATCGCTTCGATGGCGTTTTCCCCCATCGGCGCCATGAGCAGACGCAGGTCTTCAAAGGTATAGCCAAACGCTTGCTGACGCAGGAGCATGGTTTGGTGATCGGGCTCAGGAACGGCAGGGGGTTCGGGTAAGTCCTCGAGATGAACCAGGTTTTCCTTCAACCAGAGACGGTAGGGTCGTTCGGAACAAATCTTGTGTTTGATTTCTTCATCAGCGACGATCCGTTTCTGCGCTGTGTCGATCAAAAACATACGTCCAGGCTGGAGTCGTCCTTTATGCAGGATCTGCTCCGGCGGAAAATCGAGAACGCCCACTTCTGAAGCCATGACGACCAGACCGTCTTTGGTGACGTAATAGCGCGACGGGCGCAAACCGTTGCGATCCAAAATCGCGCCCATTTGAACGCCATCGGTAAACGCTATGGAGGCGGGACCGTCCCACGGTTCCATCAGGCAACTGTGGTATTCATAGAACGCTTTTTTCTCATCAGACATCATTTCGTGGTTTTGCCAGGGCTCGGGAATCATCATCATCATCGCATGCGTCAGCGAACGGCCAGAAAGCACGAGAAATTCTAAGGTGTTATCAAAAATTTGTGAATCGGAACCGTCCATACGAACGACCGGAGAGACCTTCTTTAAGTCATCGCCAAAGAGATCGGAAGCGAACAACGCTTGTCGGGTATACATCCAGTTCACATTGCCGCGTAAGGTGTTGATCTCGCCATTATGCGCGAGATAGCGATAGGGATGCGCGCGGTCCCAGCTGGGGAAGGTGTTGGTGCTAAAACGGGAATGGACCAGAGCAATCGCGCTTTCCATGGAAGGATCGGCCAGATCCGGGAAATAATTCAATACCTGGTTAGAGATAAGCATCCCTTTGTAGACCAAGGTTTTTAGCGAGAGACTGCAGATATAAAAATGGTATCCGCCCTTCCACGCGGAGTAGCGAATGCGGGCTTCAGCCAGCTTTCGAATGACATAGAGCTTGCGTTCAAACGCGGCGTCGTCCTGGAGTTTGGAACTGCGGCCAATAAAGAATTGCCAAACGACCGGTTCGGAGGCTTTAGCACTGTCGCCGAGTCCCGAATTGTTGGTAGGTACTTTGCGCCAACCGAGGAAGGTCTGCCCTTCTTCCTGAACGACCGCTTCGAGGCGCTTTTGGCATTCCTTTTGGTCAGCCGCTTCTTGGGGAAGGAAAGCCATGCCTACACCATATTCTCCCAAGGAAGGTAAGGTGAAACCTGCTTGTCGGGTGGCTTTGGTTAAGAAGGAGTGGGGAACTTGAATGAGAATTCCTGCGCCATCCCCGGTATTTTCTTCACAGCCGCAAGCGCCACGATGGCGCAAATTGTCGAGCGCGGTCAGCCCCTGTTGAATGATCTTATGGGACTTCCGACCCTGAATATCCACAACGAAACCCACGCCGCAGGCGTCTTTTTCGTAAGAGGGGTCATAAAGACCCTGTTTAGGTGGTAAATAACTCATAAAAGGTGTTGGACGGTCCTGCTACTAGTCTTGGAGGCAGGCAGTACCGATTAGCTAGATATAGTATCAAAATACCCCCTATTCTTCAGAGGGAATTTTGAAATTAAGCGGCCTGGCAGAGTTCGCGACGCGGCATGGGAGATCGCCGTAATGAAGAGTTCGTAGCACGCGTAAAGAAAGCGGCTCCTAGGAGGACGCTGGTCAGGGCATCTACGCTCGTCCAGGGCAGGACATGCAAGAAGAGGAGGCCTAACAAGATCGAACGACTCACCGTCCACACTTCCCTTAACGGAGAACGTTGAAAATTTACAAGAATTTCTAAATTCTTTCCGATAAGAACACGATCCGACTCGGGAATGGAGACGTCACTGTGAAGGGTCTCCCCTATGCGTTGAGCTTTTTCGATCAAAGCTTGCGGTACGGGGTCCTTGGGAATGAACCCCTGACGTTGATAGTCCAGGAGGCGGACGATTTCCCCAAAGACATCAAACAATTGCCGTCGACGCCATTCAGCCAAAGGCCAGGGAGCAGGCCCTTGGTCGAAATCGGGGATATAAGGCGCCCACGCGAAAAATTCGACCTCGGAGTCTGCCCCATAGGCCGCTTTCACGTCGCCCATGGCTCGACGTTGAAGCAGCGGGCTTTGAAGCACGCCGATGTGGCGAGCACGAGTTCCTGTTTGTTCGAGAAGTGCTTTGCTATAAGTGGCATTTTGCCAGGTCGTGGTAGAACGCGGTTCAACCAGGGCTTTGATCCCAAGGTGCTTCAAAATCTTAGCGTATTCGACCGCTTCTCCTTCGGTCCACGCCGAAGGTGTTAAGCGACCCTTCCCTCCCGAGACAACAATATGGTCGACAGATACGGTTTTGGCCAGTTCCGCTGCTCCCAGAGGCACTTGTACGAGATCACTGCCAAAGACAAACAGCGCGTCTAAATGTGCTGGCAGTTGGTCTCGAATGGCCAGGTATTCCCGCAACGTTTCCCAATCCTTCTTTAAGCTCTCATAGGCTTTTTCCCCGTAGATTTCCGCAGGATTCAAACCGGAGTCTAGCAAAGGAAACATCGGTGGCATTTTGCGCGCCACAAAGCCGCTTAGAGGGACTGTGCCGGGTTGCCCGAAACGGTCCACTTCGGCCTGTTGAAATTCAAAATTGGAAAATCCAGCCACCGCGAATTGTTGTTGAAGAGAAGACATGTCCTCATGGATGGCTGCGCTGATGAGGTTAACAGTTCCGGAGACCAAGGCGTTAAACAGGTCATCTTCCGACATCGCGAAATCGCGAACAGGCGTCCCATCCGGATGGATGGTGATAAGAAGGACGCGCTTAGCGGGATCATCGGCGACATTTTGGAGCTCGACGGGTAGCAGGCCGGCGTCACGCAATCGCTGGAAAACCCTGCGATGGAGTTTAAACACGGGCTTTTTTTCCACACTCACCGGATCGGTTTCTTGTAAAGGACGGTAATCTAAAAAGGAAATCCATCCCCCGGGCCGAAGCACACGGTACATTTCACCCATGAGCTGTTTGCGCGCCTGAGGGTCCACGATCATACTCAGTGTCCGATGCAGGACAATGGCGTCTACAGAGTTATCCGGCAAATCGATTCCCCGCACCAAATCCATCTGCTGAATGGCTATAGCGGCTTTCTCAGAGTTGCGTAATAAGCTCAAGGCTTCTGCAGCGCTGGACTGTTCCGGGAGGATCTGTGGGAAGGCTTCACGAGCCGTGGCCATCATCGGACGATTCTTTTCCAACGCTAGCACGTGGAATCCTTGATCTTGCAAATATTGCGCCACATGGCCTTCTGCAGCGCCGGCTTCGAGAACAACAGGCGGAAGGCTTGCTGCAGTTAACCCCCTCCGGAGATGTGTAGTTAATCGCTTAGGCAGGGTGGTCTCAAATCCTTTGCTTCCGGCCTTATGGGGTGTATGCTCAGCTACTGCCAGAGCAAAGACGGGCGGTTTCCGATCAAGCCTGTGGCTTCGAGTATGGGTTGCCCGAAGCATGCGGATGAAATAAATGAGGAAAAGGCCCCCCAAGGTGAATCCTACAATGATCGCGAATAGCTCCAGCTCATGGCGAACGATTTGGAACGATGTTGAATTTGGCCCCTCGGATAAAGCAGGTAGCGCGGCAAAAGAAGAAGCTGTGCCGAGAACACCTGTATCTAGCTTTTGGCGAAGCGATCGGAAAGCGCGACTGGCGGTTTTCTTAAAATCGGGGCGTGTGTAGAAGCCGCGCATGGCGGGAATAGCTTGAAGACGGAAAACGATCGAGGAGGCAGGGAATTGAGAAAAAACTCGCGGAGAGCACAAGGAAAAGGCCAGCGTGGGATCTGCCGCCAAGCAGAGAACCAACAAAGCAGCGATGTATCGCACAAACGCTCTAGGCATAGATCAAACTCCTTCTAATCCTAAAGGAATTGCGTCCGTTAAACGATGAGACGGAAGGCTATATAACAGGTTCTGAAAGACCTAAGCTTTTTCGAGGACCCCCTTAACGGCGGGTGCAAACTAAGCCGATAGTGGAAGCTTTAGCAGCGCTGTCCTTAAGAAAGCGGAATTCGATTTTGACACGAAACGCGACGCCGTCTTTGGCCTTGTGCGTTGTTTCAAATGTAGCGTGCGGGGCATTCTGGAGATCTTTGTAGAGTCGGCTAATTTCGTAATCCGATTCGAAAAGTTTGGAGATGGATTTCCCTTTCAACTCGGAAGCCGTATACCCGTAAAGCGCTTCGGCCGCGTCAGTCCATTGGGTGATCAGACCTTTTAAATCCATTTCTAATGTCGGGTCCTTCGGTGTTAGGACCTTGGGAGTTTCGGTCGTGCCGGTGGAGGGACTTTTTGTTTTCCACACCGGTTCCCCGCGCGCTAAGCGGTAGACGCCATAGGCACTAAATCGCAGCGAAGCCAGACCCAAAATGGCGAATAAACAAACGACCACTCCGTGAAAACGCATCAACTGGACAAACCCATCTTTACGCGCTTGAAGTTCGGCCGGAGGCATGGCCGGCAGATATTTGTTAAGCGCCTGAATCACTTGCGTTCGTTGTGAATCCATAAATGTCACGGCTTGAGTCACGACCTGTTCCAGAGCAAAACTTTCACGCGCTAAATTGCTATTAGCCTGCCACAGGGTTTGAATTTCTTTTTCAACTTTTCGTTCCCGCGTGAGCAATTCCATGTGTGCATAGCGATTGAGATAGGAATCCCCTCGGCTGTCGTTTTCGAAGGTGAGTTCGGTCGCTGCATGTGAGGGTTGTTCCCACGCTTTGACAAGATTTTGTTGCCAAGCACGAGAAAGATTTTCCACGTTTAAAATCGCGTCTTTACGTTCATCGCCGTAAGGTTGATCGCTCCGGATAATCGGTTTTAGGTTATGGTCGATGAGGAAAACAATCCGTGTGAAATTCTGGTCCAAGGTGCTCCGGGTTTGCATCCGATGGGTGTTGGCTTCCAAAGCACGATCGATAGATTCGTTGAACATCGTGAACACGCGCGCAATTTCTTCCATAGCTACTTTGGGAAACAATTTAGGGTTTTCTTTTGCAAATTCGGGAAGGGAGGCTTCAAAATCTTTACGACTTTGGACGACTTGTTCGAGAAGGAGAGCGTCTGGACTGCGTAAATACCCTTGAAGTCCTAGGTGGATCTTGCCGAGGTGTCCCATGAGAGCCACCCGGTAAGGAGAGGGATCTTTGAGATCGGAAAGATCGTTGACCGACTTGTTGATGCCTTCGATCTGACGGAGACCTGACCACCAGAGGGTGCCTAACAACGCTAGTTCTCCCAGGCTCAATAAAATCATTCCCGCGAGGGATCGAGATCGGCGATTCACGGGCAAGATTTTAGAATTCTTAGAGGCGTTTGGGAATGACTATTCGTCTTTCAAACGGTTTAAGGAAGGGGGGTTAAATTTAAGAGCGTTTTTCTTCGGTCAAAACAAAATCGTTCAGTAAGGTGCTCAGCGTTTGACAGGCTTTTTCCAAATCGGCTTTCCCAAGCTCTTTGAGTAGGCCAGCCTTTTGGAGAATCATTAACCAATAAGCTGTTTCTCGGAGATCTTTCTGGGCTCCATGTAGAAGGGCAAGAAACTCTTCCCGGGTTCCTGCGGAACGAGACTCGGTTAAGCGTGCGCCTACGGAGAGACTCGTACGTAGGAGTTGTTCGGCTACATGTTTTTCCGCGTGATTGCTACACAGCCGGTTCGCTAGCGTGAAGATATCCAAGCCAAATTCAATAAACCGCTCTTTGGAGGCAAGAATGGCCGGAGCAAAAATGTCGTGTTTTATCTCCTGAGGATGGCTGTTGACATGTTTCGCCATCTCGGGGGTGGGGTGTTGAGCAGGAACTAGGGGGCGCATCGAGCTCATCTCTCGGATCGGAGTCATGGGGGCCTCCTCCTGGACAGGTGCGTGGTTTTCGACTTTTTCTTCACCTTGCGGTTGTGAAAAAGCAGGGAATATTGGACGCCGACTCTCTGCCTGCAAAGAGTGGAAGGGACGAGCAGCGGAAGTGGTTCGCGCAGTATGAGGAGGTGTGGTAAAAGAGATCCGAACAATTCCATTGCCTACGGCTTCATCCGAAGGATCCTCTGCGGATGCTCGATTCGGGATCTGGGCCGCTTCCGCCTCAGCGGCCGCTTTTTTCTGTGCGAGGGTTTGTTCAAGATACATGCTTAACGTTTCTAAATCGTCTGCCGCAGTAGGTTGCTTGAATTCTTCGGCGGTTTCCATGAGGGGAGCCTTCCTTTGGATTGCTTTTAGGGGTCCTGGGGAGACGGGTCGTTGTGTCCCCAGGTATTTTTGAATCATTTTGTCGATTTCAATGATGTTAAAAGGTTTAGAAATGTATTCGTTGGCCCCGCGATCTAAGCCGAATTGGTGTTGGCTAGAAAATCGGGCTGCGCCAGTCATCATAATGATCGGCACTGTCTGTGTACATGGGGTGCTCCGTAATTGACTGCAAATTTGATATCCGGTGGCGTCGGGAAGAAAGACATCTAGCATGATGAGGTCCGGGGGCGATTTTAACGCCTTGGCCAAACCTTCATCCCCTTGGTGCGCCACCAGGACCCGGTGACCTTCCTGGGACAACTGCGACTGCAGAAGGCGAGTGATGTCCTGATCGTCATCGATCACTAATACGTTTGCCATACTTTATGTATACGAAATGAGTGTTACAACAAAATGACGAAAAGGTTAACTTCATGTTAAATGTCGTATTACGATGAGTGGCCCGAAAAGGCCGGGATTAATGTTTTGATTCTGCGTTCGGAAGAGCGCGTTTCAGGAAGGCCTGCAATTCGGACGTCTTTTCTTCCCGAGAGGTAGCGGAAGGTGCGGAGGAAGGATGGATCCATTGAGCCGAAAGAGCCGGGGCCGGCTCTTTGCGGTTCATACCGATATATCTATTGACCAAAGCACTTAGTTCAAAAATTTTGAAGGGTTTCAGGATGTACTCATTGGCTCCCCGATCCATAGCAAACTGCTTTTGATTAGGAAATCGGGCCACGCCCGTCATCATTAGAATGGGGACTTGGCTGGTGGCAGCCGTTTTGCGTAATAAACTACACATTTGAAACCCTGTTAAGTCCGGTAAAATCACGTCGAGGAGGATCAAATCAGGAGGCTCTTTGAGCGCTAATGCCAAACCGTCGTTTCCACGGTAAGCGACAAACACCTCGTACCCTTCATCAGATAAATGCATTTGCAACAGTCGGGTGATGTGGGGATCGTCATCGATGATGAGGATGTTTGCCATACTTCTTTATACAAAAGGTTTGTTACGGGCAAGTTACAAATTTTAAAAAATATAAAAACATCAAATTGATACGTATTTACGCGTTAAAAATAAAGTCTTTTTTTCTAAAAAAATTCATGTTAGGCTTGCATCACTATGTGGTTATCAGGTGCTAAAGCGAAAAAGCCGCTTATCCTCGTTGTGGATGATGAAATCCAATACATTGCGCTTCTACGTTCCAATTTCGAAAACGAAGGATATCGTGTAGAATTTGCTACAGATGGGCTCACGGGAAAACAAAAAGCCTGGGATTTACGGCCTGATTTGATTATTTCTGATGTGTTTATGCCGGGCCTGGACGGGTTATCCATGATGGAATTGATTACAGAACATCCAGAAATGAGCAAAGTGCCGATGATTTTACTCAGCGGGAGAGCCTTAGAAAATTTTGTTCCCACGCCCAAGGATCCCGCCATGAAATATGCTCTATTAAAAAAGCCCATTTTTCTGCCCGAGCTTAACCAGCTCGTCCAGAAATTCCTTTCTTAAGCGTTCTATTTTGTGAATTGTCCAGATGATTGAGTTTTGGAAAAGGAGCGTCAGTAGTTATAAGATGACAGGGTATCCGATCTGCCGGACCGCATGGAGGAATAGACCGAATCCATGAAGCGCTTTACCCCCTTACAATATATTCTTGAGCTCTTTTTACTGACTACCGTTTACTTTATTGCCGGTAAATTAGGTCTGAGATTAGCCTATATCCATCCCAGTGCTTCTTCTGTCTGGGCGCCTACCGGTATTGCTCTCACGGCTTTGCTTTGCTTGGGTTACCGTGTTTGGCCTGGCATTGCGTTGGGAGCCTTTTTGGTGAATTTCACGACCGCGGGCTCGTTCCTGTCCACGTTAGGGATTTCAGTAGGAAATACCCTCGAGGCGTTTCTGGGAGCGTGGTTGGTTAACTGTTTTTGTAACGGGCGTTACACGTTCGAAAAACCTCAAAATGCCCTCAAATTCGTGGTTCTGGCCGGGTTTACGGCGACCTTGCTAAGTCCGACGATAGGAGTGACAAGCCTAGCGCTCACCGGGTTTGCGTCGTGGACGGCTTATGGAGCGATTTGGTTGACATGGTGGCTAGGAGATGTGGCGGGTGCACTCATTGTAGCGCCGTTGCTTATTCTCTGGAGCCAACCCGGTCATGTTCGTTGGACGCGTTCTAAAATCCTTGAAGTCACCTTTCTCGCGCTAGCCCTCTTCTATTTAAGTTTAGTGGTCTTCAGTACGTTTCTTTTTCCCCAAGCCGGGCAATATGCCTTGGAGTTTCTCTGCATTCCACCCATCATCTGGACAGCTTACCGCTTTGGAGAACGCGAAACGGCTACCGCCACCTTCCTTTTGTCGATCATCGCCATTTGGGGAACCGTGCATGGTCATGGACCTTTCGCGCACGCAGATCCTACCCATACCCTCTTACTGCTGCAGACGTTTATGGGAGTTATTTCCGTCATGGGACTCATCCTCTCTTCCTTGGTGTCGGAACGAGATAAAGGAGAGGAGGCGTTGCAAAAATCCAACGAAATTCTGGAATTGCATGTCGAAGAACGTACTCTTTCTCTCTCGCGGTTGGTGGCTGATCTTCGCATAGAGATCATCCAGCGTAAAGAAATCGAAAAACATCTGCGGGAAAGTCAGGAACGTTTCCGTCTGCTGGTGGAAAATGTCAAAGATTACGCCATTTTTATGCTGGACGCGGAAGGAAATGTGGTCAGTTGGAATGCCGGGGCTGAACGTATCAAAGGGTATACCTCGGAAGAAATTATGGGCCGTCATTTTTCGGTCTTCTATACCCGCGATGATATCGCTCGCGGCAAACCGGATCAGGAATTGCAAACAGCTGTGGCCCAAGGAGTTTCGCAAGAGGTGGGTGTCCGTCTGCGCAAAGACGGTTCGGCTTTTTGGGCGGATACGGTAATCACGGCGCTCTTCGATAAAGGAGGCCAATTACGCGGATTTGCCAAAGTGACCCGGGATATCACCGAAAGCCGTATCGCTGAGAAAAAGATTCAACTCTATAGCGACATCGTCAACAATACCCAAATAGGTGTTGTCGTCTTGCAGATGGATGTTTTGGGCGACGCGAAAACCTTGCGCATGATCGCGGCTAATCCCAGCGCCAGCGAAGTGACAGGTATGCCTATGGAAACAGTTGTAGGAACAACGCTTTTAGAATCATTCCCCAATCTTTATAAAACGACTTTACCCGAGCAGTTTGCCGATATCGCACGGACAAACACGGCCGCAAATTTAGGAGAGATTCAGTATGAAGATCCGCGTGTGAAAGCAGGCATCTTCAGTGTGAAAGCATTTCCCTTGCCAGACCGCTGTATTGGCGTTACTTTTGAAAACATCACAGCGCGGCGACAGACCGAAGAAGCCTTGAGCGAAAGCGAAGAGCGCTTCCGACAGCTGGTGGATTCCAATATTATCGGGTTTATGCTTGCTGATGCTCAGGGGCGTATCCAAGATGCCAATGCAGCGATGCTCAAATTGTTGGGGTATGATCGCTCGTTTCTCTCGGATCCAGGACTCGATGAAGCGTCGATTTCTCCTCCACAATATGCCTCCTTAGACCAGTGGATGCGTGACCGCTTGGCCGTCAGCGGTATGTGCCCCCCCATCGAAAAAGAGTTCATCCGTAAAGATGGTTGCCGGATTCCTGTGTTGGTCGGTATGGTCCAGCTTCGCGGTGCGGAAAATAACCGACTTTCTTTTGTGATCGATGCCACGGAACGCCGGTCCGCCCAGGACGCCATGCGTAAAGCCTACGACGAACTCGAACTGCGCGTCCAACAAAGGACGGCGGAACTTCAGGAAGAAGTCGTGCGTCGCCAGCGTGCAGAAGAAGAATTGCGTAATCAAGCCATCCGAGACCCGCTGACGGGACTCTACAACCGCCGCGGCTTCATTATGCTGGCTGAGAAACACTTGGAACTGGCCCGGCGCCAGAAAAAGCCACTGTTAATTTTTATGGGAGATTTGGATGGACTCAAACCGATCAACGACACGTTTGGTCACGCTGAGGGAGATGCCGCGCTGACGCAGACAGCGGAACTTTTACGAAAAACGTTCCGGCAGGCAGATATTATCGCGCGCATCGGAGGGGATGAATACGCTGTCGCCTGCGTCGAAGAAGCGGATACTACTGGATCTGATCTCCTGGAACGTTTGCACCGAAACACCGATGAACACAACCGTTATTCAGGGCGTCCTTACGTCCTTCGCCTGAGCATCGGAACCGCACGCATAGAGCCTGAAACAACAGAAACTCTCGAGCATCTCATGCAACAAGCGGATTCTGTGCTTTATGAACAGAAAAAACAAAAAACGTCTAGTCCTCTAAAAATCCCCCACCCCTAAGTCTGGCCTCCACGGCTTCTTGAGTCTCAATCATTCGTATCGTCAGGAATAGATTCGGTTTGTGCAAAAGGGGTCGAATTGAAGGTTGTCATGAGAGGCGTGGGAGTAGGAGAAGCTCCCCATTTAAAGGAGAGAGAAATGCGATGGGTGATGCCAAGACCTCCATAAGGCAGAAAGGCGTAGTCTAAGGCGAGGTGTTGAAAATTAAACCCCAGGCCTAAAGAAAGACCCGTCATCCCACTAATATCACCTGCGGTACGCGAGTTGTACCCCATCCGACCGGCCAGTGCTAGAGCATTTGTTACCCGCCACGCATACTCTGTTCCCAAAGCCGTATAGGGAACGTTGTCTTTGGGCAAAATAATATCCCAGGAACTCCCCCAGCGTTTCGTCAGTTGGAGGGAACTTCCGAGGCGCAGAGCAAACGGTAGGTTTTCGGATTCTTGTTCGAATTTCATCTTGCTTCCTAAGTTCACGGTGGTGAAGGCAAAGCGTAGGCGATCGGCATAGAGCCTCGAGAGCATCCCAAGATCCATCGCTACCGCACTAGCCGAAGTGACGATCTTCGACTGAATGAATTTGCCGGCCAAACCCAGGGAAAGACCGTCCTCTGAAAAACGATAGGCGTACCCTAAAGAGACGGCCAGATCGTAGGGATTGAAGCTCCCTTGCGGGGTGTTCTCGTTATCCGTTTGATCCATACTCCCTGCGGAAAAATATTGCACGCCCACTCCTAAGGCCTGATGGCCGAAGCGCTGTGCATAAGCGCCGTAATCGTAAAAAGTGGAAGCCAGATACGGGGCATGCATGAACGTCGCGGCACCGCTCTCCAGCCGAGTGAGCGCTGCTGGATTCCAATAGAGCGCTGTGGCATCGTCAGCTACGGCGGAATAGGCTTCTCCCATGGCTACGGCGCGCGCACCGACGCCCAGTTTCAGGAAAGAGGCCGTCGTAGTTCCACGCGCATCGGCGTTAAAATCTGCGTGAGCCAGGACGGGCGAAATCAGAGTGGAGAAATAGAAAAGGAGGGTGCAGAGCGTAAATCGCAGAAAGATGATCCACGGAGGAGACTCTGCCTGCTGTATTTTCTTTAGGGTTGTCATCGTTGCACCGCTACTTTCAGGGTTTTAGACTGATTTCCCGCCTGCACATGAACGATATAGACGCCGCTGGCTACTTTTTTACCTTCGTGAGTAGCATCCCAGGAAGCGCTGCCAAAGGAATCCGCTGAGATATCATAAACTTTTTCGCCCGCCAAAGTGTAAATACGCAACTGTGCGCCGGGAGGCAGTAGAGTGAAATTTATCTTCCCTTGGCCCAATGCAGGACGCAGCGGATTCGGAAAAATCTGGATCGCATTGAGCATTTGCCCGGTACTGGAAACGGTGGAAACGGAGGAAGGGATCTTTACGAAACTTTCTAACGTGGTGACCGATTCAGGATGGGGGTTCAAAAATTGTCGGAGGTATAGAATCCCCGATGCCGTGGCTAAGGCATCATAAGAGCAAGCACCGTTGTTGTCGCTGCCGTCATCCGGAATGACCGTTTGTGAAATAGGAACACCATTTTGTTTCACCAGCTGTCCGGAAGCAAGCGATGCAAACTGGTACAGCACACAGCCCTTGTATCCCGCAAGGGTCGGAGAAGCGAGCATATAGTCTATCCCCTTCACCGACACCAAGTCGGCCGCAGATAGGCCCGTAAATCCCTTGGGAGCCTCCGAATTTCTCACCAGCACTCCCACGTAAGACCAGGTTTCAGAAGGATGTGACAGTTTCAAGAGTACGATGCGATCATGCGAACTTCCGGTCGCGCAATTCAAAGCGAGATAAAGAGCGCCGGGTTTCGAAATCGCCCCAGGTTCGGTGAAGGCGGCGCAATCTGAAAGTGGCTTTCCACCGGATCCATCGGATATTAAATGTAAAGGCACTTCCGGTAGGCCTATGAAACTATTGTCACCAGTAACATACAGGGATCCTGTGAAAATCTTTCGTTCGTTCGACCACGTCCCATTCGGCGCCGAAGCCGTCTTCAACGAAATCCAGGAATGGTCGAACAGCTTTCGGACTCCGATTTGGAGATAACGGAATGCAAACACTTTCCAGCGCTGATTCGGCGGAGCATCTTGATCATAAACAAGACTGGATACCTCATACTCCCAAAAGCCCTGATTGTCCGAGGCCGGGAGCGCCTGAGCAATAGGCTGATACAGATTCACTCCCTGATCGTGCCATTGGGCTCCATGATCTGTCGACGAAGCCAGCCGTGTACCAATGCCTAAATTCACATGGTCTGTGGAGAGGCCCAATGTGGAATAGGACATCCACAACGTTGAGCCGTCGGGCGCTCCTTCCAAGGAGGAGTCAAAAATCCCGGCGTTTCCTGGGGGCAAAGAAAGCGAAATCGGTTGTGCCGGAGGAGTCGCATAAACGACAGAAGTAAAAAGATAAAGCACAAAAGATAACCCTTGAGCTGCCCAAACCATCCTCTGGCTTCTAACATGAGTTTTCTGACGTTGTTTTTTCATCTCTGGATCCCCACTTTCAATGTTTTGCTCTCTTCACCCCTCTGTACATAGACGAGGTAAATGCCACTGGCGGCCTTCTGCCCAGATGGGGTGCTGCCATCCCAAGCGGCATGCCCTCCTGTATCCACGTTGAGCTCTTTTACCTTTTCTCCGAGAAGAGTGTAAACCCTCAGACGGCTTCCCGATGGGAGTTGATTGAAATGGATCGCTGTATGGCCTTGCGAGGGGCGTAGCGGATTGGGATAGATTTGGATCTGATCGAGCGCACGAGGATCACCTCCAGGAACCGGCGAATAGGTCTGATTCAAATAGGAGATCCAGAGGTTGTAAACCGCTGTTCGCGGTGTCCCGTCGTAATAACGCAATCCCATGTTGGCGAAAAATCGGAAAACAATTTCGGTGGCCGTTCCTCCTACCTGGTAAAAGGCTTCGGCATTGTCACAGCTCGTGCTCGGCCCTGGGCAGGGACAAGCCCCTGCCGCGTTGGCATCCATCAAGTCACGATTTTCCCACCAGACGACGGCTTCAAATTGTTTAGATTGAGCTTGGGCCAACAAGGCACTCATATAGCTCGCCATGTTGGACTCCCCGGCGATCGTGGGAGTTGTAATGAGGATGGGACCGCAACTGGATGCGGGAGAGGCATGTTGATAACTGTTATGTATTTGCACCCCCATAAAACCTGTCTCGGAAATCCATATTTTTTTCCGGGTGGTGTTTTGAACACGCTGGAACATGTCTTCCAAGGGCACTCCGCGTGTATACGTGTCCGGTGTTCTTGCGGGAGCATACCAAGCAAGTGGATAAGTCGAAAAAGCCATGCGGTCTCCAGGAATCGCCACATTCTCATGAAGATGTTGTTGAAAACACGCGGCTAAACTAGCGTCGGTTTTAGGCCCGCCACACCACGAAGCCGCGTTGTCATTGATGCCATACATGGTTTCGGCTGAGAAGGTAGGAAAAATGATCAGGTTGGGATAAGCCTGTTTGAGCGCCTGATGAATATCGGAATACCATTGAATAAAAGCGGTTTTTTGAGCTGGGCAAGCCGCAAAGGGAATGTCGATTTCAATGCCAGGACTTAAATAGGTGGGGTGAAGTAAGTCCACCAAGTATTTGAGATAGTTAATATAGGCCAATTTATAAACCTGGGCATTTGGATCGGTGGCAAAGGGATAACAACCATTGGCGTCCACAGGTGCCCAATGGGATGTCTTGGTTCCATTGGACGATATCGTATCGGTTAACCTTTTACGGTCAGCCAAAGGTGAAACAGCCAAATAGAGAACCTTTCCAGAACTTTGTGCCTGAGTTTGGATGTTCGTCCATTGACTGACCCAAGAAACAGGTAGGGGCATGCCATTCTGAAACTGATTCCAAGGGATACCCAGAAAATCATCCAGATGGAGAGAGAGCAGGTCTTTATCGCTCAGATTTTCAAAGGAGACTTGCACAATATCATGAATCACGGTCGTTCCCATCAGAAAAGACCGTTGCGCCGCGAAGACGGGAGCGGCAAAAAAAACAAGAGCCAAGGCCTTGAGCATTTTCATTGTTCTTGTGTGGATGGGGCTAGGACCGGTCGTGAGGTTCCCCGGGCTCCCCATTTAAATGACAGGGAAAGACGATGGGTGATTCCTACTCCTCCATAGGGTAAGAAGGCGTAATCTAAATCCAAATTCTTGAAACCGAACCCCATTCCAAACGAAAGTCCCGTGATGCCGCTGATGTCTCCGGCGGTCCGGGAATTGTAGCCCAGCCGTCCTGAGAGCAGCAGGGCATCGGATACATGCCAGCCATACTCCGTTCCAAGCGCTGTATAAGGGCTGTTGTCTTTAGGAAAAACAATGTCCAAAGAACTCAACCAATGTTCGGTCAGTTTCAGAGAACTTCCTACTCGCAGCGCCAGTGGCAGGTTGTCTGATTCTTGTTCGAATGTCATTTTGCTCCCGATATTGACCGCGGTAAACGCCAAGCGCAGACGCTCGGCATAAAGTCTGGATTGGATCCCAAAGTCGGCGGCATAAGCCGTGGCTGTATTTAAAATCTTAGATTGGATGAACTTACCTGCCACGCCTAGGGCGGGACCTTCCTCCGACCATCGATAGGCATATCCGAGAGAAGCGGCCACGTCGTAAGGGTTAAAACTGCCCAGGGAGGTATTATTGATATCGGTTTGATCAATACTTCCTGCAGAAAAGTACTGGACGCCTATCCCCAGAGCGTGGTTACCGAAACGTTGGGCAAAGGCGCCGTAGTCGTAAAACGTGGAAGCTAGATAAGGCGCGTGCATAAAGGTCGCCGAACCGCCTGCCATCCGACTGAGCGCTGCCGGATTCCAATACAGAGCGGTCGCGTCATCGGCCACGGCCGAATAGGCTTCCCCCATCCCCACAGCGCGCGCACCCACCCCCAGCTTAAGAAAATTAGCTGTGGTTGTCCCCCGAGCATCGGCATTAAAATCCGCCCAGACGGGAGATTGAATACATAGCAGCGCGATGAGAGCGAGTAGTTTTTTTATCACGGCACCTAAGCTCCGAATTTATAGCCGATCTTCAGAAGAATCCCTGCCAGGGAATCAGGGTCTCTGACCGGCGTGATCCCTTGGGATTGGCCAAAGGCTGTGGGTTGATGCAGGCTTTGAGGAAGGAAACTTTCCCGCAGTTCAGCACCTAGGAAAATGCGCTCACCAAAGAACCAATCGAAACCAAGTCCCCAGGTCCAAACAGCTCCGTGCTCGACAGAATCAAACGTTTGTCGCGTTTCGGATGTCTGGGTATCGGTCCATGCCATTCCCGTTCCCGGTGTAATGTAAGACTGGAGCGAAGAACGTACAACCCCAATTCCTCCCAAGAGATACGGTCTGAAATGACCGGAAGGATAAGCCAGCTTAGCCACTAGTTGATACATGGCATTATGGGTATCTGCCGTAGACTCGCTATTGGCAAGAAAGCTTGAGCTGTGCCGATCCGAAAAGTTGGCCCAACTTAAATCCACTCCCAGGCCAAGCGTGGGCGCGCTGTGCATATAATAAAGGTACTGAAACCCCCCTACGCCGCCTTTGTTCCGCAACCGGTTATCCCCCCGGTTAATGTCGAAGTCACGGCCGTATCCGACTCCTCCCACATTTAAAGAAAGTGTATGCGATCCCTTCTGATAGTCCGCGTGCAACGAAGGGATACAGACCGTTATACAGAGCATCATCATTCCAAAGCGTTTCATAGAGGCCTCCTTTGAATTATAGGTGAGTCTTTATGACACTTAAAGTTTAACGGAAAGAGGGACTGGAGGTGTCACAGCGGAGCAAAAAGATGCTCCGCGTTTGCAAAAGGATGCAAAAGGACCTTTACCAGCGGTAGGACAAGGCGACGGTGGGACCGCCTGCAAAACGAAATCCCCGGTTTTGGGTGATTTCGGTGGCGCCTGGACGGTCTTGGGGCGGGATATTCTTCACAAAGTCTTCAGAAGGGGTGGTTTGCGCCACCATATAAAGAACGTACCCGAATTCGAAGTTAAATCCTCGGGGCAGGCCCACGGCGAAACCCGCTTCGCCGGAAAGCCCCACTGAAAATCGAGTTTCCCTTTTTTGATTGTTGTCGAAAGTAAAAAAGAAGAGGTTCGGTCCGACCTTGGCAAAACCCGCTAAGGGCCCGGCGAGCGGTTTTTCTTTTCGCATCAAGGTCGAAAAATAAGCGATTGACCGATGAGCTGAGGGAGGGCCGTACGCTCCTAAGCCGCCGAATTCAAAGCTCACTCCTAAATTAGGTTGTGGGAAAGGTGTTAACCCTAAGGAACCGCCGGCAGTGGTATTGATTAACGTTCCTTTGTTGTCCATCGTGTGGAGGAAAATCACCCGTGGAAACTCGGCCATCCAGCGCGCCGGAGGAGGTTCATAAACAACTTGGATAATCGGACTGCTGGGGTGAACCTCTGTACGTTCGGCAATCTGAAGTTGTTGAAGTTGGTTCAAGGCTTCTGAATAGACTTCCCCCTGATCGGAATACTCCTGGACTACTTTTTTCCAGGCGGCTTTGGCCGCATCGGTTTTTCCCATTTTGGCTTGGCATAAACCTAAGTGGAGATACGCTTTCGCCTGAAGGGCGCGGTCGGTCCCAGGTCGTTTGAGAAATTCGGTGTACAGTCGGGAGGCCGTTTCTAAATCCCGCGATGTCGTTTCTTGGAGTTGAGCTTCCTTAAAAATGTCTGGCGGGAGGGTCGCCGCATGGGCACCCGACCCGATTAAGAAGAGAAGGAAGAAGACAACAAAAAGATTAGTCAACGAAGCGGTAACCCGAGTTGTGGATCGTAAGGATTTTGGCGCCCTTACTGCGTTCATCCCAGCCTAACTTGCGACGCAAAGAAGCCACCTGATTATCGACCGTGCGAGTCGTGGGGTGTTCCTCAAACTGCCACAATTCGCGCAGGAATTGTTCCCGACTCACCACTTGATCGCGGTGGGCGATTAAATATTGCAAGATCTGAAACTCTTTGGTGGTCAGTGCAATGGCCTCTTTCCCTTTCCAGGCTTCCTGCCGGCGAAAATCAATGCGCCAGAGGCCTTTTTCGTAGGAGGTAACCGCATCGGCGGAGGGAGAGCGACGGAGTAAGGCTTTAACCCGGGCGATTAATTCCAGAACATTAAAAGGTTTGGTCAGATAATCGTCTGTTCCCACCTGGAACCCAACGATTTTATCGGCATCTTGGCTTCGCGCCGTAAGCATCAGAATCGGTACGCGAGACCCTTGTGCCCGAAGCGCACGGCAGACTTCATACCCATCCATTTTGGGTAACCCGACATCTAAAATAAGCAAATCCCAGGCGCCATTAGAGGCTTTATCTAATCCGATTAAGCCGTCAGGGGCCGTTTCAACGGTAAACCCTTCCAACTTCAGGTCGTTGGCCAGAATTTTGGCCATCTTAATTTCGTCTTCGAGGATGAGAATTTTAGGCATGGGTGGGGGTTAAAGGTAATCGAATAGAGAAAATACTGCCTTTTCCAACGGTACTTTGCAACTCGATCCGGCCCTGGTGAGCCTCCACAATGTGCTGGACGATGGACAAACCCAGCCCGGCCCCGCGCACGTTTTCCTGATTTGAGGCCGAGCGCGCTCGGTAAAATCGTTCGAACACACGTTCGAGTTCTTCAGACGGGATGCCAAATCCCTCATCTTGAATGTCTAGCACAGCGGTGTGATCGGTTTGTTTCAGGGATAAGGTGATATGGGCCTGACCCGGTGAGGAGTATTTGACCGCATTATCCAGCAGGTTCAGGATGGCACGGCTGATGGCCTCCCGATCTAAAGGGATAACGCAAGAGACGGGTTCAAAGAGATAATCCAGCTGAACTCGGCCTTCTTTTTGGCTGTTACGAAAGCGCTCGGCGGTCTCCCGGGTTAATACCACCAAATCTGTCGGTTCTTTGTGATAGGGTTGCCGGTTTTCCATCAGCCGGGAAAAATCCAGCACCTCATCAATAAGCGATTTCAAGCGGCCGGTCTCTTCCGAGATCATTCCGTAATATTCCTGGATTTCTTCTTGAGACTCGTAACGCCCCAGTTGTAGTTTCTGTCCGATAAAACCGATGATCGACAAAGGTGTCTTTAATTCATGTGAAATACTCGCCACGAAACGCGCTTTAAGCTGCGCCACCTCCATTTCCCGGGACATCGCATACCATGTTGCATAAAGCGCGATTAAAATGACCAAGGCCGCCAGAATGACCATGCCGACGTACACATGCCTTCGTCGCGCGGCCGCCTGCTCGACCGGAACGTCGCTGAGAGGAGCGATGGCCAGCTGAAGGGCAGGAACTGTTTGCGTTAATGTCCCATGGAGGGGCCAGCGTTTTCCTTCAGGTTTCTGGCGGGATTCCGTGAGGAGAGTTCCCGGCACAGCCTCTAGTCGATAAGCTAGATTGGAAGCCGCAGATAACTGAGCCATCGTTTGCTCGAGTTTTTGCATCAACGGGTGTGTCGTTATCTCCGCGAGAAGTATGTGGTGAAGGCTTCCCGTCCCCGTTTCGTAGGCGGGGGCATAAGCGATGGCTTCTCGGGCATCTGTTTTTGCGAATAATAAGGTGGGGTTTCCGGATTGATGGGTTTCCGTTAACTTGCGTTGCAACGCCGGCCACCGCGTCTGAACGAAGGATTGCGCTTCAGAGGAAGAGTGTTTTAACTCATCCCATTGCTCCTGTAATTTTTTCCAGCGGTCCCGTTCACCTTCGCTCATGTGGGGTTCCAGAGCCTGAAGCCGTTGGGTGAGATGTTGGACATAGAACCGGAGTTCTTCTAGTGACAAATCCCATCGCCCCGTAACGAGGTCTTGAAAAACACGCAGGTGGCTGGCCGCCGCCAAGTCCGATCGGCCTTTAGCTTGCTGAAGCTCTCCCACCTGAGACGCTATAACCAGGCCCAAGGGATATCCCTGTTCATTCTGTTCCTGAGCATACCGCGACAAGATTTCATGATATTGAGTTTCAGCCGCATCAAACTGCTTCATCTTCATCAAGCAGCCTGCTTCACTGGCCAGCAAAAGGGCCTTCCAGCGCAAGGATCCCGTCTCTTTTTCCAATGATTTGTAGATTTTCAAAGCCGTCGTGTAATCATGATCTTTAAATTCCGCTTGTTCGGCCCCTTGCATGCGTTGGCGAGCCTCGAGAGGAAGAGGGGATAAGGGAGAGGCGGGTTGGTTTCGCGATTCATGAATGGGATAAAGAAGATGATGGCTGGAATCCAGTAGGATCAGCCGATGCACCCACGTGCCTTGTTCCTGTTGGAACCCATGAAGCGATGTATAGATACCAGCTAGAGACTTTCCATTCAGGGTATTTGCCAATTGGACGAGCGGCGCTAAGGTATCTGAAATAAGGGCCTGCGCTTGATCTTGAATGGCCTGTGCCGTTTTTCCTACTCGTTCTCGTGATTCTTTCATTAAAAGCAGGTTCTCAGTCCGAATCGATTGGACCCCGAGATAAACTAGAAAACCCGTAGGACCAATGATCCCTACTATAAAGAGGAGGAAAACTTTAACCAAGGGAGAACGAGAAGGCATTTCGCTAAAGATACCTCTAAATGCTCAGAGAACCAATAGGAAAAGTAAAATAAGGTATGGCATTATCCAAACAGCAAGCATTTCGATTTGTTTGGCTGATCGGCTTGGTCAGCCTGTTCGCGGACATGACCTATCAGGGGGCTCATGGGAACGCCGGGCCCTACTTGGCGTCTTTGGGGGCGAGCGGGACGGTGGTCGGGATTGTGGCAGGTGCCGGGGAGTTCATCAATTACACGCTGCGGCTTCTTTTTGGGTACTGGGCAGATAAGACGCGAGCTTATTGGTGGATCGCTATTCCGGGATATGCGCTGAATCTGATTGCGGTACCGTGTTTGGCGTTTACGGGACATTGGTGGACGGCCGCGGCGCTTTTAATTCTGGAACGCACCGGTAAAGGAATGCGTACGCCGGCGCGCGATGTGATGTTGTCTCACGCGGCTGATCAAGTGGGGCGCGGGTGGGCGTTTGGAGTGCATGAGGCGCTGGACCAGACAGGAGGGATGCTTGGACCCCTGCTGGTTGCGGGAATGCTGTTTGGGAACAAGGGATATCATGCCAGCTTTGCAGTCTTGGCGATTCCGGCGACGCTGGCGCTAGGACTTTTGCTGGTCACATGGCGGCAGTTTCCCCATCCCGAAGAGCTAGAAGGTAAACGTATTGATTTTCATACAGAGGGGTTGCCCCGCGCGTTTTGGATACTTTTGAGCGGGGTGGGACTCTTGGCCCTGGGCTATACGGATTTTGCTTTGTTGGCATTTCATTTTAAACGCCAGGCTCTTTTGTCGGCCGCCTGGATTCCGGTGAGTTACGGGGTGGCTATGGGCTTACAAGGCATTTCGTCCTTAGGATTTGGACGGTTGTTTGATCGTTGGGGGGCCAAAACCTTGGCTTGGGTAGCTCTCCCGGCTACGGCGTTTAGTCCGCTGGCGTTTCTGGGAGGGACGTGGCTTGCGCTACTGGGTTTAGCTTTCTGGACGGTGGGCATGGGCGCGCAAGGCTCGATTATGAAAGCACTCGTAGCCGAGATTGTTCCTTCCGCTCACCGGGGGTCCGCCTACGGCATTTTGAATTCAGCTTACGGCGTCCTTTGGTTTGCCGGTAGTGCGCTGATGGGGATGTTGTACGATCGATCTCTCTATGGGTTGGTCGCCTTTTCTGTGGTCGCGCAACTGGTGGCGATCCCCTTGCTGTTTTCTCTCACTCGTTCTCGACACGCTTAAATTTTATGCGACGTTTTCATATCTCCTGGTTCGGTGTAACGATGCGATCGTTCTTTCTTACGATCGCTTTATTCTTGGCACTGATTTTGTGGTATTTGCCCAGCTTTTTGAATCTCGATGCTTTTCGCCCGCAAGTGCTGGACCTCCTAGAGCAAACATTCCATTGCAAAGCGGAGATGGGACACGTTCACGCGTCGCTTTTCCCTTACCCGGGCCTATACGTCGGACAAGTGGTTCTTTCCGAATCTTCACAGAACGCTAGAGTATTAGCGTCGGTGGGAGCCGTCCATGTGTGGGTGTCTGGGAAAATGCTACTCCGCGGCCGGCTGCAGTTTTGGAGAGTGCGTTTTTATAAACCGCGGTTTATTTTTCATCGCGATCAAGCGCCAGACGGACAAAGCCAGTGGTCGGTGCTTCCTCTGCCGCGCGCGGAGCCAGAAAATCAAAGCTCAGAAACCGGTATTGAGCGTTGGGATGTCGTCAAAGGTCGCGTAGAAATGTGGGATCACACGACGACGCCTGTCTCGAAATGGGTCATCGATCGGTTGAATGGTTATTATCAAGCCCGGATACAATCCGGCGTGATGACCGGAAATGCCTTGTGTTTAGGCCCGCATAGCTCACTGGATCTCACCTATCAAGGGATGTCCACTTATCCCCTACAAGTACGATTGCGAGAGGTGAAACTAACCTCTCTTTTGGACATGATTCATCATCACGCGCCGGTTTTAGAGGGGACGGCGGGAGTCAGCTTAAAAGTTCGGATGAAGCCTGATTTCGAACTCCATGCGATCATCGATTCTCTGCTCTTAAACCGGGTGCCAGGAACGCGGATTCAGGGGTCCGTGATGTATCACGACGATCATCTTCTCGCGCGGGCGGAGACCCGGAGCGCAGATCCGATGAGCTTGATGATGGACGGCCATTTTCTGAAACAGACCTGGGATCTCCACACCGAGATTCGACGCTATGACTCGCAACTGGTCCAAAAGTTTTTCGATCATCCCTGGTTGAACCGGCTAACCGGCGGGGGATCGATCACGGCGTCCATTCAATCCGGCCATGCGGGCCTCTGGCACGGGCTGGTGACCGGTGAAGGATTCACTTTGAAGGACAGCCCGTTTCAGCTGCCGATGTGGCGAGCGCAGATCGATCCCGGGAATTTCTCCCTACTCGTTCAGGGAATGACTGCTGAAAAAGGAGCCGCTATCGTTTCTTGGACTCACCGCACGGCTGACTCAGGATCTGCGCTTCGGGTCGATGTCAGTTCGGTCACGCTGCGCGAGGTGCTTACGGTTTTCCGGTTGCAATCACGTCCGGGAATCGATCAGACGAAAAAATCTTGGAATCCTTGGGGCTATGAAACCTGGCCGGTTGATCAAGGATTCTTAAAAGCCGTCATCCATCCGGGAACGTCTCTGGAGGTGCAAGAAAGTCATCTAGATCTGGCCGGAATGTCCTTAGATCTGAAGGGGACTTTTGATCTTCAGACGTCTTCCCCGCTGGCACATATTCAAGGAACGTTGCAGGACATTCCGTTGGCCTTTGTTGTCGAAAGCTTTTTTAACCCCCCTTCCCCTATCACCGGGACTGCCGATACCACTTTCGCTTTGGTATTTCCCTTATCCACTCATTGGATCCAAGGTTTAAATGGATCCCTCGACCTGCAAGCCGCCGAGGGTGTCGTGCATGCGTTTAAAACTTTTTATCGCATTATGTCGGTGCTGAATCTGACCACCTATTTACGGCTGCGTGTTCCCCAGCTCACAGCGCAAGGTATTGTCTATCAAAGTTTGGAAGGTCATCTCGCGTTTCAACAAGGAGTGCTTTCCTCCGATGATCTGTTTTTGAAATCTCCCGCGATGAACCTCGGGTTTCAAGGGAAGGTAGACATTCCCGCGCAACGTCTTGATACCCAAGTGCGCATTGAACTTTTCCGTTTCTTGGAAGACGTTTTAAAAGCGGTACCAATTACGCACTGGATCTTTAAAAAGCCGAACAAGATTTTCTTGCCGTTAGTCGTGGCGGTCGAAGGTCCTTGGAATAACCTGGATATTCATTAGTAGAATCGTTTGATGACTGGGACGCGTTGGATGATCGTGTTGGCAAGTTTGCTGCTGATTCCCAGCCGGGGAACCTGGGGAGATTCCGGCGCAGGGGTAGGGACAACCCTTTTTGCGCGCGGCCAAACGCGGCTCTCCGCGACGGTAGGCTATGGGTCGGTCAATAGCAAAGACTATGGCGTTCTGGGATTAGGTGCAGGTTATTTTTTAGCTGACGGACTGGAAACGGGAATCGACGGAGAAGCCTGGGTGGGGTCTAAACCGCATATCTACACGCTGAGTCCGGAGGTGCGTTACGTGGTGACCGACATGGAATACAAGCCCTACGTGGGGGGTTTTTTCAAGCGCACGTTTTATGACACGCTCACCAATCTCAATTCCGCCGGAGCCCGGGCGGGTCTTCTGACGCCAGTGGGTTCCCGAAGCTATCTCACTTTCGGGCTGGTTTACGAGAAATTCTTTAACTGTGATTCGACTCTTTACGGAAGTTGTTCGCAAACCTACCCGGAAATTAGCTTTTCGTTCGCTTATTAACGCTATGAGGGATCTCGCATGAAACGTGAAACCGTACTGAATGGGTTTTTTCTCGGGCTGTTTTTGCTCGCGCTATATCAATTCTTTGTCATCGTGGAACCCTTCCTGACGCCTATTTTGGGGGCGATGGTCCTGGCGATTGTGGCGTTTCCGATTCATCGCGTGATTTGCCGTTGGAGTTCCCGGTTGAACCCGAGCCTTCAGGCCGCTCTGTCCACCTTCTCTGTGACCACCTTGATCGTGATCCCCTTTGCTACCCTGGTATGGTTATTGCTGAATGAATCGGACACGATTGTGCCTCTGGCCCAGGAAACGGTATCCCACTTAAGTACGTGGTACCAACAGCAAGTCTTGCCTTGGGTAGACCGAATCCTGCCGCTGGCGCATCGCATTCCGTTCTTGTCGCGCTTAAGCAGCGAACATCTTCAAAAAGCGTCTACCTGGATGTCCGGGGTGTTCCTGGGAAGTGTCAGTACCATCGGCCGGTCTCTAGCGACCAATACGCTTCTAACCACTTTAAATTTGCTTGTGATGATTTTTGCCCTGTTCTTCTTGCTGCGCGATGGCAAGCATGTGGTGGAACGGTTAAAGATCTGGCTTCCGATGCAGAGCCGGGACAAAGAGCGCATTTTAAAGGACATTGAAGTGACCGTCCTAGGGGTTGTACGCGGGTCCGTCTTGACAGCTCTGTTTCAGATGCTCTGCGCGACACTCGGGTATTTTATTGTGGGTGTCCCTGCGGCTGTCACCCTTGGTCTTTTAACCGGAATGGCCTCGGTCATTCCGGTGGTGGGGACCGCCCTGGTGTGGCTTCCTACGGCGATTTATCTCCTGGTGCTTTCTAGTGCGTGGAAGGGCGTTTTTCTATTGCTCTGGGGAGGGGTGGTGATTGCGCTTATGGATAACCTGGTGCGTACCTATTTAATTGGCCGTAACTCCCGGGCCCCGATCTTCCTACTCTTTCTGGGGCTGGTGGGAGGGTTGCGGGTCTATGGGTTACGCGGGCTATTGATTGGCCCGCTTTTAGTCGCCATCCTGCCGGTCCTGATGGACATCTTCGAAACGCAGTACCTTTCTGATAAATAAATAGACCTTCCAAAGTACCGCGCCTCGGTTTTTAGCCCTCCCTTTAGAACAGCTATAATACGCCCATGATTACGTTGCGAAACCTCTCTAAAGCCTTCGGCAACCAGATGTTGTTTGAAGATGTCTCCCTGCAGATCAATGCGGAAGATCGCTTTGCCTTGGTGGGTCCTAACGGAGCTGGCAAATCCACCCTATTTAAACTGATTATGGGGATAGAACCCCCGGATTCTGGGGAAGTAGCGATGCGCTCAGGGATTACCTTCGGCTATCTTCCTCAAGAAACCCCCTCTTTGTCCGGTCAATCGGTGATTTTGGAAGTCATTGGAACCGATATCGTCGATGCCCGCCGGGAGGCCAAAGGAAAGAAAATTCTTATGGGATTAGGGTTCCGGACCACCGATTTTGATCGCCCGGTGTCGGAGTTCTCGGGCGGCTGGCAGATGCGGGCGATGATTGCCAAGCTGCTCTTGGATGACCCGGATCTGTTGATGCTCGACGAACCTACCAACCACTTGGATCTCGAATCCCTTCTGTGGTTTCAGAACTACCTGCAAAGCTACCGTGGGGCTATTTTCGTTATTTCCCATGACCGGGAGTTCATCAATTCGGTGGTGAACAAGATCGTGGAAGTGGGCCAAAGGAAGTTGACGATTTACACGGGAACGTATGAACAATATCTGGAGCAGAAAAAGAGCGCGGAAGTTCTTTTGGTGGCCGCTTACAACCGCCAACAAAAGGAAATCGAAGAGCTAGAAACCTTTATTTCTAAGTTCCGCGCCAAAGCGTCCACAGCTTCACGTGCCCAAGCGAAGATCAAATACCTGGAAAAAATGGAACGCATCGTTTTACCCGAGGAATTGAGCACAGTAGGCTTTTCCTTTCCCCAGCCTGCGCGTAGCGGGCAGAACGTCCTGACACTCAAAGATCTACATCAGTCTTACGATGGCACGCATTGGGTCTATCAGGGATTGGACCTCACTTTAGAGCGTGGGCAACGCATCGGGTTTGTCGGTCCGAACGGCGCCGGGAAGTCCACGTTGCTTAAGATTATGTCCGGGACTATCCCCTTCCAAAAGGGCGAGCGCAAGTTAGGATATGCTGTAGAAAGCGGCTATTTTTCGCAGCATCGTATGGAGATGTTTACGGAAGGCCAGACCGTTTTGCAGGAAGCCGAGAAAACCCGGCGCAGCCATTCCCAACAGATGGTGCGGACCTTGTTGGGATCTTTTCTATTCAGGGGCGATGCCGTATTTAAAAAGGTGGAAGTGTTAAGCGGCGGAGAGAAAAGCCGGCTGGGTCTTGCACGACTCCTTTTAGATCCCCCTAACCTATTGTTTATGGACGAACCCACTACCCACTTAGACATTGCCAGCGTAGACGTGTTGATCAGCGCTTTGAAGAAGTTTGAGGGAACGATGTGCTTTATCAGCCACGACGTTTACTTTATTCGCCAACTGGCTACGCACATTTTGCATGTGAATCAGGGCAAAGTGACGCTTTATCCCGGTGATTACGACTATTTCTTACATAAAAAAGCGCAGGAAGAAGGCGAAGAAGCAGAGTTGTTTCGCAGTGAAGAACGCATTGAAGCGGAGCACCACGCCTTACCCACCGCTTCCGGCGGTTCCCCCTCTCCCGCAGGGAGAGGGTCCAGCCCTACTGTTTCCCCTGCGGTAGAAGGATCAGGAGTGAAGCACTCTGGAAAGAAGTCCAAGGAGCAGAAGCGGCGTGAAGCGCAGGAACGGCAGGCAGAATACAACCGTAAACAGGAAGAAAAGCGTAAGCAAGACGTCCTTCAGCGGCTTAAAGAGTCCGAAGACCTCATTTTAAGTGAATTAGGCCGACCAGCCACCCACCAAGACCCCGCTCATGTGGCTACCTTAACCCGCCGCTTGGGCGAAATCAAAAAACAGATCAGCGCTCTTTCTTGATGTGAAATCGAGCTTTTCCTGATAGACTAAACCGCCTATGGGAGCGAGCTCAGAGCATACTTATAAGATCACCGTTCTGGCGGTAGACGACGATCCTTTCATTCTTGATACGCTCGTCAAGTATCTAACCCTGCGGCATTTGAACGTCATCAGTACAACAGATCCGGAAACGGTTGTCGCGCTGGCCACCAAAGAGCAGCCTCGGCTGATTATCTCGGATATTGCTATGCCCGGAATAGATGGCTTGACGTTGTTAAAAGCGTTGAAAGAAGATCCTCAAACCTCGGCCATCCCCTTGATTTTATTAACCAGTTCTCGCAACCCAGACGATATGCAAGAAGGACTCAATGCCGGCGCCGAGGCCTACCTGATAAAACCCATCGACTGGGACATTTCCTGGCCAAAGATTCAGGCCATCCTCCTGCGCAGGTAGAAATAGACTAGACACATCGCCATATCGCTCCCATTTGGAACCTTAAACGTCCTCCAAACGTCTAACCTCATAGGTCTTAAGGAGGCAAACCATGAAATTTCAAACGGGAATGATTTTCTTGCTGGGCCTCATGTTGAGGGTTCCTGCTGTCTCTTATGCAGAAGTGGGTGTGCAAGTATCTATTGGTGACAGCGGCTACCCGCGTCATTGGGATCGCCCGCGCCGGGGACCTTATGATGTTCCTCCTTACTTTAGGCGTTCCAGAGAGTCGCATTTTCACCATCCGGTCTATGCCTATCCCCTCGTTGTGACGCAACCAGCGTATTATCCTAGCCCCGTTATGGTTGAACCTCCGGTGCCTAGTGTAGTTGTTCCTCTGACCGGGGATTATGGGACCGACCATGCAAATTTCAATCAAAAACTCTCTAGATTGCGTGCAGTTCTGCAACGTCAGAATCAGGCAGGACAACTCACCTCAGATCAATACAATGGGTTTATGGACACGTTAGACGGGATTGAGCACGATGCACATGCGTGGGCGTATGACCGGGGTGGAAACCTTACACCAGATGACTTTGCAGAGCTGTATCGACGTCTAAATCAGGCGGACGAGGACATAGAGATCGCCCTGGCCTCCTAACTGTTCAGGAAAGATAAACAACGTCTTTGGCGTGGTCTAATGCGAGGAATAACATGAGGTAATCTCGCAGGTGGCGTGTGAGTAGAAAATTATCCCGGACATGTTCTCGTCCATTTTCCCCTAATTTACGCGCAAAATCTGGAGATTGCAGCAATTGTTTGAGCCAATAAGCGGTTCCTTCAATGGAATGCGTTAAGATGCCAGAATGTTTATGCGTAATTTGTAATGGAATTCCTCCTACCGCTCCCGCAATGACGGGCTTGCTCTTCCAAAGCGCCTCTGAAACGGTCAATCCAAACCCTTCCTTAAGCGATTTCTGAAGGATCACTGTGCTAGCGCGCTGTATAGCATTGATTTCCAGGTGACTGGTTGGAGGAAGCTCTAGAATATGGATATCGGGATCTTTCCCCGCTCGTTCCCGCACCTCTGCCAAAACTTTGGCCCCTTCAGGATCATCAGTGGCAGAGCCTCCCACTAAGAGCAGTTGGCAATCGATATAAGGTTTAACGAGACGGTAGGCATCGATAACCCCTACGGGGTCTTTTAAGTAATCAAAACGCGACACCTGCGTGATGAGAGGCTTATCTCGCGTAATTTTAAGGCGTTCCAGAACAGAATCAATAAAGCTTTGCTCCAATTCCTTGTTTTTGTCACTTAAGGGATCAATGGAGGGTGAAACTAAGAATTGACGCGTGCCCAGTTGCTGGGCAAATCGAGGTGCCGAAAATACACTTCCGTCATACAATTCCACCAAAGGTTTAAGGAAGTTCCATACCTGGGGTTGTGGAGCGGAGACGTCAATATGACACCGCCAGACCCACCGACCGCCGTTTTTGGCTTTGGTACGGATTAATCCTGCCGGCTGGGGATCGTGAATGAGAATGTAGTCTCCTTTTAAATCTAGGATAGCTTGATTTTCTTCCTGGGCATCCCAGTAGTACTGCATATCCGTCGCGGACAGAGGGGTGGGAGCCCCATGCAAGGCATTGTGGATTTTCTTTGTGACACCGTAAAAGGCCTCTCCACCTCGCATCACGTCCCAATGCGTGTCGATTCCCAGTTCTTTACAGAGGGGAACCATGCGATTGAGGATCTCAGCCACCCCTCCGCCCACAGCGGTCGAATTGACGTGCCGAAAGACTTTTCCTTTCAGCTGCTTACCCAACAGTTGAATGTCTTGAACCGCAGGTTGACCAATAAAAGGTGCGTAATCATCTAGCTGCATGAGCCACCTCCGCGGTTCTCGCTGGCCCGATACGCGTGTTGACCAGGCGGATCACTTGGTGGCGCAGTGTGTCTAGACTTTGGGTATAGGGGTCAAGTCGCGCAATCGACTGAGCCAGCTCATTTTCTCCCAATTCCTTATCTAGCCAAATAGAAAAATCGTTGCTTCCCTTTTCCAGGCGCAACCGAGCCTCAAAAATATGGTGATAGAGGGACTCCACACTGACTTTTTCCAAGGCTTCTACGAATTCTGGGAGATCAAAAACATGGTAAGGGGTCGGAAGAATCAAGCTGATCGACTTCATAAAGTGAAACTCTTCTTCTTCCAAAGCGACCCGGGGTGGCCGAGGAGTTGTTAAAAAGCGATCAAGCACTTGAACCAGGCGATCGCGCAAGGCATAGAGGGAGGTAAACTGGATAGTATCGATCGACGCTAACTGCTCGCCTAAGCGGTCTTCGTTGAGGGCGGTACTCACCCAATAGGCGAAATCATTAGGGGGTTCGGGGGAAAGAAAATGATGTTGTTTCAAAAAATGGTGGGTATGATGGTAAATCACTGACGCCGGCACGGTTTTAAGAACTTGCGCTAACTCTGGCACACTCCGGGCTTTTAACCCCGTCAACTCAATCAAGTTCATCCGGGCCACGAATTGAAACGGATGTTTAGCACGCGCGTGCATGAACAGAAGCCCCCTTTTCTAACAGTAGATTAAGCCTTCCTAGCCAACAGCTTATAAATAAAGTCAGTGTTAAGGTCGCCCGGTTAGCGTTTTTCCGATAGTCAAACCTGCAATGAGGAAACACAAAAACATCGTGAGAGCAAGGAAAAAGAGCACTTTAGCCGCTGCCGCTGCACCCGCAGCGATCCCTGTAAAACCAAATATTCCAGCAATCAGAGAAATAACAAAGAAGATGAGCGCCCATCGTAACATGGTGTGGCCTCCTTAATCCCCTCTGAGGGGTTATAAAAATCGGGGTAGCTTGGGCAGCACGACCAGATCCCCACAGGAACAGCCTGTTAATTCGGCACATCTTTTGCAGCAAAAAATAACATCATTTTTTTCATATCCATGTCCGCTGCCTTCTTTCCAATAGTCCTTATCGATTCCGCAATTGGGACATATTTGGGTTTCCGGCTCCGGATACGTAAATAATCCATCGGTATTTGCAAAGTGAGACATGGAAAACGACCTCCTTCTTGCTTGCACAAACGCTCGCTTCCGCGATGCCATTGATTAGACTCAAGCCTATTCATCTGGGTTACAATAAAAACGTGTAACCTCGTGAAAGGCGTTTGTGTCTTACGATTAGAATCCGCCTGAGCGGACATAAAAAACATGGAGGATCTTATGGAAGACGCACGCAAAGTAGCCGATACCTTAACGAAAGAAGCAGAACGAGCTCGTGAAAGAGTTCGTGAAGTAGCCGATACCGCCTTGGAAAAAGGCCGGGACACCTGGAAAGATCTAAGAGACCGAGGGCAGGATGCTGTCAGTGATGCTCGAGAACGCGGCCAAGAAGCGTGGGATGATGCTCAGAAATTGGTCCGAAAGTATCCTGGTCAGACGATAGGGATCACCCTCCTTGTCGGGACCATCATTGGCGCCTTGCTCGCCTTTCGGCGCGAAGACTAGACGTCATGAATACGCTGGTGGAGGCACCTTCGATCCGTAGCCGGATTCCAGGCCTTCTCGAAGATCATTTCGAACTGGCACAATTGGAATGCCGTTACGAATACGAAGCAGGGCGGCGGCGCCTCGGTTGGATTGGGCTAGCCGTCCTGTGCCTCTCTAGTGCATTTGCTTTACTTCAAGTGACACTTATTGAGGGCTTGCGGGCTGCAGGTCTTCCTTTATATGCGGCTTGTTTGATGCTGGCGGTCCTTTGGAGCGTAATAGGTATAGGAGTGTATTTACGGTGTACCACACGCGATCCGAAAGCCGGTGAACCTTTCATGGGAACTCGGGCAGAGTTTAAAAGGAGCTTCCAATGGATACAAACACATTTCTTCTAGCGCGGCAAGAAATTCAAGATCGTTTAGAACTGCGACGACAACAAATTGCTCAAGACAAAGAAAATGAGCAGTCACATTGGACGCTTCCTATAGGGCAAGTGCTGGGCTGGATTCATGACCATACCTCTCCCTCGTTTTCTTCCGGCCTGGTCAAAGGGTTACTTAGTCTGGGATTGGGTTGGGTCCTCCCTCGTTTTCTCCCGCGTACGTTAATCCGAACTCCTCGCCGAGGATTTGTGGGGCGTATGATGGACTTTGTTGAAGGAAGTCTATCCTGAAGACGTTAAAACGACACCATCATTCCTAAGAGAGCAGCTCCCATCACCCCCACGCAAATCCACCCCAAACATCTTAAATAAAAAGGCAGTGTAAAACTTCCCATGATATCCATACGCGTAGTCATGAGCATCATGACGGCCATAATGGGGACTGAGACGGCGCCATTGATGACCGATGTCCAATAAAGGGCTTTGATGGGATTTATGTGAAAAAGATTAAGCCCCAGTCCCAATAGAGTGGAAGCCGTTAAAACCCCATAGAACCTTTTTGCGTTTTTAGGCTTTCTTTCCAAACCCACACGCCACTTCAAAGCTTCACCCATGGCAAAGGCTGCAGATCCTGCTAATACAGGCACCGCCAATAAGCCTGTGCCCACAATTCCCAGGGCAAACACCCAAGAGGAAAAACGCCCTGCGATAGGTTCTAACGCTTGAGCCGCTTGTTCCGCCGTATGAACGTCGGTGATCCCGTGGATATGAAGAGTTCCAGCGGCTGTCAGAATGATAAAAAAAGCTACGGCATTCGACAGCCCCATCCCGAGGTAGGTGTCTAATCGAATGCGATGGAATTGGTCGGATGCCTGAGAGGGAGAATCCCGAAGCGCTGTTTCGTTCGCTCGATCTTGGACTTCTTCGGCTTCTTGCGACGCTTGCCAGAAGAGCAAGTAAGGACTTATTGTAGTGCCCAAAACCGCTAAGAGAGAGGTGAGATACTTCGAACTCAACGAAAAAGGTGGAAGGAAGGTGGCTTTCAAGGCGGCTCCCCAGGATAAGTGGATAGAGAAAGCGGCCACCACATAAGCAAAAACCGCCAATGTCATCCATTTCAAGTAACGGACGTACGTGGTATAAGGAATAAAAATTTCTAGAGCAAGAGAAAGTAAGGCAAAAATCACGACATACGTCATGGAGGATCCTCCCAAAACGAGACGTGTAGAGGCTCCCATGGCACCGATGTCTGCTCCTAAATTTAAGGTATTCGCTATAAACAAAGGCACAACAAGTCCATAGAGTAGCGGCTTCGGATAATGAGACCGAAGGATATGAGCAATCCCATGTCCGGTCACCCGCCCTATCCAGGCACTGATTTCTTGAATCGCAGCCATCAAAGGATAGGAAAATAGCATGGTCCATAGCATGCCATACCCGAATTGAGCGCCGACCTGAGAATAGGTGGCTATACCGCTAGGATCATCATCTGAAGCGCCCGTAATGAGCCCAGGGCCTAAACGTGAAAGGAATTGACGGAGAGATTTCTGAAAGGACGTCCCAGAAGATTTGGCGCGTGACATTACGTTTTAAGGGACATAGACAGACAATTTATAGTTTATGCAACTCTTTTTTAAGAGAAGCTCGAAAAGTCGGATCAAAATGAGGCCGAAGCGCTGAAACAAACGCATTTCGCAGCACCTCTGAAATCGCTTCCCAAATGCCGGTTTGTGGATTTTCCAAACGCCCTTCAAAAGGGACCTCTGTGGCTACAGTTTGAGTCTGGTTATTTTTTAGCACATGCACCACCACTTTAACGACAGCCTCTTTTATCACCTGAACGGGATTTCGTTTTTTACTTTTATCGATCTGCACGTCCTTCAGTAAGGGTTTGATGTAGCCTTTAAAGGCTCCATCCTTCGCCACCGCTTCCGACAAAAAAGTAAAACTTCCCTCTTTAACACGTAGACCCCATTCCCACTCCAATATGGGGTTCAGATCCGTCAGCAGCAATTTATCCAGATGGACGCTTAGATCAAATTGAGGTTTTTTAGCGATCGGATTGAGTTTAAGATCTATATGCACGGGGCTGGTATCCATAATTAATCCACTGGCATGTCCTGAAGCCGTCAAGGTATCTGAGAGTTTTCGGCTATTGGTGAGATTTTCAATTTGCACGTTGATATCGGTCACCCGGGCTTCCAAATTCGCTTGATCAGGAGTTTCTCCTTTGAATCGCAAAGCCCCTTTTTGGATTTTCAATTGACTGATTTTAAATGGGATGAGACTGGCTAAAAGATCGGGCAGACTCTGCCCGGTTTTTTGTTCTACGAGTTGATTGGCTTCTTTTGTTTTCTCTACAGTTTTTTTCACTGCAGCTGTAGGTTTTTTAGCCAGGATGCGGAGCTGAGGATCGCTCACTGTGAGCCTTGCCACAACGGTACGGTGCAAAAGGGGGATCCATTCGATTTTAAAATCGAAATCCCCGATGTCCAAAGACATATCTCCCGCGGTATGTTTCAACTCCAGGTTTTTCAGCGCGAAGGCGCCCCGCCATAAAGCCAAAGACACTCCTTCGACGTGGCCTTGGTATTCTGGAATCGCCGATAATTTTTGATTAATGACGCGTTTTAGAATAAACGGCAGGGAGCATCTTATAACGAGGAGGGCTAATGCGATACCTAGGACCATTTTATGAGGGACCTTTTTCATAAGGGGACTCATTAGATTCTGGAACGATGATCCATGTAGACTTTAGTGAATATCGCTCCCCCATAGAACATTAAAGCGGAATAATAAAGCCAGAGAAGTATCACAAGCAGAGAACCTGCCGCTCCGTAAGACGATCCGATAACCCCTTTCCCAAGATAGAGCCCAATCGCACACTTTCCCAAGATAAAGAAAAGCGCCGTTATTCCCGCGCCACCTACCACGTCGTAACCGCTGAGTTTTACATTGGGGAGCAATTTAAACAGGAGAGAAAATAAAAAGGTCATGAGTCCGAAAGAAAGAATGAAATCAACAATATGTAACAAGAACTCTGGGACAGGTAAGACCCCGTGCATCCATTTTCCCACAGCTGACAAGGCAGCACTGATCGCCAATGACACCATCAACAGAAAACCAATGGCTAAGATCATGCCCAGAAAGAGAGCTCTTTCCTTAATAACTTCGCTTAAACTGCTGCGTTCCCGCGCGTCCCAGATGCGATTAAGGGCATGTTTCAACTCTACTAAGACTCCCGTCGCTCCCGTTAGTAGTCCCACAATACTGCAGACGGTAGCGACGATGCCTTTAGAAGGTTGCCAGGCTGCTCCGATCATACTTTGAATGGCCATCGCACTTTCGAGACCCACCAAGCCTTGAAGTTGCTCGACCATATGACCTTCTACAGCCTCTCGCCCCCAAGCTAAGCCGGCAATACCGATGAGAAGAATCATTAATGGAGCGAGAGAAAAGGCCGTGTAGTAAGAAAGAGCTGCAGCCATACGCGCGCAATCTACTTTCTTCCACCGGGTGTACATATCCTTGGCGAAAAGAAAGGCTCGTTCTTTCATGACCACCTTACCGAGGAGTAGGTGTTTGCTCCTTAGCTTCTTTGTCCTTTTCCTTGAGATGAGCAGGGTCATTATTCACATTTTGCCCATTGTGCTTTGGAATGTCTTCTTTGTCAGGTATTTCGCCTCGAGCATCGTTATACCCTTGTCCAATCCGAAGATCAGTCCCTTTCTTCAATTCATCGATCCAAGTAGTCATAGACCTCGTCCTCCTATGGTCCCCTGCCTCAGCATGGGAGACCTGTTATTTTCAATAAGTCACATGGGTTCGCTCACGAGGTTTATCGGCCGTGTCATAGTCAGCCGCTGCTTCCCCGGAAGAAGCAATGTCTTCGGCTCCCGTGTTTTCCAGCATGTCTTTAGCGCGTCGCACCCAGTCGGAATCATCACAATGAACCGATACCAGGATGCCTCCTTGTCGAATACGCCCTTCATAACGCTTCGCTTCATATTCAGGAATACCAATTCCTACAACAGCGCCCAGAATCCCCCCCAGGGCTCCTCCAGCCCCTACTCCTGCTAGAGTCGCCACTATCGGACCTGCAGCGATAAAAGGACCTGCTCCTGGAATGGCTAGAGCTCCTATGCCCACTAACCATCCTAGCGCGCCTCCGATCACGGCTCCCGAACCTGCACCGGTCGTTGCACCTTCAGGCGCTTTAGTGTTTTTCTCGTGAGCAAACTCTTTAGAGCCGGTATTTTCAGAAAATAAAACCGAAATATCCGTATTTCGGAAACCCGCTATACGCATTCGTTCTACCGCATTTTCTACGTCGGCACGCGTTTTATATATTCCATAAACAGATATGTTTTTGCTATTCATAAGTAGTCTCCTTGTTCAATGTTGCTCCGCTGTAGGGTCAGACAAGAGCTTAGGTGAGAAGGTTACAGGCCAGAAAACCCTCATAGGGAAAGGATGTCTCATGAAAACGCGTCACTTTTTAATGGAGGTCTCTTTTTTACTCACTTTTTTATTGCCCATAGCCCAGGCAGATATTTTCTCTAAGCGAAGTTCTAATGAAAAATCCCCTTCTAAAGATCAAGTGTTATGGACCGAAACCAATATAGGGTATGACTTTGCCATGGAATATAACTACGTGGGACCTTCTAGCATCGGATTTGCCGATGGGCAAGTAAGCCACCTGAGCGAGCATGTCACCGATTTCCGTCAAGTAATTACCCAGCGATCTTGGCTGGCATTTCTATTTCATTTGGGACTCGAATGGCAACGGTTAGAATTTGATCCGCCCAATCGCATGCCAGTCCCTGGACAACTGGATGTCATGAATGCATTTCTCGCTACGGATTTTCGCTGGTCCAACCGAGATATGATGCGGCTCCAGGTTCAGCCGGGTTTTTATACAGATTTACAAGATATGGATCTGGAAGATTTTAATGTACCTGTCGCTTTGGCGTACACACATGTTTCTTCCAAAGATCTTCAATGGACGATCGGTTTAAGTATCAATACACTGAGGAAAATGCGATACCTTCCCGGAGGGGGCTTTCGTTGGCAAATCAATGACCGTTGGAAGCTTAAATTTCTCTTACCTACTCCCCAGGTAGAATACAAACTTCGAGACGACCTGCATGTTTGGGCGGGGGGCGATTTTCGTGGGGATACGTATCGGGTTAGTCGCCATTTTGGCGACGATCGCGGCAACCCTGCTCTTAATCATGCCCTGTTAGATTATGAAGAAATTCGAATGGGAACAGGTGTGTCTTGGAATATCCGGCCGTTGGTGGAACTCAATGGAGAGATTGGCTATATGATGGACCGCCAATTTGATTACTTCAATAATGCTGTGAGTGCCCGGGGCCATTCGGCCCCGTACGTCAATGTCAGTTTACACATTCTGTTTCAGCTTCTCAAAGATAGTCGTCCGATGAACGAACAGATTCGCAGTATGCAAATTAAATTTCCCAGCTTCCAACGCCTCTTTAAAATCCCAGGGAATTAATAACATCTAAATGAAACGGCCCTCCAAGCGGAACGTTGGAGAGCCGTTCAAATGAAGGTGAATAAGACTTTTCGATTAGACGGGATTTCGTCCTTGAATTATACGGATGACCACGACCACAAGGGCCAGGACAAGGAGAAGGTGAATATACCCTCCGAGGGTATACGAACTAACCATGCCGAGAGCCCAGAGTACCAGCAAAATAACAAAGATGGTCCATAACATAAGAGTCTCCTTTCTGTTTTTTTAAGGTTTTAAACCAACGCGGTAGGCCCAAAAGGGCGAAAGCACAGGTAATAGATCGATGCTTTCGATTTTCTCGCGGGTCGCACCTACCAGGTCTTTAAACGCTGGTTTTCCGTTCAATTGCATCTTATGCAACAATCCTTTTTTCTCCGCGAGAATCGATTTTCTTTTGCTCAACATGACGACCTCCTTATGAATAAGCGTAATGTTTAATTGCAAAAACTAAGACACAGGAGAAGAAAAGCAGGTTACAGTGATGTTAACCTCTTGACTCCGAACCTCTCCCTGACCAGGAAGATGTATGCATGGGAAACAATCGAACGTAACTTATTTCGCTTCTCAGTTTTCTAAAGAAAGTGCGATCTAGAACGCTTTTAACGTTGCTCCTGCTGGGGGGTTCTTCTTTTGCAGCAGCGGCGAGCCGTCGGGATATGGAGCCTTTGTCCTCCACACCGACGGTTCAAGCGGTTCATGTGGTGGGGTATACGGCATTTACGCGGGCAGAATTAAACAAAAGCGTTTCATTGAAGATCGGCACGCCTTTGGATCTAAACCAAGTTCGATTCTCTCGAGCCTCCCTGGAAGGCTTCTATCGCGATAAAGGATATGCGGAGGTCCACATTTCTACAGCCATTCAGACAGTGGAATCAGGAAAGGCCAAAGAGGTCACCTTCCACATTGACGAAGGACCTCGCTTTCATGTGAACTCGCTGCGGATCGAAGGAAATCAATTCATCTCTGAGCATTACATTAAACGGCAGATGAATATTCATCCCGGCGATCCCTTTAGTCAAACAAGAATATTTGATGCTGATCAGGAACTTTTTATGGGTGGGTATTTTGAGACGATTGATATTACGTACTCTTCCTCCACGGACCATGGCATAGACATTACGACCAAGGTCAAAGAACGCCCTACGCGTTATATGAAAGGAGGCGTGGGGTATGGCGCCGAAACCAAGGAACGACTGTCGTTAGGCTACGAGGATCGCAATTTTTTCGGTGGAGCTCGTCGCTTTGATATTCAAGGGGTTTATTCCGGATTTTTTACGAGTCCCAACAAATACCAAACCACGGCTGTGCAGACCAGTTTAGCCCAACCGTATTTATTTGATAGCGCGTATGAAGGCCAAACCACGGTGGCGCGAGAGTGGGACCGTCGAGATGCGTTTGATGCAACTAATACGACATGGCGCTCAAGTGTAGGACGCCAGTTCGGAAAAACGATTACCGCCAATCTTCAATATCGGTATCAGGGAGTTCATTTAACACGGATTAATCCCGAAGAAGCCGTGAACGCCTCCGCCTTTACCAATATTAGTGCCATCGGACCCATTTTTACGTATGACAATACCAACGATCCCTTTCTGCCTTCTTACGGATGGCGGATTAATGGAGCGGTGGAAAAAGGACTGACCTGGGGGGTAGGGGATCTGAGGTTTTATAAAACGACCGTTCATGTCGGTAGGTTTGATACGTTTTTCCAGCGGTTAACGTTTTTTGAAGGGGTCCAGGGCGGCTTTGAGCGTCCGGATGATCCTATGGAGGTCATGCCGATTTTCGAACGGTTTTATCTGGGAGGTGCCAACACTGTACGAGGTTATGAAGAGCGGGAGCTAGGGCCTAAGGATAACTTGGGAGCCCCCCTAGGAGGTGAGGCCTTTGGAGTTATGAATCTGGAGCTGCGGTACCGGCTTTACAAAAAATTAGTCGGAGTGACTTTCCTCGATGGGGGCCAACTATGGCAACGGCCCGCCGGGGATACCTGGCCCACTATTAAGGCCCATTCTTTGAATGATTTTGCTTTTGGCAGCGGCGTGGGGTTGCGGCTCCATACACCCGTGGGGGCTGTTCGACTGGAAGTCGGCTACAAATTGAATCCGCCCGACGCCTCAACACTCTCATTTTTTGAACGCACGGCCATCCATTTTTCACTTGGCGAGGTGTTTTAAAATGCTCCGCTATTTCTTCATAACCGTCGGAGGCGCAGGTGTCATCGTAGCTCTTGTCCTTTTACTTTGGCAACCTGATGCGTTGAAAAAAACGGCATTGGATCATGCTTTGATGACCGCCAACCGTCAACTTCCTTATACGGTATCGGTAGGCGAGGTCCATGGGAATCTTTTTAGAACGATGTCATTACACGAGATACAAGTGTTTTCGAAACCCGAAGGAACCCTGGTTTTGCGCATTCCATCTCTTACGTTCCGTATCGCGTGGATGTCCTTGATTTCAAAAACCATTGATCTTCGTTCTTTTTCTATCCCCTTAGAAGGAGGGCGGCTTGAAGGAACGGGAATTATCCATTTAAAGTCGCCGCAGCAAACGAAATTCTCTATTAAAACAGTTCGCTTTCCCTTTCAGGCTCTCGTTCCAGAATCGGTACCCTTGCCTCCCGCACTGCAAGGAATCCATTCCGGGCACTGGACAGTGCAGACTGCTTCGGGTCAATGGAACGTTCATTCGTTTGGACAACTGGATGAGGCTGACTTAAAAATGGATGCGCAGGGTCAGGGGCCTCGATATAACGGACGAATCATCTGGAAAAATGTCGCTTTGGCCAAAATAGGCTTTCCGCAAGGCCATCAAAGGGCTTCTGCTGATCTTCAGTTTTCCGGGGTTACGACAGATCTCGAACATTCTGATGTAAACGGCAGAGTGACATTTTACGCTTTAAACCCGCGGCATGAGCCGGTGCCGTGGGGAGCGGCTGATCTTCAACTGCGGAAAGGACAAGGTTCTTTTCGATTCCATACGGAATTGGAAGGGGTAAAAGCTGTCGTCCAGGCTGTTTTAAATCTACCTCGCCGTCAGATCAAAGGCGACGGGCGATTGGATGAGAAAAACTTTAAAGGACTTTCCACACTGATCCCCTCGCTGCAAACAGCGGTCGGTGAAATGCATGTGCAAGGGAATTTTTCCTTACGTAATGACACGTGGAGCGGCACGATAAGCGGACAAGGCCACGCCCTGGCGTGGGAAGGAGCGTCGCTTAAAAAAGTCAGTCTAACCTCTACGGTCTCAGAGCATGGAACGCCTTCCCTCCACTTGAGCTTAGAAGATTTTGCGCTCCATGCGCAGGAAGGACCGTTCGATTTTAAGACCGTATCACTTACCCTGCAGCCCAGGAGTGCGCGGTATTGGGATACGATGTTATCGCTGCGTTTTCGCAATGATCTTTCCCTAGATACGGAAGGTCGGTTGCATAAAAAGGCCTCTGAATGGCGGTTTGCGATGCATCGAGCCACGTTGGGCGTACCGCATCAGATGTTGGCCTGGCAATTAGCACAACCAGAGGCGGTAATACGCTATCTCCCTTCGTTTCTCGCGATTGAGCATCTGAATCTCAAAAGAGGAAAGGAACGTGTTTCCTTCCAGAAAGTCATTCTGGAAAAATCGGGCCTCTCAGCCACCGTGGATGCTCCTTATTTTGATCCAACTTTTTTTAATCTATGGGCTCCCGAAGTGAATATTGGGGCGGGAGGACAGGCTCACGTCAGACTGCAGGTGTCCGGTCGGTGGCCACATCTTATGGCCGATGGGGCCCTAAAAGCGGACATGCCTACCCTCCAACTGGAAACCTGGGGTATGGATTTCCATGATGTTCATATGGCGGCGTTGTTTTCTCGCGAAAGAATAACGCTTCAAAATATGGTGGCTCAAACAAAAAAAGGAAGCCTTCAGATCAAAGGAGAAGCCCGGCTGCCGCACTTGGATTTTTCCTTGGAGGCTAAAAACCTCACGCTGCAAAAGGATAAAGAAATAAAAGCTAAAGGGAATGCCACACTTTACCTTAAAGGCACGGTGGGATCTCCAGAGCTTCTGGGGGATATTACTTTGGTAAACGGGCTCTATGACCTCGGGAAGGCAAAAAAGAAACGAGGAAAAGAAGCGCCCCGCGCGGCCTCCCTTTCGCAAAGGAATCCTTCATTTTGGACTCAAACTCACGTCGATATCACCGGTCGATGGGATCGGGATGTATGGTACCGGGACGGCGTGACGGGTATCGAAACTCAAGGAGATCTTCGTTTCCAAAAAGCCCGCGGGACCTCAGATCTGCTTCTTAAGGGACAGATTACTTCCTTGCAAGGATCCTATTATTATTATGGAAAGGAATTTTCATTAGAAAGCGGTCAACTTCAATTTACGGGCACGCCCGAAATGAACCCTCTTCTTAATATTGAAGCGTCCTATCGAGCGGATCCGACTCTCATTTATTTAGACGTCACGGGACGTCTGAAGGAGCCCGTCCTAAAATTGCGTTCAAATCCGCCTCTTCCAGAACAAGATATTCTTTCTGTTCTGGTGTTTGGGCGTCCATTGCACGAACTGAAAACGATCGGAGACGGCGGGACAACAAATCAAGGCATGGCTTCTCTCGCTGGTGGCGTCCTCGGCAGTTATGTAACCAAGAGTTTGCGAGAAACCGGCATTGGGGCCCTGGACGTAGACCTTTTAAATATCGAGCCTACAGGACAGGGGACGAACCGACTAACGGTGGGACGGTATATGACCCGGAATCTCTTTGTAAGTTACGCGCAAACGGTAGCAGCAACGACCTCCGCGACTCCAGATAAAGGAGTGACGGCGGACTATTATCTGGGTAAACATTGGACGATCGAAGGGGGAGCCGGGAGTTCGGCTCTGAATCATTTAGATTTTTTATTCCGCTTTCCCCTGAATGGCCGAGCCGCGCATGAGACCGGCTCACTGCGTCAATCGCCCTTTAGAAACACGTTAACTGCTCCAGATTCCCCTTTAGCCCCCCTCCAGAAATAGGCCTTTTTGCCTGTAACCCCAAAGCTTTAAAATGTCTCTAATCATTATCAAAGAGCGTCGTATAGGTTTCTTATTAAGGAGAGTATCGTGAAAAAGGAATACGTCATTGCGTTCTGGATAGCCGTCGCCCTTCCGGTGGCTTCAGCGGCTAACGAACGTGCTGCAGACCCCAATACCCCCCCTGTGGCGGTTGCCCGTCTCAAGTGGACGAAAATCCGGGGACACGTGAAATCCATAAACCCCACTCGTAAAACCTTGGAGATCAGCGATCTCGATGGAAATATCACCGCGGTCACGGTCAATAAAAATGTACAGATCCTTCGATCCTATCGGGTCGTAGAATTTGAAACCCTGAAACCCGAAGACCGAGTGGAACTGCGCTACGTCGGGTTATAAAGCATGAAAATTCAAACAGGCCGTCCTTACCCTCTGGGTTCTTCCTGGGATGGGGTGGGAACTAATTTCGCCCTCTTCTCGGAGCATGCCACTAAAGTTGAACTTTGTTTGTTCGATTCTCCGCAAGCGACTAAAGAGACTCATCGCGTGACGCTTCCGGAGCAAACAGACATGGTTTGGCATGGTTATATCCGGGATATTCTTCCGGGCCAACTTTACGGTTACCGAGTCCACGGACCCTACGATCCCAAAACCGGAGCACGCTTCAACCCGGCAAAAGTCGTTCTCGACCCCTACGCCAAAGCCATCGGGCGCGTCAACCGTTGGGGGCCAGAAATGTTTGGGTATCGCTTGGGCGATTCTCAAGAAGACTTAGCTCAGGATGATCGGGACAATGCGGCTATGGCCCCTCTGGGAGCGGTGGTGGATACCTCTTTTACCTGGGGCAATGATGTGGCGCCGCGCACGCCCTGGCATAAAACGATTATTTATGAAACGCATGTGAAGGGCTACAGCAAATTATGTGAGGCCATTCCGGAAAACATGCGCGGGACCTATGCCGGCCTCGCTACCGAACATGCTATCCGTCATTTAACAGATTTGGGTGTCACAGCGGTCGAGCTCATGCCCGTGTACCATCATTTAGACGATTGGCATCTGGAACAAAAAGGTCTTTCCAATTATTGGGGTTATAACACATTGGGTTTCTTTGCTCCGGAGCCGCGCTATACATCGATGACGGCTCCGGAAGATGCGGTGCGAGAATTTAAGCGCATGGTGCGTTCCCTTCACAGCGCAGGTATCGAAGTCATCCTCGATGTCGTCTATAACCATACAGCCGAAGGAAACCATTTAGGCCCAACGCTTTCTTTACGCGGGATTGATAACGCGTGTTATTATCGACTAACCCCGGAAGATCCCCGTTATTACATGGATTACACCGGATGCGGAAATACCCTCCAGATGCGCCAGCCACGCGTTCTTCAGTTCATCATGGACAGTCTGCGTTACTGGGTGTTGGAAATGCATGTCGATGGCTTCCGTTTTGATTTGGCCAGCGCTTTAGCGCGAGAACTGCACGAAGTCGATAAACTAGGCGCTTTTTTCGACATCATCCACCAGGATCCGGTTCTTTCTCAGGTGAAACTGATTGCCGAACCTTGGGATTTGGGTGAAGGGGGTTATCAGGTCGGTAATTTCCCTATTGGCTGGACGGAATGGAACGGTAAATATCGTGACACCGTTCGGCGGTTTTGGAAAGGGGACGGGGGCGTAGTCTCAGAGTTGGCAACGCGTCTCTGCGGCAGTAGCGATCTCTATGAGCATAACGGCCGTCGGCCTTATGCCAGCATTAACTTTATCACGTGCCACGACGGATTTACGCTTCAAGACTTGGTGAGTTATAACAGCAAACATAACGAAGCCAATCAGGAAAACAACAAAGACGGAACGGATGACAATATGAGTTGGAATTGTGGTGCTGAAGGCCCCACCTCAGACCCTACAATTAACGCGCTTCGTGCCCGGCAAATGCGAAATTTTCTCCTTACGTTGATGGTGTCTCAAGGCGTCCCTATGCTCTTGGCCGGAGATGAATTTGGACACACCCAAAACGGAAACAACAATAGCTACTGTCAAGATAATGAACTGAGTTGGCTGTCATGGAATCTCACTCACGATCAAAAAAAGCTTTTGGAATTTACCCAACACCTAACTAAACTGCGCCGCGAGCAACCTATTCTTCAGCGTCGGCGGTTTTTTCAAGGACGTCTCCTGCGCGGTAAAGACGTTAAAGATCTCTCCTTTCTTGAACCTTCTGGGCAAGAAATGACGGATGAAGCGTGGAATACAGGCTACATTCGTTGTTTAGGCATGTGGCTTGCAGGGGATATTTCCGACGAAGTCAACGATCAAGGGGAGCGTGTTGTGGGCGATACCCTCCTTTTATTATTGAACGCACACCATGACCCGATTCTCTTTACGCTTCCCGAACCTCCTATGGACAAACGTTGGGAGCGTTTGGTCGACACGGCCGAGGAGGACACCGAGCAACAGGTTCTGCGTCGGGGTATTCGCTACGATCTTAAAGGTCGATCGGCCGCTTTATTGCGCATGGTGAAAGCCCCCGTCTCACAGAAAAAGTCGCCCTCTATTTCTACGCCTATTTTGCCCCTATCTCCCGAATCGGTTCCCACGAGTTCCTAAAGCTATGTCGGTCCTTCCTTCCATCTGTTGGCAACCTTCTCTGGGTGCCTGGCCGAAGGGCCATGCCATCCATTTTGGCGTATGGGCCCCCCAGAAGAAGACGGTAGAAGTCCTCTTAGAAAAACCGGGTCAATCCTCCCAGCTTCATCCTTTAGAAAAAACACCGGAAGGCCTGTTTGTAGGAGAGATTCCTTCGGCCCAGGTGGGCGATTTATACCGTTATCGGCTAGACGGAGGCCCTGCTTACCCCGATCCCGCTTCTCGGTTCCAGCCGCAAGGTGTCCATGGACCGTCTCAAATCATCGATCCGGCGGCGTTTTCTTGGTCGGATGCTTCCTGGCGTGGCATTCCTTTAGAAGATCTCGTTATTTATGAACTTCATGTGGGAACATTTACACCGGCGGGAACCTTCGATGGAGTGACCGAGCGTCTGGCACATTTGGTGGAACTGGGAATAACAGCCATTGAATTGATGCCTCTGGCAGATTTCCCCGGTGAACGGAATTGGGGATACGATGGGGTAGCTCTGTATGCGCCCGCACGCTGCTATGGATCGTCTGAGAGTTTGCGACGCTTGGTAGATACGGCCCATCGCCTGGGTTTAGCCGTGCTCATTGATGTGGTTTATAACCATTTGGGCCCGGATGGTAATTACTTGGGCTGTTACAGCCCCTACTATGTGTCTGAACGCCATAAAACCGGTTGGGGAGGCGCACTTAATTTCGATGGAGATCAATCAGGCCCGGTACGTGACTTCTTCATTCAAAATGCTTTACATTGGATTCATGCTTATCATTTCGATGGGCTTCGGCTCGATGCCACCCACGCCATTTACGATGAAAGTTCTCGCCCTTTTCTAGCAGAGCTTGTGGCGCGCGTACACGCTTCCACCCCTGACCGCATCGTTCATGTTATGGCAGAAGATAATCGCAATTTAGTTTCACTCCTTAAACCGTTTACGGAAGGCGGCATGGGTTTGACGGCAGTATGGTCTGATGATTTCCATCATCAGCTCCGAAGGTTTTTGGCAGGAGATAAAGAGGGTTATTTTGCTGACTTTACGGACGACCTTTCAAATATAGTAACAACTCTGACACAGGGGTGGTTTTATCAAGGTCAATATGCGCCTTTTTTCAAAGGACCTCGGGGGACACGCACGGAAGAAACTCCTCTAGAGCGGTTCGTCTTTTTCATTCAAAACCATGACCAAACAGGCAACCGGGCGTGGGGGGAACGCCTGCATCATCAGATCACGCCCGCCGCCTACCGGGCGGCTTCTGCTCTTTTACTCTGTGCCCCGGAAACCCCCTTATTATTTATGGGCCAGGAGTGGGCCGCCAGTACCCCGTTTTTATACTTTACCGATCATGAAGAAAAGTTAGGTCAAGCCGTCAGCCAAGGTCGAAAAGCGGAATTTGAGTCTTTTTCCACGTTTAAAGCATCTAAGGAGATTCCGGATCCTCAGAACCTCGACACTTTTTTAAAAAGCCGATTGATATGGTCCGAAAAAATGGATGAGCCCCACGAATCTGTATGGCTTTTTTACCAGGCGCTCTTAAAGTGGCGTCGCGAAGAGCTCAAGCCGAATCCTAAAACAGAGGAGTTCGCAGTGACGACGCTCGGTCCCGCTGCATTGCTCTTGAAACGTTTTTCAAGAACGGGACAGCTGCTTTTGATCCTTCTGCAAATGAAAGGAGCCGGAGCGGTGGACCTGACAGGACATCCTTATCTCGATTCGAAACGTTTTCAGGAATGGGATTGGGTTCTCAGCAGCGAGGAAGCCTCTTTTTGTACCGATCCCATGCCACCGATCATTCACTTGGCAGGGCCTGCACCGGTGGTTGAATTTGCCAGACCCGGAGTCGTCATTTTAAGAGAGCACACAAAATGATCCTAGAAAAAGAGAACATCACCACGCTGCTCGAGCGCCTCCCCCAGAGAAGACGAACCCCGCTGAGCACCTACCGTTTGCAACTGCATCGGGGTTTTGGGTTCAAGGAGGCTTCAGCCTTAGTGCCCTATTTCGCGGATATAGGAATTACTGACTGTTATACGTCGTCGATTCTTAAGGCCCGACCTGGGAGCACCCATGGCTATGACATTTGTGACCATAATGCCCTTAATCCAGATTTGGGATCAGAAGGAGACTATGAACATTTTGCGCATGAACTTAAAATCCACCATATGGGGCATATCCTGGATTTTGTGCCCAATCATATGGGTATAGATCCAGAAACCAACCCGTGGTGGCGAGATGTTTTGGAAAACGGCCCGAGCTCGGCTTACGCGCATTTTTTCGATATCCATTGGAATGCAATTAAGCCAGAGCTGCGAGGCAAAATCCTACTTCCTATTCTGGGGGATCAATACGGAGAGGTATTAGAACGCGGAGAGATTCAGCTGGTCTTTGAAAAAGGAGTCTTTAAAATCCACTATTTTGACCAACATCTGCCCACCGATCCTAAACAATATCCTTCTATTTTACGTCACGACCTAGAAGTCTTAAAAGCGGAAACGCCGGAAGAATCACAAGAGGTGCGCGAATACCTCAGTATTCTTACAGCCTTTGAAAATCTCCCTTTACAAACGGAATCTCAACCGGAACGCCGGGACGAACGCCGACGAGAAAAAACCATTGCCCAAGAACGGTTAGCTCGGTTGACAGAGTCCTCCAACCGTATTCGAGAACACATCCGAAGGGCCGTAAACGCCTTCAATGGCCAGCCAGGGCAGTCCCATAGCTTTGATGCGTTACATACGTTCTTAGAAGCTCAAGCGTATCGTTTGGCTTATTGGAAAACGGCGCTTCACGAGATTAATTATCGGCGATTTTTTGATATTAATTCTTTGGCAGGCCTTCGGGTAGAGAATGCAGAAGTGTTTCCTTTGACACATCAATTGGTCTTACGTTTGTTAGCGGAGGACAAAATTACGGGTTTACGAATCGACCATCCGGATGGGCTATATGACCCCGCCGCTTATTTTGAGACTTTGCAAGATGCCTTTCTACAAGCTTGGATCAAGCAACGAACAGGAGAGGCCTCGCAGGAAATTCAGGAAGCGATACGCGCTTGGCGGGTCGCAGAACGTAAAAAAGATCCTCAAGGATTGGCCGCTCGCCCGCTCTACATCGTTGCCGAAAAAATCCTGTCACGAAACGAAGTGTTAGATCCTCATTGGATGATTGATGGAACGAGTGGCTACGACTATTTGAACCAAGTCAACCGACTCTTTATCCAAGGGGACCACTCCACTCGTCTACACGATATCTACCTCCGTTTTACAGGTCAGGGGATTCCGTTTGAAACCACGGTTTATATTTGTAAAAAACTCATTATGTCCACGTCGATGGCCAGTGAGCTAAATATGCTGGCCTATTCGCTCGATGAGATAACGGAACGCGACCGACATGTGCGGGATTTTACCTTAGACAGTTTGCGCGACGCTCTAAAAGAAGTCATCGCCTGTTTTCCTGTCTACCGCACTTATATTAATGTGTCGCGCGGTGGCGCAGCAGACCGAGAGATCATTGAGCGCGCCATTGCCGAAGCAACCGGACGCAATCCCGCCTTGGAATCCTCGATCTTTGAATTCATCCGGTCTGTTTTGACCCATGGTAATGTGGAGAAGGTATCCTCGGAAGAATTCTATTGGCAGCTGCGATTTACGATGAAATTTCAGCAGTATACAGCTCCTGTTCAGGCTAAAGGCGTCGAAGACACAGCCTTTTATCGTTATGTTCTTTTATCTTCTCTTAATGAAGTGGGCAGCGACCCGCGTGAATTTGGATCGTCTGTTGAACAATTTCATCAAGCCAACCAAGGCCGTCAGGCCTCCTGGCGTCACGCTATGTTGGCCACCAGTACCCATGACACCAAACGCGGAGAGGATGCCCGTGCGCGTATCAATGTGCTTTCAGAAATCCCCGATGAATGGGAAAACCAGGTGATGGGATGGGCAGAGCTCAATCAAATCCATCGGACTCTCGTGGGTCATGAATGGGCTCCTAGCCGAAATGAGGAGTACCTGTTTTATCAAACCCTCTTAGGTGCGTGGGAGGGCGAAACGACCGGTGAGACGGCCGGGCATCTCGTAGAGCGTATGCGCGACTATATGCTGAAGGCTCTTAGAGAAGCCAAAGTTCATACGAGTTGGATGTCGCCTCATGAAGACTACGAAAAAGCCGTCGCTCAGTTTGTGGAACGCACTTTAACGGGAGAAGGCGGAAAGGCTTTTTTCGCGGTTTTTGTTCCTTTTGCCCAGCGGGTGGCCAAAGTGGGCAGAATAAATTCACTCTCCCAGCTTATTTTGAAGATGACGTCCCCTGGAATTCCCGATTTTTATCAGGGGAGCGAGTTGTGGGATTTGAATCTGGTGGACCCAGATAATCGTCGAGAGGTGGATTATCATCACCGGCAGTATCTGTGGGGCGCTCTGAAACCTTCTGTTGAAGCGCAAACGCTCGCTATAGAGGATTTGCTGGCTCATGGAGAGGACGGTCAAATTAAAATGGCGTTCATGGCCTGTGGTTTACGATTCCGCCAACAGCATCCGGAATTATTTTTAGAAGGAACGTACATGCCTCTACGTGTAGAGGGGGCGCTAACAGAGCATCTCATCGCCTTTGCACGATCCTATCAAAATCAAATTCTACTGACGGTCGTTCCTCGATTCGTCGCTTCTTGGGTCGAACAGACAGGGAAGGGTACCCTTCCTCACGAGACGTGGAAAGATACTTATTTAAAATTACCGGAAACGATGCGTCCTTCCCATTTTCGTAGTATTCTGACGTCTCGAGACGTCCACCCGGGAGTTTCGGGTCGTATTCCTTTAGCCGATCTGTTGGCCGACAGTCCTATCGGGCTCTTCTATACGGAAACCGTCTAAGCCTTTCAGAGTTACTTTATGAAAGTCGATGTGTCTAAGTAAGAAGAGGAGGTCTTATGCAAAAAAACTATTTCAACGCAGCAGGTCTTATGGTTTTGGGTGTTTTTGCAGCTGCCTCGCTTGTAGGAGCGACGACCTCAGCGGAAGATCAACTGAAGTCTCAAGAAGTGCTTTCTGATCTGCATCATGCCAATCAGGTGGAAATACAAATGGGAAAACTGGCAAAAGAAAAAGGATCTTCCGAAAATGTTCGACAATATGGAGAGCGTCTGATGAAAGATCACCAAGAAGCAGACCGGGAAATACAAACCTTGGCTGAGAAAAATGGAATTACCTTGGTGGCCCCTTTGACCTTGAGCGTATTGGACCGAGTGGCGGCTTCACGGGAAGAACGAATTATGACGGATCTGGCTCGGAAGGGCGGGAAAGACTTCGATAAGGCATTTGCAGAGGCTATGGTCGATGACCATGAACGCGACATTGATAAGTTGAAAGACGCGCAAAAATCATTGGTGCAACCCGATGTTAAAGACTTGGTGGCTAAACTGCTTCCCACCTTGGAGCAACACCTTCAAACCGCCAAGGATATTAAGAAAAATAGTTAAGGAGAATCCAGATGCAACATAAACATCGCAGCAAGAAACAGTCTCACCGGTCGACGAAATCTTCGAAATCAAAATCGAAACACGCTGTTGTCACTTCCCCTGAGAAAGCCGGAATTACCCCGCCGAATCCGCTGGGAGGGCCCATTTCTTTCGGCTTTGCCTCTTTTCGCACGCGATCGCTAATATAACTAAGGAGAATAAAATGAACAGAATCCTCATCAAGCAAAGTGTCGGAGTCGTTTTAGGAATTCTTTTATCGGGAGGGCTCTATGCCCAAAACGGTTCTATGGGAGCTACGGGGTCTTCGGGAGCTTCAGGAACTTCAGGAACTTCGGGAACCACCCCGGGTACTGTGGGAAATACAAATACTGCGCCCACAACTAACTCCCCCTCATATGACGTTAACGGGAATTTGCGCACAGATACCCCGAATGGCGAGACCAACTCTACCTTAAAAAATTCGTCTAACGGACGGCGCCATAAACGGCGTGCGAACACAAGTACCATTCCCCACACAAACAATAACGTTCACAGGACACCTCAAAATTCTACCCAACAGGGTACGGGAGTAGAGACGATCGAACCTTCAGCTACGCCCGGAGGATCTGGGCGTTCAGAAAACTCTGTGCCAGCCAACCAAACCGCTCCAGGTATGCCCGGTTCTACACCCGGTAGCACATCCGGCGGTGGAGTCGGACGTTAATCTTCAAAGAGTCGCCTGACCAACGCCAGCAAAGGAATGCGTCAAAAAGATCCTTTGCTGGCGTTGCCGCCCGTTGTTATGAGGAAGGGGTCTGGACTGCAGGAGGGTCTTTGGGGGGCTCTGTAGGAGCCACCGGAGGAGCCGTGTAAGTAATCAGTAAGTCGGATCGATTCCACGTTACATAATTCCAAATCCATTGGAAGAAGACCAATATCCGATCTTCAAATTCGACCAAATTAAGTAGATGAATAAAGGCCCAAGCAAACCAAGCGGCCATGCCATTAAATCGCACCCATCCTAAATCTGCGACGGCTTTATTTCGTCCGATGGTCGCGAGATTGCCTCTATGGTGATATTCAAAAGGGTCTGAGGAAACACCCTGTAATCGTTTTTCAATGAGAGAAGCCACGTAGCGTCCTTCTTGCATCGCCACCGGAGCGATCCCCGGAAGAAACCCTTTCCCCTGCGGGACTAAGGCCATATCCCCAATAACGAAAATATTGGGATGTCCCGGAAGACTCAAATCAGGCTCTACGAGTAAGCGCCCTTCCTTACCTAATCCTACGCCGGTGGCCTTGGAGAGTACGTGGGTCAAGGGAGAGGCGCGGACGCCTGCAGCCCATAAAATGGTGCGGGTAGAGAGGGTTTCGGCTTGGGGGCTTTGCCCGAAGGTAACGGCTTCCGGTAAAACATTGGAAACGAGCGTGTTATTGCGGATTTGTACGCCTAGACGTTTTAAAGAGGTTTCGGCGTTTGTGGAAAGATCCGGGGCATACTCGGATAATACGCGCTCATTCCCGTTGACTAAGATAATTCGTGCTGCCTGGGGTTGGATGTTTCGGAAATCGTCGCGAAGAGTTTTGTTGGCCACTTCAGCTAAAGCTCCCGCCAGCTCTACCCCGGTGGGCCCGCCCCCTACAATGACAAAGGTAAGCCATTCCTGGATTTTTTGGGGGTCAGATTCTCTTTCCGCTGATTCAAACGCATGAAGGATCCGGGAGCGCATAGCGGTAGCGTCTTCGACGGATTTAAGTCCCGGCGCATAGCGACGCCATTCGTCATGTCCGATGTAATGGGGTTCTGACCCTGCAGCTACAATGAGGGTGTCGTAGGCCAAAGTCCCATCTCGCAGAAGAATATGTCTCTGTTGAATGTCTAGATCGATCATTTCCCCCAACAAGACTTGGACATTTTTTTGATGTTTAAGGGTAGATCGCAAAGACGCTGCAATATTTCCGACGGAAAGCGTGCCGGTAGCAACTTGGTATAAAAGGGGCTGAAACAGGTGAAAATTTCTACGGTCTAAGAGAGTAACGTGCAGAGAGGCGCGCTTGAGGGATTTGGCGGCATACAGACCGCCAAATCCTCCCCCCACAATGACAACGTGGTGTGTTTTGGTCATAAGCTCCCTATTTGACCTGTGGAGTAATTTACTCGAGTATGGAGGGGCTTAGAATCTCAATTGAATTCGAGACAGTGCTAGATGCGTCCAGTCAAAAGAAGAATTAATAGGATTAATATGACCAAGCCCAAGCCACCGCTGGGGTAATAGCCCCAGCCAGAACTGTAAGGCCAGGTGGGCAATGCGCCGATAAGTGCCAGGATAAGGACAACCAGTAAGATACGATTCATCGGAACCTCCTTGGGATGGTATTGTCGGTTTGCAAATTCAGACCCGATGGATATAAGACGTGTCTTCCCTTTGTTTAAAAGAAATCCCGTGAGGCACGTGCACCTGGCATAAAGGGCTCAATCTTTCTAGCATGTCTTGAATTTGCAATTGATGGCGTTGAAGCATCATCCGCACATTAAAAGAGAGTTGAAACTTCTGTGTTTCGCTATACGCATGTGCAATGGCCGTTTGCTGATGGATAGCATAGAGAATGAGTTCCTTGTCCATAGAAGCCAGGCCCTGGAAGCGGGGTTCGGGTTCTAGGACGTCCTCCGGCTCACAGGTTCCTCCTAATTCTCGTATGCGTTCTTCGATTTCCACCACTCGACGCTCTTGTTGTTGCCAATAATGCACTAACAATTCTTTCCACTCTTCGGAAGAAAAACCTCGAACCAAGTCATAGAGAGCGCGGCTACCATTGCGGCAAAGAGGAAGCAGCTTCTTTAAAGCGACAATTTCATCTGTTCGGCGTATGATGGTAATATCCATTGGTCTATCCTGACGCTACGGTATTAAGAATTTTTTAATCCCTAATAAGACACGTTTCACCTTGTGAGGGTTACAAGGTGAATTCACGAACCGTATGGGATCTAGATTAGTTGCGGGGAGTGTTCTGAGCGGTCAACGAATCGTGCAAGACCAGTAAGATACCGGTGACTTGGCCTTTGTCGTCTTTAATCGGTCCAGCTTCATAGTTCACATGAATTTTACGTCCATCTCCTAAGAGGACATCCACGGGCGTTTGAGATTGCAATGGAGCTGCATTCACCAAGGTCTTGCCAACTAATCCGGATGTTAAAGGAGTCCCCGCTTCTTGAACAAAGGGGAGCAGGACATCGAGTGTTTTCCCATAAATATCTTGTAGTTTTCGTCCAAGCATAGTTTCTGCCCGTTCGTTCATGAAGGTAATACGACCTTGTTTGTCCGTGGCCACCATGGCGTTGGGAATGCTTCGAAGAGCCGTCGCGTGCCAGCCTTCGATCGTGGCTGTCATGGATTCCATTTGGTGTTTGTACAAAGCCAATTCGATGGCGGTACGTAAATCTTTTTCTTCAAAAGGTTTAAGAATGTACCCATAGGGCATGGTCGTTTTGGCGCGTTCTAATGTGCGTTCATCTGCATAGGCCGTCAAATAAGTAACCGGAATATTAAACTGCGCGGTGATTTGTTCCGCCGCTTCAATCCCGTCCATTTCTCCTTTAAGCCGGATATCCATCAGAATGAGATCAGGAGTCAGAATTTCCGCTTGTTCAATAGCTTCTTCGCCGGTAGGTACAGTTCTCACCACTTTATATCCCAGTTTGGTGATTAAACTTTCCAAATCAGCCGCAACAATGCCCTCATCTTCCACGATTAAAATGCGTTCACCGGCCATGAAATGATCCTCCTTTAAGATTCAGTAAATGTCATATTAAATTCCGTCCCCCCTACGCGTTGCAACTGCATCCGTCCTCCTAATTGGTGGGTCATGGCTCGCACCAGTCTCAACCCTAGGGAAGGGCAAGTGTCTAGACGGAGATCTTCCGGGAGCCCTACGCCGTTATCTTTAACTTTCAGTTGATAAGACTTCGAAGGGATTTCATGGAAGCCGATAAAAATCTGATTTTGGGGGGTAGGCCTAGGGAAAGCGTATTTTAAGGCATTTGATACTAATTCGGTGATAATGAGCCCGCAAGGTATAGCAATATCCAAATCCAGACGGAGAGGATCGACTTCAATGACCACCTTGAGCATCCCTGGTTTGATGCCATGAGAGATCGTTAAATTGGACACAAGGTTATGGATATATTCGGAGAAGTTAATATGCGCCATATCCGGCGATTGATACAAATATTCATGGATTAAAGCCATGGTGTTTACACGATTTTGACTCTCTTTAAAAATCGCGAGTGCATCGGGATCGGTCACATGCTCGGATTGAAGTCGGAGCAAGCTGGAAATAATTTGCAGGTTGTTTTTTACGCGATGATGAATCTCTTTCAACAAAACTTCTTTTTCTCGCAGGGACGCATTTAAATGCGCTTGGACTTTTTGTCTTTCCGCCACCCGCCCTAATTGCGTGCTGACTTGTACCATGACGTCATCCATCAAGATATGCGTAGGTTCTACGGTTTGGTCCGAGAAAAATTCGAGAACGCCCACCACGTTGGATCCGCTCAGAATGGGAAAAGCGCATCCCGCCCGAAGGCCTGCGGCCCGAGCGGCTTCCTTTCTGGGGAAATGAGGATCCTGCGTGACATCCATGATCCATATGGGCTTACGTGCGACGAGCGCACGCCCAGGAAGACCGACCCCTGGCAGAAAAGTCAACGCTTCTGTTTTTTCTTTGAAAGCATTGAACCGTTCGTCCCCATCAAGATGCCAACAGGCGGAGACCAAAGCTCCCGTGCCCGGCGTTACCACGAGGGCATGTCCCAGAGGCCATTGGTTCTGTTGGCAAATCTCTTCCAAACATTTCTGCATGGCTTCTTCAAGGGTAGAAGCTTCGTTAGCGGCCGAAGAGACATTTCTCAGCAATTGAATAAACGCATTTTTTTGGCGAAGTACCTCTTCTGCCTTTTTCCGATCGGAAATGTCACGCACGACTTTGGAAAAACCCCGTACGTGCCCCTGGTCATCGTAAATAGCCGTGACCAGAATATCCGCCCAAAAAATCGATCCATCTTTACGCACACGCTTTCCTTCGTCTCTGAAAATACCTCGAAGGCGGGCTTGTTGCAATACATGGGTAGGCAATCCTTTTAGCTTATCCTCAGGGGTGTAGAAAATCGAAAAATCCTCTCCAATAATTTCTTCGGCTCGATAACCTTTAATTCTTTCTGCCCCGGGATTCCAGGTGCTGACATGTCCCATAGGGTCAAGTAGATAAATAGCGTAGTCTTTGAGGCTCTCAACTAAAATGCTAAATCGATGCTGACTATCGCGCAATGCATATTCGATTTGCCCACTGACTACCTGGGAAGAACGGGCCACCAGAATTCCTACAATCAAGGTAGACAACAAGGCACTCAAAGAGCCGCTCAAAGCGGGATTTAAAAAACGGAAAACCGTGAAAAGCAATACACTATAAATGAAAATGGAAGCCATTCCAATGGGTAAAAAAGTGCGCAAAAGCCGCGCACGTACGGTAGGTCCGGAAAAAGGACGTAAAGGAAAATAGGAAGGTCCCAGGACGACTATGAGAGCTGTACTCAAGGTGAGAAAAGCGATCGCAGAAAGAAAAGAAGAGGGTTTGTATCCGGTTGGAATTGAAATGGGGTCGCCATAGGCATACCCTAAAAGAATGACCCCTTGGCTCAGCAGCACAAACAAAGCCAATCCCCCCGCCAAATCCCCCCAGAGTTTGCGCCGATGGTGTGAAAAAGTCAATAAAATGAAGGCTGGAGCCAATAGGAGAAAGGTGTACGTATTTAACGGAGGCATTCGATCACGGTAGACGTATTCCCACATGTTGAGATTGCGCAAGAGCATAGGCTCGAGCAATTTATCCACAAGAGGAAATTCCACGTGATTAAGCAGACTCAGCAATAAAGAGAATCCAGCCGTGGCTAGAAGGAGGAACCGTCGCTTGAGAGACCCCGGTGTTTGGGTAAATCTAAAAAAAACGATCCCCAGAACAAAAAACAAAAAGGCCGCACGTGGGGCGATGAGAACGGAATGGCTCAAAAATCCTTGGGCCAAGAGAGGAACATTGGCTAACCAGCCGATCATGCCCAGAAGACCTACCCCGGCCGTTATGAGCGAAGCAGCTTTGGCCCATTTTTTCGACTTAGTAGAAAGATGATATGTGAACGAAGGACGCATAAAAGCCGCGCCGCGTTGAAACCAATCTGAAGAAAGCCCCTGCTGCAGATAAGAGTTCATTTTAATAGAGGGAGAGGACTCCGGAACGGAGTCGCTGTTTAAATTCGGTTGGTCTTTGCCAAGAGAAGCAGGACGAGAAGAATTAATCCGACGCCTCCAGATGGACAAAATCCCCATTGCAAGCTATAGGGCCGTAAGGGCAAAAGAGCTAGTACGGACAAGCCACCTAAAACGACCCACACCCGCCGATTGACGAATTGTTCCATTGAGACAACTTACCCCATCAGGGTGAGACATCCGATATGGAGCGAAGGTTACATAAAACATTAAAATAATTAGGACTCCTTCTTAGATTGAGATTGCTGGCGCTTTTGGTAGATCGCTTTACGTGCTCGATGGAGATACACCTTTACTGTCCCTAAAGGTCGACCTAGCTTCTCCGCTACTTCCTGCAAAGGCAAATTTCGAAAGTAGTGCAGAATAAAGATATCCTGGTAATCCTCGGGCAATAACTTCACTTCCCGTTGGATCCACTCTAAATCTAGTTGTTTTTCAAGTTGTTGGTCCACCCCGGGAGTAGGGTCTGACAGTTGTAGCGATCGGACTTCGCCGCTTTCTTCAGGCGCCCACTCTAAGGGCACGCACGCACGGATTTTCCGGCTGCGAAGATGATTTCGCACCCGGTTGAGGGTAATAGAATATAACCACGTGGAAAATTGAGCATCGCGTCGGAAGTCGGCTAAATGCCGATAGGCTTCGATAAAGACCTGCTGGACGACATCTTCTGCTTCTTCGGTATTGCGCAGCATGCGCATGGCCAGATCGATGAGCGTTTTTTGGTGCTTTTGGATCAACTGTCCAAAGGCGTCAGATTGGCCAGAAAGCGATTCCTCAATGAGTTGCGTGTCATTTTTAGATAGATCAGATGGGGGTACCTTCATTGAATGACCTCCTTTCCGCTATCGATGAAGATAGCCTATCGATTGTAAGTCACTTCGAGACAATAAGTAGGCAGGCGCTGCACGAGGAGATACGATTCATGGAGGTACACGTAGGACACCCACAGGCATACTTAGGTTACTACCCCCACATCGATAATCCCCACCACATTATAGCTTGGTTTAATGTGGTCTTAATGGTATTGTGTAGATATACTTATGCCCCCACCCCCCCAATATCGAAAACGTCGTATTACAGCTCATCCCAACAAGAACGAATTAAAAATATCGCGCAATGAATCAGAAGAACGCAATCGAGCTTCTGCCGGGACATTGCGGGAGCGTTTTCCAAATGTGCGAAAGCTACAATTAGAAATGCGCATGGAGTCTCCTTCCGGAGCGGTACTAGAACAGACAAACCGTTCGATTGGATTAGATGAAGCGCTTTTACTAGATGTGCCATGTCAGGGAGGCTGTACCAACGGAGTGTTTTTACTAACCGAAGTGATTGGGATGGTTCTAGGTTCCAATCAGGAGAGCCGCGAAGGCATGGGCCTATGCCAAGCGGGTTCCTACAAAGATCCTACCTTGCCCTGCAGCACCAAGTTTTACTACCGTATCGCCGTCGAATACTAACCCCTTCTCATCCCATTTGCTTCCTAGGGAATAGCTCAAGGTCTATACTATTTAGAACATCTTTCCGGGGTTAAGGATCCCGTTGGGGTCCAGCATCTTTTTGATGCCTTGCATCATGGCCATTTGGGTAGGACCGACAAACTCTCGCAGCAGTTCCTTTTTCGCTAGGCCAATGCCGTGCTCACCGGACACCAGACCGCCACGCTTTCGGGCATCTTCATGCAGCCGTTTTCTTAGAACCGGGTACAGCGCGTCCCAGTCCGCCTTCATCTCAAAGTCGGGCTTTCCATCTCGGAAGCCCACGCGCATAATGTGAGTGTGAACATTGCCGTCACCGGCGTGACCATAGGTGGGTAGCCAGGCACCCCATTCTTTTTCCAAGGCGTGCACGGCTTCTACATGACCAGCGATTTCTGACCGGGGCACCACGATGTCTAAGATTTCCATACACCAGGGCTTCAGCGCTTCGTACATTTGACTGCGGAAATCGAGCACGTCGCGTTGTTTTTCCGCCGTTTCTGCGACAAAGATATCCCCGGCGCCGTAGGACTCGCAAACGGCCGCCATGTCGGTGAGTCGCGAATCGTCTGAACCGGGTTGTTCTATCACAATCAATAAAAATGCTTGCGCGCCTTTAACCGGCCAACTCCGGTGCAGCTGGCGTTCGGTGAGTTCAATACTGTCTAATTCCATAAATTCCACGGCTAACGGTTGGAGATCGCGACGAATAATTTCCGGAACCGTGCGAATCGCCTGAACGATGGAAGGGTAAGGCGCGATCAGCGTTATCGTGTGGCGCGGCTTAGGCAGTAGGGCGATGGTGGCTTGAGTAAAGATTCCTAATAAGCCTTCCGAGCCCACAAATAAGTGCATCAGGTTGAATCCGGTACTGTTTTTAACCAGTTTCCCACCGATATGAAGAATGTCCCCCTGAGGTAAAACGACTTCCACACCACGTAAAAATTGTCGCAAGGTCCCATATTTGACGGTGCGGGATCCTCCGGCGTTGGTGGCGATCACTCCGCCGACCATCGCCGTTTCTTCGCCGGGATGGGGCGGAAAAAATAAGCCATCTTTTTCGATGACAGTATAGAGATCCCTTAGATGCACGCCCGCTTCTGCAGTCACCATCAAGTTTTCCTTGTCCACATCCAACACTTTATTGAAATGGTCCATCAGGAGGGCGATGCCATTTGATTCCGGAACGCATCCGCCACACAGCCCAGTTCCCCCGCCGCGAGGTGTCACGGGGATTTTTTCACGGTTCGCAAGCTTAAGAATTTGGGAAACTTGTTCCGCGGTCCGCGGCCGCACGGCGACTCGCGGTGATTTTCGAATACGCGAATCCGGAAACTCGTCTCCGGAATAATTGTGGAGTACCTGGGGGTCCAACAGGACATCGCCCGTGCCGAGGAGTTGTTGCAGTTCGCTGATCCAAGAAGGGTGTACCACGCAGGAATTATTGCATACCTTAAAAAAGAAGAACAGCCGATCCGGTTTTGTAGTGAGAGAAGACTATTTCAGACGCGCCAACAGATGTTCAGCTTCTGTCTCATCAATTAAGACGAAGCGCCCTAGGGGTTCTTCGTAGGCATAGACATCGGCACGCTTAAGCTCAAACCACCACCCATGCAGTCGCAACCGTCCATCTTTTAAGTGTTTACGCACAAGTGGATAGGTTTTTAAGTGCTCGATTTGGGAAAGAACGTTAAGCTGCGATAATTGATTATGGGGAGCTAGTTTCGGGTCAGGCCCTCTATCTTTTTTGAGTTTATCTAGAGCTTCTTCACCGTGACGCAGCCAAGAACGCAGATGCGCGGGGATGACGGCTTCACGCCCTTGGAGCAGCGCCTGCATGGCGCCGCATTCCGAATGGCCACAAACAATAAAGTCCGTCACTTGAAGCTTTTCCAAAGCAAATTCGATCGCCGCTGCCTCCGATTCGTCACTTTGAGAGAGCCCGTCGTTACCCGCGGGTGCAATCAGATTGCCCACGTTCCGGATTACAAAGAGATCTCCCGGGTCTGCTGAGGCAAAGAGGTTGGGAACCACGCGACTATCTGAACAGGCGATAAATAAGGTGTCCGGGGCTTGGCCGAGCGCCAAGTGCGCGAAGGTCTCGCGGTAATCTTCCTGCATCTTATTCCGAAAGGCCACGATCCCTTTAATGAGTTTCTTCATAGACCTATTTTATTTTAATCCGCAAACCTCTAGCCAATCACTTCTCAAATAAAATATCGTATCAGCCTTATTTATGTCCCCAGAACCTCTGATGGAACATCCTTTATCCAAGCGAAGCGCCGGCGTGCTCATGCATATGAGCTCGCTGCCTTCCCGCTATGGGATTGGTGATTGTGGCACCCCGGCCTTTGAATTCATCGATTTCCTTCATGAAGCGGGTCAATCTTGGTGGCAGATGTTGCCTCTGGGACCTACGGGCGTCGGTCATTCCCCTTACCAATCCTTTTCTGCCTTTGCGGCCAGCCCCTTGTGGATCAACCCTGAGGCTCTTAAAAAAGAGGGCTGGCTTAAGGCCGCTGAATTAGAAGACGTTCCTCCTTTTCCCAAACAACGCGTCGATTACACAGGGGTTTCGCGTCACAAGTACCGTTTATGGGGCATTGCTTTTGGCCGGTTTCTGACCGAACCACCTCCGAAAGCTTTTCGTCTTTTTGAAGAAGAACAGCGGGAGTGGCTAGAAGATTACGCGCTATTTACCGCCTTACAACAACTGCAAAAGCGCGTTCCTTGGACGGCTTGGCCAGACCTATTACGTCGTCGGGAACGCGGAGCCATGGAGCCGATTCGAGAAACGCTCCGAGAACAGATTTTGTTTCAGAAATTTATTCAATTTCTTTTTGCTCAGCAGTGGAAGGCGCTGAGAGCCTATGCCAAAGCGAAAGGCGTGGGACTGATTGGGGATATCCCCTTTTTCGTTTCTCTGGACAGTGCAGATGTCTGGGCCCATCGCGGCCTGTTCGATTTAGATGCGAAGGGTCTGCCACGCGTGGTCGGGGGTGTGCCGCCGGATGCTTTTTCAAAAACGGGTCAACTCTGGGGGAATCCGTTGTATACGTGGGAAGCGCACCGCCAAGAAGGCTACGCCTGGTGGATTCAGCGTTTCCGGTGGCTTTTTGAACTTTTTGACGTCGTTCGACTTGACCACTTTATTGGTTTTCATCGCTATTGGGAAATTCCCGCCGAAGCGACCACCGCCATCAAAGGACAGTATCGACCCGGTCCCGGTGAAGATTTCTTCAAAGCCATTTTTAAGGCCCTGCCTTACGCGGCTTTCCTTGCGGAAGACCTGGGCGTGGTCGTTCCAGAAGTGACAGCTTTACGCGAGCAATTTCATTTTCCAGGAATGAGTGTCCTGCAGTTTGCTTTTTCCGGTGACCCGGAAAAAAATCCGCACTGGCCGAATAAGTTGTCCCCGGACACCGTGGTGTATACAGGCACCCACGATAACAATACCACCAAGGGCTGGTTCACCGTAGATGCTACGGAGACAGAAATTCAGCGGGTGCGCCAACTCATCGGCCGCCCCACCGGGCCCGCGCACTGGCAACTAATCCGCCTGGCCTACGCCTCTGCTGCTAATACAGCGATCATCCCGATGCAAGACCTGTTGGGGTTAGGCCCCGAGGCCCGCATGAACACGCCGGGACGTCTCAAAGGAAACTGGACTTGGCGCTTGTCCCCAGACATCCCGCTGTCTACCTTAGCCAAAGAACTCCGCCATCAAACCGAACGCTCCGGTCGTTAGGGTTTTTCCCCCTTTTGAAAAATAAATATGAAGGATTTTGTGGACTTCGTATCTAAGGGGTCGGCACTGCGGAAGCGGAACAACAGGCCTATAGATGGCCGGATGTTCTCGCTAGGGGTCTTCGTTCATATCCCTATTTATTTTTTGGCTCCTTGCGCAAAAAAAGCTTTTGCCTCATTGCGGATTTCGTCTTTCGTCATGTCTCGCTTGTGCGTGGCCATCATCCACTGGTAACCAAAGGGGTCTTGGAGGCTGCCGGCGCGATCACCCCAAAACATTTCGGCTACGGGCATCACCACACTGGCTCCCGCGGCGACCGCCTGCTTGAACGCAGCGTCGACATCTGTCACATACACAAAGAGGCTCATCGGTGAAGCTCCTAACGATTCTGCGCTTTTGCAGCCTTGACCCGGCATTTCGTCGCCCATCATGATCATCGAATCGCCGATCTTAAGTGTGGCGTGCATGATGCCCGCACCCGTCATTGCTGGAAAAAGATCCAACACCGTGGCTCCAAAGGCCTTTTTGTAAAACTCAATGGCCTTCTTCGAATCTTTTAAGGTTAGGCTAGGGGTGAGTGTGTGATACCCTTCGGGAATGGGACGTGTCATGGCATTCCTCCTTGTAGGTTTTTTCTGTTTAGTTGGCGTGGACCAAAGGAACATCCACCAGATGTTCCGCGAGAAACCACACTTGCAGCTCATGGGTGCGGATCACGTCACTGACCAAGAGATCATTGGTTCCGTCGTCTCCCTGATCGGCCGCTTTTTTGGCCGAAGCGTGCGCTCCCTGAAGAATAATTTCGTGCGCGGTGAGCAATCGCGAGATCTGGACCGGCACCTCTTCTCGGCCCTTGGGTGGACGAGGGATATTGGTATTTTCGGCCACATCTGCCGCCATCGCGTAGCTGAGCCCGCCCAGAAGTTGAATGCGTTCGGCTAATTGGTCCACGAGCGCTACCTGCTCGTCATAATGTTTGTCGAACAAAAGATGCAGTTGATAGAAGGTTTTCCCCGCCACCTGCCAATGGTGCTTCTTGTACATATCCCGCAGCGTCATCGTATCCGCCAGGATTTGGTTTAAGCGATCAACACTCTCTTTGCAAACTTTTTCACTTAACCCATTGGGCAATTTAGCGATGGTGCCGAAGGGCTGAATCTCCGACGCCTCTTGGCCGATTTTAGGCCGAGCCAGCTCCGGATTGAAATGAAACGATTTCCGACCCGATCCTGCCGTGTCTTGATTTTTTGTTTTGGTGCTCATAGGCGTGCCTCCTTTAGATAGAGAGAAATGCTATGCGGTTACAACCCATTATAGACCTAAAGTCGTCTTCTCTTCTGCTCCAAAGAGTAAGGAGAAGGTAGGGTAAAGTGGAAGCTGTATAATAATAGGTAATGGAACGAACTACTCCTATGGTGGGAGAAACATTTCATCTCATCGGAGGAGAGTAGAATGCAAGGAAAACAACCCGCAGAGGCGGACAGCACAGCCGTGCGGGTGGCTTTGTGGCGGGCCATGCACGTTCAGCTCGACGCGCCGCCGCATGTCCTTACCGATGAGCTGGGGTTTCGCCTGGTCGCTCCGGATGATCGTTGGAAGCGACGCCCGGACATGGACCCTGTGGGTACGCGTGCTTTCCGAGCGGCCATGGTGTCACGCGCACGCTTTATCGAAGATTTCGTGGAGGAACACGCTGCCCAGGGCATTCGCCAATATGTCATCCTGGGAGCCGGTTTAGACACCTTCGCCCAAAGACGACCTGAAATCGCTTCCCATTTGCGCATCTTCGAGGTTGATAAGCCTGGTCCTCAGGCCTGGAAGCGCCAACGTCTCACCGCCCTGGGTTTAGGCATTCCGGAAGGGCTGCGATTTGTGCCAGTAGATTTCGAGGCGGGCGCGTCTTGGTGGGAGAAGATTGTGGCTGCGGGTTTTGAAGTAAAGCAACCCGCGGTGATAAGCTCCGCGGGGGTGAGCATGTACCTCACAAAGGAGGCGGTATTGGCTATGCTCAAACAAATCGCCACGCTCGCCCCAGGCTCTTCGTTAGCGCTGACGTTTCTTTTACCGCTTGAGCTTGTCGATGTGGCGGATCGCCCCGGCCTTCAGATGGCGGAGAAAGGAGCGCGAGCTTCGGGTACCCCCTTTCTAAGTTTCTTTAGGCCGGCTGAAATCCTGGCTCTAGCCCACGAAGCGGGCTTCAAAAAGGCGCGCCACGTGCCAGGCAGTCAACTCGCCCAGCGTTACTTTGCCCACCGAACAGATGGACTCAGGCCCTCCAGCGGGGAAGACTTTTTGATAGCGAGTACTTAATCGAACCACGAATTGCGCCAAAAATCGCTGGTTTTCCGTAACCCAGAAGCCTTTTCAGTTGTCCTACCATAAGTTAATTTCTCATTTTGTAAATTAGCAAAACCTATCTGTTTATGAATCACAAGGTCATATGAAAGTCGACAAAATCACCTGCGGGGTGCCGGGCTTAGATTTCATTTTAAATGGGGGTCTCACCCGGCATAGGCTCTATCTCGTCGAGGGGTTTCCAGGAACCGGAAAAACTACGATTGCCTTACAATTTTTATTGGAAGGCGTGCGCCACGGCGAAAAGGTGTTGTATATCACGCTTTCCGAATCCAAGGAAGAAATGGCTCAAGTGGCCCATTCCCACGGCTGGACGTTAGACAAGATCGATCTTTTTGAATTAACCGATGTAGAAGAAAGCTTCCAAGACCAGGAGCAATACACTATTTTTCCCGCTTCGGAAGTGGAATTAAGCGAGACCGCGCGCAAGATTTTTACTCAAATCGAAGCGGTCCAACCCACGCGTATTGTGTTTGATTCTTTATCCGAGATGCGGCTTCTCGCCGGCGACGCGCTGCGTTATCGCCGCCAAATTTTAGCCTTGAAACATTTCTTGGCGAAACAAAATGCCACCGTTCTTTTGTTGGATGATCGGACCGCAGATACCAATGATTTGCAGCTTCAAAGTATTTGCCATGGCGTCCTCCAATTGGAGGAAATTCCCACGGGACACAGCGGTGTGCGTTGTCGGATGCGGGTGATTAAGTTGCGGGGCTCTACGTTTGAAAAGGGTTACCATGATTATGAGATTGCCCACGGAGGCGTCACCATTTTTCCCCGTTTGATGGCCGTGGAAATGTCTTCCAACGCTCTTCAATCTGAACAGGTGTTGCCATTGACGTACCTAAGCAGCGGAATTCCGCAATTCGACGCGCTGCTTAACGGCGGTTTGAACCTAGGGAGTAGCGCCCTGATCTTGGGGCCGGCGGGAGCCGGGAAATCCACGATCGCCACACAATTCCTATGGCATGCCGCTCAAATGGGGAAAAAGGGCGTGTGCTATTTATTCGAAGAAAATCGCCATGTGTATCTCCAACGGGCGGAGGGCATTGGTCAAACCATCACTCCCTTGATTCAAAAAAAGATGATCCAAATCGAACAGGTCGATCCGACGCGTCTGTCTCCCGGGGCATTTTCTACGTTGGTTAAAAAACGTGTCGAAGAAGATGGCGTGCAAGTAGTTGTGTTAGACAGTCTCAATGGCTTTCTCAATGTGATGCCAACCGAAAAACATCTATTGATCCATATCCATGAACTTCTCATGTATCTCAACCAACATCAAGTCCTGACCCTTCTTATTTTGGCGCAGCATGGAATGATGGGGTCCAGCATGATGCAACCCGTGGATGTCAGTTATATGGCCGATACAGTTCTTGTCCTCCGTTATTTTGAGGCGGCAGGCCGTGTTCTCAAAGCTATTTCCGTCGTCAAAAAACGCATGGGTTCCCACGAAAACACCATTCGTGAATACCGCATTTCGTCACAGGGCATTGAAATCGGCCCGCCCTTATCCGAGTTTCAAGGGGTCTTAAGCGGTGTTCCTCAATTTATCGGTACTACGTCTAAACTTTTGGGTCGTGATGGAAAACGCTAATCCCTCTCCTGCACATGATGTCCTTTCCAAAGATCATCGTGTTCTTGTTTTAGCGCCTCTGGGCCGCGACGGTTTTTTAATTCAAAATGCTTTAAAAGAATCGCGTCTGGATATTCTGGTTTGCCCCAGCATGCACGTGTTCTGTGAAGAAATTCAAAAAGGAGCTGCGGTGGGCGCCATCACAGAAGAAGTTCTCAAGGAAGATGGACTTACTTGGTTGACGCTTTATTTGGATCGTCAGCCGCCCTGGTCAGATTTCCCCTTTGTCGTGTTCGCTAGCCGTACGAGTTCTGCCCACACCAATATTCAGCGGTATGAACGTCTGCGCAAGCTGCGTAACTTTACGATTTTCGAACGACCGATTTTCCCCGTAACGCTCCGGATCGCCATTGACAGTGCCTATCGCGCTCGCCTCCATCAATATGCGTTGCGCTCCCACCTCATTGAACGCGCTGAGCGCGAAGAGCGTATTGCCTTGATGAATGTGCATTTAGAAAACTGGAATCAAACGCTGGAAAAACGCGTTCTGGAAAGAACGCTGGAGGTAGAGGCCGCCAGTCGGCACATTGAAGATTCTCTCCGCGAGAAAGAAGTGTTACTCAAGGAAATCCATCACCGTGTAAAGAATAACCTTCAAATCATTTCCAGTTTGCTACGGATGCAGTCCCAGCGGATTGATCATGCGGACGCCGGCCTCATTCTTCAAGAAAGTCAAAATCGTGTTCTTTCCATGGCGATGATTCACGAATTGCTTTACAAATCTCAAGATCTCCGCCGAATTCCCATGCGCGAGTATTTGAACATGCTATTGACGAGACTTTTTCATTCCTACAATATCGATACGAGTCGCATACAGCTTCAGCTCGCAGGGGAGAATGTAGAAGTCGGGCTCGATACCGCCATTCCTTGTGGTTTGATTGCCACCGAACTTGTTAGCAATGCTTTGAAATATGCTTTTCCGAATTCCCGCAAGGGCATTTTATCGGTTACCTATGAAAGCCGGAATCAGAGAGAAAGCCTCCGGGTCCAAGATGACGGCGTGGGTTTGCCACGAGACCTGGATTGGCGTCATGCGTCTTCTCTGGGATTCACCATTGTCTTGGCTTTGACCCGACAAATTGATGGAAGCCTCGAGGTTTTCCCTTCCCCGGAAGGCGGAGCATGTTTTCACCTTTCATTCCCATCACAACCTCAAGAAAAAGTCCTCCCACTCAAAAAACGCCGAAAAACAGACAAAATCTTTGACGCCGGTCAACCCCAAGCATAGGACCTCCAGGTTATCCGTGATGGGCGGCGTTGATTTTAGCGATGACGTCTTCACCTCTTTATGGGGATGCTATCATACAAGCATGATTGAGGTCTGCGACGTCTCCAAATATTTCCAGGATTTCTGCGCGGTGGACGGGGTTTCCTTCTCTGTTCCGGATGGAAAAATATTCGGTTTTCTGGGCCCAAACGGCGCTGGAAAGACCACAACCATTAAAATGCTCACCACGCTTCTCGCCCCCACGCGAGGGCATTTGCAGATCAACGGGTATGACCCCGTCAAAGAACAAAGCGCGGTGCGACGTTCCTTCGGCATTGTCTTTCAGGATCCCAGCTTGGATGGAGAATTAACGGCGTACGAAAACATGGAACTGCACGCCGTGCTTTACGGCGTACCGTCTCAGGACCTTAAGGCGCGTATCGCAAAGTTCATGACCTTTGTGGAGCTTTGGGAACGGCGAAAAAGTCTCGTCAAAACCTTCTCCGGCGGCATGAAGCGGCGTCTGGAAATCGCACGCGCTCTCCTACACACACCGAAAGTGCTGTTCTTAGATGAGCCCACGCTAGGGCTTGATCCTCAGACACGTAATCACATCTGGAGCTATATTCAAACCCTGGTCAAAGAACAACAGATGACAGTGTTCTTCACTACCCATTACATGGAAGAAGCCGATCGGGTGGCCGATGAGATTGCCGTGATCGACCATGGCCGCTTGGTCGCCCAGGGTACCCCCGCTAGCCTTAAAGAAAAAACCCAATCGTCTACGCTGGAAGATGCCTTTATCGCGCTCACCGGCCACGCCATCCGCGATGAGGAAGCCAGCGCTCAGGACACGATGCGCACCATCGGAAAGATTTGGGGACGTTCTTGAGCGTCATCTATGTCCTTTGGAAGCGGCAACTCAAACGCTACGTCCGATCGCGGGCGCGGGTTTTGGGATCGCTCGCTCAACCGCTATTGTTTCTGGTTTCCTTGGGTTTCGGATTCGGTCCCACTTATGCCAAAGCGGGTAACGGAAGTTACATCCAATTCCTGGGGCCTGGTATCGTCTGCATGGCGATTCTCTTTACAGCGATGTTTTCCGGGATCGAAATTATTTGGGACCGGCAATTCGGCTTTCTGAAGGAAACGTTGGTGGCTCCAGTCAGCCGCCTCGAGATTGTTCTCGGGCGCACCTTGGGCGGTGCGACCGTAGCGATGATTCAGGGATTAATTGTTTTTGCCATTTGCCTAGTCGCTGGTTTTCGGTTGGAATGGACCGTTTTTCTGCCGGTGGCGCTCGTTTTTATGTTCATGCTGGCCGTCCTCTTTACGGCAATCGGAACGGCTATTGGATCAGTCTTGGAAGATATGCAGGCGTTTCCGCTGATTATGAATTTCCTGGTGATGCCGCTTTTCTTCTTCTCAGGCGCGCTCTTCCCGATTCCAGGTCTTTCGCCGGTTCTCCACGTTATTTTGCGCTTAGACCCGGTCACCTATGGCGTAGACGGCCTGCGAGGCGCTCTGGGACACGGCTTTGTCTTCGGTATGGGCACCGATCTTTTGATCCTAGGAACTCTAACCGCCATTCTTCTGGCTATCGGCAGCTGGCTGTTTTCTCGGATCCAGCTTTAGTCAGCGGAGAGGTTGATCTTGGGAACAGCCACTCCTCCCTGTAACTATACTTTGACCTCTGGATAAGTCTCCATATAGCTCTCTTCCAAACATCCGTAATAAACGACCTGACGGCCCTGGAAATCGACCTCATAGCGGACAACCCCCGCCTGCCAGCTAGCCATAAGAAATTCAGGGAAGGTACTTTCTCCCGCCTGATCCGTGCGCAGAGCGCGAATCAGCGCGTCACGATCAAAAGCCGGCACCGTTCCAAACCCCGTAACCAAAGCCGTTCCTACATTGACTACAGCCCCCAAGTCCGTGAGATAAAGACTCACCGCCGCAGGCAAATTCCAAATATTCCGCCGCACCCCTGCCTGCCGCAAAACCTCCGCCAAGACAGGAAATCCTCCCACTTTCGGCCGAATAGCCATAGCACGTTTGAAGGCGGATTGAAGGTTATCGATGGCGTTGGGGGTGGCGGCAGTCATAGAGGTCTCCTTTGAAGTAGGTATCGGTACGTTTGTTGTTATATCAAGATTAATGGAGATTGTGGGACAGAGCCGTATGGATTGATTCTCAGGTCGGTTCGTAGGATCGGGACTGAATTCGGGTTAGGCGCGATGGTCTAATAGACCCATTATAAAAATGAGCCTCATTTTTACCGTCCTGTAACCTGGACTTATTAGACTGTCGTATGGATATGAAAAAATTTTGGCCACTTCTTGTATTGATTTTTATCTTTTCGGGGTGTCATAAACACTCTGATGATCCTGCCGTGCCAGCGGCTTCATCCGGTGGCACCCTTCCACCTCCCGGTCCGAGCGGTTGCTACGGATTTACAGTGACCTACAGTTACGGATCAAACATCAGCGCTGGCTACAATCAAGTTGTGCAAATACCCCATTTTGACGTGGGATGCGGTGACAGCGTCAAAGTTTTTCTTCGCCCGGCAGACCATAGCCAACCTTTTGTCGAGTTAGCCAAAACCCCCGGAACAAAAATCAACTACTACACCCTCGTCGCTGACACCGTGACGGTTTATAACAACTCTACCCTTCTTCAGGAAGTTGACATCGAAGCCGTATTGAAATAGACGGGTACGCCTTGACCTACTTGCGTGAAGAAGTCGAGCCTTTACGGTTAAACGGCCGGTTTTGTCATTTGTCATCAACGTCCCTATTTTCCATTTACAGCAGTCATGTTCACCTGTGGGGGGTTCATCCCATACAAAAAGTGCGACACGCGAGAGTTTGATGGGTTACATGGCCGACGATGCATGAACCGCTCGTTAAGATCGCTCGGCTGACCATAGGCCCGGATAGTGCCGAACAAAACCCGTTGAATCAACTTCCAGTAGCCCTTCATAGTTGACGCTCGGCGCTTGATACCAATACGTCGTTTCGGAGCGCCGCTCATATCGTTGAGACAAAACCGCCAGAGCCCCTGTGGCGACATCAAACCACGCGACGGGGACCTCCAGCGCTTGGCCGTTGTTCAATGCCAATCGACGTAGTTGAAGTAAATTGGTTGCGGGTGTAAAGCTGAAATCGAGATCAACGCAACTCTGCAGTCCCCGCACAACCGCTCCGTTCAAAGTCCATTCGCCTTCGCCGCGGTGCTCTATCACAAACTGGACAGCCTGGTGACCCCACCAACCCTTTACCTGTCCTTGCTCCGTGCGCCATGCGGAATCGCAGGTCACGCGATAGTCGAGACGCACGGACACATCGTCTTGGCGGAAGACCGCGGCGCCATCCAGTTTCCAGCCGGTGGCGGTTTCTTCGAGGGAACAAGTGTCGTGTCCCGGGGTATCTAGTCGTCTCCAGAAAGCAGAAGCTCGTTCGCGCGTCACGCTCTACCCTCACGCTTCAGCCTCGTTCAAGTGCTTCAAGAACTCTCGAAACGCCTGATGATCATAAGGGCGAAATACTTACCCCACGGTCTCGTGAACAACTAGTCTGGTGCTCTGATTCATCGATGCGATTTATGAGGTTCTAAAGCGGTTGCATCGATTCTCCTCAACTGTTTTCTTCACAGATCGCGGAAAGCCTTTCGGAAGATAGCCACGTTTGCACGTTCGGACGGTTCTTGGGTTGGCAGACCCAGGCGACGGCGTTGGGGCGTCCAGCGTCCGCCCAGATCAGAATAAACTGCTTCGCTTGCTCATTCGTCTGAATGTGTTTCATGAGCCTGATGGCATAACGTAACGCCAGATCACGGTCCGGTTGGATAGTAGCGTGTCCATCACGATAGATATAAAAAAGGGCCCACAAGGCTTCCTCGTTACCGCGATCGGCTGCCCGTTGGTACCACCGTACGGCGTCCGACACGCTCACGGGAAGACCCCGTCCTTCGAGATACAACCTCCCCATCACTTCCTCCCGGTCAGCCGTGGGTCGAGCCTCGGCGCAAACAGCCATCCATCGTGCCAGCTTTGCGTCATCGGGGTGTAGCCAGCGGTAATACGCCGCCAGCTCACAGGCCGCAAGACTGTTTCCTTTCTCGGCTGCCCGAACCATCAGACTTAAGCCACTTTGATCCGCCGCCGGAGAGCCCTGCTGCATCAACTCCCAACCGCGGTCATACAAGGCTTGCGCATTTTCGTCTTCGTCGTGAACCGCGATGGGAAAGTGTGTGGTGTGGGTGGCGTGATGAATTTCGACTCCCAGAAGACTGATGAAGACGACGGCGACCCGCCCCAGGTTTTTCCCCGGCAGCAACAGAGTCCAAACGTTCGGATAATAGGCACTCACGATGTAGTCTAAAAACGAGTATCGGATCAGAAGGAGACGCGTCGTTTGCCAGATCGCGAATACGGCCGTGCACACCTCTGACCGTCTCTGTTTTGTTTGTTAGACCGCGAAATGACAAGGAGGGTTACTCAGCACGCCTCGTCTAGAAAAGCAATACGGCAGGAACGTCCCCTAGATTTCCCGGCTTTTATAACTCCAATTTTGCGGGGGCCGAAGCGGAATCCTATCGATAAAACCGCCGCCTGAAATCATTCCCGCTTGTCACTCTAGATTCTCATCGTTTGAAAACCCCTACTACCACTACCAAGCGGTCAAAACCGACTGATCTTCCGATGATGCGATAGTTTATTGCGTGCATAGAGAGTACAATACCGAACCAAGGAGCCCGAGTTTTGCATACAAAATCTATCGCCTTATTATCCGTAATCATCACCTTGACTGGTTGTGGAACGATAATGACGAAACATGAACCTTACACATCTTGTGTCTGCGAACAAGCTGTATGCAAGGAACCCGTTTATGTGTATAGCGGTGCGCTCTGCGATTTGAATGGAATAAGCACTGATCCGTCAGCGTTGGGAGGATTGGGCACCGTAGCAGTGGTGGGATCATTGATCGATCTCCCGCTTAGTGCCGCGGCGGATACGCTGATTTTACCGTGGAGTATCTATCAACACTACCATTATCGCCACTTGGCACCTCCGCCCGATGATGTGCAACAAACACATCAACATACCTCGACTGACCGATAGAACCATTCGTAACGATTGTCCAACGCCTAATCTCTTACGCTTTGTTCGGCTTCTTGCGACGCAGAACGTTAACATTCCCTTGAATTTCTTCAAGGCTTCGTCCTTCCCTAACTTAAGGACGCTATTCAGGTCTTCCAAGGTCGCCCAGAGAGTTGAAATGGCCATCGCCAAATTGGAATCAACCCAATCTTAGACATCATTTTAGATTATGCCGACTGAAGAGTTAGGGGACGTTCCTGCGTACTGCTTCTCACCTATTACATCGATAATCGAAAAATAAATGAATAATTCAGCTCCATATCCCTCTAAGGGAGTGAGGCCTCCTTCCGTCGAGGCCGAGCTTGGAGGAACAGATGGAGATGGAATTAGCCGATCGTCTAGAAAAGCAGTACGGCAGGAACGTCCCCCTAGATTTCCCTTAACGGCCTGGGTTCTTGAGTGGCCGACCGAGACGCTTTTCAACAGAAGCCACTTTTGATTGCAGAGCGCCGCGGCGTCGAGCGCGGTAATCCACTTTGAAGACGACTTCGATCCGGTGGCAATCCTTCTTCAAGGCCCGAAAACATTTCGCGACCACCGCCATACACTCATTCCACTCGCCTTCGATCACCGTGCCCATAGAATGCAGCCGGTAGGGAAGTCCGCTTTTGTCTATGATATCGACGGCCCTTGCCACATATTTTCCCACACTCTCGCCTTTGTCGAGCGGATAAATACTGAATTCAAGAAGAACCATTTGTTTTTCCCCTTTAGCCAAGCACTTTAATGATCTTGTTAGGCGAGGTCGCGCCCTTGATGATGTGCAACCGGCGAACGTCCTGGCGGAGTGCCTGGGCCAAAATCCGCAAAGCGGCCGCATTCGCCAGTCCCCGCTCGGCGGCCGCTTTCACCCAAACCTCATAGGCGTCATCGGCCTTCTTTACGAGGGCGCTCTGTCTGGAATCCGGGTGGACCTTTAACTTAATGAGCATATCCTTTAGGGTTAGTAGCGTCGGAGCTTATTTTACCAGTTCTCATTTTTCTGGTCCCCTAGGATTTACGGTGCCTGTCACGGGGCTGGTCACGGGGCTGAAACGTAGGGCATCTGTTGAGACAGAGCAAAATCGCTAACACTGACACCTAAACGCACTCTCGAGGCGCTGCTGCATGCCTTTCTGTGTTTGAATAAGTACAATCGTGGCCATGCGTAAGCGATTACTTTGGCTAGGATCGGCCGCCTTTATCGGCAGTTTCCTAATCCCTTCTACTTTTCCGACGCCGGGCGGTCCGCCTGTAAATTTCGGCTGGAGTGTTGGGATCCTTTATTTCTCCATACGCGGGATGCTCCAAGGTTATTTGCCTATCACACGAGGCCTGTCCGTTGTGTTGGCCTATTTGGCTGTCTTTGTAATCATGGCAACGGCGCTCAGGAATATAAAAGCACCCTGGCTAAACACAATCAGAGCAATAGGGGCTTGCCTATTAATTGTTCTGCTCTGGAAGATGGGTGGACTCCACAGACAGCTCGGTTTTCTTGCTTTTGTTTCTGGAGCGGCATTAATTCTTGCCTCTGCGAGTTCCACAGAACCGGGCAACTGTACAGGTCCAATTGTCGTTGTTGTTACTTTTATGGTCGTTGTTTTGCTGGGCAATTTCTCAAATCTCAACCGACTGATTTTTCGCCGAACCATGAAGATAAGCGAGACAGCAACCGTAAAAGCACTCATTAAAGTGGAAGTCAAATTCGCCGAAGAGAAACCTGCGGCAGACCACCTAAAAGTAGCTTCGGAAGATAGTCAGCTTACCGCCTATGTGTCCTCAGAAACTCTTATCAACAATTCCGATGTAGATGCTGTCCGCTGTAATCCTCGTCAACACCCCTACGACCTGTTGTCTTGTTTAATCCAATTAAATGTTGCAGGGGGCCAGAAACTCTCATCAATAACGCGCTCAAACACGGGTCGCCGAGTCGCCGTGCTGATTGATGGCCATCTGATTATGGTTCCGGTGATCAGAAGTAGTGTAGATAATGGGGAATTGCCGTTAGACGAAGTCGGTCTGCAACATAATCCGAGCGTGGTAAAATTTCTTCAACAACCCTCCTAAACTCAGAGCCTCTAGGTTCATTGTGCTTGGAAAAAAAGACCAGCCCTCGGATAATGGGGGACGTTGATGACACCTGACAGATTGGCTGAACTTGTCATTTGTCATCAACGTCCCCATTTTTGTCGAATTTCAAAAGTCTCAGGCACATCGCGCTATTCGAATAAAAAAAGACCAGCCCTCGACGGGAAATCCACGTTATTTAAAGGTTGAGTGAATAAAATGTCTGATTTCTCCTCTAAGGAGTATAAGGAGGTGTTCATTATGAACCCCATTGAAGATAAGCAAAAAGTCATAGAACCAGATGCCAACGCTGACAATGGCAATTGTTGTGGCCTTTGCGATTTGACCTACTTTGACATGGCCCTCGATCACCTGGGCCTGAACTGGGACAACCCAGCCGGACTTTGGCGAGCGATGAAGGGAATGTACGAAGATGAATACGAGCACTACGCAAAACCCCTACTTTGGCGCTTGGAAAAAATAAACCCCCGCTATCCCGGTCTTCCGCGGCTCCGGCAAGCGATTAACGATCGTATTTTCTGGGGCGGCGGGTGATAACCGGAAGGAAAATTAGATGAGTAACAGGGAATTTCAAGAGCGATGCTTACGATTTGGAATCGCCATAGTGCGGCTTATTGGGAAAATTCCCAGACGTGAGCAACCTGCCGTTAGAACAAGGCAATTGGAAAAATGTGGCACTTCGGTCGGGGCCAACGTGACGGAATCTCAGTCCGCACAGTCACGCGCTGACTTTATCAGTAAATTCGAGATTGCGCTCAAGGAAGCGCGCGAGACGGATTATTGGTTACGTATTCTGAAGGAAACCGAACCATTGCTCGAAGCGCAAATCGGTCCCTTAATGGGCGAATGCTGGCAAATTACGGCGATACTGGTGGCGTCGATTAAGACCGCGAAACTGAATGGCGGAATTCGAGAACCCAGATTAGAGAGCGGAAAGATCGAAAGTAAAGCAGAAAGCAGAGAGCAGAACTAAAATTTGGGGCCCCAAAATGAGAAGCAGGAAGCATCCAGCATTTCTGCTGTCTGCTCCCTGCTTTCTGCTCTGCCCCAAATTTTGCGGGGGTAGGATTTGAACCTACGACCTTCGGGTTATGCGTACCACTCCGGTTTTCACCGGTCTACTGCTGTGTGGTCTGGACTTTCCCTTTACCCTCGCGCTCATGCGCTCGGGTACCTGCCATCAAGTCTCTACACCTTCCCAGTCAAAAGTTCTGACCAGGCTTGGCTCGGGATTACCGCGTCAACGGCTTCCCCGACTTTGACAGGATATCCCTCAGAAGTTGCCCCCTGGGGAGCCCACGGCGCAATCAGATGCCAAGCATTACGGTATGCAAACGACCGTGGCTTGCGCTGACGCTTATCCGCTTCGACCATATGAATCTCACTGCCGAAGCTGACGAACACAGTGACCGGATAGACATAGAAGACATTCCTCTCTGGTAAATAAGCCAGGGCAAAATCAAAGTCTCCCGACTTATACTCTTCTCGAATCATTTGCCGTCGATTAGTCTTGGTACGGCGATTATCGACAACGTAGTTTCCAGAAGGACCATCGAACCAAGCACACTTCACTTGGACTTTCACAAAGCGTCCGCCTATCTCAAACACCATGTCGTAAGGAAGGTTGTCTCCAACGGGTCGAAGAACATTCCATCCACGCTTAAGCGCTTCGAGTACAGCGGCTTGCTCTGCGATGTCACCTCGATGCTTTGTGTTCATTTGCTGATTGCGTTGTATTGAGCCCGACGAGCTACCAGGCTGCTCCACCCCGCACAGGTATTATAGCTTAATTGGCGGGGTGATCTCGACGGGCAACTTAAAGGCGAAAAATGATACTGATCAATGACAAGGCGACTGCGATCCGGAACAGTTCAGACGGCAAGAAGATAACGGACCGCTTCATTAATCGTGGAGCTGAAATTTTTAGAGACATCAAAATAAGTGAGTTTGTGGGTGCGACAGCTTTCTTTTAGAAACTGGCTGTATTTGATCATGTGGGTTATATGATCAAGAATGTAGGCATCGGATTCGCTCACGAGCCAGTCGCTAGGGCCTTCGCTATACGTCTTGATCTCCTGCATCTTCTTCGCGGCGTCAATTTCTGTGTATCCCAAAAAGCAGGCCTTAATTTGATTCCGATGCCGGTTCATCAGATCGCTGACGTCTGCCGGCAGCAAGGCTTCTCCCTCAACCGCATAGTCTTTTCCCACAAAAATTAAGTTTTCACACATCGCTTTGACGAACGGCCACATGCGCTTAGCGATCTCGTCTGGAAATAGCTTGTCATGGAGTCGATATTCGGGGAGTCCATGCGTAAATCCCATAACAAGAGCGTCTAATGGTAAATAGGGGATTCCCTTTTCTTTAAGCAAATTTCGGGCCATGAGGGATTTTCCAGATCGAGATGTCCCTCCAATGAGATAGAGCATGGAGTGGAAGCTCCTTTCTAACTTTTATGTTTGGTCGCAGAGACGGCAAATGGCAGGGAAGCCGGGAGGTGGCGGGCACGCGCGCGGACCGCGGCTTGGGCCCGGTCCCGCGGTTTAGCGTGTGTTTGCAGAGAGCTCAGTAAATGATGGGAAGCATGTGAAATATCTTCGATGGCGCGATCGAAGGCCGCTTGATTGGCTTGGGAAGGGTGCCTAAATCCGCTAATCTTTCGAACAAACTGTAACGCGGCGGCGCGAATGTCGTCTGGGTTAGCCGGCGGACTAAAATTGAACAAGGTTTTAATACTACGGCACATAAAACCACCTCCTGCTCGGGATTTGAAGTCATTATAGAGGGCGATCAGCACTTAAAACCAGGTTCTTTTTAGGAGGCTAGGGACGTTCCCTAGATCCTACAATGTATTCTTCAAAAGCTATCTCAACCAGGCACCAGATGTGAAATGTGAACACAGGCACCGTTAAGTACGGTACCTAAAAACGTGAACACAGGCACCGTTATGACCCCGTTATGACTTCGCAAGGAAGCTCCAGATCAAATAGCTGTAAATTCCAAACCATATTCGCCATCTAGACGCTTCGCGCGAAAGAATTGCACATTTGGATACTTTCCTACGGCAAGGCTCTTTGCCTGATTAACCAACTCTGTGCTGGCACGCTCTCCGAAATGGATTTCACCCAATTCTTCAGGAAAGAAAGGATTTAATTCAAACGGTTGAGAAGGAAAGCGACTTTGCAGTATGCCCCGCCATTCTTTCTCGTGGGCCCATTCTGTACTTTTGAGACATACGAAGTCTCTATATCTTTCACGAAAATCTATGCGTGATTGGCCTGTCATATGTTTAACCCACTCTTCCTTTTTCGCAAATACCGGCATTTGGTCTGCATATTTAACAGGCAACGCTGCACAAAGCGCTGTATCGAGCTCGGGTATGCAATTAAATTTAATAACTGCTCCCCGGTGTGCCGACGCATAATGCGCCCACATTAAGGGATCAGTCTTCGATTCAGAAACACAGAACACTCTCAACGTATGTACCCATTGCCTCCAATCATTGGCAGCCCAATTTAACGCTTCTTCGGATGATTTCATGCTGCTTTTTATTACTTCTTCCATATCTCTGTCCCATTGTTCCTTCGGAATACGTTGTGCAACACGACGCAAGAGACGGATACCAGCAAGCAGGAGATGGGTTGAGTCTCCCGTTGGCTCAATTGGTCCATACAGCATTTGTGTCACCTCTTGCTTGAGAGCTTCTCCGATTTCGCTCATACCCACATCAAGCCGGATGTTATGTTGCATATCGAAATGATCGTTGAGCGTATTGGGAGAACTCCATCTAAGCCGTCGGTCTCGAAGGATTGCAACTAAAGCTTCCGGCGATACGTACTTAAAAAAAGCACTCTGTCCGTGTTGGGGTACCTGGCCCATAAATTCTTAGCGATATTATAGCCCCACCACGAATTTCGGCAACAACGAAGGAAATATGCTGATCGAATTACTAATCGCGAAGAGTTAGGGCTAGGGGACGTTCCTGCCGAACTGCTTTTCTCGCCCATTGCCGTCGATAAGCGAAAAACGACTGAATTATCCAGCCCCATATCACGCTAAGAGAGGGCCTTGAAGGACAGCAAGGGTTACCCAAGCTAAATCATTGTTTATTAAGCTCGCATCTGCTGGCTCAAGGGGCCGTTGCCTTGGCGGAACAGATGGGGTTAGCCGATCGTCTAGAAAAGCAGTACGGCAGGAACGTCCCCTAGATTTCACATTTACTGTTCTTGTTGATGATTTTCCAAGATGTACTTACCAACTCGAAGCATTGTGTGGGCCGGGAGATGAGGGAGAGCCCGTAATTACGATTATGAGACCTGGCGAGGACTAAACTTCAACTACCTGCACTTTTAAAAAGTGGGAATGAGGGAATATGTTTTTAAAAAATTCCCAGATTCCCAGTTTTTGACCCTCTTCCCACAATTATTTTAAGAAGGTTTCACGACAAGTACGTGTGCCAGAAAAAACATCAATACGGTCGTCGTATATTCTGTTGAACTGTCTTTGAGGAGTTTAAAAGCAAAGAGAAGTGCCTGCGCTTCTTGCGTATACGGCCGTGAAGCAATAGGCAAATCACAAATTCCCTCGGTATACTTTTTGCTAATCGTTGTCTCCAACTCCTTAATATCTACCCCAAAAGCCTTGGCAAATGTCGCCTCGCTAACGCCACTCATCTTCAAGGCTGCTAATAAGATGTGCTCTATACCTACCGGATCATTCATTCGACTGTGAGCTTCCTGATCTGCCAAGTCGAGAAGTCGATGAACTGGGGATCTTTTGTCTTTTTGTTTTTCGAGTTGCTTTCGACTCTTCACGGTCCTATCTCCATGCAAGTAATATGGCAAGCGTCCTTATTAAATGCGGCCTGGGCTTGGGATTATCGGGTTACTCGGGAGTCTCGGTGAAGCTTCTTGGCCAGCTCGGGGGGATACTCCCGGAGTCTCAGGTTTCTCCGGAGTCTCAGGTTTTTAAAGGAATCGTCTCAGACGTGTCCTTGGGACGGAGGAGTCTGAGATTTCTGGGACCTCTACGATTTATGAAGGGAACAAGGTGGAAAACCCTGGACTTAGGAACTATAGTTTTCCTAGAAGTTTTAGGTTTGTGAAGGGTTTGACGTTGCATCTCCTCTGCGACTTCTAAGACAATGCTTCTGTTACGCCTTCATTTTCTTGAGAAGCTGCTGAAAGAACGACATCTAGTTCAGATCGGTAACCAACTGCTTGCTCGTCACGGAGTTTAATAAAGAATCGGTTGAAATCTTTTGGGGTCAAGAAATTGAGCTGATATTTCACGTCTTTCCGCTCCTTTAATAACCACTTGTTCAATCGCTCAAAATGGTCGCGCGCGTATTCAAACTTTTTTCGCACTTCAGGTGAAGGATCTTCAACTTCACCATCGTCCTTTATCTCAATTGCAAAAATGGTGCCACTCTTCTTAATGAAAAAGTCAGGACTAAAATCCCCTCTTTTCGGCTTGCTTCCTTTCTTCCAAGCGTATTCAATCGTGTAGTACCTTTGAGGTGCATTTTTTATCCAAGCCTCTATTACAGACGCATTTTCTCTTTCACACAGTAAACGAATAAACTTTCTCTCGGGCATAGAATCAGCAATAGCTGTATTGCAAGGAGTTTTAAAATCATGAGAATTATCTATCTTTTCACAACCAGCTCTGTGGTCGCTATCAGGATCAGTAACCAAATTAAAAAATTCCTTCTGATCTTCAGGAATAACTTTAATGGAATTAGGAGTAAAGAAAATAGTCCTATCTCCGCGACGAAGTTCGGCGGCGCTTACACTGATGTCCTGACGTATATTTGTATTTATGGTTTGCAACGCGTTTGGCGTTAACTTATAAACTACGCGTTTTGCCGACTTTCGATGCAGTGGGCCAAGAGCTTGCAAAATCTTTTGGCGATTTTCCTCAGCAATTCGACCCGTTTTTATTCTTGCCTTTTTTGCAGACGCTTTCACAATCTCAAGACAGCGCTCAAATGGGTATTTTTCTGAGTATTGAGTCCGATCTTTTGGATCTTTCGAGTCCTTTAATTCCTCATCAATAGATTGTAGGCGACGATACATTTCCTCGGCTACTTCCTCCAATGAATAGGTTTTATGCTCAATGGTTGTCTTAAACTTCGTCTGATCTCCAGTAATTGCCGTTTCAAATTTCACCGCCACATCTTCAACTTCTACTTGATCAGGGAGGTCTACGAAACCTTCCTCTAGCAGCCGATACTCGCCCTTCTTTGTAAAATTACTAGTGTCAGTGCCTCGTGTATAATCAAGATTGTGCAGGTCGAAGTTGTAAGGCGAATCGACATCGATAGAAGATGCCAGCCTGCTTTCCATTTCCAATATCTCATCGACAAGATGCCGTATTCGTCCGACCCACGCATCGTGATTGAATACCGTAACGATAGGATCTGCCCCTTGCCAACCATCAGGGCGGCGCAACCCACGACCAAGCACTTGAGCAATCAAGAGCTTGCTATTAAAGGCGCGCTCTTCATGCGGCACAATTTGGAAAACATTCTTAACATCCCATCCTTCGCTTAGCATCGAGACCGACACAATCCATTCAACCTTGCTTGTGCGGTGATCAACGGTTTTGAGCTTAGCAACATTCATTTGATGTTCTGACGCGGATGTTACAGGTAGGATTTTTCTTTCAGCATCTTCTACGGTAAGCTTCTCCCATTCTTGAAGGAAGGCCTGCAACTCTTCTCCTACTAATTTGCAGGTCTTAATATCCTTTGTAACGATAATTGTTAATGGTCTAATTCCCTGGGGCTTAAGTTTTCGTTTCCAATCCTGGTGCCGGTTGTAAATCAACTGCCATTTTTCATCTGGATCATTGGTCTGAGGCATCTCAGCTACATATTCAACTTTTTTAACGAAATGTTCCTCGATTGCCTGTCTTAGCGAATACCTGCTAATGACATCAGCAAAATACTCATCTTGGACGTAACATGTGCCAGATGCTCCTATAACATATCGGAATCCATATTCTGGATTTAGTAAAAATTCTTTCCATTTTTTTACTATTGCGCCCGATTCGTTGGTGACGTGATGGGTTTCGTCGTTGAACACTGCTATACGGGAACCACGGCCCAGGAGGCTGTCCCGAATTGAGGATTTTACGTGCTGCAGAATAGCATGATAATTTTCAATACAGATTGAGCCATCTACAATGCTCTCTGACGCATTGATAATCTTTGGTGCACGGACTTTTGAGTCGGGTGGCAAAGCATCTCGCAAATCGGAGTTTCCTGCTAATTCTTTAAATTTAGTTAATAAACCAGCCTCAATGGTATTGGATGGGCATAATAACAGAACTCTATCCACAAGACCTTCAGCGAGCATAACCGCAGCCAATCCATATAACACATAACTTTTACCGGTGCCTGTCGCCATATCGATTGAGCACGATAGCTGGTCAGGTAGTTGAAGATGACGTTCCATGCCTGTCCAAGAGCCGTATCGCCTCTGAATCTCATCGTTATGATCAAAGTTCTCCCTCGCTAGCTCGCGCAGGCTTTTATATTTGGAGCCTCCCAAGAAGCGCATTGCACTTCTGATGGCATCCTTTTGATACTCACGATTTGCGCACAATTCATCGATAAACGCTTCGTATTTATCTTCATTCCATACGGCTGGATTAACATCCTGGGAAATCTTGAGAACAAGATCTTCATTTTTATATGTTTGCCTATCGCTACGAGTCGCCACTGTATATATCCCTTTAATTTTTGCTCTTTATCTTTAATTTTTTAAAATCATTTACATTGATTAACTCTCGCGCCTCATTGCCATAAATGTCAAGAAAAACAGCCATGATTTTCTTTCCGAGCTGATTCGTTCGGAAATACACTTTCCAGTCGGATTTTTCCAAAGAGTCGGCGTAGAACACAGCATCTAAATCAAAGACTTTATTTGCTTCATCGTAATCGAAATCAATCATTACAATTGAAAGGGTTTCTAAATTACCTTTCTTTTTAAAAGGCTCGCGAATAACTGCATCACTTTTGAAAGTTTCAATCTTAATATAAGCCATCTCGGAAAAATCGCCTTTTGATTGTTCAATGCCAGTTGTGTATTTCATTGCTGGCGTATGAATGAAGTCAAAACCAACCGCTTCAACCGTATCGTTTACAGCCATTTCATCAGATGGCTGTTTTAGCGCAGTAAATTCACGGCGATGTAATTCATGAATAATTGAATAGGGAATTCGGAGGGCGTAATATCGCACTTTATCTAGGTCGATATAGTCTTGCTGAAAATCGAAAGATAGGGCCGGCGCTATGATAAAAACTTTGCTTCCAAATCTGGCTCCTGCAGCCTCATGAATTTCCTGAATCGTATCCTCAGTGATGCAAGCTCCTTTATGCTTCGCGTCCATATGATTAAAAACAATGACACTTTGACCCTGCCGATAACCATCAAACTCAATACCACCAATCTTGTGACGTTCATCTCGACAACCAAATAGTTGCAAAGCGAAAAACCGCCAATCCTTCCAATCAAGTTCTTTCAGTGATGAAAAATCATATAAGCCTGCGTTGTAAAGCGTAAATGGCTTAATATCTAACTTCGGGCCCTTATTTCCAATATCACGACAAAGGTTGAGCATTCTTTTCTGAATTGTATAGATCGCTAGCTTCCCGCAATCAATCCCCACCCATCTGCGCCCTAACTTTTCTGCAACAGCAAGCGTAGTGCCAGAACCAGCAAAGGAATCCATTACCAAATCGCCTTTGTTGGACAATGCGACTATAATGCGCTCTAGGAGAGATTCTGGTTTCTGTGTGGGATAATCTAGGCGTTCGCTAGCGGTATTCCCAACCCGATCAATATCATCCCAGATCGTCGTTAATGGATTGCCTTTCATATCGTCAAGAAAAAATTTAAGGCCATCTAGCCGTGGCTTGCCATCTTTTTTCTTAAGTATGCGGCCTTCTTTCCACCATTTTTCCAATTGCTCTAATGAAGCGCCCCAGGATCTATTAGCTGGAGGCTTGGTGCCGCGCCACTCGAATTGTCTAGTTGAATTTACGGAAGAAAACGTTAAATTTTCTGCTTTATAGAGCCTTCCATCGGCATCTTTTTTATAACGTTTGAGCTGATCTTCTCCGTAGGGTACAAACTGCTCGTTGTAAATATAATCTTGCCCTTTTGAATACAAAAATAATTGCTCGTGAGTCCTTATGAAACCCTTGGTCTTAAAATTATGCGAACTGGTTCGAGGCCAAATAATTTCATTACGGAAATTTGCCTCCCCAAAAACCTCGTCCATTACCAATTTCAGATAGTGACTCCTTCTTTGGTCTAAATGGATAACGATCGCGCCATTGTCAGCGAGGAGTTCGCGAATGAGTACAAGGCGACGACGAAGAAATTCAAGAAATCGAACGCCTGTTAGCTTATCTTGGTATGCCTTTTGATCTTCTGTTCCAGAGAATTCTTGACGGGTCGAAAAAGGGGGGTCGATATAAACAAGTCTGAGTCCATATGTGCCGTCTGCGTTGCAAAGGTCTCCATTCTTTTTCATCTCTAACAACGTCTTCATTACCTGCAGATTATCTCCGAAAGTGAGAATATTATGCCAATCAACCCCATTTCGGCCGAATGTGCGAACAGCTTGGAGCGGAACAGCTAAGGTCTCAGCTAGAATATCTTCTTCACGATCCTTCCCATAATAAACCAATTCATACTCTCGCTTTTCTGGAGGAAAAAGAATGCGGCCCCATTCGAGCGAAAGTTCTTCGCCTTTTCCGATAATGCGAAGAAGTTCAGCGCGCTCTTCAGGCTTCATGTCGTTTCTTTCTTTGCTAGTTTTCGCATTTGTCTTGTGTCGGTGGGAGCAAGACATTCTAGCTCTAGTTCATTGAGCAGCCCACTGTCTGCAAAACTATATGTAGCTTCTTCTCCAATAATGAAATGATCAAATAGTTTTAACCCTAGGGGTCGTGTAGCAGCAATTAAATCAAGCGTGAATAATCGATCGGATTCGCTTGGTTTTGCCACCCCAGAAGGGTGGTTATGCGCAGCAATAAGAGAGCTGGCATTAACCTGTAATGCGTGAGCTAGTATTTTTCTTAAAGATGGACGTACGAAATCTACTTCTCCTTGTGTTATGAGTACATCTTCCAATAAAGCGTTGCGGCGATTTAGGTACAAAACCCGAAAATGCTCTTCAGGTAATGCTCGGAGTCTTTCCTGCAAATATTCTGCAACAACAGCTGTTTTGGTCAGATGAAATTCTGATCGCTTATCAGGTATAGCTGTTCTTCGTGCTATTTCCATTGCAGCAAGCAATTGAGAAGCTTTTGCGCCTTTTAATCCTTTAATTTCAAGTAGGGCTAATAATGGGGCACTAATCATGCCACGTAACGATCCGAACTTTTTTAACAACTGCCGCCCGAGCTCAACAGCATTAGTACCCTTAAATCCTACCCGAACAAGAATAGCCACTAGTTCCGCATCCGTAAGCGCCTGTGGGCCACGTTGTAAAAGTCTTTCACGTGGACGTTCACCTTCAGGCCAAGAAACAATTCCGCTGGATTTTTTGCTTAGCGATGGCATGCGTTGTAATTGCTTTTCCTAAAAAGTTAGAAGCTATTAAAAAAGCAGTTTTAGATCACGATGAAGCAGTTGATAGTGACTAAAAACATGCCTAATTCCTTCGAGGATTTTACCTTACAAACAGAGGGGTTGCCAGGCGCGCGGTGGTGTGATATATGTCAGCAATCTTTGCACATTCTAAGGCCTTGATGTGTATTGCCTTTCGCATACGATAGCTGTACGATTTGAACCAAGCGAGCCATAGCATGACACTTTCAAAGTCTCTCTACCTTGACGGATTACAGTGCGGCAAAAAGTTATGGCTAAAGACACATCGAAAAGAACTGGAACCAGCTCTCTCCCCGTCATTGCAAGCCATTTTTGACGAAGGACATATTGTAGGGAAAGTTGCTCGTGAATATTTTCCCGGGGGTAAGCTCATCGAGGCAAAGCACGTACCGGACGCCTCTTTCCAGCACATTGGGATCCTAAGCTTAGAATTCCACGTGGACAAGTTGTCGCG